>Ga0102589_1002162_pt1 | contig 23651 bp, 24 predicted proteins | sample AraplaMF_Col_mLB_FD_76858 | JGI IMG/M metagenome (GOLD analysis project Ga0102589, IMG submission 76858) | Arabidopsis root microbial communities from the University of North Carolina, USA - plate scrape MF_Col_mLB | ecosystem: Host-associated > Plants > Roots > Endosphere | place: USA... | reverse complement strand
ATTACAAAAAGGTAAAGACTCAACTGTTTCTTCGAATGATTTATTACACGATTCTTCTAATGCTCTGCCTGAACAAACTGAACAAGAAGCAGTGGAAGAAATTTTTCCTAAAATCTCATTTCATCCACTAATGTATATTGAGGATGAAACTCGCTATGTTTATCAATTTTTAAATAATGAGTTGCCACCACTACAACCTAACCAATTGTCATTGTCAGCCATTGATATTGAAGTTGATGAAGAAGGTGCATTGGTAACGGCATTCATTCGAAATAGCTTAGCAAAATCGATACTTTTGCAAGATGTTAACTTATTACTTTTAAGCGAAGAAAGAGAGCTTTTAGCTAGAAAAGAATTTAGCTTAGAAGAGCTTGGGGAATTACCTGCTTCTAGTAGTCGTCCATGGCGCTTCTATTTTGAACGTGAAACACTATTAAAAGAAGAGCTTCCTAAATCAGGATTCCAATTAGCATTTGATTTAACAAAAAATGAGCATAAGTTAGACCTAGAACCGACTTGGGAAGCCCAATTATCAGATGTGCAAAAAGAGGAATTAATGAAACTTGTTGCTTCATTACCTAAGCTTGGTGAAAACGAACTTAGTTTGCACTCAATTTCTGCTAGTTTAAAAGAGGATGGAAATTTAGCTGCAACATTATTAATTCGTAATGGATCAAAACAATCAGTAAATCTTGAAGTATTACCATTAGAATTATTTGATGAGAACTTTGAAATCATCGCACGCGGTTCATTTACACTTGCACCACTTACAATTTTGCCGAATACGAGCAAGCCATGGACGTTTATCTTCCCTGCCAGCTTGGTTGAAAAGCAAGAATTTACTAAATGGAGTGTAAGAATTCCAAACCAACAAATGATTTAAAGTATAAGCTAGAGAACAGTCAACTTGTTCTCTAGCTTTTTTTCATCTCATAATAGTCCTCTACTAACTCTTTAATCAATAGCAACTTTTCTTCTCCTGACCTCAATTCATTTTCCACTTTTTGATGTATATAAATTCCAACTAATTTTGCTGCCTTACTCATCTGCTGATCAAATGTGTAATAAGAAATTGGAAGAATGATATCATCTCCATTTCGAAATCTTATTTTCGTTTGCTTTGTCGTCGGCCGATATTGATCGATTTGAATAAAGTTTAACCATTTACAGGAAGACTGATTTGGTGATGTTGTAGGAATCATTAGAATAGATAATGTGGGATTCACCATAAGAGGAATTTTTTTCATTGTTGGATACTTGTTTTTCACTATCTCTAAATGACCTTTTACTGAGTAATGATACGTAAGTGCTGATTCATTAATAAGTGATTTTGCTGTTCGTTTTGAATAAATGATTCCTTTGTTTTTATCTGTAATTTTCGTTAAATATTCTGGGTGGTCTGCGGGTTCAAGTAGCATCGTTTCATATGAAATAACGTAATCTAACTTCGACATTTTTACCTCCCTTTAATTTTATTACCTTATCTAAAATTATATCAAAATCATGTCATATAATTTATGACAGTTCTTTGACCAAGGAAAGGACTTCTTGGGTAGAAACTCATTACTTTCATAAAATCACTTCATTTATCAATTTTTCTCTACATATCTTCCTCAAACATTATGTTTCATGCTCAAAACATAAACTTACACATTCATTCTCTTTTCATTTTTAAAGTTTTCTTAGATGAGGTAAGCAATTTTATTTTATATAGTTACATCACCGCGGAATATGAAATGGCGCGCCTAAAAAGGGCAAAAAATGAAACCCACTCATATATCACAAAAACAATCAAATTCAGGAAGAATCAAACCACATACATTTGAGCAGTGCTTGATCCATTACTCTCCTATGATTAAATCACTCATCAAAACGCTAAGAATATATAAGAACTACGAGGATTATTATCAAGTTGGCTTAGTTGCATTATGGCATGCATATGAACATTTCAAGGAGGAAAAAGGCAGTTTTTCAAATCATTCTTATACAACTGTTCGTGGTCATTTATTAAACGAAATGACAAAAGAAAGTAAGTACAATCAACGATTTGTTGTAGTTGACTCGTACAAAGAAGAAGTAACTTACCATGACGAAGCATTTCTACTTGATCAATTTATTAGTCATTTAGATGGCATCTCCACCTTACAAAAACAAATATTAATAGAGCGATTTTACTTAAATAAATCATTTAGTGAAATTGCAGATAGATGTAAAATGCCGGAAGCGAGCGTTCGATCAAGTTATCTTTATGCTTTAAAGAGATTAAGGAAACAAAAAACACAGGGATAAGTCCACAAAAAAAGAGTAATCAATATGATTACTCTTTTTCTTACGCAACAGAAATGATTAAAGACATTTCACCTGCACCTTCGAAATTCATTGTTAATTCGATTGGTGTTTTAATATTATGTAGCGTTGTATTTCCTTCCCAAACAGTTGGTGGCGTTATATCCATCTCAACTCCTTGCTCTGAAGCAAATGTACTTAAATTACCAGCAATCATATTGCCCAACTCACCTGTAAATGAGATCAGTATCTCATTTTCTACAGGCATGCCGAACATTGCTAGTGCAAGCTGACTAAATGTATTTGTTGGTCCTTTTAAAATCGTTTGTCCCTTACAATCTCCAGTCATTCCTACAAGTACACCTAAGTGTGCCTCTACAACATTTCCATTAAGCCTTTTCGGTTCGCCTATTGTAAATGTTAATGGGATAACAGTTTTAATTGACTGAACTGCACTATTTAACAATTTAGTAATAATCATTGAATCGCTCATAATTGTCTCCTTTTTATAAAACTTTTATCCTATCTCTAACCCCATATATTTGTCTATGTATTATATCGGCAGCTTTTCGGGAATTTTAAAAATTTAAAAAATTAAATATCATTCTTCATACCTAGTACCTAATTCTATTAAATTCACTATATATTGATAGATTTCCTTTATTCGAGCATCTTTTTACTAGATGTCGAAAATATTTTTTCTGAAAATTTTAAATTGTATTACACAATTAACAAATTTCCCTTTATTTATCACACGAAAATAATATTCTTGAAATTATTTTAATTTATTAGTAGTTACAAATTCCTACAATCTGTGAATGAAATTCAGTATATAATTTCTACTAGAACTAAGAATATATTAAAAAGGCTTGAAATTATCCCTCAGAAAAAGGCAAACCACTTGAAAAATTGGGACGCAAAGCCACTGATCTACTGTTCAGAAATAATATAAGAAATCAATCTAACATTATACATATATTTTACTGAACAAAGATGGCAGGGTTACCTGGGTATCATATACCTTAATTTTGGGAGGTTTAATTCAATGCAAGTAGAGTTAAAGGAATACAATATTGAATCAAGTTGGACGGATTTATTATTAGAATGTATCGACGCGGGAATTACACCTGAGGAAGTTCGCATATTTCTTTACAATTGCATTAAGGATTCATGTCAAAACTAGGAGACATACTCCGTACTATGATATACTTTTTGTAATAGTCAAAAAGATATGGAGCATAATATGATCGGAGAACGCATAAAAAAACTACGTTTACAGCATGGAATGTCTTTAACCGAGCTCGCAGAACGGGCAGGCATTGCAAAATCTTACATTAGTTCTATTGAACGAAGCTTACAAAGTAACCCGTCCATTCAAGTGCTAGAGAAAATAGCTGGTGTCTTTAACACAACGGCCGAAAACCTTTTAAAAGAAGATGATACTGCACCAACAAAGACGATTGATTCTGAATGGATGAAAATCCTTCAAGAAGCAATTAATTCGGGCATTCCAAAAGAAGAACTAATGAAGTTTATTGAGTTTAATAAGTATAAACAAGGTAAATAATCCATCAAATTTAGATATAAAACTTATATCTAAATTTGATGGATTTTTGTTGTCATGAATAAGCAAATCTATTGAATAGATCTTTTTTCATAGTAAATTCCACTAATCACCCTTTCATAAGCACCACATACTCCATAGGATAATTTGTACTTAATATTAACTACCTGGAGATGATAGAAGGTTTGAAAATGATAACTAGATTTTTCTTAAGTGCACTTGTATTACTTGCTATCTATATTCCTCTTTATTCAACTACGGCAAATCCTTCAGCATATAAACTAAAAAACTTTAAAATGAATCAATTAAAGCAAGATGAAAATAAGGTAATTATTACATTTAAGAAAAAAACGTCTATTCATAGAATAAATTCATTAAAAAGCGAAAAAGTGGACTCTTTAAAAGGTTCACCTGTCGTAACAGCTTCACTTTCCAAAAATCAAATTGAAGTTCTTGTAAAAAATGACCAAGTTGAATCTATTGAAAAAGATCAAAAAGTACAAATTTCAGTAGTTTCTTCTAAAGAGAAGAAAAGTGTACTAGCTATGGCTCAAACTCGTGATTGGGGTATAGATAAAATAAAAGCACCTTCCGCTTGGAGTGCTGGTTTGACAGGTAAAGGTGTGAAAGCTGCTGTGATTGATACCGGTGTCGGTCCTCATGAAGATGTAATTGTTACTGGTGGAATATCCTTTGTACCTTATACAACTTCTTATTCAGATGATAACGGTCATGGTACTCATGTAGCCGGTATTATCAGCGCAGAGAATAATAGTCTTGGCGTTGTAGGTGTAGCACCTGATACAAGTATTTACTCAATAAAGGTATTAGATAGTACAGGAAGTGGTTATGTTTCTGACATTATTAAAGGTCTTGATTGGGCGATTACAAATAAAATGGACATTGTCAATATGAGCCTAGGTTTTTACTATGATTCACCTGCACTTGAAGCTACCATTAATAATGCAGTTAGTAAGGGAATCCTAGTAGTTGGAGCTGCTGGAAATAGTGGAAACTATACTGGATATCCTTTCACCGTTTCATATCCAGCAAAATATGAAAATGTAATTGCAGTTGCAGCAATAGATCGTTATTATTTACGAGCTGACTTCTCAAGTCCTGGATCAGAAGTAGATGTTGCTGCACCTGGGGAGAATATTTACAGTACGTATCTTAATAATAGCTATACAATACTGAGTGGGACTTCAATGGCATCACCATATATTGTTGGAGAACTAAGTCTTTTGAAACAAAAATATCCAACTGAAACTGCACATAGCATTCGCAACCGTTTAACAAATTTATCCTTCGATTTAGGCAATACAGGAGTGGATGCTTTCTATGGAAATGGTTTACCTATCTATGGTAATGACGGATTAGCAACGTTGCCTTTAAAAACGAAGTTAACTGTTACGAAAAGTAGTGAAATCATTAAACCGAAAGATGTTATTTCTCTTACAATAAAAGTAACTGATCAATCTAATAAACCAGTTAGCAATGCTTCAATTTATTTCAACTCTCAAGCTCCATCTACTGGAATGATGAGTATTGTAACAGCTATGACAAACCGTCAAGGTCTCGCTACAATTACCCTACAAAGTTATACTGGATACCAAACTTCTGAGGTTGGTAATTATTTGGTCATCATTAAAGTATATAAAGAAGGCGTAGTTGGTAGCTTTGAAAGTACAAGTTTTACTGTGACACAATAAAAATGCAATGGCTAATTGCCATTGCATTTTCTCTAAAGCCGATTAGTTCACTGCACCTGTCATCCAATCACCATTTTCATTTTGCCATTGAATTGTTACACTTGGGCTAAAGAAACCAACTTGAAGGTAACTTACACCAAAAGGAGCAACTCCATCTTTAGATAAAGTTTCACTTACACCGTCAATGTTTGTACCTGTAATTTTCCATTTGTAAACTACATCAAACTCATTTGTATTTTCAATTCTATATTTTCTAACTCCATCAAAGAAGCCAAGATCAATTACTCTCAATTTTTGCACATCAACTTTAATTGGCGTCTCTTTGTCGATACGGCTAATTACTTTATCGAAGTTTAGAATTGCACTAGTTTCAACTTCTTGCCCAGCTGCTGCGAATGCTGCAACTGCATTTGCCTTTAAAGTTGCAATTGTGTTATCAAGAGCTGTATTAGCAGCAGTAACTTGTTGAGCAACGAATGCATTAACTTCAGTTGTTGCAGTAGCTTGCTCAGCATTGATTAATGCTTGTAAATCTGCTTTTACCTTATTGATTTTCGCAATTAATTCAGTTGTTGCTTGGCTCTTCTTTAATAAAGACTCCTCTGTTACTTTTTCAACACCTGCAGCTTGTGCGCTTGTAATTGCTGTAGTTAATTGACCAGTTAACTCAGCTACTTTTTGACTAAATGAAGATTGAGTTGCAGTATTTTGTTGTGATACGAATGTATCAAACTTTGCGCCAAGAGTTGATGAATATGAGTTAAATGCATTTTGTAAACTAGCCACATGCTCATCAAGCTTAGCTTGAATTGCAGCCTGTGTTGTATTAGATTCAGTTTGAGCTGCTGTATTTACTTCACCTACAGCTGCATTTTTCTTTGTATTTGTCTCATTTTGAAGTGTGTTTAATGCACTTGCTTTTGATAAACCTAATGCTAGTCCAACTGCGTTTTGAGCTGCTTGAATTTTAGCATCTGCCCATACTCCAAATTGTGTTCCTGCATTACTGCTTGCAAATGCTACTCCTGTAGAGCTTAATAATGTTGCTGCTGCAATACCAGCTGCGATTTTCCCTTTTAATGATAATGCGTTTTTCATAAATAATCTCTCCCTAAAATTTATATTTTTTATTTTTTGTTCTTTATTGAGAATGATATTATGCGTTTGTCGCTAAATATCAATTACTACCTAATTGTTTGGAATTCCATTTACAATTGCTTGTAAATCTGCTTCTGCTTGCGTAATGATTGGATCGCCAGTTTGATTAATCACATTAATCGCATTCGTTTTTAATGTGTTAATTAAAGAGGTCAGCGTATTAGTTGCTTCGGTTAGTTGAGCCGCTAAATATGCGTTTACTTCACCTTGAGCGATATTTTGTTCATATGTAATAATTGCTTGAAGATCTGATTTTACTTGATTAATCTTTGAAATTAAATCAGAAGTTGCTTGGCTTTTCTTTAACAGTGACTCCTCAGTAATTTTATTTACACCAGCATTTTGCGCTGTTGAAATTGCACTTGTTAACTGAGTTGTTAAGTCAGCAATTTTTTGAGTAAAGGATGACTGAGTTGCAGCATTTTGTTGTGCTACGAATGTATCGAATTTAGCACCAAGAGTTGATGAATATGAGTTGAATGCAGTTTGTAAGCTAGCTACATGCTCATCAAGTTTAGCTTGAATTGCAGCTTGTGTTGAATTGGATTCAGTTGTCGCTGCACCATTCACTTCAGTTACTGCACTTGTTTTCTTTGCATTCGTTTCATTTTGAAGTGTAGTAAGTGCACTTGCTTTTGATAATCCTAATGCTGTTGAAATTGTTGTTTGTGCTGCTTGGATTCGTGCATCTGCCCAAATACCAAATTGAGTACCTGCGTTACTACTTGCGAAAGCAACTCCTGTAGAACTTAATAATGTAGCTGCCGCGACACCCGCTGCAATTTTCCCTTTTAATGTAAGTACTTTTTTCATTGCGAACTCTCCTTAATAATGGATTTTATATATTAGTACCGTTCTTTATAACGAACGATGAAACATATCAATGTTCAATTTTTTTCGATATTTTGAATGATGATTTCTAATACCAACGCTTTATCAAATAAATATTTTTTCACATGACTGTCTTTGGATTGATCTGCCATGCTTTTTAATTGATTAATTGTTTTCTTCGTCTTTTCTATTTCTTCGTTTACTAATAAATGAGCATCTTCATATGAAGGAAAATCAACTTTATGGGAATCATTACTTGGAATTAAATGTGGATCTTCATAAACTGTATTCAAAGTATGATTTATATTACCAGTTACTTCCCCTACAGCCATGTCAAAATCTCCAGTTACTTTTTGTTTTTTCACTTTATATGAATCATCTAATCTTGTTTCAAGAGATGTAAGTTCTTTATGAATATCAGACATTACTTCTTTTTGAATTGAAGATTGAGAGTTTTTGATTTCTTTTAAAGTATTTGCTTTTAAACCAGTTACTTTCTTAATAATTGCTTCTTGTTCTTTATTTAAAGCTTTCTCATGTTCAATATTCAGTTTACTGTTGAATAGATTTATTTTTCTATCGGCCCATAGAGTAAACAGTGTTTTTACATCTGTGTTAGCATACACACTTCCCATACTTATTGCCAAGGTAAGCCCAATGATTCCACAAGCAAAAGTATTTCTATAATTTAGTAGCCTCTTCATATTCCCACCTCTTTATCAATATTATTGAAGTACCAATGGTTTAGGAATACTGTGAAATGGTAGTAATGAATAAACGACATACCCTTTTATTAAGTTAACTGAGATTGGTCCAACACTTGGGTCTCTACTATCTAAGCTTTCTCCTGGTGTACGATTATCTCCCATAACAAATACTGAACCATCAGGTATTGTTTGCTCTACCAAATCAGTTGATTTACCTGATACTATTACTTCCGGTATTGGTTCATTATTTACATATACAATACCCTCTTGAATTTTCACTACATCACCAGCTACACCAATAACTCGTTTTACAATATCTATCCCTTGATCAGGCTGACTTATAATAGCAATATCTCCAAGCTTAGGCTCTTTATATAGTTTTGCTACTTTATTTACCATTATCAACCCGCCATCTTGAAAAGTAGGATTCATTGAATTGCCACTTACTTTCGTTAATCCAATTACATTATGGAAGATAAAATACACAAATATTAATAAGATAATATATTTAATCCAGCTTACTAGTTTACTAGTGGATTTTTCTGCTCTTTCATTTAATTGAACACTACTCATATTAACCTGGCTCATATGAATCTCCTATTTGTTTATTTTTATGTATTGATTGTTCTTCTTAGTTTTTCGGCTTATCCTTTGGTTGTTCCTCTTGTTTTTTTGAATCATCATTAGATTGTTCATTCTCATTTTTTGAATCATTTATCTGATCATCAGATTTTTTATTATCTTTGTCTTTATTTATTTCTTCAATTTGAGCTTCGGTAGATTGATCAATTTCTTCTTTTACCTTATTTTTTTCTTCACTATTCTTCTTGATCATTTCTTCCTCTAACTCTTTCCTCTTTTGCTCAATCGCCAGTTGAACTTCTGCATTTTTTTGTTCTGAATAAAGAACGATTTCCGAAGCAGAAGTTTCAATATCAGTTCGAATTTGTTCTATTAACTTCGCTTTCTCCACTTCGGTTTTAACTTTTGCTGCCTCGGTAATCTTATTTTTTTCTTCTGTCAATTTTGTTTGGTACCAGTTAGATAGTAAAGTAGATACATCAGCTTCCCCAAATGCAATGCTAGTGGATGATACTGCAATCGCACCGACCGCTATCATACTTACAATCATTTTAGTTTTCTTTGATTGTTTTTTATGTTTTTTCTTCCGGGTAATCATTTAGTATTTACCCCTTTCATATCATTCTGTTCTTTATAATGAACAATCTCACAAGTTTCATTATATAGAACGAATTTCCTAATTACAACACCTTTATTCCAAATAAAATAAAACAAATATCGACCTTTTTAAGTCAGTCTTTGTAGAAAACTGATAAAAAAAGAGACCTGCATAGGCTAATTGTATATCATTTAACATCTCTTCCTATAGGCGGAAGTCCTCACATAATTGATTTTATTTGGATCTTTATAACCTACTGAACGCATATGATGAATCAACTACTTCTCCACATTTTCTAAGAATGATTTATTAACTTTCAACGTATAAATAAACTATGGGGCAATACTTGTCCATTCTTATTTAATATAGGATTGAATAATGTTGGATCATATTTAGATTTTTAGGGGGCAAGATTGTATGAATGAAAGTTTACTAGACAACTCAAATGAACCTAGCTGGTTAGATTTGCTATTAGACTGTATTGATGCTGGTATCTCTGCATCTGAGGTTCAGGCATTTCTACTACAATCAACTTCTTCTATCAAACAAGTCTAGCTGAAAGTGATTACATAATATAACAATAAACTGCAAATCCTATCAAGGTTTCCTAAAAAGGAATAATTGATAGGTTTTTTTATTTTCATGGTTACTAAATTTATTTAAAAAAACTTCCACTATTCTACTATCACATTGATAGACTTGTCCCATACTATACTATATAAATAATTAAATACAATTGGAGATGTTAAATTAGTTGAAAAAAATGCTTCTACTCTTCATAAGCACTTTGTTATTAATAGCTATTGTTGTTGTTCAAGTAGTTGCAATCAAAGATCCTCTAAATTTCACGTCAAAAACCTCTAAATTTGCCAATTCTAAATTAAGTAATGTTAAATCCATATCTTTTAATTTACCAAGTTATAGCTTTAGCAATATCAACCAAACAACTCAAGTAAAAGTAACAGCAACTTATACAAACCTGACAAAAAAAGATGTCACGAGTTTAGTAAAATACTCAATCTCAAACCAAGTGATTGCATCGATTAGTAATACAGGTCTCATTACAGCAAAGAATAACGGTAGTACAACAGTTACAGCTACACTAAATGGTATAAAAACTACTAGCACAATTACGGTAGGTAGTTCCCCAGTCAAGGAACTTGTATCTTTAACAGTTAATCCTAATTCAATTGATATAAAAATCAGTGAATCTAAAACACTTACCGTTCAAGCGAATTATTCTGATCAATCGGTAGTAAATGTTACTTCTAACAGCCAATATTCTTCCTCAAATCCGAACGTCGCGTCAGTTAATACCAGTGGGTCCATAACAGCCATCAATCCTGGTTCTGCTACAATTTCTATAAGCTATGGAGGAAAAACACAATCTGTCTTAGTAACTGTAACGGCTTTAGTAACAAATCAAGTGAATGTCAAAAATTTTGGCGCTGTCGGTAACGGTAGCTCTGATGACACAGCTGCTTTTCAATCAGCTATCGATTATCTAGGTTCTAGGGATGGAGGGAATGTGTATATTCCTGCAGGAACGTACAGTTTAAATCCAATCTATCTAAAACCATTTGTAAATATCGTCGGTGAAAATCGCGATACAGTTACACTAAAACTATCTGACACAAGTGGCTCAGGTTACTATCGTGTCATTAACATGGCAAATGATACAAAAGTACAAAATATCACATGTGATGGCAATGCTCAAAAACATCCAGATGGAATCGAGCATATGCATTGTATCTTTGCATTCGATGCAGATCGAATTGTTATTGATAACAATCGATTAAAAAATGCGGTTGCAGATGGTATCTCTATTTCAGGATCTACTGCAACGAGTGATAATGTAATAATTTCAAACAATATTTTAGAAAATAATGGTCGTTCTAATATTGTCATAGAACAAGTAAATCATTTGAAAATCTTCAATAATATTAGTACAAATACGTTGGGACGCCCAGCTCTACACTTCGAGCCATGGGAAGAAATGAATTTTGATGATGCGAAAATTTACAATAATACTTTTTCATCAAACGCATCAAATGGTGACTACTGCATCCAACTCGAAGGTGGAAAAAGTGATAACAATTATTTTAATCATGTAGAGTTCAATAACAATACTGTCAATTGTCCAACAGGCGGGTTCCTAGTGATGGAGACAAATGGTGCAAAAATTTATGATAATAACTTAAATGTTAGCCAAATTTTTGTTTGGATTAAAAATAAGGATCTTGAAATCTACAGAAATACGATTAAATCAGTAAACGGATTTAGAATTGAGGGCACGTGGGGAATCAATTCAATTAATACACAAATTTACGATAACACTGTTTCGACAACTGGTGACGCAGTTTCTATTATAGCTGGATCAGACAAGACTACTTTTTCAAGAAATGCTTTTACAGGTAATGGTCTGGGTGCAGCCGTTTATGCTTTTGCTACTGTAACAGATATCAAAGATACGTCTTTCATTGATAATACGTTTACAAATTTCGAAGTTGGAATTATAACGGATTATTATGACGTTCTAAAAATAGATGGGTTACTCGTTCGCGGCAATACGTTTAAGAACACTAGTTACTATTCTCTTTATATAACAGGGACGACAAAAAATGTGACAGTAGATCAAAACACCATCTCTAATTCTTCCGGTGTTTTAATCACCGTACAAGATGGACCTATGACGAACATATCCATTTCAAATAATACGATATCAGGTGGAAAAAATGGTATTTTCCAAACTTCGAGCGGTACAAAAGGCTCTTTAAACGGTTTATTGATTACAGGAAATCGCATTTCAAACACTACTGATCCAGGTGACTCATGGCATACTGGCGCAGCAATTGAATTAAACAAAAACTCAACGATCCCAACAAACGTTTCAATTACTAATAATACGTTAACCGGAAACGTTGTTAATAAGATTACTGTACCAAATGTATTACTTCCTTATGTGAAGAATAATATCTTCAATTAAAGAACAAGTAAGACAAGCCTATTGTCCCTTTATCTCTCACTTTTAGCCATCACTTTGTTTCAAAGAACAAGCGAATTTTAACTAGATTCGCTTGTTTTCCTTTTGTTCACATTAATTGAGATGTCTTATGATGCATTAAATATTTTAATTCTAGGCCGAACATGAAACTTATATGATATACTTTTTTTATTATAGCTAAAAAGATGTGGGGTAACATGTATGATCGGAGAACGGATTAAAAAACTACGTTTACAACATGGAATGTCTTTAACGGAGCTTGCCGAACGAGCAGGTGTTGCTAAATCTTATATTAGTTCAATTGAACGTCAACTTCAAAGTAATCCTTCTATTCAAGTACTAGATAAAATATCCGAAGTTTTTAATACAACAGCAGAAAACCTACTTAAAGATGATGTAGATGTAACCAATGTAATAGATTCGGAATGGATGAAGATATTGCAGGAGGCTATTGATTCAGGGATTCCAAAAGAGGAATTAAAACAATTTATTGAATTCAATAAGTTTAAACAAGGTAAATGAAAAGTTTTATAAATTGGTATTAAAATAGTCCATAAAAAGTCTACTGAAAATATAATGTAGGTTTTTATGGACTATTTAGTGTTAAAGCATAAAAGAATTCCTATTTTCATTGTATTGAAAGTTGTTCACGTAGCTCATTTGAAAGTGTAAGACGGTTTTTTTCTGGTACTTCGTAATAATAAATACCTTTGATTAGTTTTCCACTTCCTTGTAATTGTTCTTGTTCAATATTTCCACTTGCTTGGCGGTACTCTCTTTGAATTTTATAAATTTCTTGTATTGTAAAATTTGTTACTAAATTCTTTTTAATCGATTTTAATATCTCATCATATCCTATTAAATTTTCTATTTTTGATCCTTGCGTAATGACGGCTTCAATAATTTGGCGTTGTCTAGCTTCTCTTCCAAAATCACCATTCGGATCATCATACCGCATACGAGTAAAACTAAGTGCATCGCTACCATTAAGAAAAAGGCTTCCTTTTTTAAAATGAACACCATCATTTGTAAAATCCAATGTATTATTAACCTTTACACCACCAATTGCATCTACAACATCCTTGAATCCTTCCATATTAACTTCCATATAGTAGTCAATTGGAATATTTAAGAACTTTTCGACCGTATTAACCGTCATTTGTACGCCACCAAATGCATATGCATGATTAATTTTATCTATACGATTTTTACCAACTATAAGGGTTCTCGTATCACGCGGAATACTAATGATCTTTGTTGTGTCATTGTTAGGATTAACTGTTAATAACATTAAAGAATCAGAGCGTCCTCTATCACCTTCACGTTTATCAACACCCAAAAGTAATACAGAAAACGGATCTTTTTCTACTACATTAATCGGTTCAACTCTTCTAACTGACTTCTTAATTGGTTGATAAATCACTTTAGATGTACTTACTACTTCATGATATATATACATTCCAAGTACTCCAACGATTAAAGCTAGACTGAGTAACGTTAACCCCGCTTTTAACAAGATTTTTTTCCATTTCACGATCATATGCCCCTTTTTCACTTAAAATTTGCAAATGAAAATAACCACTCTTTTATTAAATAAGTGGCATTATCATTTGTAAATTTATTCTTGATTAAGAACAGAGGTGTGTAAGTGATTGTTTTTTGTTTATAAATTCAAGTATTTTATAATCTCTTCAGCACTTTCCGCGATAAAGACATTTTTACTTGCACTTACTTCTTCTTTATTTTTAAAACCATATCCATACGTTACAGCAATAAAGTCAATCCCCACTTGTTCCGCACCAATCGCATCATGCACACTATCACCGATTAAGACTACTTTAGATAAATCATTCTGACTTAGTTCGTTCAAACACATTAATATAATGTCAGATTTGCTAAGCGTATCCATGACATCAATTCCATTTATCGAATCAAAGTACATCGATAATTCGAAATTCATTAAAATCTCTTTCGCTAAATCATCTCTTTTTAAAGTTGCTACACCAGTCTTATAATCTTTTTCTTTTAATGCTTCTAATAACTCCTTTATAAAATCATAATGTTTTGCCTCATATAAACCTTTTTCTTTATACCTTTGTCTATAAATTTCAACTGCTTCTCTCGCTTTACTTTCAGTAAAACCACATTCTCGAATAAAAGAGTGATAAGGTGACGGACCAATAAAACTTCTTTGTTGCTCGCTTGTTAATTCTGGAACGCCCATTTTACTAGCGGTATAACTAGCACCCACCATTATTCCCTCGGAAGTATCCAATAATGTTCCATCTAAGTCAAAAATTACAGTGGAATATTTCATTTTGCCTCCAGCTTAGTTAATGATGAAGTTTTATCATATGGACTCAAATCATGATAAATAGTAGTCGTTACAAAGTTTATCTCCATCTTTTTCTCAAGGAAAGCTAATTGCTTTCTAATATATTCGTTTTTCTTCACAAGTTCATCCATTTCAATATTATTAATCAATTCAGTAGAGTAGTAGTTTGTCGATTTATTAAGACTAAAGCCATCAAATCCAGCTAGATACACCTTGTTTACCAATAAACGGTTCAATAGATTTAATAACATTAAACCAGCGTTATCCGAAATGGTTGGATGATCTAGAAGTAAATCAGAATAATTTATGACTAAAGAATTATTCTCTATTGTTCTATTAATATTTGAAGTAGTTATTAATAATGTGTTATGTGTAACTTCTTTAATGGTATCTGATATACTATCGAATCTTTTTAAATTACTAATAAAAATAGCATCACTCTTATAAGTATCTGGATTAAAATTCACACTAACAATAAAAGGATTATAAACTTTTATAAACTCCCTTATTTTTTCTACTTGTGTTTCAACAGTTTTTCCAGGTGCGATGATCAGTACTTTTTTATTAGCAATAAAACGAATTAAAGTATCAAGGTTTTCCGAATCATCAATTAAATGGATTTGATGATTAATATATAAATCTTCAATATATAACTCATCATAAATATCTCTTTTTTTCAATGGAAGCTGTTTTAATATCGTGTTAATGGATTTTACTGATATTGTTTGTTTATTCATTAAATAAGAAGCGTAATTAGGATGACAGTTATTGATCGCGGCAATATAATATGGAACTGAGTAACCCCATTTAGGTTCAGATGAAAATTTACTCAGATGCTCATCAATGATTTCTAACAATGGAACTACATTATATTTTTCTTCTATGTTTTCGTTAATATATTGAGTTACAAGCTCTGTACATAGATTACCTGCCCCTCTTCCCATTCCAAATACAGAAGAATCTATGATTATATTCCTCTTAGTGTGTAGCATTAATAACTCTTGAGCATTTGAAAATGATAACTGAAGATTATTATGTGAATGAAATCCTATACTGATTGATTCATCCAGATTGTGGTCAATTAGATGATACATTCTTAAAAGATCATTTTTATACATGAGTCCAAGCGTATCAACCAAATAAAAGGCATATGGTTTTAACTTATTAACTTTTTTAATAAGTTCTAAGAGGCTTTCATCCGAATAGCTTGACGTTCCAACCGGTTGAATAAAGACTTTATAGCCTTTCTCCATTAATATTTTTCCATAGGCTAATGCTTCTTCAATTTCCTTTTCATTCTCATGAAAGGTTAGACGAAATCCATCAATTGAAGTTCCATCGTACTCTTTAATTCTATCAATTGGAATGTAGGGTTGATCAATCATACCTACATAAGTAATATTTCTATTCTTCGGTTTAATAAACTCTTTAATTGTCTCGACATTATTAAAAATCGACTTATTATTAGTAAATTCCACATCTCTAATAAATCCACATTCGATAATATCAATGTTAGATATTGCTAATTTTTCAATGATCTTCTTAATGCTTTTTTGTCCAAAATTCCAATTATTAATATACCCACCATCTCGTAAAGTACAATCAAGCAACCTAATATTATTCACATTTACACCACACATTCAAGTCGGTTTTTTATGATCATTTTGACTTTTTCAAGATCTTTTGGTGTATCAACAGATAAAGTGGTTACATCAGCTTCGATAAATTTAATTTTTTGTCCATTCTCCAAAAATCTAAATTCATCAATGTCTTCTGCTTCTTCTATTGGTCCCCTTTTAGATTTATTGCAAAATTCAAGTGCACTTTTCGTAAAACATTGCACACCAACAAATTTTTTATAGTTAAATTCATAAGTACCCTTTGGATAAGGTATTGGGCTTCTAGCCATATATAGTGCATATCCAAATACATCTGTCGTAATTTTTATTTTTGAAAAATCCACTGCTTCTAACGGATTCTTTAACTCTGTCATAAGATTTGATATATAAATTGATTTTGGATCAACATCTTTTGGTAATATTTTAGAAATCGCTTGAGACTCAATTAAAGGCTCATCTCCATTTACATTTACGTAAAAATCTGCCTCAATCTTTGTAGACACTTCATGTAGTCGATCTAGATGCGTTTTGTGACTCTCGGAGGTCATTACAGTTTTAATTCCATATTCTTCGCAGACATTTTTAATTCTAATATCATCTGTGGCTACATAAACCTCAAAAAGTTCATTTACCAATTTCAATTGCTGATATACCCACCATATCATTGGTTTCCCACAAATATCTGCTAGCGGTTTCCCTTTAAATCTTGAAGAATTAAACCTAGCTGGAATAACTCCAACAATTTTCATAATGACTCCTCCTATTTAACGAATATTTGTTTCTTATAACGAACGAAATTATAAAAAAATAGAATTTTTTCTATTCATAACACCAATTGTTTAACTAAATTAAAGGGAATACATGGTAGATTAAATATCGATGTTCGTAATAAAGAACGAACTATAAAATAAAATTAACACTTATCTGAAAGTGTGTCAATTAAATAAAATAGAATTTTCAGACTTTAAATTAATCTTATAAATTGCTAAATTTGCTGTTATCATCCATTTACTTTCATTACTTATATAGTTTTTTCCCTTAATTCTACTAACTCTTTATTTGTAGATAATATTTCGTCAAGATTTACTCTCTCAAATACTTCGAGCATTCCTCCCCTTGTAGCATTATAAATTTTGATTTGACTCCGTTCCGAAAATTTCTTTGCTTCCTTAAAGGCACTAATCATTCTTTTTACAGCTTCTGAAGATTGTTCTATTAAACCATAATCTTTAAAATGTTGTGCACTATTAATTGAGTAATTACAGTCAACACCCACTAAATAAATTTCACTAAATCCCATATAAACTGCTAACTGAATCATTGAGTACGTAATTGAATACCCATCATACACCACTGAATATGAATCATTACTAAATTTTGATCGATAATTTTTATGAAAAGTATTATGGTTTAAATAATTTAACGGGAATACAAAATAACCATCTGTAATATTCTTTTCTTTTGAGATTGAGTCACTTAAAAATTTATACTTTAATTCATACTTTTCTATAGAATTTTTTAGTAAATTAAAGACCTTTACATCTTGTATACCATAATAGGTGGGTCTCCAATCAGTTTCATCAAAAGATAAACAGATTGAATTCATACTAAATGTTGTTTCATTTTTTAATTTATCAAGATCATCAATTGTTAAACTCGGACCTGTAGCAACAATAAAGCACCTCTGGCCTTTATGAGTATTCTTAAATAATTTCATATTTTCATATTGGCTGTTCTTATAAATATTATTCACTCGACAGAATTTTTTCAGGTTGAAAACAATTCTTGGAATCCAGTGAAATCGAATATTAGATTTTGTTCTACTTATATGGTAAATAAAAAAATATGTAAATCGATTTTTGCTTAAAGTATTTTTTAATGTCACTATTTATCACCTCTTTTAATGAAAAATTTCACCTTTTTAGTGAAAACTCATTTATCACTCTGCAATCTTTTTAGAATGATAGATTGTTTCATCTCTATTTTCTATGTTATTACTAATATTTATCTTTTTTAACTTAGTAAGCTTTTCTAACAGTCTAAAATCTGCAATATTATTATCACTTATGTTGAGCTTTTCTAGATTCAAAAAATATTGTATACCATCTAAGTTTGAAATATTTTTCCCACTTAAATCTAATTCTGTTATTTTACTTAGTTCTGAAATTGATATCCATTGTTCAAGTGGATTCGAGATGATTTCTCTAATCGAACTTTCCATATTACGATCAATAAATGTAGCCACCCCAGCAATTTCAGATGTTGTATAAAATTCTAAATCAATATTTTTTGCCTCATCAATAATGTCTTGAATCGTTTTAGGCGAGATTCTATATTTACCACTTTCCAAAGACTGTTCTTCCCAACCAAAATCATTCCAATCTACCTCATCAGGTAAAATAGAATGGCACATAAAGATTACATTTGTACCTGATTCTTTAGCGATTCTCAATATTTTTTTTACGTACTCTACATCACTTAATACAATTTCATCAATACCAATGGAAGGTGCATAACCTGTATGATTAAATCCAACTAAATTATTTTTATCGCTAAATCCGCCTCTGACAACTTTAAAATATTTAGAAACCAATTCTAAAATGTGGCTTTCAGTGTAATTAACGTAAGGGAAAGAATAAGTAACGGGTTTCTTGAATTTTTCCTTTGTTTTAGAATGGCTTTTATTTTCTATCCATTTAAATAAAGGTTTAATTTCATGTTCTACCCAGTTATTTAATCCGAACTCTTTTGAGTAATTAATAGCATTTTCATGTTTGAACCCATGATGTGCGATCTCATGACCATATGACTGTAAATCAATCAACTTATCTATTTCTTTTTGGGTATGTTCCCTCTGTCCTTCAAAATGATGAAAAGCATTTATATTAAAGGTAACCTTTACATCGTAGTATCCGAATAGATCTTTTCCATATTTGTACCAATCATTTATTCTAAAGCTATCATCAAATGAAAATGCAATACCAGGTTTATTAATATATGGAATCCGTTTATCTTCATTTTGTATGTGCATATTAGCATTTTTATTTTTAATATCTTTGATTAACCTCTTCCAAAACTTGCCCTTATAATATGTTGAAATACGCTCCCTAAGATATTCTGCAATTACTTCTCTCATTTGATACCCCACTATTTTAGTATTTTTTAATGCTTTAGATTGCAGGCATCCCTAATTTATCCTCAACAGATATTAATCTACCTTTATTAATTTTGAATACCTTATCGCAATTTTTAATCGTACTTAATCTGTGAGCTATAATGATTAACGTCTTTTCACCTTTCAAATTATCAATTGCACTCATAATGTCCTTTTCAGTTTCATTATCTAGAGCTGATGTAGCTTCATCCATAAATATAATTTCAGGATTATGGTATAAAGCCCTAGCAATTCCAATTCGTTGACGTTGACCTCCGGACAGTCTAATTCCTCGTTCTCCTACTGTTGTGTCTAATTGATTTGGTTGTCCTTCTATAAATTCTTTTAACTGAGCTTGTTCTAATGCACTCCACACTGCATGATCGTCAATCTGATCCTTTGGTACCCCAAATGCAACGTTCTCTCTTATGGAATCATCTGTTAGAAAAATAGATTGGGGGATATATCCTATTTTTTGTTGCCATTTAGATTTAATTTCACTTATATTTTCACCATCTACTAAAATACTACCTTTTTCTGGTTGAAACAGCCCGAGTATCATATCAACCAATGTAGTCTTCCCAGCACCTGACTCCCCGATGAATGCCACTGAGTGACCGATTGGGATTGTTAATGAAATATCCTTTAACGAATACTCTTTTTGATTTGGATATCGAAAAGAGACTTCATTTAACTTTATAGAATCAGTAAACTTCCTATTATCACTCTTATTTACAACCGACTCTATTGTGCCTTTCCCTGAATTAGTTTCATTATTTGTAAATAAATCCTCGTAAACAACTGTTAATGCGGGCTTACTAAAACGGATAGCTGTTATCATATTCATTACACGATTAATTGAAGGCATCAAGCGAAATGCTGCCATTCCAAATAGTGCCATAGTTGATACTATATTGGCTGTGTTTTTTCCTTGAAAAATAATGATTAATACCATTATGAGTACAATCATTACAAGTATTGTTTCGATAAAAAGCCTTGGAGATTGTTCTAGCATCATTCTGTACCGCTTTATATTTGCGTTTATTTGACTCTTACTTGTGTAGGCACTAACAAAATAACTTTCTTTTCCAGTGACCTTCACTTCCTTGCTCGCACCAAGGCCTTGATTTACCCACTTAATCATCATTCCGTCAACAACTTGTTGCTGTTTAGCTAATTTATTAATTTTTTTACGAAAAATTTTAAAAAATAGGAATACGCTTCCTCCTAAAAGGCCTGAAGCTATAATTGTTGATATAGATGTCGTATATAACAACAAACCCATTATGCAAGCAATTACTAGTATTTCTGTTATTAACATGAATGCTGACATAATAATGCCTTGAAACAAATTCGGTACTTCTATATTTACATTTCGAAGTAGATCTGCTGTATTTCTTTGTAGATGAAAGGTATAGGGTTTGGATAAATATGTTTCAAATAGTCTTTTAGATAGTTTAACTTGTTGATTTAGAACGATCCTATTTTGCACATATAGAAAGAGGAGAATATATAGATTTTTAACAATAAAAATAAATAGTAAAGCGATTACTGCAAAAATCATAAAAGTAGTTGTAGATTGAAAATTGAAGAATTTATATAAATAATTGATGCTAGCTTGTTCAGTTATCATAGATGGATTTGTTACAATGCCCACAAAGGGAACAATGACCCCTATACCAAACGTTTCAAAAAGGGCGGAAACGATCATCATAAAAAATATGAGTAATAATTTTTTCTTTTCTCCTTTGTTAAATAACAAAAGTACTTTTTTCGCATTCTCAATCATTTTATTCACCTTTTCCTTCTAAATGTCAGCTTTGGTCTATTTATTCTCTTTTATGTTCATTATTTTGCCATTTTATAAATTCAAAAACTGACCTATATTCATGTAGTTTTTCGATTTCAATACCTGATTCTTTTAGTTCCTTTACTAAATCAAGCCAATCGCTTTCTGGAAGTATTGCATTTTCGGATTTATTGGCTAACAAGTTTTTCAAATCTACTCCTAAAACCTTCGATATTTTCCCCATTACCTGTATTGAAGGGTTATGATTTATTTCACGTTCAATGTTGCTCAAGTAAGACTTAGAGATATTGGCTTGTTCAGCGAGTTCAGTCAATGTAAGCCCCTTTTTTTTACGAATCTCATAAATGTTTTTTCCAATCATTTTTCTATACCTCATTCTTTCCGTCACTCAACGCCTTGTTTACTCATACTTTGTATTGTATGTTTAAGACAACTAATGACTTTGTTTTGTTCGACTTCTAATAGATTAGAACCCGAAGGAAGACAGATCCCTGTTTCAAACAACTGCTCAGCAACATGCTCGCCTTCCGAATGTGAATAATAACGAGTATTTAGAAAGATAGGTTGAAGATGAAGAGGTTTCCACACATGTCGAGCTTCAATATTATTTCCATTAAACATTTCTATCAGTTCTTTTGCAGAAACTCCTGATTGCCCTTCATTTATCGTTAATGTAGTTAGCCATCGATTACTACGTGTATTCTTTAATTCAGGCATAAATGTTACACCTGGCAAGTGTACTAATTCTTGATAATAGCGTTTAAATATTTTTCTTCTTGCTTCTACTCGTTCTTCTAAAACTTGTAATTGAGCTCTTCCAATACCAGCTAATATATTGCTCAGTCGGTAATTATAACCTGTTACACTATGCTGATAATGTTGAGCAGGATCTCTAGCTTGGGTTGCTAAAAATCTAGCTCTTTTAATGGCATCTGCATTTTCAGATATAAGCGCTCCCCCACCAGAAGTCGTAATAATTTTATTACCATTAAATGAAAAGATACCAAATTCACCAAATGTACCACTTGGTCTTCCTTTATATGTAGAGCCCATTGATTCAGCTGCATCCTCAATCATTGGAACACCATATTCAGTACATAAAGATACGATCTCATCCATCTTTGCTACTTGACCATAAAGGTTCACCACTATGACAGCTTTAGGTAGATTTCTTTCCAAGTAAGCTTCTCTTAATGCTCTTTCAAGTGCTTCTGGAGACATGTTCCATGTTTCTGGTTCCGAATCAATGAAAACCGGTTCTGCACCTTGATAAATAATCGGATTAGCACTTGCTACGAAAGTAAGACTTGAGCAAAATACTCTATCACCTTTTGAAACTCCTAATAAAGAAAGAGCCAAATGAATAGCAGCCGTTCCTGAACTGACGGCAATGGCTTCACTGGCTCCTACATACTTTATAATTTCTTTCTCAAACTCATCTACATTAGGTCCTAAAGGAGCAACCCAATTTGTATCAAACGCATCTTGTATATACTTTTGTTCGTTACCACTCATATGTGGCGGAGATAAATAGATTCTTGATAAAGACACTTTAATATGACCACCTTTTTAGGAAACTTCTATTCCCAAATCTATATTTTTTATAATTCTTGCAGGACTCCCAACCGCCGTACTATATGAAGGAATATGATGAATGACGGTTGAACCTGCCCCAACTATCGACCAATTTCCTACCTTTATACCAGGTATGATTGTCGCCGAAGCCCCAATATGGGCTCCTTCTTCTACAAAAACATTACCTGTTAATGTCGTATTTGGTGAGAGATGAGTATAATGACCGATAATATTGTCATGCTCTATAATCGCGCCAGTATTAATAATACAGTGCTCACCAATTGTTGCATCTGCATTTATGATTGCATTTGGCATGACAACTGTTCCATTTCCAATTTTAGATGAAGAGCTTACAATTGCCGATGGATGAACTACGGTGACATATTTTTCATTTTTTAAATTGATTGTATATACGATTTGTTTTCTTATCTTATTATCACCCACAGCAATTACAACTTTGACATCATCATCTAAAAATTTTTGCAAGTAAGAAATCGGTGCATAGATGATTCCATTTTCTTGTTTTTCATCTGTATATTTTTCATCTAAAACTGCTAAAATTTCATGGGTTTTTAAAGAAGAAATCATATCTTGGATGACCTTGCTATGTCCACCGTTACCTAAAATAATGATTCTCATGTTACATCACTTCATTAGATCCCGTGAATTTTTCCATTGTAACTTGGCCTTGCTGCGATATTCCTTCTTTCTTTAAA
>Ga0102589_1002160_pt1 | contig 23656 bp, 19 predicted proteins | sample AraplaMF_Col_mLB_FD_76858 | JGI IMG/M metagenome (GOLD analysis project Ga0102589, IMG submission 76858) | Arabidopsis root microbial communities from the University of North Carolina, USA - plate scrape MF_Col_mLB | ecosystem: Host-associated > Plants > Roots > Endosphere | place: USA... | reverse complement strand
CTAGAATTCCAAAGTATATTCGTTCTTCTGAAAAGGAGATCTTGTATACAAATCAAGATTGTGGAATTAAAAATGATAAGTTTTTAAAGTTTCCAAAGACAAAATTACAATTAAACATTGGGAAATTGGGGGTTACTGAAGGTAAACTGAAGCAAGTTCGTGTTATCCCCAAATACAATGAATATGTGGTGGAGTTAGTGATGGATGTTCCTTCAGAACAACAATCCGTTGAAGAGAATGGTCGTTATATGAGTATTGATTTAGGGATTGATAACCTTGCAACCATCGTAACAAACACAGGTATGAAGCCTGTACTTGTTAAGGGCAAACATATCAAAAGCATAAATCAATATTACAATAAAATGAAGAGCCATTTTACAAGTGTTCTAAGGAAAGGTAAACAAACAGATGAAGGATCTTTTACTTCTAAAAGAATAGAAAAACTTCATCAAAAGCGTTACCTGAAAATAAAAGACATCTTCCATAAAGCGAGTCATCATATTGTAAAACTAGCTCAAGAAGAGGAAGTTTGTAAAATCGTTATTGGTCAAAATAAAAGTTGGAAACAAGAAACTGATATGGGAAAGAAAAATAACCAAACATTTTGCCATATCCCGCATCGTTTATTGATTCAAATGATTACATACAAAGCAAATGCGGTAGGTATTCAAGTTGTAGTAACCGAGGAATCTTACACATCAAAAGCAAGTTTTCTAGATCATGACTTTATTCCAACGTATGGAACAAATGACCAAAATGCAACTTTTTCAGGCAAACGAATGAAGCGTGGTATATATCGTTCTGCAAAAGGAATCGAAATCAACGCAGATGTAAACGCTGCGGCTAATATTTTACGAAAAGTAGTCCCGAATGCATGGACAAACGGGATAGAGGGGTTAGGCGTGGAACAGCTCGCTAGTGTGTTAACTCCACTAACGTTAATCGTCCGTTAGGTCGAAACGTTAGAAACCTCCACTTCAAGCTTTGCTAAGTGGGGGAGTATTCATCGTATGTATCCTAGTCATTCTTTCTATAAAAATATTACTTTTCTACAAATACATCTGTGATCTTCCACAATGCTCTTGTCTTACTATAAAAACTGTGATGTAATGCTATATAAAGTGAAACTTCCATCAGTAGGAAGCCTACTGCCCGCAAATAGCAGGATAAATCCACTTTAATTTTTCAGCTATACAGAATACAAAATGGCCTGTCTCTTTGTTTTTAAACCTCGCATGTGGCAGGAATAGGCCCTGACCGCTACTATGCATGGCCAGATGCTCTTGTCTCCTCGCCAAAAAGAAAAGGGGTTTTATATCTTTTTTTACTTGTATATAAAAAAAGCAAAGGAAAACTAATTGATATGTCAGAAACAATTCATTCTTTTCTTATCGATCACCAAACGATGGCTATCCCACTTAGCATCTTATTCAATATTCTTATTAGCCTAGCAGCTTTTATTCCTAGTGTATTTTTGACGGCGATTAACATTTCACTATTTGGGGTAACGACAGGAACAGTCATCTCCATTGCCGGGGAAGCATTAGGGGCTATTATCTCTTTTTATTTATACCGGCTTGGTTTTCAAAAAGCTGCACACAAAAACATAGATAATCACCCAAAAGTAAGGAAGCTTCTTTACGTGCAAGGAAAAGAAGCATTCTTTCTCGTCTTATCGTTTCGCCTCATACCCTTTATTCCGTCTGGCATCGTAACACTATTTGCAGCCCTTGGAACGATGTCCATTCTAACTTTTAGCATCGCTAGTACTCTTGGAAAAATACCAGCGTTACTTATCGAAGTGTATTCTACCTATCAAGTTATAAACGGAACAAATGAAGCAAAATGGATTATTACAATTTCTGGATTGGCAGGTTTATTTTATTTGTGGAAAACATGGAAGAAAAAATGAAAAAAGGAGCGTAATGCTCCTTTTCCACAATATAAAGGGGAGTAAAACCTATTGCACACCAACAGCATCATATGACTGCTTCACAGCTGCCACTTCTGCTGAATTTGTACCGTATAAATCTGCCGCTGCTTGTACTAAACCAGCACGAGCTTGGCTAAATGTTGTTGATTGCGTGAAATATAGTGTATTTGCACGATAGTAGATTGCTCCTACTTTATCTTTGCCAATACCATTCACTGTTACACCGTAATGCGTACCGCCATTTACTAATAAGTAAGCAGCTTTATTGATAATACTGCTATTTGTATGAACTCCGCCATTATCACTCGTTCCTGTATAACGTTTAGAGTAATGATCTGGATCACTATATTTTGTTGGATCGCTCATCGAACGAAGAGCATCCCCAGCTGTACTAGGCGTATAAATGTCTTCTCCAATTTCCCAATCTGGATTACGGTTATCATAGTATTCTATTAATGTTCCAAAAATATCAGAGATTGCTTCATTTAATGCACCAGACTCATTTTGATAAATAAGATTAGAACTTCTTTCTGTCACAGCATGCGTTAATTCATGTCCGACAACATCTAATCCCCCAGACAATGGGATAAATGTATATCCATCTCCATCTCCATACACCATTTGTGATCCATTCCAGAAGGCATTATTATAGTTGCTTCCGTAATGAACCGTCGATTTTAACGCTCCACCAGCATTATCATAAGAATTGCGGTTAAACGTATTTTTATAATAATTGTACGTTACGCCCGCATAGTAATGTGCATCAACTGCCGCTGCATCACGACTAGCATTAAAAATATTATCTGCATCTAACCATAATGATCCTGGAAGAGTCGTACGATTTTTTCCATCATATGTGTAAATGGTTGCACCGTGTGTATTGTCTTGTAAATAATAGCTAGATCCAGATAATGTTGTATTAATAGACTTTGTATCTCCTAATACCCCTTTACCTGTCCCCACTTTATTTGTTCCTGTTACAGGTTTAACCGGTGCCTTACTTGCAGGAGTTGCATTATGGATTGTATTGTATTTATTCAGTACTTTACCATTATCAGCTTCAATGAAATAATAATAGTTTCCTGGCTCTGGATCTAAGAAATTTAAATTCACAACATATGCGTATGTTGTTTCCTCACCATTTTGATATACATATAAATCCGCTGATGGCTCTACTTCATATTTCGGCTTCAGCCCCAAATCTTTTTGTGCAGCTGCAATTGCTTGTTTTCCGTCAATTTTATTTTTATTTTTCAGCTTCTCTTTCTTATCTAGATCAGGCGCAACAGTTCCTGATACAACTTTTAATGCACCATCTTTCCCAATGTGAGCTAGTTGAGTAGACCCCCATACCGGTACACCTTCATACATTTGCTGTAATCGTAAAACTGTTGTTTCTCCTACAGGATCTTTTACCACTTGTTCCACTTTAAACGATTCCTCTGCGCTTTTTTCCCCTAGTTTATAATCTTTTTTCGTAGAATTTAAGTAGTCAAATACAACGGATTCCGCTTTTTTTCCAGACGCGCCTGTTAAATCACCCGACACAAACTCCGGAGACTGCAGGGTCTCATTGTATTTCTTTGTAGAGAGTACGTTCTTTGAATCTGCAAATGCAGAGCTTGTCCCTCCGAACGTTGTCACTGCCATTCCCGCTGCTAATACGAACGCTAAACTCTTTTTTTTCATATTCTTTTCCCCCTAACAAATTTTAAAAAAGAAAGTAGATTTATAGTAGCATTAAGTTTTCACTATTAAAATACTGAAAATTAAATTAATTTATTTCTCAAGTTTTTACTATATTTGGATAACAACTATTTAGAAGGCTCAGTTCATAAATAAAAAGGGGGCACTGTCACTCCGTACTATTTAAATCCTAACTTTAACTCGATTCTAATGTGATAAATTAACGATAATCTTAATATTTCAATATTTTATTTCTCAAGTTTTGATGAACAATTTAAAAACAAGAATAAAAAAGAAAAAACTGCCTCGAAAAGCCGTTTTATAACGGCTTTTCGAGGCAGTTCCATTTCTGATATTTACCTTATACATTTACTGTTTCAACTGTGTCAGTGCCTTGTCCAAAAACATCTGGTACATGAGAATATTGAGTGTCAGCTATCGCAACTACTGCCACCATTGTTAAAACTATACCCATTATTACTTTTTTCATCCTTATCCCTCCCGTATCGTTTCTAGCACTTCAATTGCTAACTTATAATAATGATTGCTTTCTTTGAATCGCAAAGAATTCTCAAAATACTCAGCGAGTTCTATATATACTTTCTTTAATTCTTTTTTATTTCCTGCATTTTTGAAAAAAGGTATCGCTTCTGTTTCTAAAAATACTTTATATACACTTGGTTCTGTAAAATACCTATAACGAAGCATAAGAAGTAAGTACAACTTCGTATTACATCTTTCATCTTTCTTAGCAGAAGTAATCCCCTTATCAATCCACTCTTTTGCTTCCTCTAATTGTTCAAGGTGAATGCATTGAAGGGCCATCTCATATAACGTATCGACGTAGTTCACATCTTCATCTCTTTGATATTTTAAACTTTCCACATAATATTTTTTAGCTTCTTCATACTTTTTCATTCTATAATGTATAGTGCCAATATTACTTAATACCATTGCCATCAATACATCTTTTTCAGAAAAAGAATCCGCTTCACGCAGTATGCTCTCATAAATTTTTAATGCTTCATCATACTGCCCTTTTTCAACATAGCTTAACGCAATAATAATTTGACAATTAATCACATTGCGAAATTTATATTCATTTCGAAATCCTTCCATGGCAATATTAGCGAAATGAAGTGCCATATGTGGAACCTCAAAATGAGTATATGCAAGTGCTAAATTATAATAAATTCCGGTTTCATAATAATCCTGTTCTTTTGCCATTAACTCTGTCTGAATTAAAAACTTTAGTCCATCTTGCCATTTATGCTGAAGGCAATAACATAAAGCCTGGCTATACTGATATAACAGTTGCTGAAATGGAGAATATTTTTTATAAACTTTTTTTAGTTTTTCCAACTCCTCTTTGAGGGCTGGTATATCTCTCTTCATAATTAAGTATCGCGTATATAACAATTTATAATAATTCACAATTTCAAAATCGGCGATTTGTTGCATTTCTGCTTCTAGTTCTACGTATAACTCTTCAACTTTATGTTTCTCTAAATGAACTAGTGCCTTTAACCACTCCTCTAACTTTTCTTTCACCTCAGCTTCAATGTCTCTTAAATCTGACACTGCAATTTCTAATCTCGTACATAATAACTGCAAGATTTCTTCTGAGGCTTCAATTTTTCCATTTTCAATTTTACTTAAATATGAGACGGAACAAATGCCTTGACAGAGCTCTTCTTGTGTCATTTTTTGTTGGAGTCGTTTGTAAAAAATTTGCTTACCCATTTTTTCAAGATTTTGTTGCATAGTCCCCTCCTCCATTCTAAGCTATACCCTAGTACTTTAATAATACATAAAATTCGCAAAAATATAAATTGATAAACAAAAATTTTCCAAAGGATTTTTTGCAACATTTATCCCGCATTAACGGGCAGTAATACTCCCGCCTCAAAATTCAGTAAAAGCAAAGAAGTTAGGCGGGAGATAAACTGCCCGTAAAAGCCCGATTGGTGAGGGCTGATAATCAGTGGGGGATGAAGAAAACCCCCACTGATTAAAGTTTCACTTTATGACATGGATAATTTTTGGCAACAAACTGCAAAAAAGAGGTATACTATAAGCAAAATATGGAGGTGTTTACGTTATGGTACATTATAAAGACGATAGCTACGCCTTACACACAGACTTATATCAAATTAATATGGCTTATACATACTGGAAAGATCATATTCATAACCGCCGCGCAGTATTTGATTTATACTTTCGCAAGCTTCCTTTTGAAAATGGTTATGCTATTTTTGCAGGGCTCGAAAAGATTATCGAGTATGTGAAGAACTTTCAGTTTACAGAAAGTGATATTGCTTATTTAAAGGAACTTCAATTTGAAGAAGGCTTTTTAGGCTACTTACAAAACATGAAGTTTACTGGCTCCATTTGCAGTATGCAAGAAGGCGAGGTTGTCTTTCATAACGAACCCCTTTTGCGTATAGAAGCACCGCTTGGAGAAGCACAAATTATTGAAACAGCACTTTTAAATATTGTGAACTACCAAACGCTAATAGCTACAAAAGCTGCACGGATGAAGCATGCAGCTGGTGATGACGAACTTCTTGAATTCGGAACACGACGTGCTCATGAGTTTGATGCAGCACTTTGGGGAACACGAGCAGCATTCATCGGCGGCTTTTCTTCAACGAGTAATGTCCGAGCTGGAAAACGGTTTGGTATTCCGGTTGCTGGTACACATGCTCATTCCTTTGTACAAGCGTATCGCGATGAATATGTAGCCTTCAAAAAATATGCGGAAACACATGAAAAATGCGTTTTTCTCGTTGATACGTACGACACATTAAAATCTGGTGTACCAAATGCGATCCGCGTCGCAAAAGAATTTGGTGACCGCATTAACTTTTATGGCATCCGCCTCGATAGCGGAGATATGGCGTATTTATCGAAAGAAGCGCGTAAAATGTTAGATGCTGCTGGATTTACCGATACAAAAATTATCGCTTCAAGCGACTTAGATGAATACACGATTTTACATTTAAAATCGCAAGGAGCCAAAATTGACGTATGGGGTGTTGGAACAAAGCTAATCACGTCATTTGAACAGCCAGCATTAGGCGCTGTTTATAAATTAGTTTGTATTGAAGATGAAAATGGCGTCTTAAACGACACAATTAAAATTTCGTCCAATCCTGAAAAAATTACAACACCAGGATTAAAGCGTATTTATCGTATTATTAATCGTACCAATCAGCATGCGGAAGGCGATTATATTGCATTAGATACAGAAGAACCGCAGCAAGAAGAGCGTTTGAAAATGTTCCACCCTGTTCATACGTATATTAGTAAATTTGTCACGAACTTTGAAGCAAAAGAGTTGCACCGTGATATATTTGTGAACGGAAAGCTCACATACGAATTACCGGACATTCTTCATATTCAGCGCCTCGCGCAAAGCAGCTTATCATTCTTGTGGGAAGAGTATAAACGGACGCTAAATCCTGAAGAATATCCAGTCGATTTAAGCCAGACGTGCTGGGATCATAAAATGAACTATATTCAAACCGTGCGAGAACAAATTGCAAATTCTATGAAAAAATAAAGAGAGAAGCTTCTCGCTTCTCTCCTTTTACAAATCTTTTACTCGTAACACACGCATCGCATTTAACACAGCCAGCAATGTTACCCCAACATCTGAGAAGACAGCTTCCCACATCGTTGCAATGCCGAATGCCCCTAATAAAAGAACAACTCCTTTTATCCCTAATGCGAAAATGATGTTTTGCCATACAATGCTGCGCGTACGTTTGGCAATTTGAATAGCTGCTCCTATTTTCGAAGGTTCATCTGTCATAATGACAATGTCAGCTGCTTCAATTGCGGCATCTGATCCTAAACCACCCATCGCAATCCCAACATCCGCTCTTGCTAATACAGGTGTATCGTTAATACCGTCTCCAACGAACGCAATTTTTTCTTTCGGATGTTTTGTCGCATCAATTTTCTCAATTTCCTCTACTTTTTGCTGCGGCAACAGTTCGGCATGAACTTCGTCAATACCAAGTTGTTTTCCAACTGCTTCTCCGACTGACTTTGCATCGCCAGTTAACATAACGGTTCTTTTTACACCAAGTTGTTTTAACAATTGAATTGCTTGCTTCGCATCTTCTTTAATTTCATCAGAAATGACAATGTATCCAGCGTACATACCATCTACAGCTACGTGCACAAGTGTTCCAACAGTTTGCGGTTGCTGGAATGGAATATTTTCTTTTCTCATTAACTTTGCGTTTCCAGCAAAGATTTCTTTTCCGTTCACTTTCACAACTGTACCATGACCAGAAATTTCACTATAATCTTCAATCATCTGTTCATTAACTACTTTTCCATATGCAGCTCGAATGGACTGTGCAATTGGATGATTCGAATATACTTCTGCAAATGCTGCATACTGTAACAATTCTTCTTTCGTCACAAACTCACTTGGCTGCATATCTGTTACTTTAAAGACACCTTTTGTTAACGTACCTGTTTTATCAAATACGATATGTTTCACATCATTTAATGCTTCTAAATAGTTACTGCCCTTTACTAAAATTCCGCTCTTAGACGCTGCACCAATACCGCCGAAGAACCCAAGTGGAATCGAAACAACCAATGCACAAGGACAAGAAATAACAAGAAAGACGAGCGCTCTATAAATCCAATCTGAGAACGTTGCTCCCTCTATAATAAGCGGTGGAACAAAAGCTAATACTGCAGCTGTAATGACGACAACTGGTGTATAATAACGAGCAAATTTCGTAATAAAGTTTTCTGTCTGGGCTTTGCGACTACTTGCGTTTTGCACCAAATCTAAAATTTTCGAAACAGTAGATTCACCGTACTCTTTCGCCACTTCAATTGTTAATACACCATTTTGATTTACAAAACCACTTAATACATCACTGCCAACCTCTACTTCACGAGGTACAGATTCTCCTGTTAACGCCGATGTATCTACCATCGATGTTCCTTCGATTACTTTACCGTCTAATGGTACTTTTTCACCCGGCTTGACGATAATGAAATCACCAATTTGCACATCTTCTGGCGATACTTGTTTCGTTTCATTTCCTACTTTTAAGTTTGCATAATCAGGCCTGATATCCATTAACGAACTAATCGACTTACGCGAACGATTCACCGCAATGCTTTGGAACAGTTCACCTACTTGGTAAAAAAGCATAACCGCGACAGCTTCTGAATAGTTTTGAGTCCCAAAAGCACCAAGTGTTGCAATTGCCATTAAAAAGTTTTCGTCAAACACTTGCCCGCGTACAATATTCTTTGCAGCACGTAAAACTATATCGCCGCCGATAATAATATAAGCAATCACGAAAAGTGGAATTGTGATGATTTGCGGGAATGAAGCTAGTGCAGCAACAGCAGTTAAAATCGCTCCAATCGATAACCGCCAAATCATTTTTTTCATATTCGCTGCTCCGTGATCATGACTATGACTATGTTCTGTTTGCTCTTTCTCACGCACTACGTTTACTTCCGGTTCTAATTTCTGTACGACTTCTTTTATGTTCGCAACAATTGGCTCTAATTCTTGTTTATTCGCTATTTCTACTCTTAATTTTTTAGAAACAAAATCAACAGATGCCGAAGTAACTGCAGGCATTTCGCCTACCTTTGTTTCTATTTTCATCGCGCAGTTTGCACAATCCAAACCTTCTAATATAAATGTTTCTTTTGCCACTTTCGTTTTTTGTTCTTCTCTTACATGAATATGCGGTTCTAATTTACTTACAAGTTCCGTCGCTTCTTTGATAACATGTTCTTCGCTTTGTTTCGATGTTTCTACTGTCATCGTTTTCGTTACAAAGTTCACAGAACAGGATGATACATCCTCTAGTTCCCCTACACCTTTTTCAATTTTCGCCGCACAGTTTGCGCAATCTAATCCGTCTAACACAAGTTTCCGTTTTACCAATGCATCCCCCATGTTTCTCCCTCCTTGTGTTTTATCTATTTTTCTTCATTTACGTGCTCAAATGCTTGCTCAAAAATATGAATAACGTGGTGGTCTGCAAGTGAATAATACACTACTTTTCCCTCTTTACGATTTTTAACAAGCTTCGCTTGTTTTAATACGCGTAATTGATGGGAAATAGACGACTGTGTCATTCCGAGTAAATATGCTAGATCACATACGCACATTTCTGCCTCGAACAAAGCATGTAAAATACGTGTGCGCGTGCGGTCTCCTAATACTTTAAATAATTCTGCTACTTGACTTAAGCTATCATCCTGTGGAATCGTTTGTTGTACTTTCTCGATAACTTCTTGATGAATGACATTTTGTAAACATGTTTCTTCATTTGTTTCTACTTTTTGTTCAGTCACAATAGCTCACCTCTTTACTTGAACATATGAATAATTGTTCATATATGTTGTATTTTTTATTATATGAGTGATTGTTCATATGTGTCAATCATTTCCGCTTTTTATCTTTTAACATTGTATATAGAAACGGGGAAAAGGTTATGAAAAATAAACAAAATCAAAAAATTTATAAATCTTGGTCTGCCTTTTATGATTTATTCATGCAAAATCGTTTCTTTATTAAGGCCAGGAAACGAGCCTTTTCTCTTGTACCTTTTGCAAAAAATCAACAAGTATTATTAGTTGGCGTCGGTACAGGGCAAGATATCCCACTTCTTCCGAACAATACCCTCATCACTGGAATCGACCTCTCAGATCATATGTTAGCGCAAGCAAAACGAAAATATCCTTATCTCCATGTTGTATATCAACAAATGAATGCTGAAGAGCTTACATTTCCAAACAATTCATTTGACGTTGTTATTTTAAATCTTATCTTAAGTGTTGTTGAACATCCTCATATTGCACTTTCAGAAGCATTACGCGTTATAAAAGACGGAGGAAACATCATTATCTTAGATAAATTTCTTTCTGAAGAAAAACAACTATCCCCATTTAGAAAATTAATGAACCTATTTACCGAGAGACTTGGAACAAATATTAATCGTAAGTTGAGTGATATTATAGGAACATTACCGCTTACCATTCAATATGAAGAACCATCTATTTTTCACGGTAATTATCGCATTGTGCTTTTAAAAAATGAAAAAAAGAACCGCTGAACGGTTCTTTTTTTCGTTATTTAGACTTAACTGCATCGACAATTAATGAAACAAAACCAAGTTTCCCAAAATCCCTTCAAAAATACAAAAAACCTTATGCGCTCCCCAACGCATAAGGTTTTATCCCTTTAATTTGCTTGTTTTAAATGATCTTGCGAACTTTTATCTTTCTGTAAATGACTATGCTTTTTAGAGTATACGAAGTATACGATAACTCCTAGTACAAGCCAAGCACCGAAGTATAACCATGTTGTAAGCGGTAAGTTAACCATTAAGAACAGACAACATGCGATTGAAATAATTGGCAATACTGGCACAAGCGGTACCATAAAGCCACGTTGTAATTTCGGATGTGTTTTACGAAGGATCAGTACAGAAACACCTACCATCGCAAATGTTAATAATGCTCCAATATTCGCTAAATTCGACAATTCTTTTAAATCGACAAATCCGGCAATTAAAGCACTTCCGATACCTGTTAACCATGTTGAAAATACCGGAGCTTCTGTTTTTTTGTTAATTTTCGCAAATGATTTTGGAAGTAAACCATCACGGCTCATTGCAAAGAATACACGTGTTGTCGCATAAATGTAAGCAAAAATTACGGCCATGATTCCAATTACTGCACCGATAGCAATAACACCAGCTACTTTATCTTGTCCAACAACTTCTAATACATAAGACATCGCTTCTGGTACATTTAGTTCTTTGTATGACACCATTCCTGTCATAACAAGACATACTGCAATATAAATAACTGTACAAACCGCAAGTGATGCAATAATACCAATCGGTAAATCACGCTGCGGATTTTTCACTTCTTCTGCTGAAGTTGCTAACGCATCAAATCCTAAGAAAGCAAAGAATACTGCAGCTCCTCCGGCAAAGATCCCACTTATACCATATGGTGCAAATGGCGTCCAATTTATTGGTTTTACATAGAATACGCCAACTGCAATAAACAATACAACAATACAAATTTTAATTAATACCATTGCATTATTTACACGTTTACTTTCTTTCGTACCACGAGATAGCAACCATGTTAATAGTAACGTAATACAAACCGCTGGAAGGTTCACAATTCCACCATTAGCTGGAATCGTTAACAGTTGTTTCGGAATTTCTAATCCCAATCCACTTACTAAATTATTAAAGTAACCCGTCCAACCGCCGGCTACCGCTGCCGTTGTTAAAACGTAAACTGACAATAATGTCCATCCCATTAAATGCGCAACAAATTCCCCAATTGTTGCATATGCATACGTATATACACTACCTGATACAGGAAGTGCTGTGGCAACTTCTGCATAACATAATGCTGCAAAGCCACAAACAATTGCTGCAATCATAAACGAGAAAATAACAGCTGGACCAGCATCTCTTGCTGCTACTAATCCAGTTAATACAAGTACTCCTGTACCGATAATCGCTCCAATTCCTAACATTGTTAAGTCAAATGCCCCTAATGTTTTTGTCAAAGTTTTACTTTGACTTTGGCTTAACAATTGTGTCACGGATTTCTTTTTAAATAAGTTGGCCACGACTCTTGCCCCCTTCTAGTTAAAAAGAGCTAAGAGGCACTTCTCTTAGCTCTCATCTTGTTGTATGAAAATATTGTTCGATATTTAGATTAGCAAGATACTACTTCTGCTTCTAATAATTCTTTTGCTGCTTTATATTCTACACCATGTGCTTCTGCAACTGCTTCGAATGTTACATAGCCTTCTAATGCGTTAATACCTTTTAATAATGCAGTGTTTTCTAAGCAAGCTTTTTTGTAGCCTTTGTTTGCGATTTGTACTGCATATGGTACTGTTACGTTTGTTAATGCAAGTGTAGATGTACGTGGAACCGCGCCAGGCATATTTGCAACTGCATAGTGAACTACACCGTGTTTTACATAAGTTGGGTCGTCATGTGTTGTAATACGATCAGTCGTTTCGAAAATACCACCTTGATCGATTGCGATATCAACTACAACAGAACCTGGTTCCATTGATTTAATCATTTCTTCTGTTACAAGTTTTGGTGCTTTTGCTCCTGGAATTAATACTGCACCGATTACAAGATCAGACTCTTTTACAGCTTGTGCAATATTGTAAGGATTAGACATTAAAGTTGTCACTTGGTTACCAAAAATATCATCTAATTGACGAAGACGATCTGCGCTTAAGTCGATAATTGTTACATTAGCACCTAGACCAACTGCAATTTTAGCAGCATTTGTACCAGCTTGTCCACCACCGATAATTGTTACTTTACCGCGTTTTACTCCTGGAACGCCAGCAAGTAAGATACCTTTTCCACCTTTGTTTTTCTCAAGGAATTGTGCACCAAGTTGTGCTGCCATACGACCTGCAACTTCACTCATAGGTGCTAATAATGGTAGAGAACGGTTTTCTAATTGAACTGTTTCGTAAGCGATTGCTACTACTTTGTTGTCAATTAACGCTTTTGTTAATTCTGGTTCTGGAGCTAAGTGTAAGTAAGTGAATAGAACTAAACCTTCACGGAAATATTTGTATTCGCTCGCAACTGGCTCTTTAACTTTCATTACCATTTCCATAGACCAAGCTTCTTCAGCTGTTTCTACGATTTTTGCTCCTGCTTCTACATATTGCTCATCAGTGAAACCAGATCCTAATCCTGCACCCTTTTGAATGAATACTTCGTGATTGTTACGAATTAAATGTACAACACCAGCTGGTGTCATAGCTACACGGTTTTCGTTGTTTTTAATTTCTCCTGGTACTCCAATACGCATTATGAAATGCCCCCTTATAATTAACAGAAAAAAGGAATTCTTTTTTCTTTTTTAAATAATTGATAACTTATGAATTTATTCTAGCATAACTTTATATTCATGAAAACGCTATCATATAAAAAAATAAAAGTTTTTATATTTAGAATAGTGAAAATATAAAAAACTTTATTTCACAAGGATGCTTCATGTTTTTTTATTATCTACCATTCTATTTTTATTATAAACATGGAAACTACACATCCATTATTTATTATTTCAAAATAGAATAGCGATGTAAAAAAAACTATACAAATCGCATACATATGCATTTTAAGCTCCCTTTAACATTTTAGAAGTATATTCTTTTTATATCAATCCATTTTGTTTTTTCAACATACAAGTCGCTACTATGAAGAAATGATTCCTCAATAACAAAGGCCTATTCCTTTTTGGAATACGCCCGATTCGTTCAACTATCAGTGGGGATGAAGAATACTCCCACTGATGTAAGTTTCACTTTATAAAATTGTAATAATATCATTCATGCTGTTTAAAATATAATCGACTTCTCCTTCTAAATCTTCCTTCCTGCTCGCACCTGACAGAACGCCCGCCACTTTAATGTTGCTGTTCCTTGCAAATCTCACGTCTGTTAATGTATCACCTACCATTAACACATCTTCTTCAACCAGTGAAAATTCCTCTTTAAACATATGATAAAAGTCACTTTCAGGTTTTGTTTTATTCACACCATCATCTGCACCTAGAAAATCAACATAATCATATAATCCGGTCATTTTAAGGGAATGAATCGCTGCATCAACATCGTCCACTGTCACAACTCCGATGACATATTCATGGTCTTTTAAGTATTGTAATGTTTCCTTTGCTCCTTCTACTTCTGTAAAGACAAGATCATCTGCTGTAGAGTGTTTTTTGAATAATACACATACATCACGAATAAAGTTCTCTTTACTCACATTTTGATTTTCTAATAACAAAAACCAGGTAGCTGCAATAAAATAATTTGTTCGGCAAGCTAGTATACTCGTCCCCTCAAAATTGTTATCGTTATCGCTCATACCAATAATCTTCAAATATTCATCTCGCTTACCTTTTTCGTTTTGGTACATTTGAAAAATATCATCTAAAACACGATGAACGATTTTGTACCAAACAGAATCTAACTGGATTAGTGTTCCATCTTTATCAAAAATAATTGCTTTATTCATTCTTACCTCCTAAACCTTCATATCATGCTTTCTTCTTACTCGTAACGTTGTGATGAATCGGATTCATAAACCATCAAATACTGCACTAGTTCCTTATAATCACTCCAGCTATTCACATCATAAAAAAGGGCCGGTTCTTCATACGATATCGTTATCCCCTTTATAAATGACTTTTGAAAAATAGCGCGTGCGCCTTGATCGCCTTCTAATGTTTGCAAAAATGGGAATGTTTTCTTTGCAAACAAAACAGGCGGTCTGACAATGCCGCGATGTTTTGCGGCTACATAATAGACCGTTTTATGTCGTTTGTAACAATCTATTAATTCATTAATTAGCTCTGTTTTAATAAAGGGTTGATCAGCAAGTAAAACAACAATCCCATCCGCTTTCATATGCATAGCTTTCTGAACACCGCAGCGAAGTGAATGTGATTGTCCTTGAATAGAATCAACACAAGGAAGAATGTGTACGTTCTTTTGTCGTAATGATTGTAGGGCCCAGCTCGCATCATTTGTGACAATAATCATATCTGCGAGTTTGGAAGACAGAGCTGTTTGGAGGGCTACATTACCAAGTGGTTTATTATGGAGAGGAAGAGAAAGTTTATGAATTCCTGGTCCCATTCGTCTACTATTTCCAGCTGCTAAGTATACACCAATGATTTTCATCTCACTTCCCCCGTAATTTCCCGATGATTTCAGCCATGATACTAATAGAAATTTCACCCGGACCTTGTGCACCAATTGAAATTCCAACCGGAAAATGGAGATGATGGGGGATTGCTTTCCCTTCTAGTAAGCGCTCTGTACGATGCCGCGGGCCTAAAACACCGATGTAACGAACACTTTTTTCTAATAAGAGAGAGAGTAATTGCCGATCTTTTTCAAAGTGATGCGTCATAATGACAAGAAAATCACTTGGATGTAAGGAAAGTTTTTGGATCATTTCTACCGGAAACCCAACTACACATTCATCAGCATTTGGGAATTGCTCCGTATTACATAAGCCCTCCCGCCAATCGCAAATTGTTACAAAGAAGCTCGTTTCCTTCGCAAAGCGAACGAGTGGCTTTGCATCTTCTCCCGCTCCAAAAATAAACAGGCGGGGCTTTGGTATAAAAAGCTGACTATAATATTCATCTTGTAATCCATTTTTCAAGTCCGTTTCCTTTGAAATAGCACCTTCCCAATTCCTATTATCATATATAATGGCTGTTTTTTCTAACGAAAGGTCTTTCACCATCCAAGCAGAGGAACTACCAGTAAGATGAATATATAAGTCTTGTAAAATTGCTTTATAGTTATCATCTATATGTTCTACTAATACATGAATGACGCCATTACATCCTACTCCCCACGACAAATCATCTTCTGCTTTCGTGTTAAATGTATGAATCGCCCACGTTTTATGCTCCATAACATCTGCCGCATAGTAGAAAAGTTCTTCTTCAATGCACCCAGCGCTTAACATTCCCACCTTTGTACCATCTTCTTGAAAAAGCATCATTGTTCCTTCTTTTCGATATGCCGATCCTTCAACATGAATAATTGTCGCTAATGCACAGCGTTTCTCACAACATAACAACGCTTCTAATACATCATATACGGAAGTCATTTTGAATCCCCCCGCCGCTTTTGCAGTACAGACTTTACAGCTTCTTCAATTTCTTGATAACTCGTACAACGGCAAATGTTAGAACTTAACCACTCTTCAATTGTTCGATCATCTGCATCAGGCTTTTGCAGGGCAAGTCCGTGGCAATTCATAATAAATCCCGGTGTACAGTATCCGCATTGGAACGCCCATTTCTCTTCAAAAGCTTGTTGAATTGGAGCTGATTGTAATCCCTCTATCGTTGTTACTTGCTTTCCAATCGCTTCAACAGCCAACATAATACAAGACTTAATTGGCATCCCTTCAACAAGAACTGTGCAAGCACCGCAATCACCATTTTCACAGCCAGGCTTTGCTCCTGTTAAATCCAATTCGTGACGTAATATATGTAATAGTGTATCAGCCATCCTAGCAATGACCTCTCGCCTTTCTCCATTTACATGTAGAATAAGCTGCACGTTTCTCATCTTTCTTCCTCCTCTGCAAAATTTCGCAATAGATCTTGCAGTACAGATTGAAATACAAATGTCCGATAAGCACGCGAGCCTCTTATGTCATCTAATACAGGAGCAGGAATATGAGTTAAAGCGTGTTCAATTCTTTTCTCAAATGGAATACGCTTATTATTTAAATCCGCTTCGATCTGAAATGAACGAAATGGAAAAGCACATAAACCGCTGCACGCCATTCGAATTTCGCCATCATATTTTATCGCTGCAACTGTCACAAGGGGATAATCAATTTTTTCTAGTTGCCGTTTCTTCACGCTATAATACGGCGCTATTACATACCGCCGCTCTGTAATGATTTGTACAAGAAACTCACCCTTTTGTAGTTGTAATTTTTCTACAAAAACTTGATGAGCAGGTACATATTTCATACCCTCTATTCCTGCAATGACAAATGTGCTATCAGCTAATAAAAACGGGAGCACAGCTTCCTTATAGCGAATCCTTCCCGCAACATTTCCGCCAATTGTAATTTTATTTCTTGCGGTGCGATCTGCAGCTCGGCCAGCGGTTTCTCCAAGGAGCGGAAATACTTCTGCTTCTTGAACATTCGTTATCGTTAATGTTGCACCGAGTAAAAGTTTGTCGTCCTGCCATTCACAAACATTACATTCCGGAATTTCTTTTATATCAATAACAGCTTTCGTTCGAATGCGCTGCGAACGCCCCATCGTAATGATTTCTGTGCCACCTCCATAGTAAAGCGGCTTCTTCCCCTCTTGATTTAGCTGGTGAAATAGCTGAATTGCTTCTTGAATAGAATTTGGGCGAAAATACTCAAAATCAAATGGTATCATTCCATCCCTTCCCTTTTTTGCATCTCTTTCCAAATTAATTCTGGAGTAAGCGGTAAGTTTCGCAATGAAATACTTGCCGCGATGGATAAGCCGTTCGCTAAAGCTGCCGGCATGCCAATAATTCCATGTTCCCCAAGTCCTCTAGAACCAAATGCCGCCTCTTCATGCGGTACTTCTACAAAATCGACGATATATTTTGGTTGTTGGCCGTAATGAATGACTTTATAAGAACGAAATTGGTGATTCAAATTTCTTTCCTTCGCATCATAGTGAAATGTTTCTCGCGTCGCAAAACTTAGCCCCATGCTCATAGCGCCCATAATTTGCGTTTCTGCTCCCTTTTTATTTAAAACAGTTCCCGCATCTGCAACTGTTACAGCATTTAATAATCGGTATGTATAGTCTTTAGGATTAAACTCCACTTCTACTGCTTGCGCTCCTACTCCCCATTCCGGTCCTTGTTTGCCTTTTCCTGTCTCATAATCAATGTCTGTAATGCCCTCAAATACGTAACTCCCTCTTCCGACCACTTCCGTTCCTTTTACATGGCCATTTGAGTCTACATACCCAAACACAACTTTCGAAAAAGGCACATGTGTATTCGGGTTCGTTTTGACATAGATTTGTTTTCTGGCAATCTCTAATTCTTCTGCGGCGTATCCAAGTATACTTGAGGCTGTTTCTCGCAATTGTCTCATCGCATCTTCTGCCGCTCTTATAACGGCATTTCCCACAAGATATGTCGTTCGACTTGCTGCTGTTTTCCAATGTTTTGGAGCGACTTGTGTATTGACTTCCATCATGATATGCACATCATTAACATCCATATTCATTTTCTCTGCCACCATTTGTGTGAGCACCGTTTTTGTTTCCTGCCCAATTTCAACAGCGCCGCAATTGATGTTGGCACTCCCATCACCGTTAAAAGTTAACACAGCACCTGCCCCGGCATTACTTGGAGTAGTCGAATTTTTCCAAAAGCAGCTAACCCCTTTTGCACGTACCATACCATTAGATAGAACAACTTTATTTCCCTCTTCCCAATTAATAAGCGATTGTAACTTTTGTAAGCACCCCGTCACATCTCCCGTATTACTTCGCGTTACAGGTACTTGTGTCGGTGTTGTATCGCCTGGCCTAATCGCATTTTTCAGACGAAACATAAGCGGGCACATCCCTAACTTCTCCGCAAGTATATCGATCATTCGTTCCATTACAAACGTATACTCTGAATGTCCAAACCCTCTAAACGACGTGGCATATGTATGGTTTGTATACATACCAAGTGAATCACACCATACGTTTTCGATCCCATATGGGCCCGTGCAGTCCAGTCCAGCCGCCTTACTCATCGTTACCGCTCGATCAGCATAAGCACCGCCGTCAAATAAATATAAAATTTCTGCTGCCTGCAGCTTTCCATCTTTTGTGCACCCAAGCTTTACTTTCGCTTGTAAACCGATATGAACAGGAGACGTTATGAAATCTTCCTCTCTACTATTTCGAAGGGTAACTCGTCTTCCCCCCACTGCTTTTGAAGCAATATATGCTAAAAATTCAAGTTGCACCGCTGTTTTCCCGCCATATGCGCCCCCGACTAAAGGCACATGTACAATAACTTTCCCTTCATCAATTTCAAACGCTTCGCTTAACTGCCTCTTTATTTCAAAAGGAGCCTGTGAAGTAGAATGAACAATGACATCTCCACTTGGCTTCACTTCTACCCTCGCACACCGTGTTTCCATTGCCGCATGATCAGATTGCCGAAAAGAAAATGTTTCACAGGTAATAAAGTCACTGCTAGCAAATCCTTTTTGAATATCACCCTTACGAATTCTCGTCCGATTTGCGATATTTGTATGCGGCTTTGGGTATACTTTTTCTTCTAATTTATATTGTTCCACATGTTCATGGACCAATATGTTCGAATCATGATAGGCTTGCAAAGGCGAACGAACAACTGGGAGCTCTTCATATATAATACGGATTCGTGCTGTAGCTTCTTTGGCAATTGCTTCATCATCCGCTACAACAAGCGCAACAGGCTCACCAAAATACCGTACTTTTTCAAAGGCTAACGGAGGACGATCAACGATGCTAGAACCGACAAGAATCGGATAATCCGCTCCCGTTACCACAGCATGTACACCTTGTACTTTCTGCGCCCCGCGAATATCTATACTCTTAATATAAGCATGCGCATATGGGCTCGTAAGCAGTTTCGCATATAGCGTACCAACCTCTATTTCATCATTAATATATTTTGCTCTTCCCGTTACTTTATCAGCACTTTCCTTTCGCTTCACACTTTTCCCTATGACACGATACCGTTCCATTCCCGTCCTCCTTTGCTCTGCTCTTCTACCATCCTATTTATACTGACCGCAATTTAGTACAGATCTCTCTGTATAAAAAAATGGAGCCAACTTAAAAGAGATGTAGATGTCTTTTGAGTTGACTCCTTCTTATATATTCACTAATATATCGGCGACTTTTCAAATATATCGACCACTTTTTGCAATATATCGGCGCTTTTTTCGATATATCGGCGCTTCGACACAAGATAAAGACACCTCGACAATGTTCAACACTCCGAGTGCACGGAAAGGGACTGACCGCTTCTATGCTTGGCCAGATGCTCTCGCCACCCTAAAAAGAAGAGGGGTTTTTTTATGTCGATTTTTTAATTTGTATGTATATATACAAAAAACAGGCTACTAGCATTTCGCTAGTAGCCTATTATTCCATAAATAACTTTGCAAATAAGTCTTCGGTTGTTTCCGTAATTTTCTCAAAAACATCCGTTTCATTTTCTTCCTCATTGAGCATTTTAATCGTGGCTCTTGCATCTTCTGGATAGTCTGTAATAATTCCATCCACATTCAATTTATAATACTTCCTTAAGTTCTCCATATCATTTACAGTCCATACGTAAATCGGTTTATTTAATTTACGAGCTGATTGTACTAAGCGCTTATTCACCATGTATTCTTCTGCTACGTAAAAATCGGCTGGAACATTTTTTAAATTTGCTAGGCTTGCATATAGAACATACCCTAATTTTATATCGGGATTTGCACGTTTAAATTCTTTAATAAGTGGGTAATGCAATGTTTGAATGACACACTGCTTTTCAAATTCATTTTTTTCAATCGTTTTTAAAACTTTCTTTACAAAATCCTTTTCATTTTCATTTCCATGAAGTTTCACTTCTATATTCAGCTTAATTTTCCCTTTTGCAAGTTTAATAATCTCATCAAGCGTACTAATTTTCCCTGAGAATCCACCTTGGCTGAGAGTAAGCTTTCGAAGTTCATCCATCGTTAATTCTGACACTTGTACATTTTCATTCGCAAGACGCTTTAATTTCAAATCGTGTATAACTGCTAATTCACCATCTTTTGTTTGTAATACATCAATTTCCGCATAATCTGCTTTCGCATCAATAGCTCCTTGGACTGACTCTTTTGTGTTCTCCACTCCTTTAGATATATAACCGCGGTGCCCCATAATAATCGGCTCTTTATAAGAATTCGTAATAAACGTTACGATAAAAGCCAAAACCATCCCAATTACAACAACCCCGCCAATATATACACCTATAAATTTCAATCGATGTTTCTGAAAGAAGCATTTCTCCACTTTTGTTTTCGAATAGTCAAGACCCTCTTCTACTAAAACAGCTTCAACGGGAACCTTCTGTAAATATAACCTTGTCAGCGCCATAATATAAAACGGCGTAACAATAAAGCTAAATATATACAATGTACTCGTTACAAAGACAGATATAGTCGATTGTGCTAATAAAGCAAATGTTCCTTCTGGATTTGTAAATTGATAGACCGCAAGCAGTAACAAGAAATAAACACCTGTAAAAAGTAAAAAGACAACGCCTATAGAGATAAAAAATCCTACTAAAAAGAACAGGATTTTCAAAAAGTTTTCTTTTACTAAATTCGCACTTTGACGAGCAGCTACGCGAAACGACTTTTCTTCTAAAACAATGATGGGTAAAACAAAAATCCAACGAAGATTGAAATAGGCAACTACGCCGAAAAAGGTATAGTATCCAACTTGTCCCATTGTTGTTTTCAATAATTCGCCTGAAATAAAATTAGGAATCTGAATTTCAGGAAGAAGTGCAGATTGATAACCGATGCTTAAAAGAGGTAGTAAAACGACAACATACAAAATAAATCCTGGTAAGCAATAGGTGAAAAAAGAAGGTAAATACGTTACCGTTTTATATAAAATTGGACGCAGTCTTACCTTTTGTCGTTTATGTGCAAAATACGAAATAATAATAAGTACTGCAAATTCGATAAAAATAAGAAAAAGTGCTAGCACAGATAAAATGACAATGGCTGCAATTCCATACGGTGTTTTAAAAAATGCAAGCAATTCATCATTTGTGGCATTTGCATATCCACCCCAGTACAATAACTTATTAAAAATCATACCGAGTAGTGGGATAAAGACAATTGCAGCGAGGAGTTTATACATAAGTTGAAACGATAATACATTTCCAAAGGCGAATCTTACTGTTTGAAAGGATTGTTTCATTACCCCTGGGATTGATAATTTTTTACGGTGTAGCATAGGTACCTCCATGTTCTTTAAGTTAAAAAAAAGACATAAAAACATTCTTTTTAGATGGACGAGAGCATCTGGCCGCGTGTAGTATCGGGCAGGGCCTGTTTCTGCCACGGGCAATGTTAAATGACGGTCATATTGTATTCCGCTGCTGGAAAATGAAAATGCAATATATTTAATTTCATCATAATACATTCTACTAAACATGAACAATTCTATCATATTTTTCGAGAGGACTCCCACCTCTAAACATATGTGAAGGTGGTGAGGTGAATCGAAAAAATATTTTATTTTCAAGTAAAAAAACAGAAACGTATGTTCTTGTTTTGATATAATACCCTTAACAAGGAGGTGAAAGAAACTGATATGGGAAAGAAAAATAACCAAACATTTTGCCATATCCCGCATCGTTTATTGATTCAAATGATTACATACAAAGCAAATGCGGTAGGTATTCAAGTTGTTGTAATCGAGGAATCTTACACATCAAAAGCAAGTTTTCTAGATCATGACTTCATTCCAACGTATGAAACAAATGACCAAAATGCAACTTTTTCAGGAAAACGAATGAAGCGTGGTATATATCGTTCTGCAAAAGGAATCAAAATCAACGCAGATATAAACGCTGCGGCTAATATTTTACGAAAAGTAGTCCCGAATGCATGGACAAACGGGATAGAGGGGCTAGGCGTGGAACAGCTCGCTAGTGTGTTAACTCCACTAACGTTAATCGTCCGTTAGGTTGAAACGTTAGAAACCTCCACTTCAAGCTTTGCTAAGTGGGGGAGTATTCATAAACATATAAAAGAGCGATGGATTTTAATGTAACGGGTTCAGTTAGCAGGTGGAAAATTTAATTTAACAGCTATTTTGGCAATAAAATTGGCAGCTATTAGAAACAAATAGAAAAATAAAAAGAATGTCATTTGACATCCTTTTTGGCTTATTATTGACTATTTCTTTTTTTTAAAAACAAATAAATGACACCAATCAACAAAATTAATCCTATAAAGTACGGTAATAAATTTTGCCAATTATATTTGTTATCGCTTTGTTCGCCGCTACCTGCATATTCACCATTATAATTTGCTTTTATAAATGATTTTTCACTTTCTTTAACCGCAATTGAGTCATTTGCTTTAACACCTTTAATTTCGTAGTATTCAGTGCCTTGGGGAAATTTATTTGAAAAATTCCCACTGTAAGCACCTTCGTTGTCCGAATAATTAGTAACCTCACCTATCTTCTTCCCAATTTCTTTGGGTTCAATATGGGTTTCTGAAATAATATAAGTGCCACCATCAAAGACAACAAAAGCATGTGCCCATTTCGCATAAATTGTACTAACAAGGAAACTACACCCGATTATGAAAACGAAAAACAGACTTATTATGTTTCGCAACACTATCCCCCTTTAAAAAAATCAGG
>Ga0102589_1001822_pt2 | contig 23688 bp, 20 predicted proteins | sample AraplaMF_Col_mLB_FD_76858 | JGI IMG/M metagenome (GOLD analysis project Ga0102589, IMG submission 76858) | Arabidopsis root microbial communities from the University of North Carolina, USA - plate scrape MF_Col_mLB | ecosystem: Host-associated > Plants > Roots > Endosphere | place: USA... | reverse complement strand
TCTTGGCAACGATTATTAACATGCGCGCGCCGGGAATGTCCTTCATGCGCATGCCGATGTTTACATGGGCGTCCTTTATTACGTCTGCATTAATTCTGTTCGCTTTCCCTGCTGTAACGGTAGGATTAATCCTGCTCATGTTCGACCGCTTGTTTGGAGGTAACTTCTTCTATGTACCGAATGGAGGAAGTGTGGTGCTCTGGCAGCACATCTTCTGGATCTTCGGTCACCCGGAAGTGTACATTCTGATTTTGCCGGCATTTGGGATTATCTCCGACGTCATCAGTACGTTCTCTCGCAAGCGCCTATTCGGGTACAGCTCCATGGTATTCGCAACGATCCTGATCGGGTTCTTGGGCTTCATGGTATGGGCTCACCATATGTTCGCAGTCGGTCTTGGGCCAGTAGCGAATGCGTTGTTCTCGATTGCTACGATGCTTATCGCAGTACCAACCGGTATTAAGATATTTAACTGGCTATTCACGATGTGGGGCGGTTCGATTAAGTTCACCGCGGCCAATCTGTACGCAGTAGGTTTCATTCCAACATTTGTTATGGGTGGGGTTACGGGCGTCATGCTGGCATCTGCACCTGCTGACTTCCAGTTCCATGATACGTACTTCGTCGTAGCGCACTTCCACTACGTTATTGTTGGGGGCTTGGTGCTCGGCTTGTTCGCAGGGCTCCATTTCTGGTGGCCGAAGATGTTCGGACGCATGCTTCGTGAGGGACTAGGCAAAGCTACCTTCTGGATGTTCTGGATTGGATTCCAATTAACGTTCTTCGTTCAGCATTTCCTTGGTTTGATTGGAATGCAGCGTCGGGTCTTTACGTACTTGCCGAATCAAGGCTTCGACCTCATGAACTTAGTAAGTACGATCGGGGCAATCATGATGGGTATCGGGGTTCTTATGTTCTTGTACAACATTGCAATTACATCAAGAGATCCGAAGAACTTGGGCAACGATCCTTGGGAAGATGGACGTACGCTGGAATGGACAATTCCATCTCCACCGCCAGAGTACAACTTCAAGCAAACTCCGCTTGTCCGCGGCTATGATGCTTGGTGGAAAGAAAAGATGGAGGGCAACACGGAAATGCCGGCTGCAGAGCCGATTGGTTCCATTCATATGCCATCGCCATCTATTCTCCCGTTCATGATGTCTGTTGGCTTGTTCGTGGCAGGTTTCGGCTTTATGTTCGCGAAGGATGATTTCAATAATGCACTGCTGAACGGTTTGTTCAACAATCATATCGTTGCAGGTTTCGGCCTGCTGATTACATTCGGCTGTATGTTCCTGCGTTCGATTAAGGACGACCATGGATATCATATCGAACCGGAAGAGTTGGAGCAGAAGGGGGTTAAAGCATGAGTGCACATGCACATCACGCAGAAGGCGAATGGCCACATGAGCCGGAAAAAGCAACCCTAGAAGGCCGCAATAAGGTCGTCGGCTTCTGGTTGTTCCTTGGCGGAGAGGCAGTATTGTTCGGTACGCTGTTCGCAACATTCCTTGCGCTACGCAACCAAATCGGTGATGGTCCTGCCGCTTCCGAGCTGTTCAAGCTTCCAATGATTGCGGCTGCAACAATGATCTTGCTGACCAGCTCCTTGACGAGCGTGTTCGCTATTCAAGCGATGCATCGCAAAGAAGTCAAAGCCATGCTCAGCTGGCTCGCAGTAACGGTTGCATTGGGACTAGGATTCTTATGTCTTGAAATATACGAGTTCGTAGAATATGTGCATGAAGGTCACACGTTTACGACGAGTGCGTTCAGTTCATCCTTCTACACCCTGGTCGGCTTCCATGGCGCGCACGTTGCCTTTGGTGTCGTATGGATCACACTTGTTATTTTGCAAACAATGAAGAAGGGCTTGAATTTGGTTACAGCACCGAAGATTTACGTCTCCGCACTGTACTGGCACTTTATCGACGTTGTGTGGGTATTCATCTTCACAGTTGTATACCTCATGGGAAAGGTGGGTTAACCAAGTGACAACACACCAAGTAACATCAGACAACTCGAAGCGTCGACATAAGCATGAGGGCAAGCAGAAGCATATTATTGCATTCATCTTCTCTATTGTGCTTACGTTGATCGCATTTGCTACGGTAGGTTCAGCGGGTGAAGTAAACCCAACGTTCACGGTTATCATCCTTCTCGTCATGGCTGTCTTGCAAGTTGTCATTCAGATGGGGTATTGGATGCATATGAAAGATAAAGGACATATGATTCCGATACTGTTCATGATAGGTGGAGCCGTCATTGCTTTCACGGCCATTATAATGGCTGTGTATTGGGTATGGTGGTAAAGTCGGATAAGTGAGAAGAGGGGACGCGAAGAGCGTCGCCTCTTTTTCCGTAATAGGGCTAAATGTGGCGAAATGGTGGCGCCTCGGGTGTTGCAGGATGAGGAGGGCTGAACATTTATGTTCGGATTGACAGAGTACTTTAGTTTCTATGATGTGTGGAGTCCGTTGTTTCTTACAGCAACGGTGCTTATTAATGTGTTATATTTCGGGCTGACAGGGCCTTTTCGCAATCGATTCTCATCTTCTGAGCCAGTGCCAGCGTCGAAGAAGCTAATGTTCGTAATTGGGACAGGCTTGCTCTACCTAGCTCAAGGCGGACCTATTAATATGATGAGTCATATGATGTTCACCTTCCATATGGCGATGATGGCATTATCATACATCATTGTACCGCCGCTTCTATTATTAGCTATTCCGTCCTGGTTATGGCGATATCTATTGGATCGCAAGCCGCTGAAGCGATTGAAGCTGTTAACGAATCCGATTCTTAGCGCTGTTCTATTCAATACCTTGTTCTCTTTCTATCATGTGCCGGCAGTGCATGATTACGTCATGACTCATTATACGGAACATATTATTTACTACATTGTATTGTTCATTGCTGCTATGCTGATGTGGTGGCCAATCGTCGTTCCGGTACCAGAGTGGAACTCGCTGACAGATGTGAAGAAGATGGGCTATGTTTTTTTGAATGGCGTTCTAATTACTCCTGCCTGTGCATTAATCATCTTTGCAAGCGAACCTCTCTATGCTACGTATGTGGACAAGGAAGCCTGGGTGCAGGCAATGGGCTATTGCATATCCGGGGATCCTGTAAAGATGCTCGCCGCATTTGATGGGCCTAGCTTCTTTAATTGGTTCACTCCGATTGAAGATCAACAGCTCGGAGGCATTCTAATGAAGCTGATTCAAGAAACGATGTATGGCTGTATTCTCTTCTACGTATTCGTCCACTGGTTCAGACGTGAAAGTAAAGATGATGACGATTTTGTGGACACCACAGCAGAAGGGCAGTTGAATTCGTAAAAATGCTCTATAATGGGTAGCGTAAGCAGAAGCAGGAGAGTTATTGGCTGCTTCGTTGCCGATGTATATGAGGAGGGCGTTTCATTCGTGGATCTGTACTTTATTATGCCAACTATCAGCACGACGTTCATCGTCGTCAGCGCCATATTGGTGGCTATCGGTTGGGCTCAAATTATTAAGGGCAAGCGGGAACAGCATAAGAAGACGATGCTGGCAGCGGCCGTAGCTGCGACAATCTTCTTCATTATTTATGCGTCTCGCACGGTTTTCGTTGGCAATACCGCATGGGGCGGCCCGGATGACCTTAAGGTATATTATCTGGTCTTCCTGTTGTTCCATATTGTCCTTGCAGCTGTAGCAGCTGTGTTCGGCTTGACGACACTGTATACAGGGTATAAAGGGAGTTATGCGAAGCACCGCAAGCTGGGTAAGTTCACCTCTGTCATCTGGTTCATTACTGCAATAACAGGGGCAACCGTATATCTTTTGCTGTATATCTTGTATCCAGGTGGTCATACAAAGCCAGTAATAGATGCTATATTTGGTCTGTAATCAACTAGTAGACGGCGATCTGTGAAGAGGATTTCCACGAATCGCTGGTTTGTTCTGAGTGCGATGGTTAGTTTAGAAGAAGCTCGTTCTTTCTGCACTTTAAGTGCGAAAGGCGAGCTTTTTTTGCATGCTTAGATTCTTCAGCATAGTAGGCTTTTAACGGTGCAAATAAAGATGAGTCTGGATAGGGTAATGTTTATTTTTCCTAATGATGAATTGACAGGGAAGTAGTCACTCATTATACTGTGTATAAAGATATATACAGTAAGCACAGTGATGAGCGAGCAAGCACACTTGATTTACCGATCTATAGTGTGAATCAGTTTGATATAAAGGGGGTCTTACAGTGCGCAGACCATATAGAGAAGCATGGATGCTTGTAAAGAGCGATCTTGTTCGATTCAAGTGGGGCTTGTTGATGACGGTAGCGTTCAGTGTTTATATGGCCACGATGAGCGGTCTGGTGTTGCGAGAGTTATTTCGTGGCGACGAGGTCTTGACGAGAGCTTTCAAGGGGGTTGCGGATTTTGTGTTTCTTTTTACGATCCCGAATCTTGGCTTCTTTATCTCTCGAAGATCGATGCGATATATGAAGGATGACTCGTATACGAAATGGATGAGGAAGCTGCGCATACTCCCAATCGATGCGAGAACCATAGTGTATTCACGTACGATGCAGATGTGTGTGGCTCTGCTGATTAATATGAGCATTGTTATCGTGGGGCACTACTTACTCAGTGAGACATTGAGAAGTCTTGGCTGGATCAGCATCTTATCCTATGTATTCATGCTGGTAGCGTACGCTGTTGCTGTTAATTGGTTGTATATCTCGTGTGAGCTGAGCATGAGCGGGCGACTATATATGAGGTATACATTTATTCTACTAGGCGTTATAACCATGGTGTCCGTCCTGATAGCGGTAGCGGACGGAAGTATTTTACAGACTGTGGTAGACGTAGCGCGATCGTACCCTTGGATGGGTATCGTGTTGTCCATCGTTATCATCGTCAATTCGATAGTGATCGGAATGAATCGTTTGCATAAGATCGTTCTGAAGCGAGATTGGATGTGAAGAAGAACAGAACGAGTCAGGAGGTGATGAGGAGCGGTGTTTATACCGATTCAAATTAATACGAACAGTTCTGAACCGTTGTACGCCCAGATTAAACATCAGCTTCGCGCACTTATCCTGAGCGGACAGGTCGAAGAGGGGATGCTGCTCCCGTCTATACGCGAATTCGCGAATCAGCTCCAATGCAGCGTCATCACGGTAAGAAGGGTGTATCAAGACTTGGAGAACGAAGGGCTGCTGCGGACGAAGCAGGGCACGGGGACGTTTGTGACACCGGTTCAAGCGGCAGAACGCGACAGGTATCGGAAGGAAGCAATCGAGCAGGCACTTGAGCAAGCCGTTGAAGCTGCAATGCATGTGGATGTATCCACTGATGAACTCATGCAGATGCTTCAGGAAGTCATCCAGCGCAAGCACAGCGGGAGCTAGCATTTGGTGCGTACAAGGGGGGAGAAGCATTGGACAATCAACATATAATTGAGATGAAACAGGTAGTGAAGCAGCGTGACAACTTCCGCATTGGCCCGTTAAATCTATGCATACCACAAGGCTGTGTCACCGCGATCATAGGTACAAATGGGTCAGGCAAGACGACGATGCTCGGAATGAGCCTGGGGCTTGTTCATCCTGATGAAGGGACGATAATCGTGCTGCAGGAGAAGACAGAGCCAGAGCTAAGTACACTTGTGAAGGCGCGTATTGGCTACGTAGCGGAGAACTCCGATTCGGAGATGGACGATATGACAGCGGAACAGCTTGTATCCTTTGTATCACAGTGGTATCCATCATGGGATTGGCAGCTCTACCATCAGCTTATGGCGAAGTATGAGCTGCCGCCGAAGCAGAAGCTGAGCAAGCTGTCGAAGGGAATGCGCCGTAAGCTGGATTTGATCGTTGCGATATGTCCGAAGCCAGAGCTGCTAGTGCTTGATGAACCGTCCTCCGGGTTCGATCCACTATCTTGGCGCATGATGATCAAGGATTTGCATGCGTATTTAAAGGATGGGAAGCGGACCGTCTTAATCGCGACACATATCGTGGATGAGGTAAAGCGGTTGGCTGATTATATTCTGGTCATGCATAAGGGCAAGGTGCTTCATTTTACGGAAAAGGACGCCCTGTTCGATGCGTGGAAGGTGTTCGTCGTGGATGGCGAGGCAGCGGATTACGAAGGTGCACCAGGTCTGATGAAGGCTATGCAGGAGCGCTTCGGGGTAAGACTTATTGCGCATAATGCTACCGGTTTGGAGCGTTTTTTGCACGAAGAAGGGATTGAGGTTGTTCAGACTCACGCATTGGAGCTGGATGACATATTAGCTTATATGATTGAGATGCATATTGAGGGGAGCGTATACGCGCAATGAATCCATTACAGTTGCAGCAAGTCGTGAAGCAGTACGGTGACAAGACAGCCGTGAATGGTCTTAGCTTTAAGGTAGAAGAAGGGGAAATCTACGGATTGCTTGGTGCGAATGGTGCGGGCAAGACGACGACAATGCGGATGGTTCTTGGTCTTATTTATCCAGATGGCGGATCTATTACGTATCATGGGAAGCCGTATCATGAAGGGCTGACTCGCATCCTCGGGTATTTGCCGGAGGAACGGGGAATGTACCCGAAGGTGAAGATTAGCGAGCAGGTAACGTACTTGGCGCAGCTGCGCGGGATGAAGCGTGCGGAAGCAGACAAGAACCTAAAGTATTGGCTGGAACGGTTCAATGTACCGGAAAACTACAACAAGAAAATTGAGGAGCTGTCTAAGGGGAATCAGCAGAAAATCGGCTTCATTGCAGCTATTGTTCACAAGCCGAAGCTGCTCATCTTGGACGAAGCGTTCAGCGGCTTGGATCCCGTTAACGTCGAATTGTTGAAGGAGACGGTTAAGGAGCTGCGCGATCAAGGCACGAGCATTCTGTTCTCTACGCACCGGATGGAGCATGTAGAAGAACTGTGCCAGAACCTGACGATTTTGCAAAAGGGTAATGCGGTGCTGCAAGGGTCGCTGCGTGAATTGAAATCTCAATATCCACGAGAGCATGTCATCCTGCGCACGAGTGGAGATGTGGATGGTTTGGATCGCATCGCAGGCGTCCAATCCGTTTCCCGAACAGGAGACGGTTATAAACTGCACATTACGAATGAAGTGGCCGCACAGGATATCCTGCAGCTGGCGATGGCACAATCGACAGTTCAGCAGTTCGAGCTGAAGGAGCCGACATTGAACGAGATCTTCATTAAAGCAGTTGGAGGCGAATCTAATGCATAACCTGGGGACGGTCATTCGATTCACATTGAAGACGAAGATGATGACGAAGTCGTTCATCATTACGACGATTATTTTAGCACTCATTATGTCAGTTGGGGTTAATATTCCGTATCTGATCTCGCAATTTTCGAGCGATGAACCTACATCAATCGGTCTGGTACAGGGTGGAGAGTACGCGGACATTGTGAAATCATTTGAAGATCAATTGGCGAAGCATGGCGGGAGCGACTTGAAACTTGTTCCGTCTGCTTCAGAAGAGGATCTCCGCAAGAAAGCGGAGTCCGGCGATCTGGAAGGATACTTGAAGTTCGAGCCGAAGAAGGACGAAGCGGGCAATGTGGAGAAGCAATCGTTCCCGCAGGTTGTGTTCCATGGCAAGGATGAGCTTGGACATGGCGATGAGGCGACGGTTACAGGTGCATTAAGTGCAGTGAAGACAGAGTGGCTCGTGAAGGATTCACTTACCGAACAGCAGAAGGCAGAGCTGAGCAAGCCGGTTATGATTGATACGCAGAAGATCGTGAAGGAAGGCGAGAAAGCGGAGGAAGAAAATCCGACACAAAAAGCGATTTCGATTATCGTCGTTATGGTATTGATCGTGCTGTTCTTCATGACGAATACGATGACAGGCAACATGATTGCATCCGAGGTTACGCAAGAGAAGAGCTCGCGCATTATGGAAATTCTCATTACAAGCGTATCGCCGCTCGCGCAAATGTTCGGGAAAATTATCGGCATGTTCATACTTGGGCTGATACAAATTATTGTGTTCTTCGCTGTGGTTGTGATTAATCTGCTGCTGCCGCACAATTCAGCCCCGCTGAAGGCACTCAACTTCGATATCTCGATGATTGATTGGACAGTGGTTGGTGGTGGATTGCTGCTCTATGTGCTTGGCTACTTCCTATATGCAACGCTGTTCGCAGCAGTAGGCTCGCTCGTTAGCCGGACTGAAGACTTGGCACAAGCGATTATGCCGATTACGATGCTATCGTTGGCGGCATTCTACATTGTAATGTTTAGCGTGTCGTCACCGAACACCTTGCTGGTAAAAGCGACATCCTTTGTTCCATTCTTCACACCGACCTCGATGCTGCTGCGGATTGGTACGGGAAATGCTGCATGGTGGGAATTCTGGGTGAGCATTGCGATCTTGATCGTATCCATCCTGTTCTTCGGCTGGCTCGCTGCGAAGATTTACCGCACAGGCGTGCTTATGTACGGCAAGCGCCCATCGTGGAAGGAACTTCGCAAGGCGATGAAGGCGTACAAAATCTAGTCCGAGCTTCAAATCACCTTGTGAGTAACAGTTATAATTGAGACGGATACCACAATATTTGAGACAAATGAAGGCATAGATTTAAAATGATGTATATTGCCTGATAAGCCATACCTTGGTTTATCAGGTTTTTTTCTATTCAACCAGCTTTCTTTGAGTGTGTTTCATTCAATTCATTACCACGTGGGTAGTATGAAAATTGAGCGTATTTGTCGTTCTATCCATGACATTCTCTGATTGAGGTGAAAACATGAAAGGCGCTGCGCGGACAGCGTCTTTTTCTTGGGCTTTAGCGGTTACCGTGTAGTGTGGTGCCCTTCTTTTTAACTGCTGCAGCAATCGTGATATGATAGAGGCAAGCAAGGAAGGTTAGGACGGAAGCATTATTGGGGGTTAGTTATAAAGATGACTACAAATAAGCTGTATATGGCCATTTATGAAGATATTAGGGGGAAGATTGCTTCAGGTGAATACGCACCGGGAACAAAGCTTCCTTCGGAGCATGAATTTTGCGTTATCTATGACACGAGCCGGGGAACGATTCGTAACGCGCTCGATCTGCTTGTCGAAGAAGGGCTTGTCAATCGCCATCCTGGCAAGGGCGTATATGTGTTAGACAATAATGCCATCGCATTCTCGTTCGGCGGATTGGTCAGCTTCAAGGAAGCAAGCGAGAGCAGCGGGCAGAAGTTCGAGACGACCGTACCTTACTTTGAGGAAATAACGATTACGGACAAGCTGCATGAGCGGACTAAGCTGCCATTGGGCGCAACAGCATATTGTTTGCATCGGGTGCGCGAGCTTGGCGGAGAGCGCATTATTTTAGATATCAATTATTTTTTAAAGGAGAAGGTGGAGGGCCTAACAAAGGAAATTGCTGAGCGCTCGATATACGACTATATCGAACAGCAGTTAGGGCACAAAATAGGCTTTGCCCAGCGCGTGATCCAGGTGGAGCCTGCGACGGCCAAGGATCGGGAACACTTGATCATGAAATCGTACGGCTTCGTCGTCGTTGTGAAGAACTATGTATATATGCATGATGGTGAGTTGTTCGAGTACACGGAATCGCGCCATCATCCTGAACGATTTGTGTTTACTGACTTTGCGCGGAGACGATGACGAAGTACTAAGCATCTCGTATTCAATTGATAAAACAAACCGATGTTGCGAATTTTATAGTTGACGTAACTTAACGAAATGAAACAGCGGCAGTCTTGGATGAGAAAAGAAATCCTAGAGTGACCGCTGTTTTTTCACGATCTCCGAAGCAACTTGTCTATACAAGTGTTTACAAACCTGTCTATACAAGTTATAATGGTCTCAACAAACGTGGAAGCGATTCCATTGGGGAGGTACATCGATATGGCAGTTGATCAACGTTCGGTTGAGCAGATTTTAGAAGCCATTGGTGGAAAAGAAAATATTTCTGCGGTTACGCATTGTGTGACGCGACTTCGCTTTGCATTGAACGACGAAAGCATTGTTGATCAGCAAGCTTTGGAGAAGAATGAACTTGTCAAAGGATCATTTGCGACGAACGGGCAGTTCCAAGTCATAATCGGTCCAGGACTTGTACAGAAGGTGTACGAGAAGCTGCTTGAGATTAGCGGTGGGGAACGGGCGTCTACGCAGGACATCAAGAATGTGGCATCCAAGAAACTAAACCCATTGCAGCGTGCAGTGAAGGCGCTTGCAGATATCTTCATTCCGATTTTGCCTGCTATTATTACGGCAGGTCTATTGATGGGGATCAACAATATATTGACTGGCAAGGGCATCTTCTTCGCGGATCAAGCCTTCATTGATGTATATGCTCAGTGGAAGGGTTTCGCGGAGATGATCAATCTGATCGCCAATACCGCCTTCGTCTTCCTGCCGGGGCTGATCGGCTGGTCAGCGGTTAAAAAGTTCGGCGGCAGTGAACTGCTCGGGATTGTACTTGGCTTAATGCTTATCCATCCGGATTTGCTGAATGCTTGGGCATATGGGGATGCAGTTGCGAATGGTACGGTACCGCACTGGAACTTGTTTGGTTTTGAATTTGAGAAGATTGGCTATCAAGGGCAAGTGCTTCCTGTACTTGTATCTGCTTTCTGCTTGGCGAAGATCGAGGGCTTTCTGAACAAGCGTGTGCCGGACGGCTTCAAGCTGCTGTTGGTCGCTCCGACTACGCTGCTTCTTACCGGGTTTTTGTCCTTTATCGTGATTGGACCGTTGACCTTCACAATCGGCAACGCCATCACATCGGCTTTCGTTGGAATTTTCGAGCATGCGGCTGTACTGGGTGGACTTATTTACGGCGGCTTGTATGCGCTGCTTGTCGTAACAGGTATGCATCATACATTCCTGGCAGTCGACCTGCAGCTCATTGCAAGCACGGGCAGCACGTTCCTATGGCCGATTCTCGCCTTGTCCAACATTGCGCAGGGCTCGGCGGCGCTTGCGATGGTGTTCGTTACTAAAGACGAGAAGCTGAAAGGGATGTCCGTGACCTCGGCGATATCTGCTTACTTGGGCATTACTGAGCCTGCGATGTTCGGTGTGAATCTGCGGCTGCGGTACCCGTTCATCTCAGCGATGATCGGCTCTGCATTGGGCGCAGTCGTTATCTCAGCATTTCAGGTAAAGGCCGTGTCTATCGGCGTTGGCGGATTGCCAGGCTTCCTATCTATCTTCCCGCAGCAGTGGGTTCCATTCTTCCTCGGCATGGCGGTGGCGTTGATTGTACCGTTCGTCATTACGCTTATTATCGGGAAGACGAAGCGTCAGGCATAATTAGGGCATTCATAACGATACACAGAGCGATACCTATATCGTACTAAAAATAAGAACTACATGGTGGTGCAAGACAATGACACAACAATTGGAGCAGGAGTGGTGGAAGAAATCTGTCATCTATCAGATTTATCCGAAGAGCTTCAACGACACAAACGGTGACGGAATTGGGGATTTGCAAGGGATTATCGACAAGCTGGACTACTTGAAGGAGCTCGGAATCGATGTCATTTGGTTGACGCCGATTTACGAATCCCCACAGAAAGACAACGGCTATGATATTAGTGATTATTACCGTATTCAGCCGGAATACGGCACGATGGATACATTCGAGAAATTGTTACAGAAAGCGCACGACAAAGATATCCGCATTATTATGGACATCGTCGTTAACCACACCTCGACGGAGCACGTCTGGTTCAAGGAGGCTGCAAGCAGTACGGACAATCCGATTCGCAACTACTATATTTGGAAGGATGGCGTGAACGGAGGGGAGCCGAACAATTGGCAGTCTAAATTTGGCGGCAGCGCCTGGGCGTATGACGAGAAAACGGAGCAATATTATTTGCACTTATATGACGTTACCCAGGCAGATTTGAACTGGGAGAATCCAGTGCTGCGGGATAAAGTGTACGACATGATGCATTATTGGCTGAATAAGGGCGTTGATGGATTCCGGCTGGACGTTATCAATGTGATTTCCAAGGATCAGGACTATCCGAACGATACGCTGGCAACAGCTACGGCTGATGGGCGCAAATATTACACAGACGGGCCGCGCATTCATGAGTTTCTGAAGGAGATGAATGCTCGTGTATTCTCGCAGTATCCGCACATGTTGACGGTTGGCGAAATGTCGTCGACGACGATGGAGAACTGCATCAAGTATACGCACCCGGATGAGTGCGAGCTGAGCATGGTGTTCAACTTCCACCATCTGAAGGTCGATTATCCGAATGGGGAGAAATGGGTTAAAGCCGACTTCGACTTCCTTCAGCTTAAGCAGATCATAAGCGAGTGGCAGGTTGGCATGAATACAGGCGGGGGCTGGAACGCCTTGTTCTGGTGCAACCACGATCAGCCGCGGGTAGTATCTCGCTTCGGCAATGACGGCGCCTATCGTGTGCAATCGGCGAAAATGCTCGCTACGACGCTGCACTTGATGCAGGGCACACCGTACGTGTATCAAGGGGAAGAGCTCGGCATGACGAATCCGCATTTCTCGCATATTAGCGAGTATCGGGACATCGAATCGATCAATGCGCATCGCCTGCTGGAGAAGCAGGGCGTTCCTGAAGCGGATATTATGGCTGCACTGCAGCAGAAGTCGCGCGACAATTCGCGCACGCCAATGCAGTGGGATGCTTCGCATCACGGAGGATTCACGACGGGTATCCCTTGGATCGGCTCGGCTCCGAATTATCAAGACATCAATGCCGAGGCGGCACTGCGCGATCCGGATTCGGTCTTCCACCATTATCGCCAATTGATTGCACTGCGCAAGCAGTATGACATTATCGTGCATGGCGACTACCGCCTGCTGCTGAAGGACGATCCGCGCATATTTGCTTACATGCGCACACACGGATCAGAACGATTGCTCGTCATCAGCAACTTCTATGGCGAAGAGGCGGAGTTCACGCTTCCAGTGGAAGTATCACTACACGGTGAAGCGCATATCCTTATCAGCAATTATAAGGATACACCGAGTACGATCCAACAGCTTACACTCCGACCTTATGAGTCTGTGGCCTTTCTTATCGGGAATCATGACTAGAGAAAATAGAAGCAATGCTTGGCAGAATCCTGCCGGGCATTGCTTTTTTTTAATGGGAGAGACAGAGGGGGAAAAGAAAGCAGACAGCTTCTTCTGACATCTTCTAATGAAGACAGAATCTTGTCAGTCGGCTGTCTGCTTGCTGGCTTGAAAATTAGGTTGGTAACGGCCTATTTTTAATATCCTCTATATCCTGTTTGGGGAGTAGTGTTTACTTGTGAAACGTAATGTTGCGTATCGCTCACCTGTGGATACGTATGAGCCACATACCCCGCTGCATAACTGGTTGGTGCAGTATGTGATTGATGGGCGAGGCTGATAATTTGCTGCAATTGTTGTACAGCTGTTTGATGACCTTGAAGCGCAGTCTGAATCACATGGGCCGCATGCTGTTCGATTTTAGCAAGCTCCTGTAATCGTGCAGCATTTTGCTGCTCTTGATGCAATAGCTGCTGGTATTTTTGCGTTGCTGCATTGGTTTGTTGAATCAATTGTTGCGCTAGTTGTTCGATTTGCACGGTATTCGTATGTGTCATTGGGCAGACTCCTTTTTATCCATAGTTTCGTATGGTTTCATCTTCCTTATATTGTCTAACTTAATTGTTATTTATGCATCGCGGCGCTGACCATAAATCGTTACATGTAAAGTAAGTTATTCGGGATTCGTGAGCGACTAAGCGTTTTGTTCCATAAATGAGGTAATAGGCGGTTTGGTGAACTACAGTACCAGTCTTAAAGATATCAGATATAGCAGATGCGGAGATCTAAGTTATTAATTTTAAGCCTCCTTCATAAACCTTTGTTAGAACGATAAAGGAGGTCATCCCGTTGAATCAACCAGCGTTGTTTGAGCATCGCTTCTGGCTGCAAATTTTAGGCGATCATGCAAGATTCATCTTTAATGCGCTCTCCCCGAAAGAAACGTCAGATATACAGACTGCACAACAATTTATTCAAGCGTTCGATCAGCTTCTGCATCAAGCACGAGAGCTGCAATCGGATACAGAGATCGGAGCACTGAATCAGCAAGCCTACACGCTAACCATCAACCTGCGGCAATTTAAGCTAAGCATTCTTGAGCGTCTGTTGCTTGGGCGTGTTACAATTGCGTTCACTCCAACCTTTATCAATCACATGGTGAATGAACTTGAGGAATACTTACGTATTTTAACCAACCTATTGGAAGGAAAGCCGGTTCCCCAATTTGATGCACTGCACCACGATTTCCTTTGGTTGCCTGACGCAGCGGGTCATGCTGCATCTATTTCCAGCGATTTGGATTTTGTAGAAAAGCGATTGATTCAGAAAAGTAAGGATTTTGAAGAGCATTTTCAACAGTTCTATTTAAAGAGTATCGAAATGGCAGGGTACATGCGGACACAGCTTCGGGATTTTCCAGCGTTCCGCAGATTTCATACTGACGTCGATATGGAGATGAATTTGTTCAGAGCATTTTTGAAGGAACTGGAGGATCTAGAATTGTCAGCCGAAGTGCTTAGTCGCATTTCCCCGCTCATACCAGATCATATGATGAGGGAAGAGTGCTATTATTTAATGAAGCTAGCACAATTAGGCTTAGTACCCGATCCGGAATGCAATCCAGATCATCCGAGGATAGATGAGAAGGTGTAATACGCCGCTGCAAAGCGGTTTTTTTACGTTTCTCGAACTTCATTACGATTAAGCTATGCGCAACTCTTTCGGCTACTGATTCGTCTAACCAAGTAACTAGATAATGTAGGAGGCGATTACATGAAAAAATGTATAGCTTTACTTATGTCTGTTATGCTGGCAATTGGTAGTGGATCGATTGTTTTTGCTCAGGAGTCAGCTCCGTCAGCCCATACAAAGAATGAGACGCTTGATGTAGCCAAGATGTATCGTGTTTCCCATGAGCTTATTATGGATGTTAACAGCGGACAAGCCGTGTTGGATGGGAGAAACTTATCTCTTGATAAGCCAATCATGGAAAACGGGCGTGTTTTTGTGCCTTTGCGCACACTGCGTGCAATTGAAGCTGTTAACCTATTGATGTTTGACGCTTCTACCCAGCAAGTCCAGGTCATCATGAATAGCGAACTGAAGCCCCCCTTTGAACAGCTTTTCTTTCGGGTAGGCTCTGATAAGGTTTATATGGAAGACGGATCTGCCTTGCCTGGAGCAACCATTGCTAAGCCGTTCATTGCCAAAGGCGTCACTTACATACCGATTCAAGCCTTGACTTATGTGGGCATCAGCCCAGCTACTGCGAAACAGAAGGTGACGCTGAAATGGAGCAATAAAGTCATCGAACTTCTACAACCAAAGCGGAAAACGGACAAGGACAGCACAACCTTTACGATGCTTTATCAAAAGGATATGAATACGCCATCAGTCGTGACCGCCTTGAGCGGAGGAGGATGGTTAGGAGGCAATGATCATGCCAAGGTCTTGAAAAAAGACATTTCGCTTGATGGTCGACAGTATAATCGAATCGAGTTTACTCTACCGCTCCGCCCCGGACCAAATGCGTTGAAAATTACAGCCTTGTCAGGTGGTGAGAAGTCTATTTCGGTTATGCGGAAAGTTTCGAGTGAAGGTGCCACCCCTGTTCGTCTGTCTGATGAGGGGAAAAAGTACATCGCTTTTGATCAATCTGCATCGGGTTATGTTCGCACACCGCAGGGAGGTTCGATTGACATTTCCGGTCGGATGGTTGCTGGTAACGAGAAGCTTGGAGCGCTTAGTTTCACCGTGCAGCAATATGATGACGAGCAAGCTGTAAAATCTAATCCTTATAAGGACATCAAGGAAGGAAAGCTGCCTATCCAAGAACAAGCCTTTAAAGGATCGGTGAAGCTTCAGCACAAAGGCTACTATCTGATTACACTGTTTAGCGCCGACAATGTTCCAGCATTTGACCGCGGAGCTTGGGCAGAAATCGTTGTTGAAGTGTATTGATGATAATTGAAAAAACCCTTGATTCGGTTATACTACCGAATCAAGGGTTTTCTGCTTATTCTGCTTTTCTTTTACTCCGATCCATATTTCGCTGTATACCTGATGAGGATCGGACATATCTCCGGTAAAGCAAATTTCAGGCACATCGATTAACTCATAGGAAGATGAAGGCAGCCACTCGGAGGCGATTTTTGCCCATGTCTGCTGTAGGGTATGAGGGTAGGAACCAACTGAGCTGAATATGGCCCATGTACAGGCTGGCACTTCAACTACTTCAAAGCCGTCAAAATCAGCATCAAGCGTCGTAATCGATCCGATGAGATGATCTAACTCGCCTTTTTCTTCATGACGTTCTTCGCCGAAATGGTAGGACGCATTAACCACAGTGGTGACGTCAGTATTTCGATAGCTTTGGAGTTTTGTTCGCTGTTCTACGGTAATCGATTGAGCTAGCTTCAGAATGTCAGCATTCTCGCCCTCAAATACGATGGGCACGCGGCGCTTCACACCCACAAGCTTGAAGGCGTCTTTCCGTTCGATCCGATAATTCATGTCGATTCCTCCTCGAATAGTGAGCTGGAAGGTCATGCGCGGGAATACCTTCAGATGCTTCAGACCTCTCACTTCCGAAGGAGCAACCCCAAGCCAATCCTTGAATGCTCTCGTGAATCCGTCCACCGAATGGTAGCCATACTTGATCGCGATATCAATTACTTTAACGTTACTCTTGTGTAATTCCTGACCGGCTTGAGACAGCCTGCGGTTGCGAACATACGTGTTCAGAGACATACCGGCCAAATAGGAAAAGAGTCTTCGAAAATGATACTCCGAAGTTCCTGCAAGCCGAGCCACCTGGGCGTAATCGATGTCCTGATCCAAATTGTCTTCGATATAGGCTAAAGCAAGATTCATATCCTTCAGCATATCCATGTCATGCCCTCCTCTCCTCTTCATTGTATCGAGGTTGAATAATCGACATCCGACATTTCGCATATGGAAATGGTCGTTACGTATGATTTAGGATATCCTCAATTATCGAATCATGAAAGCTTGGATGTCAAAATACCTGGTTTACCATGGTAGTCCTCATCATCTTCCACGAAATGCATACTCAGGAAAGAGCGGGGCATATTACGGGAAGGTGATGAAAAATGTGGCAGGCGATTGCGCCTTATATACCAAGCTGGCAAGCGTTCGTGCAAGGGGCGATTGCAGGCATTGTTCCTTTTGTATTATCGAAGATTATGTCTATCACGATGAAGGATGAAAATGATCAGGGGAATCGGAAAGCCGAGACGGCTTACGAGGGGTTTGTAGGCCATTTTGAGGAGGATCTCAATAAGGTCAAGGAAGAAATCGGCCAGATGGAGGATGTGAACATACGTTTGTTCCGTCTCGGCTATACGACACAGCGTGCAGCGCTGGTGTTCGTTGGAGGGATATCGGATCGGGACTTCATCGATAAGCACCTCTTAGAATGCTTGATGGGCGATTTACAGCCGCCATCTGAGGGGGGAGCAATTGCATCTCCTGATTATATGTATACGAAGGAATATTTGATCGAGCATATCCTCCCTGTCGGATCGATGAAGGAGAATCGAATTGTTAATGACTGTACGTACGATGTGTTGAAGGGCGATACGGCTTTGTTCATTGAAGGGCATATCGGAGCCATTATGTTCAATACGAGGAAGGTGAAGGTGCGCGGCGTGGACGAGCCGCCATCTGAGGTGCTCGTACGCGGACCAAGGCTTGCCTTCAATGAATGCCTCGTTGACAATATGACGCTGCTCAGGCAGCAAGGTGAGAACAAGAAGCTCACTTTCATTCATCGCCGTGTCGGAACCCGGGTACAACGTGAGATGGTTCTCGCATACATCGAGGATATAGCTGATAAGCAGCTCGTTACCGATGTGCTGGATCGCATTAGCAAGATCGATATCGATGATGTTCCGGATTCAAGCTATATCGAACAGCTGATTGAGGATAATTACTTATCTCCTTTTCCGCAGCTGCAGAGTACGGAACGGTTGGATCGAACCTTTTGTGCCTTGATGGAAGGACGGGTGGCGATTTTTCTTGAGGGAAGCCCGTATGCTGTGCTTGCACCGGCGACGTTCACCATGCTGCTTCAATCGCCGGAGGATTATTATGAACGATGGATGGCGGGGACGCTAGTTCGTTGTCTGCGGTATTTTGCGGCATTTGTATCAACTTTTGGCCCTTCCTTGTATATTTCCTTGATCTCGTTCCATCAAGGTCTGATCCCAACGAAGCTGGCATTGTCCATTGCAGGCACCCGTGTTGGCGTTCCGTTCCCTTCAATCATCGAGGTGCTCATTATGGAGGTGGCGCTGGAGATCTTGCGTGAAGCGGGTCTTCGCCTGCCGAAGCCGATTGGGCAGACGGTCGGTATTGTGGGCGGTCTCGTTATCGGAGATGCCGCGGTTAGAGCGGGTATCGTCAGTCCGTTCACGGTTATCGTTGTTGCAGTAACGGCGATAACCTCATTCGCTATTCCGCAATACAGTGCAGGTATTTCTTTGCGCATTTTGCGGTTCATCGCGATATTTTTTGCATCGATCCTTGGCTTGTATGGAGTTGTTCTGTTCTTCTTAGTGCTATGCAGTCATCTCGTTAAGCTGAAGAGCTTCGGTGTGCCATATATGAGCCCTGCTGTGCCTTACCGTTTGTCAGATTGGAAAGACTTCATTTTGCGTGCCCCGCTAAGGCTGATGAAGAAGCGTCCCAAGATGCTGGACACACGTAATCCGACCCGTGAGGAGTAAGCAAATAGGAGGAGCTGTAGAGAACCATGAGTCAATCAATTGGATCGAGTGAGAAAATTACGACACAGCAGGCGGCTGTATTTGTAGCCAATTATATACTGGGAGTGGGGATTCTAACGCTCCCCCGAGCAGCAGCGGAGAAGGTGAAGACACCGGATATATGGCTGACCGTCATTCTCGGCGGCCTTGTTGCTATGATAGCAGGCATTATTGTAGCGAAGCTCAGTCAGCAATTCCCAGGTAAGACCATTTATGAATACAGTCAGCTGATTGTAGGGAAATGGCTAGGGATCGTGCTGAATGTGTCGATCATTATTTATTTCATCGCGACATCCGGTAATATGGTGCGAGCCATGTCGGAAGTAATGAACTTGTATTTGCTTGAAGGTACTCCACGCTGGGTGGTGATTATCTCCTTCCTGTGGGTGGGCATATATATCATGGTCGGTGGGGTAGCCGCAATTGCTCGCTTCTTCGAAATCGTATTTCCGCTGACGATTCTGATTATTACGGGCTTGGCTCTGCTAAGCTTTAAAATATTTGACGTGAATAATTTAAGGCCAGTGCTAGGGCAAGGGATAGGCCCTGTATTGAATGGTGTGAAGACGACAGGACTTTCTTTCTCCGGCTTTGAAATATTGCTCGTACTGCAGGCATATATGTCAACTCCGAAGAAGGCTGTTCGTGCAGTTGTAATTGGCATTCTCATTCCGATGCTTTTTTACGTGGTTACTGTAGTGATGACAGTTGGATCTTTATCCATTGCTGGTGTTATCAGCCGTACCTGGCCTACGATCACGCTGTTCCGCAGCTTCGAATATCCGGGGATCTTATTTGAACGATATGAATCGTTGCTGCTGGTCATTTGGGTTATTCAGATCTTTACTACATATGCGATTACACATTATGCGGCTGCGCTTGGCATGGCACGAATGACAAATAAGAATATTCGTCCGATGCTGTACTTGCTTATTCCGGTTATCTATATTACCTCTATGTCTCCAAGAAATATTAATGATCTCTTCTCTATGGGAGATCGTATAGGTGACGCAGCCATGGTGATGTTCGGGATATTACCTATTATTTTGTTAATGATTGTGAAGTTGAGAAGGAGAATGGCAAGCGATGAGCAGGAACAATAAGTGTCAGAACGTATCCAATCGTTGCTGCAATGTTGTCTTAGATGCTGCACAATCAGGTGGGCATTTGCGGGAGGATAAGCCAAGGAGATGCAAGCTGACAGCTATGCGCATTGCGATCATCTCACTTAGCATCCTGCTGCTCAGTGGGTGCTGGAGCCGAAGAGAAATAGAAGATTTGAACATTACAGTAGCTGCAGCGTTGGACATTGGCCACATCTCGTCAGAGGAGCAAGAATTTGAGAAAAAGGGTGCAGATTATCCGCGTAATCAGAGGATTACATTAACGTATCAAATGGCGAAGCCAGAGCAGTCTTCAGGGCAAGATGCATCAGGAAGCAAGAGAAAATATCGAAATGTGTCCCTGTCTGGGGATTCTTTATATCAGATTTCGAGAGAGACTTCCTTGAAGGAAACGAATCCAATATTCGGACAGCACTACAAAGCGCTGGTCATCGGTTCTGGCTTGGCGCAGCAACTGAATTTGCGAGATGTACTTGACTTCTTTATGAGGGAGCAGGAATTTCGTCCTAGCTGCTTGGTTTATATTAGCCGGGGAACAGGGAAAGAGGTATTAGATGTAAATCTCCCGGGAGACGTTCCAGCCTTTCGCTTGTTAGGGATATCTGATAATCACTATCGAACGAATCGTTTATTGAAGCCCTTGTCTCTCACCAACTTGCTGGAGAAGTTGAATTTGATGACCAGTTTCATGATACAGAATGTCGTCACGGCCAAAGGGGAGCTGAAGCTGTCGGGAGCTTCCATTATATCAGGCAGTACAGGCAAGCAGCTTGGCTATCTTGACGAAGAGGATATGGAAGCGGTGAACTGGGTTCTGGGCGGTAGCAAGGGCGGTGTAGTAAAAAGTAAGGACATCATCACCAACCAAGTAACTGTATATGAAATTACCAACGTGAAAAGTCAAATTACACCGCATGTTGAAAATGGCCGCATTTCTTTCGATGTAAAAGTAAAGTCGGACGGTCGGTTAGGCGAGCAGATGATTAGCGATGGCAATGACTTTGACAATAAGTTTATTCGTCGCTTAGAAGATGATGCTGAGAAGCAGATTAAAGAACTGGTGACCAAATTGCTGGATAAGCTGCAAAAGAAATACCACGCAGACGTGCTAGGGTTTAGCGATAAGCTGCGCATCGCATATCCTCGCCTGTGGGAGAAAGAGAAGAAGACATGGGATGAAACGTTCGCGACGACACCGATACGTTATGATGTCCAAGTAACAATTAGAGAATTTGGAACGACGAATATGAGAGCGCGGCAAGTAGAAGGGCAGGAGGGTTAGTCGGGTTCTATCAATTCGTAGGTTGGGTATTATATACAGTGAAAATCCTGCTCTCCAATTGTTACAATGAATGCACATATAGTCTTTCGGATTCAAAATACATGTTTACACACATGATTTGCCGCAGCACGTGCATTGGGGGAGAGAAGATGCAAATCATTCAAGGGACAGCCTTGCTGTTACTTGTCCTTTCTTTATTTAGTTTGTTCAGCTTCAAAGCACCTAACGGAATGAAGGCGATGGGAGCCTTGGCGAATGCTGCAGTTGCCAGCTTCTTGGTTGAAGCATTCCAGCGCTATGTTGGCGGCGATATGCTGCAGCTGGAATTTTTAAGAGAGGTAGGGGTGACAGCCGGCGGCATGGGAGGCGTGGCTGCCGCTGCACTGGTTTCTCTGGCAATGGGAGTGTCGCCTGTGTATGCGCTTATGCTGGGTGTTGCATGTGGCGGACAGGGGCTGCTTCCTGGCTTTATCGCGGGATACGTCGTCTCGTTCCTGGTTAAAGTATTCGAGCGGAAGGTGCCGGCGGGACTTGATCTTATCGCCTGTATTGTGGTCGCTGCGCCACTGGTGCGTTATTTGGCGAAGTTCATAAGTCCTATCGTAGATGCGACGCTGCTCAACATTGGCAGCATTATTTCGGCTACGGCTACCAATAATCCGATTATTATGGGCATTATTTTGGGTGGTGTGATTACAGTCGTTGCGACTGCACCACTTAGCTCCATGGCCTTAACGGCTATGCTCGGCTTAACAGGATTGCCGATGGCAATCGGAGCCTTGTCCGTAATGGGGTCATCATTTATGAACTTCGTGTTCTTCCATCGCATGAAGTTCGGTGACCGTCGTACAACACTTGCAGTCGCTATTGAACCACTGACACAAGCGGATCTGATCTCAGCCAACCCAATCCCGGTGTATGTCACGAACTTCATCGGGGGTGCAGCCGCTGGGGTGGTCGTGGCGCTCTTCGGGCTGGTCAATGATGCGACAGGGACTGCAACACCGATTGCGGGGCTTATGGTGATGTACGGTTTCAATGATCCTGTTAGGGTTACGATTACAGCCGTGTTATGTGCATTAGCCGGAGCTGGAGCAGGATTTCTTGGCTCGATCCTGTTCCGCCATTATCCGATTCGTACGGTGGCTGAGGTTCGGGGCACACATCCTATTCAGGTTGATTCAACCAGTGAATCAGCAATATAAATCGGGGAGAAGCAGGATCATGATGACTTGAACACCCCCAATCTACAAGGCATGATATACGTTAATCAGGCGAGGGAGGAACTTGCGGATCTGATCGATTGAGAGTGTTTCCACATGGGAGACGCTCTTTTTCTTCTATATTCCCGTTTTTTTGTGTAAACTGAAAGGATACAGAATTTCGCGGATGCTTGCGATCGGACAGGTCTTGGAAGAGCATTGCCGCAGTAATGGAGGGTATTGACGTTGCAGCAACCGGACGTATCTGTGGACGACATCAACCGCTTAGCCGGTCAAATGAAGGAGCACTATTCGTACGCGACGCTGGAGCAGGGATGGCGCTATTACCGCAAGAATGCAGTATCCCATGTTCATGAGGACGCGGGAAAAGCTCGGGTAATCAGGGCTGAAGTGCATGAGACGGAACGCTATCATGTGAGCCTCCATATGAAACGTGTCGAGGCGAGTACTTGCACTTGCCGAACTGGGAATGAGTGCAAGCATAGGGCGGCGCTGTTCTTTCAATTATGCGAGGCAGCAGGGAAGAAGCCTGAACTGTACCTGTCTGATTTCCGTCAAGCCTTCATTGAGCTTGAGAGACAACGTACGGCTGCTCGCAAGCGTGAAAAACAGAAGGCCGAACGGGAACGCCGCGTTAGAGCGAGTCAGATGACCTTATCAGCAGATGCTTCCGCCAAGGACTGGCATCTCTTATTTCATAGAAAATACGCACGGCCGTTTACAGACTTCCAATCCTCTGTCGTGGATATTACCAAGTGGGTTAAGGAGCAGCTGTATCGTGACAGCGAAGCGATGGCTGAGCCGGTGCGGACGCTGCTGCGCATGCATGTGCAGTTGTTCTTGATTCAGCAATTGGCTGAGCGCTATACGCAAGCTGCACGAGGCTACCATTCTCGCGATATATCCGCGGATGATGCTGTTCGTCCTTGTATGGAGGAGCTTACAGAATTAAGCCGCCGCTTCGCAGGCTCAAAGCTACCAAAGGCCTTTAAGGAGCATCTTCGTCACTTAGGTGTCGTGGCAGAGCAGGTGGCGCTATCTGAAGAGGAGTCCCCTGTAGATAGACTAGCTGCCTTTGCACTCGTGTGGTCGGGGGTATTGAACGATCCCGAAGAGCTGCAGCTTGAGCGTACACGGCTTAAGGAGAGGTTGAAGCCGTTATCCGAGCTTCGTCCCCGCCTGCGTGATTCAATTCGGGTCGCGCTTATCCATATTGAATCGTTGCT
>Ga0102589_1002154_pt1 | contig 23734 bp, 35 predicted proteins | sample AraplaMF_Col_mLB_FD_76858 | JGI IMG/M metagenome (GOLD analysis project Ga0102589, IMG submission 76858) | Arabidopsis root microbial communities from the University of North Carolina, USA - plate scrape MF_Col_mLB | ecosystem: Host-associated > Plants > Roots > Endosphere | place: USA... | reverse complement strand
AGCTCGGTATTGATGAACGCCGTGCCGGCAAAGGTCGCAGGCGTCGACCGCATCGTCATCGCCGTGCCGGCGACGGGCGGTTCGGTCAATCCGGCCGTGCTGGCCGCCGCCAAACTCGCCGGCGTGAGTGAAATCTACCGTATCGGCGGCGCTCAGGCGATTGCCGCCCTGGCCTATGGCACAGAGACGATCGCTCCGGTCGCCAAGATCACCGGCCCCGGCAATGCCTATGTCGCCGCCGCCAAGCGCCAGGTCTTCGGCACGGTAGGTATCGACATGATCGCCGGCCCGTCAGAAGTGCTCGTCATTGCTGACAAGGACAACAATCCCGATTGGGTTGCCGCCGATCTGCTCGCCCAGGCCGAGCATGACGAGAGCTCCCAGGCCATCCTGATCACCGACGACGAGGAATTCGGCAAGGCGGTCGAAGCGGCCGTCGAACGGCAGCTGAAGACGCTGAACCGTGCAGAGACTGCTGCGGCTAGCTGGCGCGATTTTGGCGCAATCATCCTCGTCTCCGATCTCAAGGATGCCATTCCGCTCGCAAACCGCATCGCCGCCGAACATCTGGAACTCGCCGTTGCCGATCCCGATGCCTTCGTGGACAAGATCCGCAATGCCGGCGCAATCTTCATCGGCGCGCATACGCCGGAAGTGATCGGCGATTATGTCGGTGGCTCCAATCACGTGCTGCCGACGGCGCGTTCCGCCCGCTTCTCCTCCGGCCTTTCGGTTCTCGATTTCGTCAAGCGCACCTCGATCCTGCGGCTCGGCCCCCAGCAGCTTCGCGATCTCGGGCCGGCAGCGATTGCGCTTGCCGTTTCCGAAGGCCTCGACGCCCATGCGCGATCGGTCGCGATCCGCCTGAACCTCGAAAGGTGAGGGAATGGCGAAGGGCGACTTCCGGCTCTGCGACGTTGTCCTTGACGATACGATCGGCCGTTCGACACCTGACGTCGAACACGAGCGGGCGGTGGCGATCTTCGATCTGATCGAGGAGAATTCTTTTACGCCATCAGGCCATGCCGGCGGTCCCTACCGGCTGAATATCTCACTGGTCGATTCCAAGCTCGTCTTTTCCATCACCACGGAAAAGGGCGAGGATGTCGCGACCCACATTCTCTCACTGACGCCCTTCCGGCGGATCGTGAAGGATTATTTCATGATCTGTGAGAGCTACTATGAGGCGATCCGCTCTGCCTCGCCAAGCCGCATCGAGGCGATCGACATGGGGCGGCGCGGTATTCATAACGAGGGCTCGCAGACGCTCAAGGACCGGCTTTCCGGCAAGATCGACGTCGATTTCGATACAGCCCGGCGCCTCTTCACGCTGGTCTGCGTGCTCTACTGGCGCGGATGACCGCGATGGAGCCGGGCGTCAAAACAGAGGATGGAAAGCGGCCAGGCGCCATCCTCTTCATGTGCGGGCTGAACGTCATCCGCTCGCCCATGGCGGAAGTGATCGCCCGTAGCATTCTGCCTGCCAATACCTATATACGATCTGCCGGCGTTCGCGCCGGCGAACGCGATCCTTTCGTCGATGTCGTACTGGAAGAAATAGGCCTGTCGCTCGGCCGTCGCCTGCCGCAGACGCTGGAGGAACTTGAGGACGACTATTTCGACCTCATCATCACGCTCTCGCCGCCGGCCCATCACGCAGCGCTCGAGTTGACACGCTCCAACGCGGTCGATGTCGTCTACTGGCCGACCATGGATCCCACGGTCGCAACCGGAACGCGCGAGCAGATATTGGACAGTTATCGCGAGGTTCGCGATCACCTGGCCGGCCTCATCGAAAGCCGGCTGCTCAAGAGAAATGGCATTGCCGCGCAATCGGCGTGAAACAAAAGTCAGAAAGCCCGATCTACGAGGTTCACAAATCCCCGTTGATTGTGTAGTTTCCGCGCAAATTTTTGGGCGCCTTGCGCCGCTTTATCCAACACACAGGAAGAAAACCCTTATATGCCGAAAGAAGAAGTCCTCGAATTCCCGGGTATCGTGACCGAACTTCTGCCGAATGCGACGTTCCGCGTGAAGCTCGAAAACGAGCATGAGATCATCGCTCACACCGCCGGCCGCATGCGCAAGAACCGCATCCGCGTTCTCGCCGGCGACAAGGTTCTGGTCGAAATGACGCCCTACGACCTGACGAAGGGCCGCATCACCTACCGCTTCAAGTAAGCTTGGTCTGCGAAGCTCCTACGAGCTTCCGCTCCCGCCTGCCGATGGTCGAGGTTCCATGGCGCTGAAATACAAGCTCATTCTGGCTTCGGGCTCGCCCCGTCGCGTCGATCTGCTCAACCAGGCTGGCATCGAGCCTTCGCGCCTGATGCCGATGGATATCGACGAGGCGCCGAAGAAGTCGGAGCACCCGCGCTCGCTCGCCCGCCGCCTATCGGGCGAAAAGGCGGAAGCCGCACTGGCCGCCATCAAGGGCGACATCACCTGGAAGGGCAGTTATATCCTGTCCGCCGATACGGTCGTCGCCGTTGGCCGCCGCATTCTCGGCAAGGCGGAATTCGCCGATGAGGCATCGAATTCCCTGCATCTGCTCTCTGGCCGCAACCACGTGGTCTATACGGGCATCTGCCTGATCACGCCTGATCGCAAGGTGCGCCAGAAGATCGTCGAGACGAAGGTGCGCTTCAAGCGCCTGTCGAGCTTCGAGATCGAAAACTACATTGCCTCTGGCCAGTGGCGCGGCAAGGCCGGCGCTTACGGCATCCAAGGGCTGGCAGGCACCTTCGTGCAGAAAATGGTGGGTTCCTACACCAATGTCGTGGGGTTGCCGCTTTATGAAACCATCCTGCTTCTGACCGGCGAGGGCTTCGATGTCCATAGCCGTTGGCCCGAGGGCTGATCTCCTGCAAGGAGGAAAACATGTTTGATGAGATGAAGAGCGGCGGCAAGGTTGAGCCGCTGCGCAAGACGCGTCCGTGCCCGGAATGCGGCAAACCGTCGAACCGTGAGCACTATCCTTTCTGCTCCAACCGCTGCCGCGAAGTGGACCTGTCGCGTTGGCTGACGGGCTCCTACGCCATTCCTGTCGCCGACGATGAGACGAAGGCAGATTACCCCGACGCGGAAAACTAGGTTTTCCACCGCGAAGCCCTTATTTTTCCTCGCAAATCGCCAAAGTCAGCAAGACCGTCAAAAAACTATCATTTGATGCTTGCCATGGGCGAACAAGATGCTATAACCCCGCTCGCTTCCGGGGCGAACCAAGGCCCTGACATTCCAATCGGAATGTTTTCCATGAAGCATGGCTAGCCCAGGTAGCTCAGTTGGTAGAGCAGCGGATTGAAAATCCGCGTGTCACTGGTTCGATTCCGGTCCTGGGCACCATCGCACTCCATTGTTTCTGTTGCCGTTTTCATAACATTTGCCCTCGCTAAATTTCCCGAGTTTGACAGATTTATCACTCGGGTTTGACAACTTTCGTTTTTCGTTTGTTCAGTTCTTCCCCGAAATCGGCCACCGCCGCGGCGGACTGTTTCGAGCGGTCTGCACGTCTTGAATAGTGCTTTGCCATCGCCTCGGTGGCATGGCCAAGGACGAGGGCAATCGTGCCGTGATCCTTGCCCATTTCGGCCAAGATGGTTCCTACTGTGTGCCTCAATCCCTTGAGGGTCAGGCCCGGCTGTATTTTTCCAGCCTTCTCTAGTTTCTTCTTGAGCTTGTGCCAGTTCGTGCTGAAGCCGTTGTAAGTCCACGGAACTCCTCGGCTGTTGGCGCATAGCGTGATGGCGTTGTGCTTTGGTACCTGGGCCAAAGCCTCCTCAACCAGGTCAAAAAGCGGAAGGTAGACCGGCTCCCCTGTCTTTTGCCGGCGCGTATCTATTCCCGCTGCTGAGATCGCGGTCTTGGGCAGCGCCAGCGCGTCCTGGGGGTCGAGCGCATAGAACATCATCAGACGGATTGGCAGTACCATTTGAATCGGCAGCTCGTTGAGAACTACTTCGCGCTCCGAATCCGTCCACGGCCGATTAGCATCGGGAAGGGATTTTGGCCTCTCGGCCAGACTAACGCCCTCGACCGGATTTTCCTTCACATATTCGTATTCCAGGCCCCAGTTAAACAACAGCGAGAGTACTGAGCGAACCTTGTTTGCGAAGCGAAAACGCTTCTGAGTCTCGGCCTTGTCGCGGATCTTGGCGACAAAACCGCGCGTGAACCGCTCCAGCGGAGTATCCTCGATCGGCTGTAGCCAGTCAAAAACCTCTTGATAGTCCGAGCGCGTGCGAGCAGCGCGCTTCTGAAACTTCGGACTGGCGCGATATTTCTTGATCAACATGCCCAGCGTGCCGGGCTTGGCTTCCTCACTTCGAATAGCTGGTTGATCCGATGGACTTCCATATCGAAGGTGAGGGTGTAAACCTCGAACTTCATGCAATCGATCTTGGTCCCGCTTTTTCGGTGATAAGCGCGCCAGCGAAAGGGCGGTTTGCTGTCCCGCCAGATTTTCCAGCCGGCGTATTTGTTTGCTCGCTTTTCTCTGGTCTTTTTCATCCGAGCTTGTCCAGGATCGCGTCGTCGCTGTCCTTCGCGCCGGCCTTCATAGCGTCGACCCATGCGTCCAGATCACGGACGTCGTAAAGCCTGCGGTCCCCCGGCATCGCGACGGGGGATACTGGGCACGCGATCGGAAATCGCTTTTGGGGCAGGCCGACATAGTCGGCGGCCTGCTTCAGAGACATCATCCGTGGCTGCACCATCTGGATTGTCAGTGTCGATCCGGCCATTCAAGCCACCTTCTTGCCCTGCTGCTCGGCCAGCTCAAGCAGTTCTGCCACGTTGTCGAGGGACCGCACGCAGAGATCCGCGACGCGCGACAGGCTCATGATTTCGTTTTCATCAGGCCCACCTAGATCGCCGACCGCATTAAGACGCTTGCTCATGAGCACTAGCGCAGCCTGGATCTCGAACACGCCATCGATGCACCTTTTGATATCTTCGCTCGTCGAGGGGCCGCTCATATCGCACCGCCTTTCAGCTTGCGAATAATGCGGTCTGACTCGATGATTTCGCGTGGCGCCACGAGTTTGCCGTCATAAACGCCTACGCCCCAAAGAAGGTGCCGCCGCTCCAGATCCGACCATTCCTGCGTTACGTAGAATTCAGCTTCAATGCGGTTGACGTTGCCGTAATCGACGAGGTAAAGGCCGGGTTCATCCCACCCCCCGGGCTTGCGGTACAAGTCAATCCAGACGGACGCGCCGCCGTTCTTGTGGCGGAAATAGCCGCCCGTCACATCACCATAGCCCGGATGCATGCGCTGCAGGATATTGCGCAGTTGGCCAATGCAGGCGTCCAGCTGCTGCTCATCGGTGAGCGGCAGTTGAGGGATCTCCTCAACTGCCGCTTCTGCCACGGCCGGCAACGTAGCGGCGGAAATGGCGGTGGCAATTTGAAGGAAGTTGCGACGCGAGACGCTTGCGCCCCGGCCGCCATCTGAATTATGGTTGGCTCGCATTTGATAACCTCGATTGTTGGATGCACCAAAAAGCCGACGCGGGTCTCAAGCAGCGTCGGCTTTTTTCGTTTTCGCAGGATAGGTTTGCATCAGCCGGTAGACGATCTCGGCGTTGATCGACCGGTAATTCTCTTCCGCTGTCTCTCTGATCATTTCTCTCAGGCTCTCCGGCAGGCGGACAAGAACGCGGCCGACGTCGCTTTGAGGTTTCATAAATATTCTCCGTATCATTACGAAACGGAGAACGAGATGATATCATTCCGTATCGGAGTCAAGGCGTTTTGCAAACTCCGATATTTTTTGATATCGAGTGTTCCATGGCACGACCTTCTTATCCCAGCGACGACGTAGAAAAATTGCTCCTGCGGTTTCCGCAGGGCATGCGCGACCAGATAAAGGCCGCAGCGGATACCAATGGCCGCTCCATGAATGCCGAAATTATCACGCGGCTTCAGGCTGGCCTCGATCAAAGCCCGGTCGACAGTGTCCCGGGATCTTCCGTTGAATTGCGGCACCTGGACGCCTTCCTTCAAAAGATGGAGGAGAGATCCGGCCGGAGAGCCAGCGAGACGCTGGAAAATTACAGGACCATCGTTGCGAAGCAGGATGCCCTGCTCCAGGCGATATGCTACCGCGTCCTGCAGTTCAAGGACGCCGCGCCGCCCGACGCGTTCTTGTTGGCGGAAAAGCTGTTGGCGTCCAGTGAGCTGCAACGCGACAAAAAGCTTGGTGACGATCCCGAAACAATGGTCGAGCGCTATAACGATGCAATTCGTTCTGCAACGGCGGCGTCAGGCACAGCGCAAAAGAAAGAAACATTCGGCACGATCACCGCTGCCGCGATCGCCAAGCTGGACCACGTTCTCGACGACGTCGTGAATGAGGTTAGGCGCGCCATGGAAGATGGCGACATCAGCGCAACTGAAAAACCCGCTGTACACAGCCGGATCGCAAAGGCGCAGCGCGATCTGGCCGCTCTTGATGCAATGATGGTCGGAAACCGATGAGCGACGATATCGGTGACGACGATCCGATTCCGCTTGCCAAGGCCTGCAAGATCTTCCTTCATGGCCACCTGACAAAGTCCGCGCTTCGCAGAGAACACGCGAGAGGAAATCTGGACATTATCCGGATCGCCAACAAAGATTTCGTCACTCGCAATGATGTCCGTCGAATGATCGAAAAATGCACCCTTCGTGCAAGCGAGGAAACCGACCGAACGGCGTCCCGGCCGGCTGACCGGCCGAACGGTATTACCGCGTCAGAGGCGCTTAAAGGCATGCTTGCTCAATACAGGCGCGATCGGAGCGCCGAGGCCGCGACGGGATCGCCGAGGGCGGCAGCAAAAGCGCGGCTGAAGCAGCTTCGTGATTCACTGCCTGCTACAAATCCGAATCCGGGCAGGCGCCGCGGCGGCAAGAAGGTCAACAAGCACGATGACTGAAGCCGAACGCGCGAAGGAAGCCTTGCTGGAGTTCGTGCGGGCGCTGGCGCGGCGCCAGGCGCGCATCGATTTCGAAGAGGAGCAGGGGCAAGGCGCGGCGCGGTCGGAACGAGCTGCGACCGCGAGCTTTCCAAGGCTTAAATGATCGAGGATGAAGAGAGATGGTCGATATTCCGGGAACGCTTTCTATTGTGGCCCAGGCCATAGGAATTGCGAAGGATCTCAGAGAGATCGACAAGGGCTTAGATTCGGGTGAGTTCAAAGCGAAGATGGCTGAACTGTACAGCTCGCTTGCTGATGTCAAAATGGCTTTGGCGGACGCACAAGAGGAGATGAAAGCCAAAGACAAAGTTATCGCCGACCTCCGAGCCAATTTTGCGGTCAAGGAGGAACTTGTCATTTACCACGGCTACAAATACGCGAAGGGCCAGGATGGCAAGCCGCAAGGCGAGCCTCTATGCCCGAGGTGTGAACAGAATCTCGGCAAGTTTCATCGGCTTGCGCACCATGGCGCAAATTATGGGCAGATGCGATGCCCAGAGTGTAAGAGCGATTACAGCCACCTTGAGATCTTCCTATGGAGAGATGAGGCTTAAGATCGTAAGAAGCAGTGATGACCGAAGCCGAGCGCGCAAAGGAAGCCTTGCTGGAGTTCGTTCGGGCGCTGGGCCGGCGCCAGGCGCGCGTCGATTTCGAAGAGGAGCAGAGGGCGAGGCGGGAGGCGCAGACCGCGGTTCCCGAAAAGGTTCTAAACGATAATGTTTTTGGCGATTGAACGAAAGCGTTCTCGTCGGGAACGCTTTTATTGAGAATGTTCCAATCTGGAAGACTTTTCGCCGCCCGAACCGTTGGGAAATCAACCTGTTACAGCAATCGTTCCGCGTGAAACATCGCTGCTTCAAATCACGTCTTCTCAAAACGCTTACTTGCGATACGATTTGACGAATCGCTGAAAGATCGATTCGATTTGAGGGGGTCGTCTAATTGAGCGAAATGCATCTGAAGAACCCGCTCGCTATCGGGGTCGTCACGATGGCTTACAAGCAGTTGGCGACGGTTTTTCTGGAAGCCATCTTTAAGCTCATCGAGAAGAACGGCGGCTCGATATCCCTCGTCGACCTTCGCTCCCAAGCGCAACGGTGGGTGCTGGAACTTCAATCCACTGGAGTAGCGGAGGAAGAATTGGAAGAGGCCCGACAGATGGCAATGATGGCGATCGATCAGTACTTCGAGGGAATCGTCATCAACGACAAGAAGATCTTTAACGACAGGCCGAACTAGGTAACACTCTGCGACAGAACAGAGGAGTAACTAGTCAATGTCCGATGACGTGCCGGCCATAGCCGACAATGAAGATTTCGGGAATGCGGTTTTCCGCAATATGTTGGAGCAGTTTATAACGCCCGAGGTTGTGAAAAGGCAGAGTGAAGGCACTCTGCCGCACCCGCTCCACTTGGAAAAAGGCCAGGTCATTTTCCGTTTAGATAGCAGCAAACCCGAAATACGCATTAACTCGGAAGTTAAAGCGATAATGAAGGTCGCCCTTAACAAGCCTGTGGCAATGGGCGATGAAGTATACACGTCCGACATCACGGACATCCAAGGGATAGTCCTGCAGGATGATGAGCAGGATTTGGGGCACTATACATTCGTAAAAATCAATGGCAGCTTTTTTGTCTCCTTTGATTTCCTATACAACAAAAGCACCGCCCGGGAGTTGCTGGCGCTAGCGGAAGAGTACCTCGAAGCTGCCCGCCTTTGCCTCGACGGCAATCTCATCCGCCCATACGTCGACAATCTATTTAACGCCTGCGAGCTGGCCGCTCGGGCAAGGCTGGCTCCCGACGGTGAGTTGACCAAGAGCCACGGTTCCACCCACTCAAAGATCAATCGACATGGCAAGTTAGGAAACGTCGACGGCGAGTACGTGCAGCTCTTCAATACGTTGTCGCAGCTGAGATCTCATGTTCGCTACAGTGGGAAGAATATGGAAATAAAGCTTCCGGATCACGCGGTTGATATTGTCCGGACGCAGATTGCCGACCTGTGGTGGCGATATGATCAGGATCGCCGGAAGAAGGAACTGCCTCTGCCGTCGAAGCCCTGATGGGGTAGATCCGGCGGCGGCGCGCAAATTGGTCATTCGCTCGTGGCGCTTTTTTGGTTTCTATCGGCAACAATGAAGCCACATCATAAGCGCGAAAGACGCAACCTTGCATTGGCGCGACCGCTCTGTCATTACATACTATGATTGATCCGGATGAATCCTCAGGCCACTCTCCTTGCGTCGAATAGCTCCCAAAACACAGCGCCAGCTCATCATCACAGGTCTTGCAAGATGGCGCAATGCGATCAAACGGCGCGGGAAGCGATACGACGAGAGGGAACATCAAGAAATTCGGGTTTCCGCTCCGGAAGTCTTAAGTTTCCAAGAAAATTTCGCAGCCACGATAGCCTTCCTCGATGAATTCCGTGATCGGGTACTTGCTCCTCGGACCGAAAGTTACCGGGTTTACGTGGATCTGAAACCAATCAAAAGGCTTTCGGTACCTGTGGCAATCGTGCTTGCTGCGGAATTTCATCGCTGGTCCATCGTCCGGAATTATCAGCTGCGTATTCGAGATTCGCACGCGTGGGCGCCCTCCGTTCGGAACCTTCTATCGGATCTGGGTGTTTTCGATCTGCTTGGCCTCCGTGCTGTGGCAGATAGTCCCAACGACGACAATTTCACCTTGACGCGCCTCATCTCTGGAACGAAGACCGATGGCTACAAGATCGATCAACTGCAGGCGCAGTTCGGGGTCGTGTTGGCGGGGTTCACCAAAAATCCCGACATGTTTGCAGGCCTTATGGAAGCCGCGGAAAACGCAATTGCTCATGGATACCCCGACGGTTACAAGCCGAAGCACCAGTTTGCCGGCCATCGCTGGTGGGCGGCAAGCTGCTTGGACCCCAGATCGATGACACTACGGTTCTTCGTTTTCGATCAGGGCGCCGGCATTCCCTTCACGCTCCCGACTGCCACATTTTATGAACAAATCCGTGCGACACTAGCGCAACTCTTCGGTGATTTTATACCAAATGACTCAGTGATGCTTCGTGCCGCGCTGGAGGTTGGTCGCACCCGGACCGGCCTTGATCATCGCGGCCTCGGCCTGAAGCGGATGAGCGATGTTGTTACTGGAGCCGAGAACGGTTCTCTGCGAATATTGAGTGGCAAAGGCGAGATAGTGTATTATGCCGATGAGCGAATTGAAACACGCGATCATGACAGCCATATCGGCGGGACACTGATCGAGTGGAGCATGAACGCGGATGCGTTTACGAACCCGTCAGAGGATATGCCAAATGAAAACGATTAGCATTGCCGATGACTTTACCAAATACCCGGGCGGCCGTTACAAAAAGCACGGCAAGGGTAGCGGCGAAGAATTCCGAGAGGATTTCCTTGTGCCAAACCTCGAAAAGGACGAGCAGATTATAGTCGTGCTCGATGGCACTGCCGGCTATTCGTCCTCGTTTCTTGAAGAGGCTTTCGGGGGCCTCGTTCGACGGGGCTTTGGCCGCGATCGCGTACATCAACTCCTGAAGATCAGAGCGGATGGGGCCTTCAAAACCTACGAAACGATGATCTGGCAGTTTGTGGATACAAGCCGCTCCGAAAATCTCGCGCACTAGGCAGAAAGCTCAACGTGTGGCAATCCTTCAGCACCGTCGTTCTCGCCGGCATTGGCGCGTTCATCGCGAACTTTGCCGCGAAATTTATCGAATCTTGGGTGCGGCGTAGCCAGCAGATCGAAACGCAACGAGACGCAGATCTCCACGAAATCGTCGCCACTGTTAAGCTGATCGGTGAGCTCTCTGAAAAGTTCTGGACGAAATCCGCCGCCGAGCTCGGCACCGAGGATCTCATCCTACAGTCGCATTTGAAGGCGGAGCAACACCATCTTGCTGAGGTTATCGCCGAAATTTTCAGCGGCACCGACAAATGGGATTGCGACATCCAGGTCCACAAACTCGCCACCGTCGCAACTGGCGGCAATTTCGGGGAGCCTGATCGCGAGGCAGAGCCTGGCCGGCTCGCAGAAATTCTAATTACAGTTCGAGCACTCACCCGAGAAGCGAAGAAAGGCCGTAGGAGGCTTAAGCGGCGCCTCATGGCTTGATCGCACGCTTCGAGCCTTTCAAGGGCGCGGGAATGCTGCGACCATCGAAAAGGCCGCGTTCGGCGGCTGTGCGGGTCGAGTATAATCCCCGACATTTTGCGGATAGTATTCGTCCGATAAACGCTCATCATTACCGGGCGCTGAGAACGGGGGTTCGTTACCCGCAGCGTAGGGAGACGAGAGGTCGCGTGGAAACGACGCTCGTCTCCCGCCCTCGGCGGGCGATGAGGTGCGCTTGCCGATGTTGCGCACGCATCGATTTTCCTTGTTCGGTAAGATGAGTTCGGGAAACAACATCGATGTCATTTGATCTCGCGATTCGGAGAACGAGCATGCTGTCGGCGGGGTGGTGGAGCGAGATCGGACTGATCCTCGATGCGATCGGCTTTGCGATCCTTTCGGTTGATCTAGTGCGGTCCATGCATGGCGAGCGACTGGCTCGGGATGAGATCCAGAAATTGGAAAAGACACAGTTTGCCTGGCGATATGGCTTCTTCGCTCCATCGCAAGAGGTGCAGACTGCCCAGCAGCAGGAGTTTGACGCCCAACAGGCTGAACGCAGAAAGAAATCCGAAGAGGATATGAATAGTAGAGCGCGATGGGCTTATTTTGCGATCTTCCTAGCTGTGCTCGGCCTTGGAATGCAGCTTTACGGCGGCTGGCCGGGCGAAACGTGAGTGTGATCCGGCCCAAGCCGGAGATACTGACGGCGACGAGGTTGCCGTTCGAATAAACAACGGACGGCACGTATCGAAGCTCTTGTGGGGCCTAACCGTATGGCCGCTTTCATCCGCGAAGCTGTAGAAAATGAGCTAAACCGACGAGAGGGACCGGGGAATGCAGAGCAAGGGCGATAGTTTTCTAGGGCTGCTGTTCTTTCCGGCCCTGCTTGGTTTTCTTGGTTTCACAGCCAGTAATGTCTATTTCAACGGCTTGAGCTGGCTTTATCAAACGCCTGCAGGCCCTATCCTTTGCTTGTTGCTCGCGGGGATCATCCTGCTCGGCCTCAGCTTGTCTACCCTTCACAAGCATACCTTGCGGATAGACGACAACCTTTGGCGACTGTCGAACGGCGAACCGCTCAACATAAGCGAGAACGACAGCAACGAGCGCCTGTCTAAACTCAAGTAACCGTCCCCTCTTTTGATGATGGGGCGGTGGGGTGTCAGATGACGATAAGCGAGCGGATTGCTTCTGCAACCGCCTTTGCATTGTGCTTCTCGGCGAGCGCCGCCGCCTCTTCCAAAGCGGCCCACCGGCCGAAATCCTTTGCCTTGGCGATTTCATCCTGAAGCCGCTTGGTGGTGTAGCGTGGCTGATTGTCTTCCATTGGCTCTGATCGATAGAGGATGGGGCGGTGCGGGCTGCGGCGATCGACCTCCCGCACCACGCCCGACCCTTTATCTTCATGCGTCGCCATGGTTAAGTCGCGAATATTCGACTTTGGCGAGAGTTTTTTCATGCGACAACAATCACATCAGCACGTCTGGGACTGGTACAAGCAATTTTCTCACCCTCCCGGATATGAAGACGATCGAGAGGCACGTAACTTTTTCCGCCGCGTTACTCCGGCTGAGCTATCTGAATTCAAGCGGGAGTTCGAGCTGGCATTGCCGCAATCGTACGAACGGTTTCTCCTCGAAATAGGGACGGGCTATCTCAAACAGGACGCAGCGTCAAAAATCACAATCTCCCACTACAACGAATTTGTCTCGCTGCCCGAGATGGCCGCGATTTTGCGAAAAGAAACTGTCGAATGGCAAGTGTATCCGGAATTCATCGATGAAGGCGAAATTCCCTTTTTCATGGAGGCAGCCAACTCGGTGTTCGTGATTGATCCGGCCGACGGGGAGATCCATTTTCCTTTCCTGAAGGAAAGGAAGTATGCGGACACATTTGAGGAATTCATCGCCCAGCTGATGGCTGAGTGCGAGTTCTTTATACCCGCCGAGTATCGGTACGAGAATCTCACATAAAGCGTACCCAGCCGTAGATGATGGGGCGGTTGGGATCAGGCCGCCTGCTGCAGCACGGCCACCAGGGCCGGTTCCTGCGTCGTTAGCCTCTCGGCGAGATAGTTGTTGCCATAAGAGGTCTCATGCGTGCCGTCTGACGTGAAGGCACTGCCGAGGCTCGGGCCGCCGACAGGGAGCGCCGCCCAGGCACCGGTTTCTGCTGCCGGCGTCGTCGGGTTACCGGCCTCGCCCCATTTGCCCGCATCAGCGAGTGCGACCATATCGAGCGCGTTATTCGGGTTGGTGCGAAGGAAGCGATTGATCCAGGCGCGGAAGCTGTTGATGGCAGCATAGCCAGTGTTTGGCGTCTGGTAGCTCGGATCGGTCCACGTCAGGCCGACCGTGGCCGTCCCTGTCGGTGCGGCAAGGCCGGTTGGCCGGGTCACGGTGATATCGTTGCCGCTGATGGCAGTGATTGCGGTATTGGTGACGCCGCTCGTATTCAAGCCGCTCGGCGTGAGACCAGCGACACGGACATTGCCACCGACAACCAGCTTGGAGGCGTCCGGGATAGTGAGCGTAAGCGCGCCGGTCCCGCTATCATAGGAGTAGGCTGAAGCCACGGCGCTCGATGCGGTATCCGGGGTCAGTGTCGGCGCAATGATCTTCACGCCAGGCATCGCAGCCCTATAGACCTTGTACATCTTGCGCATCTTCGCGGCCAACGCTGCGCCAGTCGTAGTGGTCATGTCCTGCGGGCCGATGTAGGTCCAGCGAACTGTACCGTCGACAATGTTCGCTCCGGTGCCGCTCGGGCCAACTGCGCCAGAAGTGCCGCCGACATCGCAGACATAAAAGTTACTGCCGATCTTGCAGGTATCATCGACATTGTACGCAGTCGTTGCAGCCCAATCGGCCACACCTGTCTGGTTGGTATCATTGTGCGGATCTGGCGGCAGCATATGCGTCGGATTGCACCACGCAGCGAATTCCATGCGACGGCTGACGCCGGAGACAAGATGGTAATTGAAGCTGTCGGAGCCTCGCGACATCTGAACGCAGCCGATGCCGAGATTGTAGGCCAAACGCGTACCCCAACCGGTGTTGCCATAGCGGTCACCACCCGAGTCGCCATAGACGGGAGGCAGTGCGTTTGTGCCAGAGAATGCGGTGCCCTCATTCGCCCCGGCCAGTTTTGAATTGCCCATGGACAGGAGCGACGGGAACGACTTCGGAACGGCCACCCTGATGGCGCCGACCATCATAGATCCGGGATTGCCGGTTTGGCCGGCGTTGGCGGCTGTAAAGGTTGTCCTGGTCATCGTCAGATCATTTCCGATCTGCGTGGTTGTCGAATTGAAGGAACCGTCTCGGCGGCCGATATAGGTTGAGGCGTTAACAGTGCTGTTGATAGCCTTGTTGGTTACCGCGCCGCTCCTGCCCGCCACGCATTCATGCAGCAGGATGCCGCCGATTGGGCTCATAGCCGGGATATCGACCGGCGCAACGCAGGAGAACACCATCATGCGTTCAGCCTGACCAACCGTATAGGAATAGGTTGCCTGATTGTCCCTGGTGTTCAGACAACGCGTGCGATTGGCAAGATTGGGCGATGATGTAGAGCTATCGTTGAAGGGATACTCCATCGCGAACTGGAAATCGTAGGCCTCAGCAATATCCGTCTCCACGACAGGATTGGTTCCAGGGCGTTCCAGCGTCCACAAAGGAAAGGCAAACTCGATCAGCTCGCCTGCCTTTACAGCATATGGCAGGAAGTATTCCTTGCGCCGAAGGAATGCCATCTGCGCCGCGCCGGAGGTGTCCTTCACATTACTGGCATTGGTGCCGTAGGCGATAGCACGGCGCACCCCACCGCCCTTTACGACGGCGGCTGTGTGCAGGATGTGTCGAACAGTTCTATTGATTGCCATGAAGACTCCGTCTGTTGGGATTGCCCACGCCTCCGGCGTTGGCGATAAAACGCTTAGGTGTTGCTCTTTTCGTCCGACATCGGCACGTTGAAGCCGAGGTTTTCGTCAAGGCTAATGCCGGCGCCGATCAATCCGGCTGCGACCGCCCCTGCAGTCGTTCCGGCAAGAGCGGCAGAAATCAGCCTGGGCGCGACAACCCGCGGCAAAGAGCGCCACGATCGCTTCGATAACACGACCTTCAATCTCGCTGTGCATGAGGTGCCCCTCAATTCACGTTCGCCGCGCAGGTGGCACACCAAAGATTTCGCAGAAGACAGCCGTGACCGCAGCACCCAGTGCCGTCTCGATCCTCTTCGCATCTACTTCCGGAAGTCCATGCGCGCGAAAACGATCGGCCTCTCGGACCGCGACGGCGGCTCGGACCTTTTCAATGAGGGCGAAGGCGAGCCGCTGGCGCTGCATCTCGGTCAGCGGGCCGAACCGCTCGAGCGCTAGTTCGACGCACGCGATCGCGCGCGTAAGCTCGTTTCCGCCGTTGCAGAGGCTCACCATACCAACCGTCCCCAATATCTGAGCTCGGCAACATGCCGACGGCGTTTCGCTTCAAGATCGGCGGCCTCAAGATTTTTGATGTCACGATCGTGGCGGTCGCCCTCGGACTTCAGCATGGCCACCTCGTCCATGCGGATCTGGCGAGCCGTGCGATGTTCGGGCGCGCTCGCCAATTTGAGCACTTCGACTTCGCGGAGGCGCTTCTGCCGGTGAGGCTCGGCCACCTGGCCGCTTGCGCTACGGCCCTTACCTGTGACAATGCCGCTCGGATTGGCTGGGATAGGCACGAATGAAAACTCGACGAGTTCACACGCGTCGTAGCGCTTCGGACCGCCACGGTTACCTTTATCCAAAGGCTCCCAACGGCGCGGGATGAAGCCGATTGAGATCCCGGATACCGAGCCGAACTTGATCTTGGCATAGTAGCGGTCAGCTTCAGGATCATCACCCTGATCCGGAAACTGCACCAATCCGGTGAGCCGCCCATTCACCAGGCGGATGTCGATGCACTTGCCGATCGGCATGTTCGGATTGTGATTCCACAGGACGGGGCCGGCGCCGCTCACCATGAAATTCGACCAGTCTATGCCGGCCTGGACGATGATCTCGCCATCGCGATCCACAGTTTCGGCGCTGCACGTCACCCGCACCTGGCGCTTGTCGGCTAAAGTCTGCGTATCGCTCGTTGGAAAGAATTTGAACAAAGTCGACATCACGCGGCCTCCGATCCATCAGGTTGCTCGGCAAATTCAACGGCGCCATTCTTCGCCGCGATTTCCGCGACCTTTTCGGGAAGGTCGACGAGATCTCCGGTACGGAGCGTCTCGCCGGCCGGACCTTCGTAGCCGTTGCGGACAACGACCATGCGCACCAGCCCTTCAGGCACTCGGGCCGGAAGCGTTCGGGGCGCGCGTTTTTGACGAAGTGGTGGCAGAACTCTCCCGGACGCTGGATTTTCCGGCTGCGGTTTGGCCGGCGGCCTGACTGCTGGGGTGTCGGCCGTAGCCGGTATGCGGATCGGCCCTTCATACTGCTGTATGAACCTATCCCATGGCTCAATCATCTCCCTGGTCAGGAGCGGGTATGTCGCCGACGGCAGCTCGATCGATGCGAGATGATCGCCCACTGCGGCCCTGCACTTTTCGTAGAAGGCCATCGCGCGCTCGTTCGCATCGACGGCGGCGATCAGCGTGGCGCGGACGTCCGCGACTATTTTCGCACGCTCGGCTTTGAGTTCCATGACCAGTCGATCGCGGGCTTTCGTCTTTGCCCGGTCGGCCGCTGCGACCAGATCCGGCCGCAATAGCGTGGACCTTTCGACGGAACGGCGCAGCCTGGCTGCCGCTGCATCGTCGGCGTCGAGCGCAACATGGTCGCCAGCAAGAATGAAATCGGCTCGCCGCTGCTCGATCGCATCGATCTCCGCCTGCGCAGCGGCCGCCTCGCGATCAAGTTCAAGGATCCTCGCCTCAAGATCGCGAACATCGTCCCTGTTGCGGATTTTCAAAAATGCGAAGATGTCCATACCGTAGCTCCGTGTTCTAACAAAAGGCTACGGAGCGAATCGTGCAATTTCTACGAAATTTATTGCACGGCAAATACGTGCCGGATAATGTCCATTATCCTTCGATATTTCAAAGGCTTAAACTTTGGAAAACGACGCATGCTTTCCATTGTTGCGCGACGCTTTTGGCGCTCGGCCTCAGGCGCATCAACGAAATTTTTGACCATTTCACGCTCGATCGATTTGGCGATTTCAGTCAGCGAAAGCGGCTTGTGCAGGTAGAATTCCCGTGCGTATTCGGCCAGAAGTGCCGGCATGCCCAGTTGCGACGGTATCGGCGGCGCGGGCTCTGCCATCCTTCGCCGCTGCTTGGTTTTAACGGCTGCATGCTCCACGGGAGAGCTGAAACTGGCCGCGACTGCCGCAAGGAAAACGCGATCATCGCCCGAGAGGTTCGGCTTGCCGGCGATCACTGCCAGCCTTGAGCTCGTGTCGAGCGAAGCGAGATCCTCGACGATAGCGGTTGCAAATCGCAAGAAGCGGGGGGCGGGGCGCAGCGCTGCGAAAAGTTCCGCAGCATCGATTGGTCGGTAACCGACAGCTGTCATTTCGTCGACCTTTCGCTTGGGAAGCCGGCTTTCCGTCGACGGCGGCTGCGCTCTGCACCGTTCTCGACAATCACCTTCCGCCTGCATGTTGGCGAGCAAAAGTGTGGAAGCCTTCCGGCGGACGGCGATGCACTGAAATTTTCCCCGCAACCCCGGCATTCGATGGATTGCCGCCGATCACAGTTGTCTCCCCGAGGATTGTGTCGCGCCCAGTCCGCACGCATTTCGACGGCAGAGGCATCGCGGCACTTAGGGCTGCAGAACATCTCCGGCCTGCCGCGTCGACGAGCAGCCGAAAAGGATGCCCCGCAACGCTGACAGAGTTTCGAGGCAGGCGCGATCCCCGGAAGGTCCGGTTGATCGTCACTGCAAAATATTCCGCCTGATCCGCGACCTTCAGCGCGTCCCGTCGAATTCAAGTGGCTGATTTTACTATCTTTTTTCATGATCATATTCGCCAACCGGCCCTAAAAACACCCCAGGCCGCAAAATATTCGGCGCTGAAGAAAAAACGTGTGAATGGGACCTATGCGGTTACGCCCCTCGACTGACCCTGAGGATTTAAACCCCCTATCCCCCTTCATCCGCTCACCACCAGACCAGCCGCATGCATTCGCGTGACAAGCAGTTCTGCGCCGCTGCCGCGCCGGCTCATCTCCGCAGCCGTTGCCAGCTCTCTCACATCCTCAGTGATCCATTCGAGGAAGCGACCATAGGCAACCGTTGTTCCACAGCGCCGCCGCATGTCCAAATCCCATCGCTTCCCCGCTTGCTCTCTTGCAACCAGCGAGTGCGAAGGCGATTGCCGCTGGTTCCCTCTCCCAAGCCCTTGCGATGATTGCTGCGGTCGGATCGCAACAACGTTCTCAGCTGCTGAGTACGACGCTTGAGAGGGATGTATTGGTTTATAGGATTGGTTCCTCATATTGGTTTGTGGGGTGTTTTCGCCCCCTTTGAAGGGGTGTTTTCGCCCTGTTTGAGGGGGCGTTTTCGCCCCGTTTGCCCCGTCGTCCGAAGGGGGTGTTTTCGCCCCTTTATCGGGCGGTTCTTGACCCCTCATTTTTGCGTCCCAGTCTCGCACGATCTGAGTGTACTTCTGCCACTGGGGCGCATAGCTAGCGCGATGGCCACCACCACCGTGGCTAATTTTCGTAAACAGACCCTCGTCGCAAAGCTGTGCTGTCGCGGTCTTGACGGTCTTCGCGTCGACGCCCAGTAGCGATGCTAGGCGTTCAACGCTGGGATCGCACTGGCCCGTCTTCCGATTAAAATGGTCGATGAGCGCATGACCGACGCGATGCGCTGCGGAACTCACAGGCGTGAGCCCAATCGCCTTGTAGGCGAACAGAATGTCATTCGGCCGGAGCGCCACGTCAGATCGCCTTCGCGCCCCCGTAGCGAAGGGCGTGAGCGCGTTTGGATGCGGCTATGGCATCGTGAACGCTGAGCTTGAAGCGAGCCATAAGCTCAAGCAGAGGGTTTCCACGCAGGCTGTCGGCATGAGCCGCGAGCCACAGGGCGGCCTCGTTGAGAAGCGCTTCAGAGTTTGACAAATCGCCGCTAAGTGATTGATCTATTGAAGCGGGTTTGACACTTTCTTGCGCGCAAGCTATTGACGGAGGAGGGGATGGATGTGGATTGAAAATCCGCGTGTCACTGGTTCGATTCCGGTCCTGGGCACCATTCCTAATCCACGCATATCAAGGACATTTAGCTTCCCCAGCGCGCTGACGTCTTCGCCGGTCTGGTGACCGTCTCCCGCTTTCCGGTCTGCATCATTCAGACGGGAATGTCGTGCGATCTGTCAACTGGCGGAAATTCCGGTGGGTGAGGGAATGGCGGAGGCCCGAGGTCGAAGCTTGAGAACCAGCCTGGTGGCCCGTATTTGCTCTCGTCGTGCAGATTCGGTGGCGGAAATAGTCCGGTGAACTTTGCGTAGGATATGATCACGCCAAAGAACAGCGTGAGGATAAGAGCGAGTTTTTTCGCGCGCGAAATATCTTCTTTTAGCATCTGATTGCCTAATAACAGCGACATCGAACCAGTTGGTACGAAATCATGTCAGTAAGTTGTCGAAACGGATATCCGCTTACCTTTGGTGGCTTCTAGCCATCACATCCCGTTGAAAATCTGCGTGTCGGGCTTGGATTCCGCTCAGGCGAGTCTCACCGAGCGGAACCTCCTGCCGCGGTCACCGTTTATGGCGCATGGCCCGGCAAGCGTTCTGGAAAGGTTACCTCAAGCTCTCGCTTGTCACCGCGTCCGTTTCACTGACGCCGGCGACGACGGAGTCGAGCAAGGTGCGGTTTCATGTGCTGAACCGCGCAACGAAAAACCGTGTCGAAAGCCGGTATGTCGACAGCGTCACGCATAAACCTGTTTCCGAGAAGGATCAGGTGAAGGGTTATCCGCGTGGCGAGGATGACTATGTTCTGCTCGAGGATGAGGAGATCGAGGAGGTGGGGCTGGAGAGCACCCGCACGATCGATATCGACAGTTTCGTGCCGAGCGGATCGATCGACTGGATCTGGTACGACAAGCCGCATTTTCTAGCGCCGGAAGACAAGGTTGGAATGGAAGCTTTCTGCGTGATCCGCGAGGCCATGAGGGCCAACAATGTCGTCGGTATCGCCCGGTTGGTGCTCTACCGGCGCGAGCGCGCCGTACTCCTGGAGCCGCAGGGCAAGGGCATCACTCTGTGGACGCTGCGCTATGGTGACGAGGTGCGCGAACCTGCAGCCGAACTCGACATGAAGGCAAAGGTCGATAGCGAGTTGTTGGCCTTGATGAAGAAGCTGGTCAAGGAAGAGACGAAGGAGTGGAGCCCTTCGATGGTGCAGGATCCGGTTCAGAAACGGTTGAAAGCGCTGATCCGCGGCAAGGAGAAGAGCCTCAAGAAAGTCGCCCCGGCCCGTAAACCCGAGCCGGTCAAATCAACAGGTAATGTCATAAACATCATGGATGCGCTGAAGAAGAGCCTGGCGGCGGAAAGCGGGCGCGGCAAGCCGCGTTAATCTCTGGCGAGCAGCGCACCAACCATCACGACTTCGACTTGCGCTTCTGCAACGGCTTGGCCGCTGCGAAGAACCCATCCCATGGATCCTTGTTAAGAGCATCGAGCCGCGCCGGCGTATTGTCGACGGTAAAATAGGCGGGGCCGATCTCGGTCGTCAGCTCGTTCCATTCCAGCGGCATGGAGACGGCTGCACCCGGACGAGCGCGCGTGGAATAGGCAGCGACAGCGGTATTGCCGCGGCCGTTCCGGAGGTAATCGATGAAAATCTTGCCCTCCCGCTTCGCCTTGGTCGCGGTCGCGAGGTAGCGGTCGGGATCATCCTTCGACATGCTGTCTGCGAGCCATTTTGAGAAGGCTTTCACGTCGTCCCAGCCGGCTTTCGGTTCCAGCGGCGTCACCACATGCAGGCCCTTGCCGCCTGAGGTCTTGACGAAAGCCGCAAGGCCTTCGCCCTCGATGCGCTCCTTCAGCTCGCAAGCCGCGGCTATCACATTTTCCCATGGCACATCCTCGCCGGGGTCGAGGTCCATGGTGATCATGTCGGGCTTTTCCCAATTGTCCGTCGTCGTGCCCCAGGGATGGATCTCCAGTACGGCGGACTGCACCAGCGCAACGACACCGTCGAAATCGGTGACACGCAGCAGTTTCTCGCCGCCCTTGTCCTTGGGGTCGGTGATTTCCTCGATATGGTCGTTCATGCCTTTCCAGGCATGTTTCTGGAAAAAGCGCTGATGGCCGGAAATACCGTCGGGCAGGCGCAGCAGGGCAAGCGGCCGGTTGACCACATAGGGGGCCATGAAGCGCCAGACCTGTGCATAATAATTGGCGAGGCCTTCCTTGGTGACGCCTTCGTCCGGCCAATAGATGCGGTCGGGATGCGTCAGCGTCACAGCCGATTTCGGCAGGTTTTTCGCGGCCGTCTTTTCCATCTCGCGCACAACATCCTTTGCCGGCTTGTCCTCCCGCAATCCGCGGAAGGCCGCGTGGCGCAGATTACCATCGGCCGACCATGCGCGGAACTCCACTTCGGCAACGAGCTGCGGCTTGACGTAATGCAGGCCGCGCCGCTCTTCGGCCGTCAGCTTGTCGTCGAAGGAATTCTGCTTCATCTCCATCGCCGACAGCCGCTCGTAAAGCATCTGCGCGGTCGCCACCGTATAGCCGGTGCCGACGCGGCCGACATGCTTCAGCGCGCCATCCTCGTAATAACCCACCGCAAGCGAGCCGATGGCATTCCTCATGGCGGTCGAGGGCACATAACCGCCGATGACGAATTCCTGCCGCTGCGAACATTTGGATTTGATCCATTCACCCTTACGGCCGGAGACATATTTGCTGTCACGCTGCTTGGAGACGACGCCTTCGAGACTGAGCCTGCAGGCATGGTTCAGCACAAGGCCGCCATTTTCATTGAAATGCGCGCTGTAGCGCAGCTTGCTGCTATCTTTGGGAAGCAGCTTCTCCAGCAGATGTTTGCGTTCGATAAGGCTTACATTGAGCAGGCTGTATCCATCGAGATAGAGCAGGTCGAAAGCATAGAAGACGAAGCGGTCGTAGCGGCCTTCGCTGAGATCGTGCTGCAGGGCGGAGAAGTCCGACGCGCCGGTATCGCGCTCCACCACGAGCTCACCATCGATGATGGCCGTCTCAGTCGGCAAGGATGCGAAGGCATCGACAAGATCCTTGCCGAATTTCTCCGTCCAGTCGAGGCCGCCGCGTGTGAGCATCGTCACCCGCCCGTCCGTGATCTTCACCTGCAGCCGATAACCGTCGAACTTGATCTCGTGGATCCAGCGCTCGCCGGCCGGTGGCTTGGGCTTCAGCCTGGCGAGCGCCAGCTCGATGAAGTCTGGCATATCAGCTTTTTTCGCGCCGTCAGGCCAATCCTGCTCTTGCGGGGCTGGAGACTTTGCCCTTCTGGGCTGCGCCTTGGCTCTTGTGGCGATAGCCTTGCCGCCTTCCGGTCTGGAGTGCCAGGTGGCGTCGGGATTCTCCGCCACCTCTTCGAGTTGCCGACCGGTTTTGGCGGATTCGGAGCGCTCTTCGAGGATATCGGCGTCGCCCTCATGGCGGGCTTCTGCGTCATCGCCCTTGATGAGCAACCAGTTCTCGCGCTTCTCGCCGGGCTTTCCATGCATGCGCACCAGATGCCAGCGCCCCTTCAGCTTTTCGCCGTCGAGCTCGAACTCCATGTGCCCCTTGCGATAGGCCTTGTGCGGATCGCCGAGCGGCGTCCAGGTGCCGCGATCCCAGACGATAACCGTGCCGCCGCCATACTGGCCCTTTGGGATGATGCCTTCGAAATCGCCATAGGAGAGGGGATGATCCTCGACATGAACCGCAAGGCGCTTGTCCTCCGGATTAAGGCTTGGACCTTTCGTCACAGCCCAGCTCTTCAGCACGCCGTCCATCTCAAGGCGGAAGTCATAGTGCAGGCGTGTGGCGTCGTGCTTCTGGATCACGAAGCTGTTGCCCCTCGCGCGGCTCTTTTTTCCGCGTGGCTCCGTCGTGATCTTGAAATCGCGTTTGGTCTGATAGGTCTCGAGCGTCATGATCAGCTCGCCTTTCTGCTGCCTCTGTCGGAGGCTCTACGTGCGGCGGGCTTCTTCGCCGGTGTCTTGCCGCCCATTTTCGCACTTTGGCGCAGCGCCTCCATGAGATCGACCACCTTGCGCTCCGGCTCGCGCTTGCGTTTCGGCGGCGCGCGGCCTTCGATCTTGGCTTTCACCAATTCGACGAGTGCCGTCTCATAGCGGTCGTGATATTCGTTCGGGTCGAAGCTGCCTTGCTTGGTGGCAATGATATGCCCCGCAAGCTCCAGCATCTCCTTGTCGAACTTGATTTCGGGAATGTCCTTGAAGACTGAATCTGCCGAGCGCACCTCATAGTCGAAGTTCAGCATGGTCGCGATGATGTGGTCGTCATGCGCGCGGATGAGCAGCGTGCGGTTGCGGCGGAAGAGTACGGCTTCGGCAAGGGCTGCCACTTTGCCGTCAAGCATGCCTCTGGCAATCAATGCGAGGGCTTCCGCATCATGCTCGTCGACTGGTGCCAGATAGTAGGGACGGTCGAAATAGAGCTTGTC
>Ga0102589_1002151_pt1 | contig 23747 bp, 20 predicted proteins | sample AraplaMF_Col_mLB_FD_76858 | JGI IMG/M metagenome (GOLD analysis project Ga0102589, IMG submission 76858) | Arabidopsis root microbial communities from the University of North Carolina, USA - plate scrape MF_Col_mLB | ecosystem: Host-associated > Plants > Roots > Endosphere | place: USA... | reverse complement strand
TAACTCTCCATGCCCTCTAAATAGCATTGAACCGCAGCTAATTTATCCTCTGTAGTAAACTTAGCCATAGAAAAAAGTGCACCTCCAATTGTTAGATTGTGTCTAACAATTAGGGTGCACTTCATTTATTAGGTGAGCGTTTCTTTTATTCATCATGCACTTTTGATTTTAGATAACTTAAGCTATGAGAAAATACTTCGTCTCTCATGATGAAACTAAAGCGGCGATCTCTTTTAATATTTTGTGGAAACTCACTGAACAGAATTGGACCATTCGTCTCAAAATAATGTTGTTGGTTCAAAAGTTCGCCTACTTCAGCAAAATAAATATTCTTAATAATTATTTTGTCTTTACCTGTTACACGATATTGCCCCAAATAATTTATTGAGGAGACATTTCCGCCTGTTTCTTCTAATACTTCACGTTTTGCGGCTTGTTCAGGCGACTCTCCTTCTTCAACTTTTCCACCTGGGAATTCATATCCACGTCTTTGGTGGTCAGTTAGTAACCATTGTCCTTTGTATTTACAAATAACCCAAACATGTTTAGGACTTGTAGAAAATGGATACTTTTCAAACGATAATTCAACTGTATTATGATAAAAATCTTTAAATGTATACATTTTATCCTTCCTACATTTCATACTTTGTTATCCATTGTACTATGTCTCTTAAAATGTTTCATCATTATTAAAATAATATTCGCAAATCGTGATGAAAATATTTGATTGGCTTGCATAATCGACAGTATACTATATCATGATAGTATAAAGCTTAGGAGGGTATATTATGACTGCCGTTTATGTTGTTAGTGCAATAATTATTGTTCTTGTATTTGGTGCATTTGTTCTTACTGTTAACAAAGGATATGGAGTAAAACATAAAGTAGACACCCTAGATGAAATTAAATTTAAAAACGACCATGAAGAAAATCATGAAAATAAGTAATACAATCGAAAAGGTCTAAATATGAAAAAACTATTATTAGGTAGCATAAAGTTTTACCAAAAATGGATTTCTCCTGTAACACCACCTACATGTAGATTTTATCCTACTTGTTCTCATTATGGTATAGAAGCGATTCAAACACACGGGGCACTTAAAGGTTCCTACTTAACTACCAAACGTATACTAAAATGCCATCCATTTCATCCAGGTGGAATTGATCTAGTTCCTGAAAAGAAGCAAAAAGATAATATCAAAGAAACTTGAACCTACTTACCAAGTTTTCTTTGATATTTATTTTTGGCTGTTTTCTTAATCATTGTTTCAATTAATCATAGTATTAGTTGATTTCCACTCTAGGACGATTGCTTCAATCAAACGCTATATTAATTGGTTTTATTCAAAACCTATTTAAAAAATAAATCTTAAAAAAAAGAACCTAATTCTTAAAAGTAAAAACCTTCTTAGTTAATCTACGTAGTCTGTCCTCGTTAACTCTGATTCCTAATCCGTTATCAGTTGGTACCTTAACCCTTCCATTTTCGAGAATTACTTCTGGTATTATAATATCCTGCCCAAAGTGTCTAGATGATGCTGAAATATCACCTGGTATCGTAAATCCCGGTAATGATGCGAGTGCAACATTTTGAGTTCTAGAAATCCCTGTCTCAATCATGCCACCAACCCAAATAGGAATATTGTGTGCAACACAGTAATTATGTATTTCAACTGATTCTGATAATCCACCAACTCTTCCAGGTTTTATCGTAATTACCTTGCAGGATTTAAGTGAATGTGCAATCTTAACATCTTCTAAAGAATAAATACTTTCATCCAGGCAAATGGGCGTTGAAATCTCTTTTTGAAGAATAGCATGATTTATAAATTCTCTTTCTCCAAATGGTTGTTCGATCATTAATAAATTAAATTCATCTAACCTTTTAAGTTGATCCATATCTCCCAATGCATAATCAGAATTTGCATCGATCATCAGTGAAATGTTCGGAAAGCTTTCTCGAATTGTCGACACGATTTTATAATCATTTTCTTTGGATACTTTTATTTTAAATCGTTCATATCCTTCTTTTAGAAAATCATCTATTTGTTTCAACATCTCTTTTGGTTCATTTATACTAACTACTACACCAACAGCAATTTCCGCTTTTGTACCACCTAAAGCATTAGCTAAGGAAATAGAGTTTTGTTTACAATAAAGATCCCAATAAGCACCTTCTAGACCAGCTTTAGCCATTGGATTTCCTTTAAATTGCTTAAATGCATTTGCCACTTCATATGGATGAGAAAACTGTGAATTTAACAAGATTGGAATTAAGAAATCTTGTATGACATGTAGAGCTGTTTGAATTGTTTCCTCCGTATACCATGGCTCTGAAAAGGCTACTACTTCTCCGAATCCCTCTTCTCCATCTGAATCAATTAATTTAACAATAACACTTTCTCGCTTTTCATATTGACCATAGCTCGTTTTAAAAGGTATTTTAAGTTGCTGTTCTATTAAAAATAACTCGATTTGGCGGATAAACATTTATTCCCCCCTTATAATAGCTTTAGTAATTCTCTTCTAACTAATTTGTTTGTAGCATTTCTAGGTAGACTTTGTACATAGCGTATTTCTTTCGGAATCTTGTAACCTGCTATCTTACCTCTACAAAATTCAATCAGTTCAATTGGAGATGGTGGATTATTTGATTCTGCAACGACAAAAGCAATCGGTACTTTGCCCCAAGTATTATCTTTTTTTCCAGTAACACCAGCTTCTTTAATAGCGGAATGTGACAATAAAACCGATTCAATTTCTGCTGGATAAATATTTTCCCCTCCGGAAATAATTAAATCACTTCGACGATCAACTACAAACAAAAAGCCATCTTCATCAACATAGCCTAAATCACCAGTATAAAAATAGCCTGTTGAATCAGATTCATGCTCAATTTTATAATATCCTTTACTTACATTAGGTCCTTTAACGACAATCTCACCTACCACTCCAGGTAAACACTTTGTTTGATTATCTCGTATCTCTAGTGAGCAACCAAAAAGCGCTTTACCAGCTGAGCCAATTTTAGAAAGCATGAATTCTGGTGACAAAGTTGCTATTTGGGAGCAAGTTTCCGTCATTCCATAAGTTTGATATACTGGTACATTTAATAATTGAGCTTTTTGGAGAAGAGGTAATGGAGCAGGACCTCCACCAAGTAAAGCCGCTCTAATTTTGCTTAACTCATTTGTTTCTTCAGTGATTGAAATTAAATCATTCAACACTTTGGTTACAACCGATAAAATAGTAATTTGATGTTTTTTAATACTTCTTAATATTGTTTTGGCATCTGTTTTATCTGTTAGTACGATTTTCATCCCGTAAATCGCACTTTTGTATACTGTCGAAAGTCCACCTACATGAAACATAGGTAAACAAACTAGCCAAACATCTTGCTGATTTAATCCTAAATTTAAAACCGATGCAATCGCACTATTCCAGTGATTGCTATAGGTTTGTAATACTGCTTTTGGAGAACCAGTTGTGCCTGAAGTGTACATCATTGTTGCGATATCAGTACTTTCGAACGTTTCTTGAAAATTAAACTCTTTATACTCATTTGAATTTAATTTATTTATTTCGAGTACTTTCATTTCATTTGTAACTTTCAAGTTAGGTTGCTTATCTACAATTAAAAAGTTTGTATCACTATTCAAAAGTTGATAGTTAATTTCTTCGTCACTTAACCTGGTATTCAATAAAATGGAGATGGCACCTATATAATGCAGTGCATAAACCGTAACAATAAATTGAATTGAATTTTTCATCAATATCGCTACGTGTTGTCCTTTTTCTACTCCACAATTATGTAATCTGCCTGCAAGTTTTATTACTTTTTCATTTAATTCATGAAATGTAACTTCTTCTTCATCGGTACTAATTGCTATTCGATTAGGAGTTAATCTAACCCTTTCGATTAAAAAATTCGGAATCTGATTCATTTAAACACTTCCTGACAGTTTTTCTACTTTCGCAAAATTATTGAGGTTCTTAGATTTCCACTACAGGATGCTCGCTTTCCGTGGGGCGGGCGGTGAGCCTCCTGGGCGCCCACACGATGTGGGTCATGCATGCGTTACGACAGGACGTCGTGGTATTAGCATGCCTACCTTTTTGACCACTGCGGGGTCTCACCTTCCTGCTACTCCCACAGGAGTCTCGCACCTTCCGTTCCAATCATTTTCATAGTTAGCAGTTTACTTCAACAAAAACTATTAATAATAACAATCAAATCTTTTATTACAACAATCTATAGAAAAGAGCAATTCAAAAAAAAGCTTGATGATTGCTCATCAAGCTTAACTCTTTTTTCGAATCAAGGAAAACGTGGGAATTGACCAAAGTCAGGTTTACGTTTTTCTTTAAATGCGTCGCGACCTTCTTTTGCTTCTTCAGTTGTGTAGTAAAGAAGTGTAGCATCTCCAGCTAGTTGTTGTAAACCAGCTAATCCATCAGTATCTGCATTCATTGCAGCTTTTAAGAAACGAAGTGCAGTTGGGCTCTTCTCAAGCATTTCTTCTGCCCATTTAACCGTTTCAGTTTCTAACTCTTCTAATGGTACAACTTTATTTACTAAGCCCATATCTAGTGCTTCCTGAGCATCGTATTGACGGCATAGATACCAAATTTCACGAGCTTTCTTGTGACCTACGATTCGAGCTAAATAACCAGAACCATAACCAGCATCGAAGCTACCTACGTTTGGACCAGTTTGTCCAAATTTAGCATTCTCAGCAGCGATTGTTAAGTCACAAACTACGTTTAATACATTTCCTCCACCAATTGCATAGCCTGCAACCATCGCAATTACCGGTTTAGGAATAACACGGATTAAACGTTGTAAATCTAATACGTTAAGACGAGGAATACGATCTTGTCCAACATAACCACCATGTCCGCGAACACTTTGGTCACCACCTGAACAGAATGCTTTTCCACCTTCACCTGTTAAAATAATTACACCAATTTTTTCATCATCTCTTGCCCAAGCAAAAGCATCGATCATTTCTGATACTGTTAATGGTGTAAATGCGTTATGTACGTGTGGTCGGTTAATTGATATTTTTGCAATACCATTATATGTAGAATATAAAATTTCTTCATATTTTCTTTCTTGTACCCACTCAATTGTCATGATATATCCTCCATTTCTCTTTTTAACAAAAACTCACTTACTATTGTAGCAAATATTTCCGATTGTTCCACATGAATTGCATGTCCTGCACTCGGAATTTTTATAATTTCGCTATTAACGATCTTATCATTCATTTTTCCCATTATTAAACAAAACTTTTCATCGAATTCTCCACAAACTAGCAAGGTTTTCGATTCTAAGGAAATTAATCGATCCCATAATGATGGTTGAACACCAGTTCCCATCCCTTTTAGGCTATTACTTAACCCAATTGGTGATTGATTTAATCTTCCTATTTTTATATTTTCTTGTATGTTTCTAGGAAGTGATTTTTGTGATGAAAATAAAGGGATGTTCTCCCAATAATCAACAAACCTCTCTATCCCTTCATCTAGAATTAGAGATGACAAATCATGATCTTGTTTAATTCTCATAATTCTATCTTCATCAGAAATCAGTCCAGCTGTACAACTTTCTAAAATTAGCGAACGAATCTTATTTCGATAAGTTAAAGCAAAATAGAGGGCTAGTCTTCCACCCATTGAATAACCAAGCAAATGAACGGTTTCAATTTGCTTTTTTGTTAAAAAATCATATAAATCTTTTGCTGCCGGTTCCATCATATATCTTCCTTCATGATTCGGACTCTCAGTCTCACCGTGGCCAAGTAAATCGATAGCTATTACATGAAAATTTTGCTTTAGTCTATTAATTAAATTAGCCCAAGTTTCTTTGGAACCTGTGAAACCATGAAGTAAAAGAATCGTCTGTCCCTCTCCAGCTTCTAAATAAGAATAATTAATTCCATTTAACATAATATTCATTAATCGGAACACCTAATTTCACTTCTCGTATTCTTTTTTTACAATACTCCAGACTTTTTGGTGTAAATCATAGTTTTCTTTCCGATCCGTTTGAACTTCAATTACATGCATTCGCTCTACATTTTTTGAAAGTGCATCTTCAAACTCAAACCAATTAGCAATTTTAGAATGAATCCCACCAAATAAAGCTGTGGCATGTTGGAAATCTAATCCAAGTGGTGTACCAAATAAAGCCTCAAAATGCCTTTCTTCTTTTGATTGAGGTAAGAATGAGAATATCCCACCACCATCGTTATTTACTAAAATAATCTGTATTGGAAGTTGATGTAATTTTGATAACACCAAGCTATTTAAATCATGATAAAAAGACAAGTCACCTATTAACAATGTAACACTCTCACCTGCAGCCGCCATTCCTAATGCTGTGGCAATCGTGCCGTCGATACCATTTACACCGCGATTACAAGCTATCTTTATCTTTTTAGTTTGTGTTTGTAAAAATGTATCTACATCCCGAATTGGCATACTATTTGAAACAAATAATGTACTATTTTCGGGCAAATGCTTCGCTAATAGTTGAACGATTTTCCCTTCAAATAGTTCTTCAAACTGCTCAGCGTTTTGTAGTCCACTTTTAGTTTTTTCATTAATGGTCTGCCATTTCATCAACCAGTGATTTTCACTGTCCATTTTTTGTGTACAAGAATTTAAAATAGCTGTACAAAATTCTTCATCATTACAGGAAATCATCTGAGTTGCTTTTAACGTTGGATCTCTCCAAAGATCTCCTTCATCTATTACAATTATTTCACAATTTGTTTGTTTCTGTACATATTGATTAAATGGTTTGGAAACTGGCATTGCACCAAAACGGACAATTACTTCCGATTCAATTGTCTCTACAATCTCATCAAACTTTAAGAATGTATCATACGTATCAATTGTTACTGCTTCTTCATTCACTAATGTTCTACCATTTGAAAGAGGATCACAAAGAACCGGATACCCTAGCATGATCCCTAAATCCAATATTTTTTGAACAGCTTTTTCATCTACATACGGACCGCAAACTAATAAGCCTTTTCGTTTTGATTGAAAAAGCTCAGTCATTTTATGAATAGTCGTTTTTGAAATCGTTGCTACTGTTTCAGTCAATATTGTATGTGCAGCTTCTTGACGTTTTCCTGATGTAAAAATACCCTCAATTGCAAAATTCGGGACTAAAGGTTCTCGTACTGGCACATTCATGTGGACAGGACCTCTAGGTGCAGTCATACTTGAACGATACAATCTATTAATACTTGTACGAGCATATTGATACATCGATTCAGTTGCTTCAGGTAGAGCTAGTTCAATGAATTGTTTAACGAATGAACCATATAAACCAATTTGGTTCATCGCTTGAGGCGCACCAATATCTCTAAGTTCATGAGGTCGATCTGCTGTTAATACGATTAACGGTATTCTTGATTCTTTTGCCTCTGATATTGCAGGTAAATAGTTTGAAGCCGCTGTTCCAGATGTACAAATCAAAACAGTTGGTTGCTTTGTACTTTTTGCTATTCCTAACGCAAAAAAAGCCGCACCTCTTTCATCTACTGCAATAAAAGAATTTAATTTTGGATGCTCGTTAACAAGCATCGAAATTGGGGTAGAACGTGAACCTGGGCTAATCACTACATTTTTTATATTTAACGCACTTAATTCATCTACAAGAGCACCAATATATTTCGTCAGTGCTTCATTATCTTTCATTTCGTAACCCTCCTAATGCATTAAGCATTGGCAGAAACTTTACGCCAGTTTCATAAAATTCCTCTTCTGGCTTTGAATCTTGAACAACACCACAACCGGCATATAATCTTGCTTTGTCTCCTTTTACAAGAGCACTGCGTATCCCTACTGCAAAATCACCGTTACCGTTTAAGTCGATCCATCCAATTGGAGCACCGTACCAACCTCTATCAATAGGCTCAAGTTCACGAATTAGTTTACATGCCTCATCCTTTGGAAATCCACCTAGTGCTGGTGTAGGATGCAATGCTTGAATTAATTCAAATAAAGTAATGTGATTTAATAAACTTCCCTCGACAGGTGTATACAAATGAAATAGACTTTTCGTTGCCATTATCCTTGGTAAGGAAGGTATCGATAAGTTATCACAGTAATGACGAAGAGTTTCCTTTATATAGTTTACAACAAAAGCGTGTTCATCATTATTCTTTTTACTATTTAATAACCAACTTGATGCTTCAGCATTTTCCTCTTTTGATTTACCTTTTGCTGCAGATCCAGCAAGGCACATCGAAGAGACTGTATTTTTCTTTTTCGAAATTAGCCGTTCAGGTGTTGCGCTAATAAATACAGTGTCTTTTAATTGATAAGTAATGACATAATTGACATTTCTTGTAGCTTCAAGCTCGTAAATTACTTTTGAAGAATTTACTTCAGAAGAAAAAGTGGCATTTAAAGTTCGATTTAATACAACTTTTTCTAAATGCTCATCTTTCATTTGTTGAATCGCATTTTTTACGCTTTGTACCCACTCATCTGGTTCAAATTCGTCTTTATCGATGCATTCAGATTGAGTGAACGTAGGCTGCTTCATGCCATATTGTTCTAAATAATCGTCGTATTCTTTATATTGAAGCAATAAATCCTCTAAGGAAGTTTGATCATTTATTTCATAATTTGAAGTGATAAATGTACCTTCATTTGTAACCGTAACCATTAATCTTGGCACATAGAAATGGGCAGTACCAAATTCCTTCCAATCCTGATCATTTTTATAAGTATCAAAAAAAGAGAAACCCCCAAGAGCCAAAGGTCCAGTACCAAAGCAATTCTCTTGCTCGATATACACTTCATCTCCAAAGCGTTTCCATTCTTTTTCTATTGCAGAATACTGTTCTTCTGTACTATGATGAAAAGGAACTAAAGTACCAATTCCTGTGAGAATTAACGAGTTTTCTTGGTTTGACCAATAAAAGCGTTCAGTAAAACCCAATTCATGATAAAAATGGTAAACACTTAGGGGATGAATATTCATTATTTTTTCCACTTTACAAATAAAGCGTTTTGAACAAGCTTTTGCCTTCTGAAGTGACTGCTCAAAAAAAGCAATCGATTCCAGTTGACCTGTTCTAAGCATAACAAGTTCCCCCTAGCCTTAATATACGTAAATACATGATATAACTAAAGATACAACGATGAATGTAGACTGTCAATTTTATGAAGTTCGTCCATACTTTTTTAAAGTAAAACGATCTACATTTTCAAATAATATAATAAGGAGGATGTTAACTATGCAACCAAATCTTCAAACTGAAACTTCCTCAACAGGTTTTCGAACATGGTGGAATTTATTAAGACCTCATACTTTAACCGCAGCGTTCATTCCTGTTGCGATTGGTTCAATGTTAGCTCATATTAACGGATCATTCCATGCACTTTTATTTATATCAATGCTTGTTGCAAGTTTACTTATTCAAGCAGCTGCTAACATGATTAATGAATATTATGATTATAAACGAGGATTAGATCATGAAGGCTCTGTCGGAATCGGAGGAGCAATCGTAAGAGATGGCATTAAGCCCTCAACTGTATTACAGCTAGCTTTTATATTTTTTGGTATTTCAGTCCTTTTAGGTATTTATATATGCAGTCAAAGCAGCTGGTGGATTGCAGTTATAGGAATTATTTGTATGACAGCAGCTTATTTTTACACTGGAGGCCCTTATCCAATCGCTTATACTCCTTTTGGTGAGTTAGTAGCAGGCTTTTTCATGGGTGTAGTCATCATTGGAATCACATACTATATTCAAGCAGGAACGATTTCAGCAAAAATTTATTTATTGTCCCTTCCAACTTCAATTACAATTGGAGCAATCTTAACGGCAAACAATATCCGAGACTTAGATAATGACAAGGAAAATGGACGAAAAACACTTGTTATCTTACTCGGTAAAAAAAATTCAATCATTTTTATTGGTTCAATGTTTGCAGTTGCGTATGCTTTAATTGTAGCATTCGTAATAGCACAATTAATGACGCCATTTGTCCTAATTTCGTTAGCAAGTATTCCTTTAGCTATTAAAGCAACAAAAGGATTTATTGGTAAAACTGAACCAATTGAAATGATGCCTGCAATGGCAGCAACAGCTAAAACGAATACAATAATGGGATTCCTTATTGTGATTGGTTTAATCGTAGGAAATATCTTTTCCTAATAGTGACATTTCAATTCCTCTAAAAACTTAACTCATGTTTTCCCTCTTTTTGAACAAAATATGGATAGCCATATCCATTTATTGAAAAGGGGGAGCATGATGCTTTCACAATCTCAAATCCAAACATTTAAATCCGAATTGTTAAATCAAAAGCAACATTTAGAAGAAAGACTAAATGATCCAGCCTTTACACCTTACTCATTAAGAGATTCAGTCGATGAACTTTCGCTTGCTGACAATCATCCAGGAGATCTAGGGACTGAATTATATGAACGAGAAAAGGATATCTCTCTTCACGAGCATTTAAGAAATGAATTAAGTGATGTAGAAGATGCTTTGCAAAAAATTGAAAATGGTTCATTCGGTATTTGCGAGCTAAGTGGTGAAGAAATCCCATTTGAGCGCTTGCAAGCTCTTCCAACTGCAAAAACGACTATAGAACATGCTCACGATCAGCATATTTCAAGTTCAAATAGAGAATACGATCGTCCAGTTGAAGAAGAAATACTTAGCCCACCTTTTGCAAGAGATCCTAAAGATCGTTCAGTTATGTATGACGCTGAAGATGCATTACAGGATGTTGAGCGTTATGGTAGCTCTGAAACTCCTTCAGATTTTGAATTTAATAATATTCAGGATTATGAAAACACCTATACTGAAAGTTATGAAAATGTAGGTTATGTCGAGGAATTTGAGAATTTTATTGGAACCGATATTACCGGACAAAACCGTACAATCTACCCTACAAAAAAGCATGACCAATATGAACGAGAACTTGATGATTATGAAGAGCAAGCATTGAACGGAGAATTATCAGAGATAGATGTAAAAGATATTGAAAAGTATTAACAAAGAAAGCAAACACGCATCTTTTCTAAGCATGCGTGTTTTTTATTTATATCTAAGAATTTAGAGAGGTTCTTGTCCAAAAATGACAATCAATTTTAAAAAATATAACCTCAATTAGTAAAGATGTGCAGCATACTTTAGTAACGATATTTTCTAACAGAATAGATAGGATAATAGATTAATATAAGTAAAAAGGCATCCTACAAGAGGATGCCTTAAGCAATACAAAAATTATTTTTTGTTTACGTTAGCTGCTTGTGGTCCACGGTTGCCTTCGATGATTTCGAAGCTAACTTCTTGACCTTCTTCTAAAGTTTTGAAACCTTCGCCTTGAATTGCAGAGAAGTGTACGAATACATCGTTTCCACCTTCAGTTTGGATAAATCCAAAACCTTTTTCACTGTTAAACCATTTAACTTTACCGAATTCCATCGATAATACCTCCTAAAAATACATATATACACTATTAATACGTGCATAAAAGAGGGGTGAAGAAAAAGATCGTCATTGTTAATCAATAAGATTTCTACAACATTGAAAGTGGTCAATACTTCTTTTCAAGACAAAGAAAAATGAGCGATACTATACATTTTGTAGTGCAAATGGATCATTAATTCTTACCTTCAAATAAATATGCAGTTAATAGTAATTTAAATATATCATAGATAAAAAAACGCGTCAACGCTACTAATTCTCAATTCGGAACAAAATTTTTATATTATTCATACAATTTTTTCCCTACTATAAAAATAGATAATCTTATTAATAAATGTGATTTAATTTCTAGAAAATTTGTCATAATAAACTGAGTAAAATTAAATTAATACATTTTATTTTTATAGGTAAAACTTGGATATCTTGTAATATAATAGGGATATACATATTCAATTGGAGGTACGTAAAATGAGAAAATCTCATGAAGTTACATACAAGATTCACGGACATGACATGCAATTTGTTCAGGTTGAGCTTGATCCGAATGAAAGTGTCATTGCCGAAGCTGGAGCAATGATGATGATGGATGACGGAATTGAACTTGAAACGATATTCGGTGATGGTTCTCAACAATCTGGCGGACTATTTGGTAAATTAGTAGGTGCTGGTAAACGTTTAGTAACTGGTGAAAGCTTGTTTATGACAAGTTTTACTAACCAATCACACGCTTTAAAAACAGTAAGTTTTTCAGCTCCTTATCCCGGGACTATTATCCCCCTTGATTTACAAGAATATGGAAACAAGATTATTTGTCAAAAGGATGCGTTTTTAGCTGCAGCCAAAGGCAATTCAGTTGGAATTGAATTCCGTAAAAAACTAAGTACAGGATTATTTGGTGGCGAAGGATTCATCATGCAAAAAGTAGAAGGTGATGGTCTTGCATTCCTTCATGCAGGTGGATCAATTTATCAAAAAACACTTCAACCGGGCGAAAAAGTAAAAATTGACACTGGTTGTATTGTTGCATTTACTGGAGATGTTCAATATGAAATTGAATATGTTGGAAATGTAAAAACTGCTCTTTTTGGTGGGGAAGGATTATTCTTTGCTACTCTTCAAGGACCAGGTTCAATTTGGGTTCAATCACTAACATTAGCAAGATTGGCATCAAGAATTGGTCAATACTTACCAAGATCTAAAGAAGAAGGTAGTATTCTCGGCGGTATAGGTAATTTGTTAGATGGTAACGATTAATTTAAAACCAAAAAAAACTAGTCAGATTGCTGACTAGTTTTTTTCTTTATGAACATTATATTTGTTCTTCTAACATTTCATCTTCTTCCCTTAACTTATATGTGAATGTTGGGGTATAGTCATATTGTTTTTTCATTTTATTGACGCCTTCTAAATATGTGGTTATATGGTGACTTTTTGAAATTGAGCTTTTATTAACTGCAAACGTTATTGCATTTTGAACTTGAACATACTCTAAATGGATATTTATCGGTTTGACATCCACTTTAAACGGAGGAAGTAAAGGGACAACATCGTATAAATTAACGAATCTTATACTTTGCCGTACAATTTCATCATATTTCTCTTTAAATTTAATGTTGCCAACCTTTGGAGAGCCAAACGTATAAATATTTGGATTGCATATTTCAGAACTAGCAAGCTCAAATGCTAACAATGTAGCTAATGAGCCACCTAAACTATGCCCAGTAATAAAAATCTTTTTTGTAGGAGCTCTCTGTTTTACACTATCTATTATCATTTCACGACAAGATTTGTAAATTGATAGAAAACCAGAGTGTACACTACCACCGTTCATAGCAAATGGAAATAGTTCTTGTTCAATTTTTAAATCAGCAAGCCAATCCAAATCTGATTTAGTCCCGCGAAATGCAATTATTACTGAAGTTTCATTTTCAATAATAAATCCAAACCATTCAAGCTCAACTATTGCGCATGCCTTTATCGTACTAACTAATGAATAATTGGCGGGTATCATAAACTGCCCATCAGATTCCCATTGTCTATATGTCTCCATACAGCATTCTAATAACTCTAAAGAAATATCATAGTCAATCGAAGGAAATTTCAACTAATCTCTCCTCTCGTATTCTACTTTGAAGAGAAAAACCTCCTTGTTGCAAAGGAGGTTAAGAATGGTTAAAAGATCTTTGTTGAATATTCCAAATTTCAGATGCGTATTGACGTATAGTACGATCACTGGTAAAAAATCCTGACTTTGCTACATTGTGAAGACTTTTTAATGTCCATTCTTTTTTATTTTGATAAATTGTATTTATACTTTCTTGTGCAGTCACATAGGAAGAAAAATCTCTAAGTAGAAAATATTCATCATTATAAGATATAAGTGAATCAAAAATCGGTTCAAACTCTTCTCTTGGTAAAGGAAAAAGTCCATGTAGTAATTGATCTAAAACTTTTTTAATTCGAAGATCATGATGATAGTAGTCACTACTCTTGTATCCACCATATTGATAATAATTTAATACCTCATCAGCTGTGAGCCCAAAAGTAAAAATATTCTCTTCTCCAACTTCACCTAGTATTTCAATATTAGCGCCATCTAATGTTCCAATTGTTAAAGCTCCATTCATCATAAACTTCATGTTTCCCGTCCCTGAAGCTTCCTTACTTGCAGTTGAGATTTGCTCGCTTACATCTGCTGCTGGAAAAATCATTTCACCTAAAGAAACACGGTAATTTTCGATAAAAATCACTTTTATAAATTGATTTATATAGCGATCATTATTAACTATATTTGCTACAGAATGGATTAACTTAATAATCTTTTTAGCATAGTAATAGCCAGGTGATGCCTTTGCACCGAATATGAACGTTCTTGGGTGCATTTTAAAATGTGAATCTTCCTTTAGACGATTATATAAATACATAATATGAAGAACATTTAATAATTGCCTTTTATATGCATGCATCCTTTTTACTTGAATATCAAAAATCGAGTCGGTATCGAGTGAGATTCCGTTAGTATAATGCACATAATTTTCTAGTACTTCTTTTCTTTTTTTCTTAACTTCCTTAAATTGCGTTAAGAATGATTCATCATTTTGATAATTTAATAAGTTTTCTAGTTGCGTAGGCTCATAAATCCATCCGTCACCAATTGTGTCTTTTATTAAACTACTTAATTCTGGATTACATTGTAGAAGCCATCTTCTATGAGTGATTCCATTTGTTTTATTATTAAACTTATGAGGCTCATATTCATAAAAAAGCTTCATTTCTCTTTGCTTTAAAATTTCAGTATGAATCTCAGCAACTCCATTAACACTCTTACTTCCAGCTATAGCCAAGTGCGCCATCTTAACGACCCCATGAGCAATAATTGCCATATGCTCAATTCGATTCCAATCCCCGGGATATCGTTTCCATAAATTCGTACAATATCGCTCATTTATCTCATCGATAATCATATAAATTCTTGGAAGTAACGGTTGGAATAAATCAATACGCCATTTTTCCAATGCTTCTGAAAGCGTTGTATGATTTGTGTAAGAGATTGTATTGGTAGTGATTTCCCATGCTTCTTCCCAAGATAACTTTTCATGATCTATTAATATTCTCATCAGTTCTGGAATCGCTAAAACTGGATGAGTATCATTGACATGAATTGCGACTTCATGATGAAACTTACGTATATCACCATTATGTTCTTTATATGAATCTACTATTCTCTGAATACTAGCAGAAACTAAAAAATACTGTTGTTTTAAACGTAAAATTTTACCTTCATCATGAGTATCATCTGGATATAAAAATTCTGAAACTGACTCAGCCTCACGTTTATGTTTCATAAGAAACTTGTTTGAAGAATGTGAAGATGTCTCTGCACTCCAAAGCCTCAACGTATTAACAGTATTCGTGTGATAGCCAATAATTGGTAGATCATATGGAACTGCAGTGATTGCTTCCGCTCCATGCAAGCGAAACTCTAACCTATTTTTATTATTGTAAGCCTCTACTTCTCCACCAAATAATACTTCAATTGATTGGTCATCTCTTCGTACTTCCCAAACATTTCCATACTTTAACCATTGTTCAGGGAGCTCTACTTGATAACCATCGACAATTTTTTGGTCAAAGAGGCCATGTTTGTAGCGAATGCCACAACCATGACCTGGTAAATCTTGAGATGCTAAAGAGTCTAGGAAACAAGATGCTAATCGACCGAGGCCACCATTACCAAGTCCTGCATCACTTTCAAACTCTTCTAATCCTGCAAGAGAAATCCCTAAATGCTCAAGTCCAGTTTCACATAATTCCCTAAGACCAAGATGGATTAAATTACTTTTCAAAAGCTTCCCTAATAGAAATTCAATTGACAAGTAGTACACTTGTTTTTTCCGCTCTAAACGATATTGTTCACTTGTGCCTAACCAATTCTTGCTTATATGTTCGCGAATCATTGTTCCCAGTGTTTGGTACTGCTCCTGCAGTGTACTAGTTGCAATATTCTTTCCATGCATAATTTCTAGTTTTTCTTTAAAATTCCATTCAAAATCCTCCACACTAGAAAACATGGAACCACCCCGCCTTAAAAGATTTACTTAGTAGATTGCAAATATAATTTCGCGTATTCTTTCGCAGATTGTAACCAACTTGAATTAGTACTCATTGCATTTTTCAATACTTTTCTCCAATGCTTCTTATTGCCATAAACACTTAATGCACGTTCAATTGTAAAGAGCATGTCATGCGCATTATAGTTACTAAAAGAAAATCCGTTACCGCTCTTCATCTCTTCATTATATGATTGAACTGTATCATTTAGCCCCCCAGTTTCTCGGACAATTGGGACACAGCCATATTTCATTGCAATAAGTTGACCTAAGCCACACGGTTCAAATAACGAAGGCATTAGAAATAAATCTGCGCCAGCATAAATCTGATGTGCAAAACTTTCGTTAAAACCAATATAAGCTCTTACTTTCTCGTAGTAATTATGTTCCATTTCATTAAAGAAATTCTCAAATTCCTCTTCACCAGTTCCTAAAATAATGACTTGAACATTATGGTCCATTAATTGAGGAAAAATATGTTGGATTAAATCAATCCCTTTTTGACTAGTTAAACGCGAAACCATTGCGATAATTGGAATATCTTCATCCACCTTTAACGCCAATGATTCCTGGAGTTGTAATTTATTTTCAATCTTTTGCTCAATCGAAAACTCATCATAATTCGTATGAATTTTTGAATCTGTCGAAGGATTATAGATTGTTTCATCAATACCATTTACAATACCAAACAGTTTATGATCATGTTCTCTTAATAACCCGTCTAATTGCTCTCCAAAAAACTCATGTTTAATTTCTTCTTTATATGTTGGACTTACCGTTGTAACAATATCACTAGAGATAATTCCAGCTTTCATAAAATTAATACAATCATAAAACTTTAAATAATCATCTCTAAAATACTCTTCATCAATTCCTAATATGTCATCCATGACTAACTTCGGAAAAACTCCTTGGAATTGTAAATTATGGATTGTATAAACAGACCTTATTTTCGGATTCACATCTTTTAATGCATCGTATTCCTTCATGAAAAAAGGAATCATTGCCGTATGCCAATCATGGCAATGGATAACATCAGGAATAAAATCTAATTCTTTGATACATTCGATTGCTGCTAGTGAAAAGAATCCATAACGCTCACCATCATCGTAATGACCATATAATTTATCTCGATTAAAATAATATTCATTATCTATGAAATAATAGGTCATTCCTTCCAAATTTAGTTCGTATAATCCACAATATTGCTTTCTCCATCCTAGATTTATAGAGAGCTCTTTTACTAATTTCGCTTCTTCTTTAAATTTAGTTGGGATTTGTGAATAAAAGGGTAACATCACTCGAACATTTACATTAAGTTTATTTAAATATTTTGGAAGCGCACCTGCAACGTCTGCTAGGCCTCCTGATTTAACAAATGGGACACACTCGGAAACAATATATAAAACATTTACCACTGAATCAACGCTCCTTGAACTGAACCTTTTTGAAGTACAACTGGCTCGTTTAAACTCCCTTTAATCTCAACACCATCTTCTACACGTACATCTTTATCTAAAACTACTCCATCTAATATACAGTTATCTCCAATGATTGTTTTTTGCATAACAACACAATTACGAATTATTGTATTTTTTCCAATTTTCACTGCTCTTGAAATAATACTATTCTCCACTGTTCCTTCAATCACGCATCCATTAGCTACAATTGAATTTTTAACAATAGCATCTTTTGAATATTTTGTTGGTGGTTCATCTTTTACTTTAGTAAAAATTGGATAAGATTTTAAGAATAATTGATTCCAAATTTCTGGATTTAATAACTTCATACTATGTTCAAAATAGTCTTCAATCGTACGAATCGTTGCTACTTGTTGTGGAATTTCATATCCACTAAGTTCAACTCCATTATTTTGATCACGTACAACATCCATTATCGTTTCATAACCTTTTTCATGAAAGTTTTCAAAAAGCTTTAATAGAAGTCCTTTTTCAAGAAAATAAATATTTAATGATTTTCCAAATTGCTTAAGCTCGGTAATCGCAGCGTTTGTTTCTATATGACGTTTTAGAATCGGTCTAAAATCGACAGAACAAATAGTATATGTATTTGCCACCACTACATATTTTTGAGTTGATCGCTGTAAAAACTGAATATGCTTTTCAATGAAATCAAATGTTCCAAAAGCACCATCATTTGGTTCAGGCGTAAAAATAAATAATCCATCATGCTTTCTATTTAAATCCCAATGCTTTCCAGAACCTAAGTGATCAATAATAGAACGATAGGGCTGATCAGGAAATACTGCAACACTTGTAATACCAGAGTTCACCATATTACTTAACATAAAATCAATTAAACGGTAACGACCAGCAAAAGGTAGAGTCGCTAGTGGTCTGTGCTTAGTCAACGGTTTTAACGATTCAAAATGTGTAGAAGCCTCAATTATTCCCAACATTGTTTGTTTCATGATATACCCCTCTCAGTCTATTTTTCTATTTGAGGAATGAGCCACCTCTTATTCTTCGTTCGTAATCAGAATTACTTCTTCATAATCTTTTTCTGGTCGTAATAAGCTTCCATCGGCGATTATCATCCCAGGAGCAACTACAGCACTCTCAATACGTACATCCTTACCAATTACACTTCCAGGCATGATAACTGAATCTTTAATAAAGCTTCCCTCTCCAACTGTCACCCCTTGGAACAGAACTGAATGGGATACATAACCTTCAACAACGCATCCTTCATTAATTAGCGAATCCTCAACAATTGCGGTAGGAGCTATATATTGAGGAGGCTGATTTGGATTCACAGAATAAATACGCCAGTCGCGATCGTATATATTTAACTCACTCTCTTCGTTTAATAAGTCCATATTAGCTTCCCATAAGCTTTTTACTGTACCTACATCCTTCCAGTAACCTTGGAAAGGATAAGCTACAATTTTCTTTTTTTCTTCTAATAAAAGTGGAATTACATCCTTACCAAAATCATTACTTGACTCCGGGTTACGATCATCCATTTCTAAAAATTCCTTCAAAATATTCCATTTAAAAATATAGATTCCCATTGAAGCTAAATTGCTTTTAGGATATTGTGGTTTTTCGTCAAACTCAATGATATCCATGTCTTCATTTGTATTCATAATTCCAAAACGACTCGCTTCTTCAATTGGAACCTCGATTACTGAAATTGAAACGTCTGCATCCTTTTCAATATGGTAATCTAGCATTTTGCTATAATCCATCTTATAAATATGATCACCTGAGAGGATTAGCACGTACTCAGGTTGATATTGCTTAATATAATTTAGGTTTTGATATATTGCACTTGCAGTTCCTGTATACCACTTAACACCTGATGCTTCTGAATACGGTGGGAGAACAGTTACTCCACCATGCAAACGATCTAAATCCCATGCACTGCCTATACCAATATAAGAATTAAGTACAAGTGGCTGATACTGAGTAAGAACACCTACCGTATCTATACCTGAATTTGTACAATTACTTAAAGTGAAATCAATGATTCGATACTTACCGCCAAAAGCTACTGCTGGTTTTGCTAATTCTTTTGTTAAAGAACTTAACCTACTCCCTTTTCCCCCTGCTAATAACATTGCTACGCATTTTTTCTGAACCATTGCTGCTAATCCCCTTTCGCATTTTAACTGGACGTATAACTGTAAAACTAAAGGCAGGTAGTGCAATTTGAATGCTATATGGTTGACCGTGGAACGGAATTTCCTCTGCTTCAATTACAGAACGATTTATTTTACTTTCACCACCGAATTGTACATAATCACTTGAAAGCAATTCCTTATAACGATGTTTATATGGAACACCAATGCGATATGTATCATAAGAAATCTCTCTAAAATTACATAAAATGATTACATAATCTTCCTTAGATTTAGCTTTTCGAATAAATGAGAATACACTTTGTTCTGCATTATTTGCATCAATCCATGAAAATCCATCCCAATGGTTATCAACTTCATATAATGATTTATTCTTTTTATAAATTGCTAACAATTCCTTAAAAAACAAATTCATTTTTGAATGAGACTCGTAATCTTTTATCATCCAATCCAGCTGTTCTAAATCTTTCCATTCGTCAAACTGACCAAACTCACTTCCCATAAAAAGAAGCTTCTTCCCTGGATGCGATAAATAGTAACCGAATAATGTTTTTAACTGAGCGAATTTCTCTTCGTATGTGCCTGGCATTTTATTTAGCAGCGATCGTTTCCCATGTACTACTTCGTCATGAGAAAAAGGTAAGACAAAGTTTTCTGAGAAAGCATATAAAAACGAGAATGTCATCCGATTATGGTGAAATTTTCGTTCGACTGGACTTGTTTCCATATAGGTTAAAACATCATTCATCCAACCCATATTCCACTTAAAGTTAAATCCCAACCCACCTTCATAAGTAGGTGCTGTCACTAAAGGCCAATCCGTTGAATCTTCTGCTATCATTAAAACCTTTGAATCATAATCAAATACCACTTCATTTAATTTCCTTAGAAATGAAGCAGCATAAGGGTTTTCCTCATTTTTATTTTCTTTTTTCCAATACAATATATTTGCTACTGCATCTACTCTGAATCCATCAACATGGAAGTGTTCTAACCAGAACATGGCGTTTGATATAAGAAAGGACTTTACTTCGGGTTTTGATAAATCAAAGTTTGCTGTACCCCAAACTTCATTCTCTCTAACATCATAACTTTCATATTCATATGTAGGTGACCCATCAAACATGTATAGTCCGTGTGCATCCTTACAAAAATGACCAGGTACCCAGTCCATTACTACTCCTAGGCCTTGTTGATGACATTCATCAATAAAACTCATCAATTCATGTGGATTACCGTATCTACTTGTTGCTGAAAAATAGCCAGTACCTTGATATCCCCATGAACGATCATATGGATGTTCTATTAATGGTAATATTTCAATATGTGTAAACCCTTGTTCCTTAACATACGGAATTAATTCAGATGCTAGTTCAGCATAAGTATAAAAATCACCATTATCCTTTTTTCTCCAGGAACCTAAATGAACTTCATAAATTAATACCGGTTCCTCATATACATCTTTTTTTAATTTCTGTTTTTGATATTTAGTATCTTTCCATTTATATCCTGATATATCATAGACAACCGACGCAGTATTTGGTCTAAGTTCGCTATAAAAAGCATATGGATCACTTTTCAGTAGAACTTCGTCATTATTAGACAATATTTCATACTTATAGATTGTTCCTTGATAAATATCAGGTATAAAAATTGTCCATATACCTTCGCTGCTCATTTTATCCATTTTATGTAGAGATCCATCCCAGTTATTAAAATCACCTACAACGGAAACACACTTAGCATGGGGTGCCCAAACTGTAAAATTTGTTCCTAATTTATTCCCTTTTTTTACAATATGTGCGCCAAAGCATTCATAGCTTTTAAATAAATTCCCTTCATGGAATAAATGCACATCAAATTCAGTTGGTCGTGTCAAAAGCAACATCCTCACCTCATTACAATCTAATTAATTTTTCTATAATATTACTATTCTACAAACTATTGACTATACCCTTGTATTTATGCAAAAAAAATTCATGTAATTATCTCAAAAAATGAACAGGCATTCATGAAAACGTTGTCACAAAAGGCTTTGTCGTAAAAATGTCGATTTTGTCGAACGAATATTTATGTATAATTATTCATACATTTTACAAAAATCCTCTTTATACTTCAATAATTTCTTATTATCTATTAAATTTCATACATATTTCACAGTTTTAACACATTTAAACTTTATATTTATTTAAGAATGTAGAAAAATGTCGGAAAAGAAGGAGTCATAAATTGGAAATTAATTTAGAAAGTAATTTGGAAAATAACTTTGAATCGGCTGAAAAATCGGAAGCAAAAGCGAAAATGAAACCTAATTCACTTTATTCGGCAATATGGAGATGGCATTTTTATGCAGGTATTTTCTTTGCGCCTCTTATTTTAATACTTACATTTAGTGGAATAATTTATTTATTTAAGCCTCAAATTGAAAATGTAATCTATCATGATCAACTTTTTATTAAGCAAGAAAGTAAAGTTCTGAGCCCGGAGCAATTAATGAAGAAAACTGTAAGTGCCTACCCTATTTCAATTATTACATCTTACACCCCAGCTCCTTCCAAAAATACTAGTACACAATTAGAGATTGATCAAAATGGGGACGTAAAGACAGTGTTTATTAATCAGTATAATGGTAAAATTCTTGGGGATCGTCATGATGAGGACCGCCTTGTTAATAAAGTCGTCAAGATTCATGGAGAGCTTATGGCTGGGAAAATAGGAGACCGTCTTGTTGAGATGTCTGCATGTTGGGCTATTATTCTATTAATTACAGGAATCTATTTATGGTGGCCTCGTAAAAAGGATAAAATTATGGGGATCTTGCTACCTCGTTTTTCTAAAGGGAAACGAGTATTATTAAGAGATTTACATGCTGTACCGGCTTTTTGGTTTTCAATATTTATTAGCATATTTATTTTCACTGGCTTACCTTGGTCTGGTTTATTAGGTGACAATATAAATCGTTTAGCGACATCAACTCATACTAGCTATCCAACTGGATTATATGATGGCAATATCCCATCTTCAGTCATACCCTCAAAAGAAGTTGCAAAAGTACCGTGGGCTGCTGAAAAATTACCAGTACCAACTTCAAATATAATAAAAGCACCATCAAAGTCTCTTTCTGATATTATTTCTATCGTCGACAAAGCAAAAGTTCATAAAGGTTATACAATTACGTTTCCAACTGATGAAGCCGGAGTGTATACAGTTTCGGTCATTCCACCTAAACCGGAAGATCAGGCAACTTTACATATTGATCAGTACAGTGGAAAAAAATTGATGGACTTACGTTTTGCAGATTACGGTATTTCTGCCAAAATCATTGAAATTGGAATTGCTCTACATGAAGGTCACTACTTTGGAGTAGCAAATCAAATAATTGATTTAATTATCTGTTTAGTCCTCGCGTTTACAACAGTACTTGGATTGTGGATGTGGTGGAAAAGAAAACCTGCTGGTCAATTAGGCTCACCAACTGTTCCAAAGGACTATAAATTGGCTAAAGGAGTTATAGTACTGATCATCTTATTAGCAATTCTTTTACCATTAGTAGGTCTTTCATTACTAATAGCACTTATGCTTGATTTCTTAATCATACGAAGAATTTCATTTTTATCAAAAATATTTAATTAAAGATATGCCTTTTCAGGTGTATCTTTTTTTGATAACCTCTCGCGAATATCCAGAATAAATTAATTTGATCTTTTTCTATTAGATTTTTTATTTTATATCAAATTCTAATACATATAAAATTACTAATTTCTACTATTTAGAGATTTGGAAAGGGTGGTTTAAATAAATATCGTTAAAATTGGGGTTAAGGGGTGTTCCGGTCCAGGAGACTCTCTTTCTGTTCTATACAATACTTCCTATCAGTATGCTTAACAACAATCTATTTTAATTAAACTAATAACAAAAAGGATCCTCTTAAATGGTCTTATCCCTGTCAAGTAGACACTTAAATAAAAGGTGCACTAGTTAAGCTGCCTTAGCCCTATATTCTATAGGGCTAAGGTTATTTAATTTTTTCTGAAAACGTTTATTGTTATAAAATTTAAT
>Ga0102589_1002148_pt1 | contig 23760 bp, 18 predicted proteins | sample AraplaMF_Col_mLB_FD_76858 | JGI IMG/M metagenome (GOLD analysis project Ga0102589, IMG submission 76858) | Arabidopsis root microbial communities from the University of North Carolina, USA - plate scrape MF_Col_mLB | ecosystem: Host-associated > Plants > Roots > Endosphere | place: USA... | reverse complement strand
CACCGAGCCCTTGTTGTCACCGATGAGCGCCTCGGCGTCGATCAAGAATTCATCCGTCTCGTAGACTCTCTGAAGCAGGCCGGGCTCGACACAAAGGTCTTCGACGGCACAATCGCTGAACTCCCGGTGGAATGCATCGCACGAGCCGTGGAAGCAGGGAGGGCGGTTGGCGCCGATCTTGTGATCGGCATCGGTGGGGGGAGTTGCCTGGATGCTGCAAAAGTAACCGCGCTCCTTCTCGCCCACGGCGGTAAGGCGTCAGACTATTACGGCGAGTTCAAGGTTCCCGGGCCGGTCCTCCCGCTGATCCTGTTGCCGACCACCGCGGGTACCGGCTCCGAAGTGACGCCTGTCGCCGTCATCACCGATCCTGACAGGGCGGTCAAGGTCGGCATCGCCAGCCCCCATCTCATATGCCACACGGCAATCTGTGATCCGGAGCTGACCTATTCGTGCCCACCGGGGCTGACGGCGGTATCTGGAGCCGACGCCTTGACGCATGCGATCGAGGCTTTCACCACCGTGCGGCGCGAGCCGACCGGTACCATCGCGCACGAGCACGTGTTTCTCGGCAAGAACGCACTGAGCGACCACTATGCCTTGCTGGCGATCCGGCACATATCGGCGAGCCTGAAGCGAGCTTGTGAAAACGGGCAGGATTTCGAAGCCCGGCAGCGTTTGATGTTCGGAGCGACGGCAGCCGGCCTCGCATTCGGCACTGCGGGTACAGCGGCAGCCCACGCCGTCCAGTATCCGGTGGGAGCCATGACCCATACTGCGCACGGCGCCGGCGTCGCTGTGATGATGCCCTATGTGATGGAGTTCAATCGCGGCTATTGCGAACCCGAACTGGCCGAGATCGGTCAGGCGATGGGACTGGACATCAAGACCGCTTCGCTTGAGCAGCAGGCGGATGCCACGATCGACGCCGTCGCAGCGCTGTTTGCTGATATCGGCATTCCCAGAACGATCGCCGATCTCGGCGTCACCAGCGCACAGCTCCCGCAGGTTGCTGAGCAGGCGATGGGAAGCGCCAGGTTGATCAAGAACAATCCGCGGCCACTCGAACTTGAGACAATGAAAATTCTTGTGGAAGCCTCGTTCGGCGGCAACCGCAACGGCCTGCGGGCCGACTCTCGCTTAAGGAAGGCAAGCTGACCATGACCCTCATGGAGAAGATCAAACCTGAGATTGGCTTCGATATTGATGCTGTTCCGACGGACCTGTTCATCGGCGGCACGTGGCGTAGCGGAAGCACAGGCAAGCGGCTCGATGTCATCGACCCGTCGACGGGGGCTGTGATTGCCGCCGTCGCGGATGCCTCGATCGAGGACGCTCTGGATGCCGTCGCCGCCGCTCACCAGGCCGCGGCTGGCTGGGCAGCGACCGCGCCGCGCAAACGCTCGGAAATCCTGCGGCGCTGCTTCGAGTTGATGATCGAGCGCAAGCAGATGCTTGCCGAGCTTATAAGTCTCGAAAACGGCAAGGCTCTCAGCGACGCGCAGGGCGAAGTCGCCTATGCCGCGGAGTTCTTCCGCTGGTTTTCGGAGGAGGCGGTGCGCCTCAACGGCGAGATCTCGACCGCGCCCTCAGGCGCGAACAAGATCATCGTGCAGCACCAGCCGATTGGTGTCGCCGTTCTTGTCACTCCCTGGAATTTTCCTGCGGCAATGGCGACACGCAAGATCGCTCCGGCGCTCGCTGCCGGCTGCACCTGCGTCCTGAAGCCGGCAACGGAGACGCCGCTCACCGCCTATGCGCTTGCCGCCCTCTATGCGGAGGCCGGCGTGCCAGATGGCGTGGTCAACGTCATCACGACGGATCGGTCCGGTCCTGTCGTCAGCAAGATGCTCCATGACTCCCGCGTCCGCAAGCTGTCTTTCACCGGCTCGACAGAGGTCGGCCGCAAGCTGCTTCATGAGGCGGCCGATACGGTGATCTCCTGCTCGATGGAGCTTGGCGGCAACGCACCTTTCATTGTTTTCGATGACGCAGATATCGATGCTGCGATCGACGGCGCGATGATCGCCAAGATGCGAAATGGCGGCGAGGCCTGCACGGCAGCCAACCGTTTCTACGTCCAGGCGGGCGTGGTCGATGAGTTTGCCGCAAAGCTTGCAGCCCGGATGGGCGCCATGGCTGTCGGCCCCGGATACGACAAGGCGACGCAATGCGGACCGGTCATCAATCGCAAGGCACTCGACCGTATAGATGGTCTCGTTGCCGATGCCGCTTCCCGCGGCGCAAAGGTTCTGACCGGTGGCAAGCCGCTTGCGCGGGACGGCTTCTACTACCCGCCGACGGTCATTCGCGATGTCGCAACCGAATCGACCATCACCCGCGAGGAAATCTTCGGACCGATCGCAGCGCTGACGACCTTCACCTTGGAGGAGGAGGTGATCGCAGCAGCAAACGACACAGAATACGGTCTGATTTCATATGTTTACACCCGTGACCTCGCACGTGGTCTCAGGGTTTCCGAAAGGCTGGAAGCCGGGATGGTCGGGCTCAATCGCGGCCTGGTCTCCGATCCGGCGGCTCCCTTCGGTGGTGTCAAACAGAGCGGTCTCGGGCGGGAGGGCGCCCATCACGGCATCCTGGAATTCTCGGAGACGAAATACATCGCCGTCACATGGTGATAGGCAGCATTGGGAGGAAATACGTTGAAGATAACAAAGATCGAGCCATTTCAACTGGCGCTGGGCGATGGCCCGAATGCATCGAAAAGCGCCTTTGTCCGCATCGAGACCGAAGACGGCCTGTTCGGCCTCGGTGAGGCGTCACCGATGCAGGGAGGCTATGCCTCGCTCGTCGTCATCGCGCGAGACATGGCGCCGTTCCTGATCGGCAAGGATGCGCTCGATCATGCTGTCTTGCTGGACGAGCTTTTTCATCGTTGTGTCAAGCTGGGACCCGAAGGCATCACGACGTCAGCACTTGCAGCGCTCGATATCGCACTCTGGGACCTGAAGGGCAAATATCTCGGCCAGCCGGTCTACAAGCTGCTCGGCGGCGCCTGGAAGACCAGCCTGACCTGCTATGCCTCAGTCGGTGGAAACGCTGCTCGAACGGTGGACGAGGTGGTGCGCGTGGTCGAACGGCGCGTCGCCAAGGAAAACCCCGCCGCCGTCAAGATCCGTTGGGATGGCGACCGCAGCCGGCAGGACGTCGATATTCCTGGAGATATTGCCAAGGCAAAGGCTGTCCGCAAGCTGCTCGGTGACGATTTCGTTCTCGGCTTCGATGCGAACAACGGCTACTCCGTCGGTGGCGCCATGCGCGTCGGCCGCGTGCTGGAGGATCTTGGCTACACCTGGTTCGAAGAGCCGGTGCAGCACTACAACGTGCGCGCCATGGGAGAGGTGGCGCAGCGTCTCGACATCACCGTTTCGGCAGGTGAGCAGACATACACGCTGCAGGCGCTTCGCGATCTCATCGATGCTGGCGTCCGCATGGTGCAGCCCGACATCATCAAGATGGGCGGGATCACTGGCCTTATGAAATGTGCAGCGGTCGCACATGCGGCGGGCGTCGAACTCGTGCCACACCAGACGCAGCCGACCGTCGGGCATCTCGCAAATATGCATGTCCTCAGCACGATCATGCATTTGGCCAAGCCTGTGGAGCTGGCGGATAACTGGGAGAGAGGAGCTTCCGTATTCGTCAATCCATCGGAGCCGAAGAACGGCCGGTTCGAACTGCCGCAGGCACCAGGCCTCGGCATGGAATTCGATGCGGCTGAAATGGAGCGGCGCAAGATCCCGATCCAGAACTAGTCCGCGAAAACAATATCTTTGGGAGGAAGGAATATGACAACATCACGCAGAGAGTTTCTCGTTCAATCCGGCTTGTTGGCCACAACCGCGGCGGTCGCCTCAACCTTCGGGTTTCAGGCGGCGCAGGCCGCCGACAATGATACGATCACCATCGCATTGGCGTCACGAGCACCGGTCGGTCTAAACCCGCAGCAGACAGGCCTCAACGGCGGCGACAACTGGGCGATCAATCAGCTTTTCGATACGCTGGTGAAGCCTCCGGAAGGCCGCTGGGCGGTCAAGCCCGACGAGTTTTTGCCAAGCGTCGCGGAAAGCTGGGAATCCTCTGCGGATGCGAAGACCTGGACCTATAAAATCCGTAAGGGCGTGAAGTTCCACAAGAACTATGGGGAGGTCACCGCAGACGATGTCGTCTTCACCTTCCAACGCCAGCTCGATCCGAAGCAGGTGACCGCAAACAAGGTCTTCTATTCGAATATCGCCACCTGTGAGGCGGTAGACCCGATGACAGTCCGCTTCACGCTCAAGAGCGCCGATCCGCTCTTCAACGGCAGCTGTGCTTCGACGCTTAGCGTTTCGATCATGTCGAAAAAGGCGTTCGAAGAAAAGGGCGATGGCTACAATACCGATCCGATCGGCACGGGTCCGTTCCAGCTGCAGTCATTCAGCCCGACCGAAGGTCTGCTGCTGACGGCCTTCCCGGAACATTTCGATGGACCGGCCGCAACACCGAACCTGCGCATCACCTTCATTGCCGATACGACGGCACGCACACTGGCCTTCGCTTCGGGGCAGGTCGACATGATCGAGGGCGTTCGCGCGCCGGGCTGGATCAATTCGATGAAACAGCGTTCTGCCGACACGATCTTCGACGCGACCGCGCCCGGCTCGCACAATACGCTGAACATCAATCTTACGCGCAAGCCGCTGGACAATCTGAAGGTTCGCCAGGCCATCCGCTATGGCATCGACAATGCGGCGATCGCCGCCGCCTTCCAGGGCATCGCAAGTCCGATGGTCGGCGTTATCGCTTCGCAGTTTGCCGGTTCGGTGAAGGTGGAAGACCTCCCGCCGGAACTGCAATACAAGCCCGATCCGGCGAAGGCCAAGGCGTTGCTGGCAGAGGCCGGTTTCCCTGATGGCGTGACCATTCCCTGCTATGTCAGCCAGCGTGAAGACTATGCGTCGATCATGCTGATGATCCAGGAGCAGCTTCGCGCCTCCGGGATCAATCTCGACCTGAAGATCATCGATCACACGACCTTCCACTCCGACAACCGGCAGGACAAGAACGGGCTCGCGCTCTATTCTTCGAGCTTCCCGCCCGTTCCGACCCTGACACTTGCTTCGCAGCTCGCCGCGTCGGCGGAGGTCAAGGCGGATGGCAAGGGGCAGGGGAACTACAGCCATTACGGCGTCGCCATACCCGGGATCGATGACCTTCTCACCAAGGCTCAGAACGAGCCCGACTTCGACAAGCGCATCGCGATCATCCAGGAGGCGGAAAAGAAGGTCCTGACTGATCTCCCGCTGCTCGGTATCATCGCGTTGTCCTATGTCATCGCCAGAAACCCGCGGGTCGATATCGGCTATAAGGTCGAATCCGGTCCCGCATACTGGTCGCTTGCCAAAGCCAAGCGCGTCGCTTGAGGCGAGGTCGTCATGCCCGGTATTATCTCCGTAAAACTTCTGGACGCCGTCCCGACGGTATTTCTGGTGTTGACGCTCGTCTTCGTGGCGTTGCGGATATTGCCGGGCGATCCGGCGCTGGTGGCGCTCGGAGATTATGCCACGCCGGAACAGCTCGCGCTGTTCCGGTCGCAGACCGGTCTCGACGCGCCTCTCTGGCAGCAATATTTCTCGTTCCTGTGGGATATGATCCGTCTGGATTTCGGCCAATCGCTGATGCAGCACCGGCCGGTTGCCGATATCCTGGCGGAAAACCTGCCCTACACGATCGAGCTGACGATCTGCGCGACCCTGATCGGCGTCGTCTTCGGCATTCCCTTCGGCGTTCTCGCCGCCGTCAAGCGCAACCGTCTACCGGATTCCGGCATGCGGATCTTCTCGCTGATCGGCTATGCCATTCCTGACTTCTATCTCGGCGCGCTCCTGTTGATTGCCTTCGCCCTCAATCTCGGCTGGTTCCCGATCAACGGCGGTGGCGACGGCTTCATCGATCGCATCTACCATCTGATCCTGCCGGCAGTGACGCTGGCGATGGTCAAGATCGCCTTCCTCGGCCGCCTGACGCGGACCTCGCTTCTTGAGGTGTTGTCCAAGGATTACATGCGCACCGCCAAGGCCAAGGGCGTTCCGCGCAGCAAGATCATCTACAAGCACGGTCTTCGTAACGCGCTGTTGCCGGTCGTGACCGGTCTCGGCCTCAGCCTGCTGGCAACGCTTTCTGGTTCGGTTGCGATCGAACTCGTCTTCAACCGGCCAGGCATCGGCGAGACGCTGATCAACGCGATCTCGGTGCGAGACTATCCGCTTATCCAGGGCGGTGTCGTCGTTTTCGCCTTTTTCGTCGTCCTCATCAATCTCATCGTCGACATCGTCTACACGCTCGTCGATCCACGCATCAGGGGATAAGACATGGCTCTTGCAGACAACGCCCCCGTCATCGTCCTCGAGACGAACTATTTCCGGATCATCCGTCAGGCGATCCTGTCGAAGCCCTCGACGATCCTGGCGTCGATCGTCATCCTCATCTTCTGCGGCATTGCGGCCTTTGCGCCCTGGATTGCCCCCTACGACCCGCTGAAGCAGAGCTATTTTGCCATCAGTGCCTATCCCTCGGCAGAATATTGGCTGGGCACAGACCAGTTCGGCCGCGACGTTCTTTCGCGACTGATCTACGGCTCGCGAAATTCCCTGATATTCGGGCTTATCGCGCCCGCCCTGGCGGCGATCATCGGCACAACGCTTGGTGTCATGGCCGGTTATTTTGGCGGCATCACCGACCGCATCGTCACGCGCCTCATCGATCTGATGATGGCCTTTCCGGAACTGCTCCTGGCGATCATCATTTCGGCAGCACTTGGCGGCGGCTTCTGGAATGTCGTTGCCGTCCTGACGATTGCGTTCGTTCCGGGTTTTGCGCGTGTGTCGCGCGCCTCGACGCTCTCCATCAAGCAGGAGCCCTATATCGAGTCATCGATCGCGATCGGCGTGCGTACGCCCGTGATCATCACCAGGCATATATTGCCGAACATCTCGGCGCCGATCGTCCTGCTGTTGACGCTGTGGATCGCATCGGCGATCCGTCTCGAAGCGGCGCTCAGCTTTCTCGGCATCGGAACGCAGCCGCCGCAGGCGAGCTGGGGCAATATCATCCGCGACGGGCTGAGCAACGTTTTTGGCTCTCCCTGGTCGATCATCGGCGCCGGTGCTTCGATCACCATTGTCGTGCTCGCCTTCAACGTCATCGGCGACTCCGTGCGCGATGCACTTGATCCGGATGCTGCCGAATGACGGCGACCAATCTTGAGGAAAAGGACGCGGTGACCGCCATGGCGACAAACGGAGCGCTCACAGACAACCCGGTTCTCTCCGACATAGGATCGTCGCCGGTTCTCGCAGTCGAGAACCTGAGGACATCATTCCGCACGGCCGGCGGCTGGAACAGCGTCGTCAAGGGCATTTCGTTCGACATCCGCGCCGGAGAGACGCTGGCAATCGTCGGCGAATCCGGCTCCGGCAAGAGCGTCACGGCTTTCTCGATCATGCGGCTGCTTCCGGATGAGAAAACCAGGATCGAAGGAGCCGTCCAGCTGAACGGACGCGAGCTCCTGAGCCTACCCGAAGAGGAGATGCGCAAGGTCCGTGGCAATGGCATCTCGATGATTTTCCAGGAGGCCATGACCAGCCTCAATCCGGTTTTCACCATCGGCGAGCAGATCGTCGAGGCATTGACGGTTCACCGGTCACTGGGCGGGCAGGCGGCCGAAGCTGAAGCGCTGAGATTGCTGGAGCGGGTCAAGATTCCGGCCGCGCAACGGCGCTACCATGACTATCCGCATAACTTCTCCGGCGGCATGCGGCAGCGCGCGATGATCGCCATGGCGCTTGCCTGCAAGCCGAAGCTGCTGATCGCCGACGAGCCGACCACGGCACTCGATGTCACGATCCAGGCCGAGATCCTCAACCTCATCAAGCAGTTGCAGGATGAGGAGAACATGGCCGTGATGTTCATCACCCATGATATGGGTGTCGTCGCGGAGATTGCTGAACGCACCGTCGTCATGCTGGACGGCGAGGCGGTTGAGGCGGGGTCGACCGAAGCGATATTCCGCAAGGCCAATCACCCCTATACGCGCGCGCTTCTGCACGCCGTGCCGGTGCTGGGAGCGATGAAGGGGGAGTTCGCTCCAAAACCTTTTCCGATCGCCGACAAGCGTTCGGGTGAGATCACCCAGCAGGATGTGGCGAGGCCGGAGGCTACCGCTGCTGGCAAGCCGCTACTGGAGGTCAGAAATCTCAGCGCCCGCTTCGATATACGTGCCGGATTGCTGGGTAAGGTGTCCAGCCGGATCCACGCAGTGGAGGACGTCTCCTTCGATCTGCGTGAGGGCGAAACCCTGTCGCTGGTCGGAGAATCCGGTTGCGGCAAGTCGACGATCGGCCGTTCCATCATGCGGCTGATCGAGCCGAAGGGCGGTTCGGTCCACCTCTGCGGCGACGAGCTGATCGATATGCCGGCGGAACAGCTGCGGGTAGCGCGCCGCAATATCCAGATGATCTTCCAGGATCCCTTCGCAAGCCTCAGCCCGCGGCGCACGGTCGGGCAGGCGATTGCCGAGCCTTTCCTGACACATCGATTGGGAACGGTGCAGGAGGCTGAGCGGCTGGTGGCTGACCTGCTGATCAAGGTTGGTCTCGACCCGGCGATGGCGGGGCGTCTGCCGCATCAGTTCTCCGGCGGGCAACGCCAGCGCATTTGTATCGCTCGCGCCCTTTCGCTGTCTCCCAAGGTGATTGTCGCCGATGAATCGGTCGCGGCTCTCGATGTGTCGGTCAAGGCGCAGGTGATCAACCTGATGATGGAGCTGCAGCGAAGCCTCGGTCTCTCCTATCTCTTTATCTCGCACGACATGGCCGTCGTCGAGCGGATCAGCCACCGCGTTGCGGTGATCTATCTCGGCGAGATCGTCGAGACGGGAACGCGGGAAGAGATATTCGGGAACCCTCAGCATCCCTATACGCGCAAGCTGCTCGACGCCGTCCCGATCCCCGATCCGGAGAGGCGGCAGTCGAAACGGCAGCTGGAGCCTCACGAAGTCAAAAACCCCATCCGCCCGATAGACTACATGCCGCCGAAAAGGACCTATCGGAACGTCACGGAAACGCACAAGGTCATGATCGACGAGTACTAGTTCGTGTCGTTGTTGACGGCTTTCGCCATGCTGCGAGCGCCGTCTCGACGCCGAAGGCGATCTGCAGCAGGCGGTGGTCGGCGCCGAGCGGTCCGGTCAGTTGCAGGCCGAGCGGCAGGTGGCCGTCCATGCCGGAGCGTATGCTGATTGAGGGCTGGCCGGTCATGTTGGCGAAGCCGCTGGAGAGCATTTCGCCTTCCTCTCCATCCTCGGTGAATTCAGGGTCCTCGACCGGGGACGGGAAGGGCACGCTCGGGCCGAGCAGCACATCCACATCACCGAAAGCGGTTTCGACGGCATTGCGCAGTTCGGCACGGAAACCCTGGGCGCGCAGATAGTCGACGGCTTTTGCCTCGAAACCGGCTTCGACCTGCGCCCGGGTGCGCGGTGCATAGCCCGCCGGATTTTCGGCGTGGAGCGGTGCGTGGATGACGGAAGCCTCGGGCAGGATGATGCGGCGCAGTTCGGAATTGGCGCGGGCGAGTTTCGGAATGTCGATCTGCTTGACGATGGCGCCAGCCGCGGCGAGACGATCGAGCGCCCAGGCGAGATTGGCGGCGACCGCCGGCGTCAGTTCCGGGCTTTCGCAGTGGAAGCGCACGGCGCCGATCCGGATGCCGGATAGCGATGGCGCGGTCAGCGGCAGGGGAGTGGCGCTCAGCGCTTCGAGCAGCAGCGCCGTATCGGCGACATCGCGGGCGAGCGGCCCTGCATGGTCGAGCGTCCAGGACAGCGGGAAGACGCCGTCGAGCGGCACGAGGCCGAAGCTCGGCTTCAATCCGGCAATGCCGCAATAGGAGGCGGGGATGCGGATCGAGCCGCCGGTATCCGTGCCGATCGCCAGCGGCACGATGCCCGCGGCAACCAGCGCCGCCGACCCGCCGCTGGAGCCGCCGGAGGTGCGTCCGGTATCATGCGGATTGTTGGTCTGTCCGATATCGGGATGGGCAATGCCATAGGCATATTCGAGCAGGTTCGCCTTGCAGAAGATGATCGCGCCGGCCTGCCTCAGCCGCTGTACCAGCAGGGCGTCCGCGTCTGCGATCACAGGTGCGCGCACCTTGCTGCCGTAGCCGGTCGGCGCGCCTTCGACCTCGATCAGGTCCTTGATCGCAACAGGAATGCCATGCAGCGGACCGCGATCGTTGCCCGCGCGCAGCTCTTCCGCTGCCCGCTTGGCTTCTGCCAGCGCCGATGCGTCCAGCCGGTGGGCGACGGCGTTGAGGCTCGGTTCGAGCGCCTCGAGCCGCTGAAGCGCGGCGGTGACGACATCGACTGGCGACAGCGTGCCGGCGCGATAGGCGCGCCCGAGTTCGCTCACGCTCATAAAGGCGGTTTCATCGGTAGCCATCACCCGCTCCTCCAGGAAAGACGTGCCGCCGCCCGTCAGCGGCGGAACGCGGTGTTCAGCTCTATGCCTCAGTTCTTGACCGTGTCTTCCAGGAAGAAGCGGCCGAGCGGGTTCTGGTAGAAATTCTCGACGTTCTTGCGCGCCACGTTGATGTAGGGGCTGTAGTAGAGGTCGATCCAGTTGACGTCGTCCTTCGCCGTCTTCTGCAGGTCGACATACATCTGCTCGCGCTTCTTCGGGTCGAGTTCAAGGCGGGCCTTGGCGACCAGTTCCTTCACCGCCTCGTTCTTGTAGTTGGTCGAGTAGTTGTTGTTGGAGTCATGGCCGAGCACGAAGGTGGTCTTCTGGTCCGGGTCGAGGATGTCGTTGGTCCAGTAGTTGACCGAGATGTCATAATCGCCGGCAACCGTCATGTCCCATTCCTGGCTCGGATCGACCTTCTGCAGGTTGGCGGTGATGCCGGCCTTGGCGAGCTGCTGCTGCACCAGAACCGCCGTCTGCTCGTCCACTTCGTCGCCGGCGCGGATGAGATAGTTCAGCGTCAGGTTGGAAACGCCGGCGTCGGCCAGCATCTTCTTCGCCTTTTCAGGGTCGTAAGGGCGCTGCAGGTTGTCGGCGTAGTAGTAGAGGGCGCCCTTCGGGATATAGGAATTGGCGACGGTACCCTGGCCGAAGGTCACGGCATCGACGATCGCCTTCTTGTCGATGGCGAGATCGAGCGCCTGGCGAACCTCCTTCTTGCCGAGATCGCCATGGGCATGGTTGATCAGCAGGTGATCTTCGCGGGTCGACGGATCGATGAGGACGTTGAGGTTGGCATCCTTCTTCATCTCCTCGACGCGCGAGAAGGGCACGAAGATCGCCGCATCGAGCTGGCCAGCCTGGACGTTCAGCATGCGGGTGTTGTCGTCGGGAACCGAGATCCACTCGACGCCGTCGAGCTTGACGCGGTCGGCCTGCCAGAAATTCGGGTTCTTCTTCAAGATAATACGGTCGCCGCGGCGCCATTCGTCGACGGTGAAGGCACCGGATCCAATCGGCTTTTCGGCATAGGCGTCAGGCCCCAGCGATTCCATGCCTGCCTTGGAGATCACCGAGGCGTTCGGCAGTGCCAGCGTCGACAGGAACGGCGCCGAGGGATTTTTCAGCTTGATCGTCAGCGTGTGCGGATCGGTGGCGACGGCGGTGTCGATTACCTTGTAGCTGTCGCTCCAGAGCGAGCCCGCGTCGTCGCGGATGCGCAGCAGGCTGAAAGCGGCGTCTTCGGCCGTCAGCGGCGAGCCGTCGGAGAACTTGGCGTCGCGGATCTTGAAGACATAGGTGAGGCCGTCTTCCGAGGCGGTCCAGCTTTCGGCAAGGCCGGGTTCCAGCTTGGTGCCGGTTTTGTCGACGCGCACCAGCACGTCATAGACGTTGGAGAACACCCAGTTGTCGATGTTCTGCGCCGTCTTGATCGGATCGAAGGTCGTCGAGTCTTCGCGGCGGCCGATGGTGAGGACGCCGGCCGCTTCGGCATAGCTTGCCGTCAGCGAGAGGCCGGCAATGAATGCGGCAAGTCCGATTGATTTCCACCTGTTGGTCATGTGCTGTTCCCTTCTTTGTTATGGTATGCGTTTGGCAGGCTGAGCCGGCATCGACGGCATGTCTTCCCCGAGGCCAGAGCCGCCGAGAAGCGGCCGGTCGGGATCGATGTCGGGAATGGCGGCAATGAGCGCCGCGGTATAGGGGTGCTTCGGCCGCGAGAAGACCTCTTCGGAGAGCCCCTCCTCGACGATTTCGCCGTGATACATGACCACGACGCGTTCGCAGAGATTGCGGACGATCGCCAGATCATGGGCGATGAACATCAGCGTCAGGTTCATCTTCGCCGTCAGTTCGCGGAACAGCGCGATGATCTGCGCCTGGATCGTCACGTCGAGCGCGGCGACGCACTCGTCGGCGATAACAAGCTTCGGATCGACGGCAAGCGCCCGGGCAATGCCGGCACGCTGGCACTGGCCGCCGCTCATGCTGCGCGGCTTGCGGTTGGCGAATTCACGCTCCAGCCCGACGAGATCGAGCAATTCGCCGATCCGTGCCGGAATGCCGGCGACAGGCACCTTGCCCTGAACCTTCAGCACTTCGCCGAGCATCTGGCCGATGGTGAGCCGCGGGTTCAGCGCATTATAGGGATCCTGGAAGACCATGGCCGCTTCGCGTCTCAGCTTCGCAAGGCCGGCGGTTCGCTGCTGCGCCAGATCGATGCCGTCGAAGGAAACGTGGCCTGCGGAAATCGGGGTCAGGCCCAAGATGGCCCGCGCCAGCGTGCTCTTGCCGCTGCCGGACTCGCCGACAATGCCGATCGTCTCGCCGGGCATGACGCGCAGGCTCACACCGGCAACGGCACTCACCGTCTTGGTGCTCACCTTGAACAGGCTGCCGCCGGTCTTGAAGCGAACATGGAGATCGTCGATTTCGAGCAGCGGGCGAACGGCTGTCTCGGCTGGCGCGATCACGGCTACGGGCGGTGCCGCCTCATCGGGCATCGAGGGGTGGCTGTTGATCAGGTTGATCGTGTAGGGATCCTGCGGGCGCGACAGGATCGTCCGCTTCGGCCCCTGTTCCAGGAGCTTGCCGTTGCGCATCACCGCGATGCGGTCGCAGGTCTGGGCGACGATGCCGAGATCGTGGGTGATGAGGATGATCGACAGGCCGCGCTTGTCGCGGATATCCATCAGGAGCTTCAGGATCTGCGCCTGGATCGTGACGTCGAGGGCTGTCGTCGGTTCGTCGGCGATCAGAATTTTTGGGTTACACGAGAGTGCCACACCAATCATGGCGCGCTGGCGCATGCCGCCGGAAAACTCGTGCGGGTAGCTGTCATATTGCCTGGTGGGATCGGGAAAGCCGACCTGCGTCAGGATTTCGACGGCGGCGGCCCGCGCCTCTCTTGCGCCCAGTCCCTGATGATAGCGGATGCCCTCGGCGATCTGGTCGCCGATCCGCATGACGGGGTCGAGATGGCTGGTCGGGTTCTGGAAGATCATGCCGATCTCGCCGCCGCGGACATCAAGCATTTCGGCATCGCTGACGGCGGTGAGATCCCGGCCCTCCAGCAGCACCGTGCCCTGCTCGATCTTGATCAGCGACGACGGCATAAGCCGCACCAGAGAGCGGCAGAGCAGGCTCTTGCCCGAGCCGCTTTCGCCGACCAGACCAAGGATCTCGCCCTTGGCGAGATCGAGCGCGACGTTGTCGATCAGCGTTCGCGTCCCGCCGTCGAGATGGACCTTGACCGTCAGATCGCGGACGGAAAGCACGGACGCGCTCATTCGTGAACCCCAAGAAGTTCGCCGAGCGCATCACCCAGCATGCTGAAACCAAAGGCGAGGCAGACGATCGAAAGGCCCGGGAAGAGGGTAATCCACCATGCCGTGGTGATGAAGCTCTGGCCTTCCGCGACCATGACGCCCCATTCGGCAAGGGGCGGCTGCACGCCGAGGCCGAGATAGCTGACCGCTGCGCCACTCAGCAGCACAAGCGTGGCGTCAGACATCGAGAAGACGATCGAACCTGCAATGGCGTTCGGCAGCAGATGGCGGAACATGATGCGCGTGCGGCTGAAGCCGAGGCTGACGGCTGCGACGGCATAGTCGGAGCTTTTCAGGACCAGCATCTGCGCGCGGATCAGGCGGGCATAGGAGACCCAGCCGACCAGCGCCATGGCGATATAGAAGCTGCTCAGTCCCGGTCCGAGAATGGCGATGATCGACAGCATCAGCACCAGAAACGGGAAGGCGAGGATGATATCGACAATGCGCATGAAGATGGCATCGACGATGCCGCCGAAGAAGCCGGCGATGGTGCCGACAGTGGTGCCGATCAGGAATGGGAAGAGCACGCCGATGACGGCGATCTGCAGGTCGATGCGGGTGCCCCAGATGACGCGCGAGAGGATGTCACGGCCGAAATTGTCGGTGCCGAACAGATGAGCCAGTGACGGCGACTGCAGCCGGGCGTCGGCATTCTGCAGGATCGGGTCATAGGGCGCGATGATGGGCGCGCCGATCGCCAGCAGCAGGAAGAACAGCAGCATGCCGGCGCCGATGACCAGCGTCAGGCGGCGGCCGAAGAAACGGCGCCAGGCGATTGGCGCGGGGGAGAAGGTGCCGACACTCATAGTTTCACCCGCGGATCGACGGCGACGGTGACGATGTCAGCCAGGAAATTGACGAGAACGGTGGCGCAGGCGAATGTCATGGCGACGCCCTGAACCACCATATAGTCGCGCGAGAAGATGGCGCGCACCAGAAGCTGGCCCATGCCGGGCAGGGCAAAGACGCTTTCGACCACAACGGTGCCGCCGATCAGCCAGCCGATATTGACGGCGAGCAGATTGATCGTCGGTACCAGCGAATTCGGCAGCACATGGCGCCAGAAGACGATGCTTTCGGGCATGCCGCGGGCGCGGGCAGCCGTCGCCACATCGGATTTCAGCGCTTCGATCATCGCCGAGCGCAGGCTGCGGGTCAGCACCGTCAAGAGCGACAGCGCCACGGTGAGGCTCGGCAGGATCAGATGCGAGAGCTTGTCGCCGAGCGTGGTCCCGTAGCCGGAGACCGGCAGAATGCCGAGTTCGACGCTGAAGAGGATGATCAGCATCAGGCCGAGCCAGAATGGCGGAAAGCCGATGCCGAAGGTGGAGATGACGCGCACTGCATGGTCGGGAGCGCGGCCGGCATTTCGCGCCGCAATCGCCGACATCGGCACAGCGATCAGGATCGACAGCATGACGCTTGTGAGAACCAGCGCGATGGTCGGCTCGATGCGGGTGGCGATCAGCGGCAGGACATCGATCTTGTAGAGGATCGACTTGCCCATCTCGCCATTCGCGAGGTTTTTCAGGAAGTAGAAATATTGCAGCCACATCGGCTGGTCGAGGCCGTATTGGGCGCGGATATTGGCAAGTGCGGTCGGTGTGGCGCGGGTGCCGAGAATATTGCGAGCCGGGTCTCCGGGGATCAGGCGCACGAGGATGAAAGTGATAACGCTAATGCCGAAAATAACAGGCAGAAACTGAAATGGACGGGTCAATATGAATTTATAACGATGCATGGCGGCGCTGGCCCCCCTGTCTTCGCCGGGCTTCGATCTCGCTACACTGCATCAGCTTGCTCCATGCCGCGACAGGAAATCGATCAGCGCCGGATAATAATCCTGCGGGTTCTCGTAGAAGGGCATGTGGCTGGCATTGGCGAAAACCTTGAGCTCGGCATTCGGCAGGGCCAGTTTCATCCTGAGCGCGCAGGCCGGCGTCAGTTCGTCATGCTCGCCGGTGGTGATCAGCACCGGGACAGTCACGCTCGGCAGGTCGGGAATGCGGTTCCAGTCCTTCAGATTGCCGATATAGAGAAACTCGTTCGGCCCCTGCATGGTCTCGTAGGGACCCATGTTCCAGTCGTCGAGCGAGCGGCGCACGGGGGCGGGCCACTCCGGCAGGCGGCAGACGTGGCGATAATTGAGGATCGTGACCGCCGCAAGATATTCCGGGTGATTGTAGGTGCCCTGCGCCTCATGCTTCTGCATCATCGACACCGTTTCCGGACCGAGCGCGGCGCGCAGCCGCTCCAGCTCCGAGATCAGATGCGGCATGTCGGCGACGGTATCTTCGAGGATGAGCGTCTGGAGGTTTTCGGGATAGGTCAGCGCATAGTCGATCGCCAGCCAGCCGCCCCAGGAATGGCCGAGCATATGGACCTTGCCGAGGCCGAGCGCCTTGCGCACGGTCTCCGTCTCCTCGACATAGCGGCCGATCGTCCAGAGCGAGACGTCGGTCGGGCGGTCCGAAGCGCCGGTGCCGAGCTGGTCGAAGGCGACGACGCGGTAGCCCTTGTCGATCAGACAGGAATGGGCTTCGCGCAGATAATCGCAGGGCAGGCCGGGGCCGCCATTCAGGCAGAAAACCGTTTCGCTTCCGTTGCCGAAGCTGTAGGCTACGACCTTGTGGCCGTCGACCTCGATTTCATGTCGCGCCTCAGGCTCGATTTCACGCCACATTGACCGCTCCGGCAGAAGATTTCGCTTGCTCAATAATTGGGCATGGCTAAATTTTTATCTTAAACCGCAGTCTTTGCCAGCTATAAGAAGTGATAGGTGGTGAGCCACCGATGGAGCCTGCCATGCTTGACGAGATCGGCACGATCAGACGGCAATTCTCAGCCCACCAGACGCTGGAGGGGCGGATCGACCAGGTTTTCGAGGCCATGAAGGCGCTCGGTTTCGAGGCCCTGATCTACGATTACACGCCGGTGCCCTACGATCTCGACGGCGAGGTAATGATCCCGTCGCTGCTGAAGCTGCGCAACATTTCCGAGGACATGCGGGAATATTGGTTCGACCGCGGCTATTTTCGCATAGACCCGGTGCAGCAGGTGGCGTTACGGACGTCGGCGCCGTTCTACTGGAACTATGATGCGGACGCCGACACGCCGATCAGCCGCTTCATGAGCGATGATACGGCACCCGTGACCCGCTTTCTCAACGAACGAGACATGTCGACGGGTGTAACCGTGCCGGTCCATATGCCGGGCGGCGACTATGCGACGGTGACTGGTATCCGCTTTGGCGCCAATGGCGATTTCGAGCGGCATGCGCTGCGCTATATCGCCGATTTCAATCTCCTGGCGCATGTCTTCCACGAGGCCGCCTTCTCGCTTTTCGATGCCGAGGCCCGCAGCGTCGGCAAGATCCGTCTAACGGAGCGCGAGCGCGAATGCCTGCGCTATTCGGCCGAAGGCCTTTCGGCCAAGGAGATATCGCGGATCATCGACCGGTCGGTGCCAACTGTGGTGATGCATCTGAACGCCGCGGCCAAGAAGCTCGGCGCCCGTAACCGCACGCAGGCGGTCGTGCGCGCCACGCATTACCGGCTTCTCGACGATCGTCCATCCTATAACTTCTGATAGCTGCCTTCGGCTTTGCGGCGCCGCTATGCTTTTTCCATCATTGCCCCCACGATGGAGACGCCAGTGGCCGCCGTTCAGACGACAGAAGCCTATCTGCCCTTTCGCGATTACCGCACCTGGTATCGCATCACCGGTTCACTGGATTCGGGAAAGCTGCCACTCGTCGTTGCTCATGGCGGTCCCGGCTGCACGCACGATTATGTCGATTCCTTCAAGGGTATCGCCGCGCTCGATGGCCGTGCCGTCATCCATTACGACCAGCTCGGCAACGGACATTCGACGCGGCTCCCTGAGAAGGGGCCGGATTTCTGGACGCCGGCGCTGTTTCTCGAAGAACTCGATACGCTCCTGAAGCATCTCGGCATTCAGGACCGCTACGCCTTTCTCGGCCAGTCCTGGGGCGGGATGCTCGGCGCCGAACATGCGGTGCGCCAGCCGAAAGGCCTGAAGGCTCTCGTCATCGCCAATTCGCCCGCCAACATGCATACGTGGGTCGCGGAGGCCAATCGCCTGCGCGAAGAGCTGCCGCAGGATGTGCAGGACACGCTGCTGAAGCACGAAGAAGCCGGAACGATCACCGATCCCGAATATATCACCGCCTCGCGTGTCTTCTACGACCGGCATGTCTGCCGCGTCACGCCCTGGCCGGCCGATGTGGCGCGCACTTTCGCGGCCATGGACGAGGACAATACCGTCTACCGCAACATGAACGGCCCGACGGAATTCCACGTCATCGGCACGATGAAGGACTGGACAATCGAGGACCGGCTGCCGCTGATCGAGGCACCGACGTTGCTGATTTCCGGCAAATACGACGAGGCGACGCCGCTCGTGGTCAAGCCCTATATCGACCGGGTCAAAGGGTGCGAGTGGGTGCTCTTCGAGCATTCCAGCCATATGCCGCATGTCGAGGAAAAGGAGCTTTGCCTCGCCACCGTCTCCGGCTTCCTGTCGAAATACGATTGACGATCACGCGGTGAGATCGTCGACCTTGCGTGCGAGGTCGGCGATATAGGCCGTGGTCGACAGATCCGATCCCGTCGCGTCCTTCAGCAGCTGGCTCGCGCTCTTCGAGCGGCCGAACTGGTGGACGTTGCCGTTCAGCCAGGTCTTCAGCGGCAGGTAATCGCCGCTCTCAAGCCCGTCGGCGATGGCGCGCTCCTTGCAGGCGGCGGCGAAGAACTGCGAGGACATGATGTTGCCGATCGTATAGGTCGGGAAGGAACCGACCATGCCGGAGGACCAGTGGACGTCCTGCAGCACGCCGAGTGTGTCCGTCGGCACGTCGAGGCCGAGATAGGCCTTGATCTTCTCGCGCCAGATCGCCGGCAGCTCATTCACCCGGATGTCGCCCGCCATCAGCCCTGCCTCGATTTCGGAGCGCAGCATGATGTGCATGTCGTAGGTCAGTTCATCGGCCTCGACGCGGATGAAGCCGGGGCGGGCGGCGTTGACGGCCCGCCAGAAATCCTCGGGCGTGACGTCCGAGAGCTGGTCGGGGAAGGTCTTCTGCAGATCCGCGAAATTCAGCTCCCAGAAGCGGCGCGACCGGCCGACGCGGTTCTCCCAGAGGCGCGATTGCGATTCATGGGTGCCGAAGCTGGTGCCGCCGACGGCGTAGAGATTGACGAAATCGGTGGTGAAGACCGAGCGGCTGAATTCCTCCGATATTCCTTGCTCGTACATGCCGTGACCCGCCTCGTGCCAGACGGCAAACAGGCCGCCCGGCAGCCAGGTCTCGCGGAAGCGGCCGGTGATGCGCACATCCGAACGGGTGAAGGAAATCTCGAAAGGATGGACGGTGTCGTCGAGGCGGCCGCGGTTGAAGTCGTAGCCGAAGCGGCTGGAGATCAGGCTGGAGAAGGCGCGCTGTTTCTCGACTGGATAGGCGCGATCAAGGATTTCGGAGCGGACGCTCGCTTCCTTGGCTCGGGCGAGCAGCGGAAGCAGGCCGTCTCGCAGCTCTCCGTAGATCGCCTGCAGCCGCGACCAGGTTATACCCGGCTCGTAAGTGCCGACAACCGCGTCATAGGGATGTTCGGCATAGCCGATCGCTGCAGCGATCTCGCGCTGCATCTCCATCGTCCGTTCCAGCATCGGCGCGAAGGCCGCAAAATCATTGGCCGCGCGCGCTTTGCTCCAGGCCGCCTGGGCAACGGTCTTCAGCTCGGCCGCGTCGCTGACCAGCTTTGCCGGAATGCGTGACAGCGTGCCGATCGCTTCGGCGGCCTGCTCGACGGCAAGCCTATGGTGGTCGCCGGGTGCGGCGCCCGCCAGTTCGGCCCGCGCATCCTCGATGGCGCGCTGAAGGCTGTCGCCGGTCGCGAGATCGCGGGCGAGGCCGACCAGCGTGGCGATCTGCTTGCCGCGGGCATCGACACCGCCCGGAGGCATCATCGTGCGGGCATCCCAGGTCAGCAGGTTCACGGCGCAGAGCACGTCGTTGATCCTGGCGATCTCAGCTTCGAAACTGGTGTAGGTCATTGTCTCAAATCCTCATTGCGCCGGAGGAGCGCCGAAATCCTCGATGTGGCAGGCGGCGAGCTGGCCGTGGCCGCGCGGCGTCAGAAGCGGGCGTTCGATCCGGCAGCGGTCGAAAGCATGCGGACAGCGGCTGGCGAAGGCGCAGCCGGGCGGAACGTCGAGCGGGCTCGGCAACTCGCCGCGGGCGGCAACCGTTCGGCTGCGGCGCGACGGGTCGAGTTCCGGCGCGGCATCGAGCAGCGCCTTGGAATAGGGGTGGCGCGGTGCGGTGAAGAGCGCTTCGGAGGTGCTGACCTCGACCACTTGGCCGAGATACATGACCGCGACGCGATGCGAGATGTGCCGTACCAGCCTGAGATCATGGGCGACGAAGACGACCGTCAGATGCAGCCGTTCCTGAAGCTGGAGCAGCAGGTTGACGACCTGCGCCTGCACCGAGACGTCGAGCGCCGAAACCAGTTCATCCGCCACGATCACATCGGGCTCGACCGCAAGCGCCCGGGCAATGCCGATGCGCTGCCGCTGGCCGCCGGAGAATTCATGCGGATAGCGCGCCGCGGCATCCTGCGGCAGCCGCACCAGTTCCAGGAGTTCGGCGATCCGGTTAGGGATCTCGGCCTTTGGCCGCATTCTGTGGACGGAGAGCGCTTCGCCAAGGATCTGCTGCACCGTCATGCGCGGATTGAGCGAGCCGTAGGGATCCTGAAAGATCATCTGGACCCGCCGGTTGAAGGCACGGCGCTCGCCGCCGCGCAGGCGCGCGATGTCTTCGCCCTCGAAGCGGATCGCCCCGCCATCCGGTTCGTGAAGCCGTACGAGACAGCGCGCCAGCGTGGACTTGCCGCAGCCGGACTCGCCGACGATGCCGAGCGTCTCTCCGCGATGAATTTCCAGCGTCACATCACGCAGCGCCTGGACGGCGAGCGGCGGCTTGCCCTGCAGGCGCCGCGTCAGGGAGTAGGGGCCGGCAAAACGCTTCGAGATGCCGTCAATGGAGAGGATGGGGAGGGTCGCGTTCAAAGGATCGCCTCCGCTGCGGCCACCTGGCTGTGATGGAAACATGCGGCCGCCCGCCCTGGAGCGCCCACCGTTTCCAGCGGCGGCCGTTCCTTCAGACAGCGCTCGGTCGCAAAGCTGCAACGCGGATGAAAGGCGCATCCTTCGGGCAGGTTGGTCAGGCTTGGCGGTGTTCCCTCGATGGATTGGAGGACAGTGCGGGCCGCACCCGAGCGCGGCACGGAACCGAGCAGCCCGCGCGTGTAGGGATGGTGCGGCTGGCGGAAGACATCGGCGACCGTCCCGGTCTCGACGATCCTTCCGGCATACATCACGGCCATCCGGTCGCAGGTGGCGGCAACCACGCCGAGATCGTGGGTGACGAGCACGACGCTCATCGACAGACGGTCGCGCAGGTCGAGCAGCAGTTTCAGGATCTGGTCCTGGATGGTGACGTCGAGCGCCGTCGTCGGTTCGTCGGCGAGCAGGAGTTTCGGCGAACAGGCAAGCGCGATGGCGATCATGGCGCGCTGGCGCATGCCGCCGGAAAACTGGTGCGGATATTCCTGCAGACGCCGCTCGGCGGCGGGAATACCGACGATGTTCATCAGTTCAAGGGCGCGCGCCTTGCGGTCGCGGGCGCTCAATGTGGTGTGGGCAACGAGGTTTTCCTCGATCTGCACGCCGACAGGCAGAACCGGGTTGAGCGCCGTCATCGGCTCCTGGAAGATCATCGCGATCTCGCCGCCGCGCACCTTGCGCAGCTCCTCCGCCGGCATGGCGACCAGATCGCGCCCACGCCACTCGACACGGCCGCTGACATGGCCGGGCTCGCGGATCAGGCGCATGATGGAGCGCAATGTCACGCTCTTGCCGGAACCGGATTCACCGACCAGACCGACGACTTCGCCCGGCGCGACGTCGAAATCGACATCGGCGGCAGCGATCGCCTGGCCGCGCGGCGTATCGAAGGTCGTCGTCAGGCCGCGCACGATCAGTCCGCTTTTTTCGCTGGCTGCGCCCATCATCGTCTGACCCTCAACAGTTCGGCGACACCGTCCCCGGCCAGGCTGAATCCTAGACCGGTGAGAACGATCGCAACGCCTGGGAAGACCGAAATCCACCAGGCGGTGTTCATGAAGTTCTTGCCGTCGGCGATCTGTACGCCCCATTCGGCCGCCGGTGGCTGCGCGCCGAGGCCGAGATAGCCGAGGCTCGAGCCGAGCAGGATGGCGAGCGCCATGTCGGTCATCCAGTAGACGATCGCCGGGGTGATGGCGTTCGGCAGCAGGTGGCGGAAGACGATGCGCAGTGGCGCATAGCCCATCACCTTGCCGGCATCTGCATAATCGAGCCGCTTCTGCACTTTGATCTCGGCGGCGACCAGCCGGGCATAGAAGACCCAACCGACAACGCCGACGGCGACATACATGTTGCCGAGGCCGGGACCGAGCACGGAGACGATGGCGATCACCAGCACGAGGAAGGGGAAGGTGATGGTCGCATCGACGATACGCCCGAAGATAGCCTCCCAGATGCCACCGGCATAGCCGATGAAGGCGCCGATGATGGTGCCGAATATGAATGGCCCGATCGTCGCGAAGACGGCGATCTGCATGTCGAGCGTATAGGCATGGATGACGCGCGACAGCACATCGCGGCCGAAACTGTCGGTGCCGAAGGGATGCGCCGCGCTTGGCGGTTTCAGCAGCGCGTTGTAGTCGAAGGTGGCTGGATCGTAGGGGGCAAACAGCGACGGCCAGATTGCCACGATCAGGCTGAGGCCGAGAATGATGCCGCCCCAGATCAACGAGCGGGGTGGCTTGCGCCACTGGACGAGGCTGTGAGCGGCTTTGGCGGCGGGCGCGCTCATCGGGCAATCCTCGGGTCGAGCCAGGCCTGGACGATATCGGTGACCAGGAAGGTCAGCGAAACCAGGATGGCCAGGGAGATGGTCAGGCCCTGAAGGACCGGATAGTCGCGACCATAGATGCTGTCGATCAGCAAGCGTCCGGCGCCCGGAACGGCAAAGACCGTCTCGGTAATCACGGCGCCGCCGAACAGCGAGCCGATCTGCAGGCCGAACAGCGTCACCGTGGAGATCAGCGCATTGCGCAGGATATGGCGGATCAGGATGACGCGGGAACGCAGGCCCTTGGCGGTGGCGAAATCGACATATTCGGCATTCATCACGCCGATGATCGAGGCGCGCAGATTGCGCATCAACACGGCGGCGAAACTCAGCGCCAGCGTGAGGGCGGGCAGGAAAAGGTGATAGAGCCGGTCGCCGAAGCTGTCGCCATAGCCGCCGACCGGGAAGAGCTTCAGCTGTGCGGCAAACACCGTCAGAAGAACGATGCCAACATAAAAGACCGGCATCGACAGCCCGACCTGGAAGGTGCCGCGGATGATGCTGTCGGGCAGCTGCTCGCGCTTCAGCGCTGCAACGAAGGCAAGCGGCACGGAAAGGGCGAGCGCGATCACTGCCGACATCAAGGTCAGCATCAGGGTGACCGGCAGGCGCTGCAGGATCAGCGACATGACCGAAACCTTGAGGCCGATAGAATTGCCGAGATCGCCGGTCACGATGCGTTCTACATAGTAGAGAAACTGGACGGGAAGCGGTTGGTCGAGACCGAGCTGGCGATTGATGCGTTCGACATCGGCATCGAGGGCGCGATCACCGAGCATGGCGCTGGCGGGGTCGCCGGGCAGCAGGCGCACGAGAACGAAAGTGACGATGAGAATGAAGATCACCGTCGGGATCATCTGCAGTATGCGGCGGATAATAAAACTGAAAAGGGGCAATAGCCGCTCCTGGTCTTCCTCTG
>Ga0102589_1002146_pt1 | contig 23767 bp, 27 predicted proteins | sample AraplaMF_Col_mLB_FD_76858 | JGI IMG/M metagenome (GOLD analysis project Ga0102589, IMG submission 76858) | Arabidopsis root microbial communities from the University of North Carolina, USA - plate scrape MF_Col_mLB | ecosystem: Host-associated > Plants > Roots > Endosphere | place: USA... | reverse complement strand
GGCAAAAAGCGCCTCTCTGTCAGGGGCGTGGGCGTCCTGCGATTCTGAACGAGCCGCTTCCGCTTTTCTTAAGAAGTTAGGTGGGAGATAAATTGCCCGTAAAAGCCCGATTGGTTCAACTAATAATCAGTGGGGGATGAAAAAAAACCCCACTGATTAAAGTTTCACTTTATTGAGTAATGCATTTAGTTTGAGGAATTTTCTTTTTTCTTTTAACATTTATATATTTAGACTTTAGATTGATTAAAAAGAAATACTAGCAAAAAAAGCTTTAGATAATATCTAAGGCTTTTTTTGCTAGTATTTCTTTATAAATTTTTTATTAAACTGTCCATTTTATAGGGTGCAGTTCAGGTTTCAGATTGTCTCTTTTCATTTTTACGCATTCATCGTACTTTGAAGTAATGTTGCCCATTCTTCCTTCAATAATGAATACATAATTACATCATGTGTAACATCATTTTGAATCATATATTTTCGAAGCAATCCTTCTTCCGTAAAGCCTGCTTTTTGTAATAAATTTCGAGATGATTCATTTTCTGGGTATACAACTGCTGAAATTCTCTCAAAATAAAGTGTTTCAAACCCGTATGTAATAATAGCTTGCAGTGCTTCTGTCGCATACCCTTTTCCCCAATATGTTTCATCTAGTTCATAACCAATTTCAGCTCGTTTATGTTTATTATTAATTAAATGAAAACCGCACGTTCCAATGAGTTGATCTGTACCTTTTAAGACAATTCCCCAGCGAAATGCAGATCCTTCTTCATATCTGCTCCTAAAGTTTTTGATAACGTTTTTTACTTCTTCCACATTTTGAAACGAATCCATTCCAAAATATCGAATGACAGGTTCTTTTGCAAAATAACGAAACATTGCATCTGCATCGACTAATGTTAATTCTCTTAAATGCAGACGATTTGTTTCTAAACTAGGAAATCCCCTCATTTTGTTCCCACCTTTAGTTTATTGAACTGCAAATTTCAATATAATTTCCATCAGGATCACAAACGTAAGAAACAGTTTGTCCCCATGGTTTTGTAACAGGCTCTACTAACACCGTCACTCCTTGTTTTTTTAAGTTATGTATTGTTTCCATAACATCGTCGGCCACAAATCCGATTTCAAATGTAGATGATTGTGATAACGTCTTGGGAATTGGTAATCCAGTTAACTCTCGAACATCATCTCTACTATTGATTGCTAAAATGGTAGAACCTGTATCAAATTCAACATATGTACCGTGTTCACCTTTTATCGGCAGCTGTAATATATCACGATAAAAACGAATACATTCCTCATATTGCTGTGCGTACAAAATTATGTATTTCATTTGAAGTTTCACATTCTTCTCTCCTTTACATTCTTACTATTTTGACAAAAAATGCGAAAATCCTTTCCAGAAATTTTCCCTTGTGAATAAACTTCGCCATATCATCAAATGCTAACAATGGAGGTGTGTTAAAATGGAACCAATGCTTTGTCCAAGTTGCAAAACAAATCGCACACGATTCAACATTATTGAACAAACAGTAAAACCGGTAAAATTAGATCCACAAACTGGCCAAATTGAAGAAGAATATACAAACGAAAATATGAGTGCATTTCATATGGCCTACCAAGGTCCTACATATCGTGTACAATGTGCTACGTGCGGATTAATTGAAAATCCAGAGCAATTTATTAAACCCGCACAAAATCAAGCTTTTTAATTTCCCACAGAAAAGAGCTTGGAGATTTCCCCAAGCTCTTTAATTATCTTATCCCGTAATTCATAGACCGTAAAATCTCTAATTATGGAAGTTTCAATTTACTGATTAATATATTTTACAACAGCCATCTCTTTTCCAAATCTATCGCCATTGTCAACAAACCCCATACTTGAATATAAATTGTGAGCTCCCTTATTTTCAGGGTGATAACCTACAACGATTTTTTGTGCATTCGGTAATTTTTCCATTTCTAAAATCATTAATTGAGTGGCAGTTTTTCCTATTCCTTTACCTTGGAAATCCTTATCAATCATTATTCTATATATCCAATAACCATCAAGTTCTTCTTTTACAGAGTTAAACATTAAAAAACCCACTACGTTTTCTTCAACATAAATAGCATAAGTTTTTAATGATGGTTCAAATTTTGATTGGGCTATTGAAATAGCATTCGATTCAATATAATTTTTTTGTTCTTTCGAAACTTCTAATTCACAGCAATCATACCAATTCTCTGCATTCAACTCTACAATTTTTACGTTTAATGTATCCATACATTTTCCCCTTTCAAATGTCGGGATACGCTAATTTTTTTTGTTAATTAAGCGTAATCCCCTTGTTATTATTAGTGATTAAAATAGTTTTATTTGTCATTATGAACGCCTCCTTAACAGTCGTTATCTGAATTATCTATTAATCAGACTTTTATAGTATACCATAATTTCCCTCGTTTTCAATACATGACTATAATATATTTTTGATTGTACAATATGTAAGCTATAGTTGTTGATTAAGAGTTTTTCTTTATCGGTATATTATCTAAAGCATCCCTTTTTATTTGTTAACCAATCTTCCCAAGCGTCTTCATGCTGTTTCACAAAGAGTGGTGGAAATTCATCAACTGGAAAATACTTAAGCTCTAACGTTTCTTTGCCATCTGCTTTTAACGACCCGCCTACCGGTTTGCATTGAAAAACGACCACAATCGTCTGCGCTTGATCTCCATTTGGATATTCATCGAAATATTTCGTATACACACCAATTAAGTGTTCAACTGTTACCTTTATCCCTGTTTCTTCATATATTTCACGAATGGCTGTCTCCTCAGCAGATTCACCAAGTTCCATGGCGCCACCAGGAAACCCCCACGCATTTCTATCCCCTCGTTTTTGCAGAAGCACTTCGCCTTCCTCGTTACAAATAATACCACCTGCAAAATTAAGAAAAATCCGTTCAGACCCTACTTTCTCTCGGATGAAATGAATATAATCTCGTTTTCCAGTCATAATTACCCCCTGTTATTTACTATTTTTTCTAAATCGCACCAATACACACGATATAATCATAATATACAGAAAGGACTGAATACAATGCCAACATTACGAGATACAGTAAAAAACCTACTCCATGCAGATGAAACGATCCTTTATCACACACAATGTTCTCTATCTTTATTTCTACATAAAGGACCTTCTGTACCGGGAGTAATACTAACAACAAATAATAGGCTGCTGTTTATATATAAAGAAAAAGACAACTATAATCCTATGCGATATGAAGAATACATTTACGAAAATGTCAAGGAAGTAAAAGAGCACCCTTATTTCTTCAGCTCTCACATCACGATTTACTACAACGATGAATGGGTACAATTTCGAGATATTTATGATAAAAATGGAAGAAAACAACTTTGTTCCATAATACAAAAACAAATTACAAGTAACTCTTTATCCTAGGGCTTCTCATTTTTATATTCCTTCATTAAAAGATGGTCTACATTGCAGTATAACGAGAAATAGTTTTAATTTTTAGAAAGATTTGTTAAAATATTCAAAAAGATTGTACTAGAAAGGAAGAAACAAATGATACATAAATTAAAAGAAAATATCTCTTCTGTTTTTGTTGGAAAAGAAAATATAATTGATCTCCTTTTAGTTTCTTTATTAGCAGATGGACACGTCTTATTAGAGGATGTGCCTGGAACAGGAAAAACATTGTTGGCAAAAACAATTGCGAAAAGTATTGGCGGGGAATTTTCACGTGTACAGTTCACACCTGATGTTTTACCGAGTGATGTAACGGGGATTGAATACTTTAATCCGAAAACGAGTGAATTTGAACTGCGTCTTGGTCCTGTTATGACAAATTTATTATTAGCTGATGAAATAAACCGTGCGATGCCTCGTACACAATCGAGTTTATTAGAAGCAATGGAAGAAAGACAAGTAACACTTGAAAAGCAATCCACACCTCTTCCAAAGCCGTTTTTCGTAATCGCAACGCAAAATCCAATTGAATCACAAGGAACATTTCCTCTTCCAGATGCCCAGCTTGATCGCTTTTTAATGACTGTTTCGATTGGCTACCCTACTCCAGAAGAGGAACTTCAAATGATGCGACGTTTTCGAAAAAACAAACCGTTAAATGAACTTCATCCAATCATCTCGCTAGAAGATATAATCCACGTACAAAATAAAGTAAAGGATGTTCATGTTTCAGAACCTATAGAAAGCTATATTATCAAACTTGCTAACGCAACTCGTAATCATGATTTTATTGCAAATGGAATTAGTCCGCGCGGAACACTCGCTTTAGTGAGGGCAGTTCAAGCTCTTGCCTTTTTACGTAATCGTGAATTTTGTACACCAGAAGACATACAAGTTCTACTTCCTTACATTTGGAAGCATCGTATTATTTTATCTATGGAAGGTGCTCTTCGTACAACAAAACATGAAATTATAGAAGCAATTTTAAAAGAGGTGGATGTACCGGTGGAGATTGAGCAAGCATGAATGGACAACGTCTCGTCACGATCCCGTTACTCTTTCAAAGTCATATCATTAAATTAACGATCCCGATTACACTGTTGTTCACATTTTATTTACCGCAGTCATATATCGTATATTTGATGCTGTTTTATTATCTATTTTCTTTTTTTATTTATCGATACGTCAATTACATAGAAAAGCACTTTCAAATAATCAATAAGAAACAAAGAACAAGATTGTTTCCTGAAGAAAATGGACAACTATCCGTTTCGTTACAAAATGAAGCAAAATTACCGCTAGTGAATGGAAAATGTTTTTTTCATGTAAATCCATCGCTCGTTATGCAGCCAAACGATGGTCTAGAACAAATATCAAAAACGCTCTTCTCTTTCCCATTTTCACAACTTGCTCGCTCACAGAACATATGGGATTTAACGTTCACAGCGACAAGACGAGGCGTTTTCCAAATTGAACAGTTTGAATGCATCATTGGTGATCCCTTTAACATCATTCAAGTTCATTTACCCGTTATACATAAATTAAAAACAGAAATTATTGTCTATCCTACTCCAAAGCAAGTTGCGGGATTACAAGAAATACATCAACTATTACTAGGCTCATACAGAACAAATTTTTCTTATTTTCATGATGAAACGTCAATTGTCGGAGTAAAACAGTATGAAAGGGAATCATTTCGTTCCATTCATTGGAAAGCATCAGCGAAAATGCAAAGTTTACAAGCTAAGCAATATGAAGCAGTAAAAAATTATAGCTGGACAATTTGTATCTGTCTTGCCTCAGATCGAGGAATTGGATGGAAAGAAAATATAGAAGATTTGATTTCCTATGCGACATACATTTGTCAAATTGCAACAGAAAGAAAAATTCCTTTTGAGTTATTTATTAGCATTTTAGCAGAAGATGGACCGCTGCACTTAATGTTAAATGAAGGTCCTATGCATTATGCAAAAGCACTTGAAGAACTTGCGCGTATTTCAGAAGATAGTACATTACTGCCGAGAGAGAATTTTCTGCATTATATGATGCGAAAAAGAGTGAGGTCGTCTACGATGTTTTTCCTTGGCGTTTCTAAAAACAATATCCCTCATACAATGCAACCAACATATATTGTTCATGATGAAGGAGTGGTGGAACAGCTTGAATACATGGCTTCGGTACGTTAATGATTTTATACTTCTTCTCCTTCTTTCTTTATTAACCGAAAAAGGAGAAATTGTACATATTGTTTTATTTTTGCTAGCTGGTCATATTTGTTTACTACCTATAGTAAAGATTGGACAAAATAAAAAAAGATGGTTTGTAGCACTATTCATTCTACAAATCATTGTTTGCTATTCTATGGCGTTATTTTCTTCAATAAGTTGCGTATTATTACCGTTTTTCTTTTTTCTTGTGTATGCAAAAGATAATGTCTCACCATTTCATAAATTATTAGGGGCATTTCTATGGTTTTTTTGTTCCTTTCTTCTCCATATGCAGTTTCCATCCATATGGGAAATAGGATTACTCATTTTGCATACACTCCTAACATTATGGATGACAAGTTTTAATCGAAACCAACAAGTAATGCGACTATTGTCAGTTACAACTATTGGGGTTATTAGTTTTTTGATCATTCCTTTATTCCCTTATGTCCGAGCTGGTATCGCTTATGCTATTCAATGGATTGCTTTAGGAGTAGGATATATTTTAAACCCATTATTCTTAACAGCTGAACAGAATCAGACAGACCATTCTTTAAATACTAATTTAACGCAAGGTAAATTGGAGCCTCCGCCGGGTCCAACTAAAGAATATGATCCATTCATTATCCAATGTCTTACCTCTTTGATTATTGTAATTGTTGCGATATATGTGATTCGGAAACTATATAAAAGGCGTCATGAATTCAAATTGGGGCGTATGTCTGCCTATGAACCTATCATTGTTGGCCCAGAACAAGAAAGTATACAAAAGCGAAACCGAAAGTTACGACCACCTAACAATGCAATTCGCAAAGAAATTTTTAAACTCGAAAAAAAATTAAAACCGCCATTCAATCGGCGACGTGGTGAGACAGTGGAACAATGGATGGAACGACTTCGCACTGAAGAAGACATATATATTCAGTCCAACATTATTATAGAAGCATATAGTACTGCCAGGTATGGAGAGAAAGAAGATAGCACTCTTCTTCAGCAATTCAAAACAGAAGCGCATACATTATATAACTACAAAAAGGTAGTTAATAAGAAAAAATAATATAAAAAGCTTTCAAGACCTTCATGAAAGCAATGTGAAAAATAAAGGAGAGTATGCATTAGTCATTTACAACATGTGCTCTCCTTTATTTTATTAAGTGAAAACTACCATCATTATTTTTTTGCTTATTGCTGTCTAAATTTAGAAATTAAGATTTAATCAAAACATGCTCTAATTTATCCCGCTATTCGCGGGCAGTAATACTCCCACCTCAAAATTCGGCGAAAGCAAAGTCCAGCTCTAGCGGCTAGAATCTCCGGTCGTTTCGCCCCCTCGGACGAGGCCAAAAGCGCCTCTCTGCCTTTGGCTCCAACGTCCTACGATTCTGAACGAGCCGCTTCCGCTTTTCTTAAGAAGTTAGGTGGGAGATGAACTGCCCGTAAAAGCCCGATTAGTTGAACTTTATTATCTTTCTCCTTCTAAAATAACAGCCACTAAAAAAAGAATAAATTTCCCTACAATTCCTCTTGCGTAATTCCTTTCTTGTAGTTAGAATAGATTATAGTTAGATAATCTAATTAAAGGGAGTAGACATAAAGAAAATGCGTAAGAACGGAAAAGGAACATATTCAGATGATACCTTACCAAAATTGGGTATTCACCCTTATTTAGACCTTATTAATCACTCTGCATCATCAAGTACAAACCGTAATGATGCCTCTATGGGCTTAATCATGTTATGGTTAAGCGATAATATCTTAGATGTAATGGATCAAGAGTTAGCTCACTTCGGGATTACAGAAAGCAAACTTGATTTGCTAATCTTAATAATTCTGCATGATAACAAAGTGATAACTCCTTCAGCAATAGCTGAACGTTTAGGAATTAGGCGGGCATCTGCAACTTCTATGATTGATTGGTTGGAAAAAAGAAACCTTGTTACACGAAAACCCAGCTCGTTTGATCGTAGAAAAATCCATGTCAGTATTACCGAAGAAGGCCGTACGTTTGTTGAAAAAGTATTGCCAACTTATTGGTCCGTTTGTGCCTCTATTTTTGATGAATTAGATCCTACTGAGCGCCAAGTATTTGAGAAAATCATCAAGAAATTAAATGAAAATATGCAAGTACGACTTGGAGTTGGGCGATAAATAACAATTAACAGCTACCTATCCAAAGCGATAGTAGCTCTTTTTTAGCCATTTAATTAGGTTATCTAACTATAAGTTAATATAATTAAAATAAAGGTGAAGGTGATTTTATGATCGCGATCGATTTTGAAAAACAGCACAACTATAATCTTATGACACTCATATTATGCTGGACTGGAATGGTTGTTATGTCCAGTTTATATGTAAGTATCCCACTCATTACCATGTTTAGTGATAATTTTCATGTTTCTCTATCGCAAGCAGCTACAACTTCTAGTATATTTTCAATAGGTTTTGCTAGTGGATGTTTTATTTACGGTGCGATTTCTGAAAAATATGGCCGCAAAAACATTATATGCATTGGATTAATTTCTTTAAGTGTCATTTCATTACTGCTTGGAATGGTTCATTCTTTCTCATATATTGTTGTATTAAGAGGTCTACAAGGTTTAGCTGCTGCAACATTTTCACCAGTAGCGTTAGCGTACACACTAGAAGTATTCCCTAACGAAAGAAAGGTTGGTGCTGTTGGTTTTATTAGTACAGGATTCCTCGTTGCCGGAATCGTCGGTCAAGTGTTTAGTGCTTACGTAAGCCAACAATTTCATTGGCAATTTGTTTTTTACTCCCTTTCTGCAGTTTATATTCTTACTGCATCAATAGTGTTCTGGTTACTACCAACAAGTATAAGTCATAATCAAAAGAAAAATATTTGGGAGCCAATGAAGCAACTCGGCACTGTCTTTACTAATAAAAATCTAATATTTAGTTACGTAATAGCGTTTGTTCTACTCATGTCTTTTGTTAGTATGTACACCACCTTAGGACAGTATTTAACTAATCTACCTTTCCAAATGAACAATCACGAACTTCTTTATATTCGTTCATTCGGGGTCCTAGGAATGATATTGTCTCCACTAGCAGGTAAATTAGCAAAACGTTTTAGCGTTCTGTTTGTACTTCGGTGGGCGCTACTTCTCTCCATTTTCGCCCTAGCTTCGATGGGCTTTCTTACAAACATATTCTTTTTAACAGTAATGAGTATTGTCTTTGTAAGTGGTATTGCACTCTCCGTACCTTCTTTAGTTTCTCTTATTGGTCAATTAGGAGGTAAAGCTCGTAGTATTGCAATATCAATGTACACAGTCATTTTATTTGCTGGAACAAGTTTTGGTCCAATTATCTCTTTTACATTTATGAAAGCTTTCAGTTTCACTACGACGTTTATTCTACTTGCAGCCATACTCGGTCTAGGCTTACTTGCAGCTTGTCTCGTTAAGCATGAAAATTCACCAATAGTTGAAGTGAAATAAGGAGATTTCCGCTACTTTTAATATGTACTGATTCATTCCATCACGTAAAAAAGAGGATACCTTTATATCCTCTTTTTTATCATACATTTCCCTATTTCTTTACGTTGTCACAATATGCTCTACACACTCAGGTAAATGTTTGAGCTTTGTTTTTAAAAAGACCGGTTGTGTATTAAACAGATGTAATTCTTCTATTGGTACCCACTGAAATTCAAACTCTCGTCCTCCATCTTCTCTTATAAAAGAGCCTGTTTTCGGAATAGGGCAATCTTCTAAATGCGTTTCATAGTAAAATCCTATTTCATGAAACTCATGATTATCATAAGTAAAAAACTTCTCTACAACCCATATTAATCGTTTTACATTTGCATTCGCTTCTAATTCTTCTTGAAGCTCCCTTTTCAGAGCAGACTCACTACTTTCAAGCATCTGAACTCGTCCGCCAGGTAAACACCAAAAATTATCTCCCTTCCCGCGATGAAGAAGAACCTGACCATTTTCAATACAAACGGCTGCTACGCGATAATTGAATCGCTTTCCGTTTTCTGTAAAAACAATATCCATCTCTATCCCCCCATACTTAACTTACAAATCAAAAGCCACAAATTTCATTTTAAGAAATTTGTGGCTAATCTTCTAGTATTTTATTAAATCTTCTGATATTACTTAATTCTTTTAAAAACCTCCATTTACTAAAACTATGGAAATTACCCTTAATTTATCGTAATTCACATATACTTTATAAATAGCACTCGACTTCCGCCTTTTCCATCATAGTTTGTATGTACAGACACTCCATCTATTTCATCATCTCCCCCTTCAATCTCAAATCCGATTTCACGATGAAATTGAATAGATTTTTTGTTAACCGGAGATGTTATTGCTTTTACAACGTGACGACCATTGGAACGAACTGCATCAAAAAAAGAAGAATACAGTGCTGATGCAATCCCTTGTCTTCTAAATTTCGGATTCACACCGATAAAATGAACATACGCTTCATCTTTAAAAGTTTGCGAGAAAAAGCCACATAAAAAGCCAGCGATTTCATTGTCTATTTCAACAATAAAGCTAGTTTCTTGAAAATGAACAAAAAAGAGCTTTGGCAGCATATCTGCCATCGGTCTCCCGCCCCACCAGTCATTTATAACAGAATGAATTGTAGTATAATCCTCAGGTCTAATTTTCCTAACGTGCATTTGTCATACCCTCTCTTTTTCCATTGATATTTATGTTATTAGATATTGAGATGCATTTTCCTTTTTAACTTAAAAATTCATTTTTGCAGATTCCTATCATCATATGAGATAATTCAATTAAAACAAATGAAATTAGGTGAAAAATATGCAAATAAAACCTTCTTTTGGCGAGAAGAAGCAGCATATAGAATACATCTTACGCCCAAGTTCTTATGCAATTATTTTTAATGAAAATACTACTAAAATAGCCGTTATCCAAAAAGGAATACGTTACTTTTTACCTGGCGGTGGAATAGAAAATGGTGAAACAAAAGAAAGCTGCTTACATCGTGAACTATTAGAAGAATTAGGCTGGGCAATTGAAGTGCAGCAGTATGTTGGAAATGCTGAGCGTTACTTTTATGCTGAAAAAGAAGGCGTTTACTATTTAAATGATGGGTATTTTTACATATGTAACAAAACACAAGAAAAGCATACCCCTCAAGAAGATGACTATATCCTGCATTGGGTATCTTCTTCTGAAGCACAGCAGTTGCTTGTTCATGATCATCAACAATGGGCTGTGAGGCAAGCGATTTTATTATGCAAACAAAAATAATTACTTTTTCTTAGAATGATCACCCTTTTATTCCCCAAAAAAGAAGTTTAATTTTTATTTACATAAAATCCGTTACTTAAATTTGTTACATCTTCTGCAAAGTCGCATGTTCGTATTCTAATTTATCACTTAACTGTTTGACTATAAGCTCAAGTGTTTGTTTTTCTAATGTATCTGCATTATTAACTATAAAATCTAATGCACTCCATATTTTAGCTATTGTAATTTGCTGTGTTAATTCTGAAACTGAATATGGAAAAGATACTGAAGTAGCTTTCCAAAAGTTAATGTATGTGTTGGCAATACTAGTTTCTAATGATTTATCAACTGTTCCTAAGCCAGGGATTATAATAGCAAGATCAATAGCAGGGGACCCATATCCTATACGTTCCCAATCGAATAAAACTAATTGATTATTATTTCTTATTCCCCAATTTGTAGGATTAGGATCACCGGATATACAACATAATTTAGCGAATATATCTTTAGATACAATACGTAAACCCTCAATTACTGCTTTTAAATTCAATGGTAGTAATTTTAATGCTTTGTTATCTAAATTCTTCCTCCATTGAAAGATGAATGGTTCATTTATGTTTAAGTTTTGATTCCAAGTATTGAAATGCAAAGTAAATAAATACTTTATTTGCTCTGTATCACCTTTCCATCTAGTATTAGGAAATGGCAGTGGTATATCTTCAATTACAAACCAATAACCTTTTTCTTCTTCATACGTGTAATATGTATTAGGAATATAAATCTTTTTACTATGAAAAAACGACGTTAAATGATTATAAACATCATATTCTCTCTTATATATAGTTTTTTTAACTATAACAGAGCGCTTTTCAAACAAAAGGCGTAAGCAAGATGCGCCTCTTTCTTTATTCACACCACTTAGCTCAACTATCATTTTCGGCTCTCCATAATTATCTTTGATAAATCGCTGAACCAATGCTGGCAACTTATTCAATTCACACCATCCTTTCATTTTTTGTTATTATCTAAAAATCTTATATTAATAATTCCCCCGAAATATTTTCTTTGATTTAATACAAAATACAAGGCTCAACAAATCCATATTCTATACTTTTGTCACAAACAAATTAAAACCTTTAATTAATATATTTAACCAATACCTTTATTGGTTTTATTTTTTCATCACTCAACTCTTGAAAACACCGAATGAGCTCTTGATGTGTTATTTCATGTTCAAATAACTGGCCTACAAATGGAGTATGTTTGACATAATGTAAGAACCAACTTGCATGCCTTTTATAATCTAATCCATCACTAGAACCTACTATACGTAGTTCCTTTTCATAAAACTCTGGTGTTAAATAAAAATCTTCTTTATTACCATCTGATAAAATACATATCTCTCCATTCTCTTTAACACCTTTTTGAAGGCATGTAAACGCTGAATTTGTAGCTGAACATTCAATCCCATAATCGTAATAATTCTCCTTTATTTCATTCGGACTATACAGATTAGTAGCACCAAATGTTTTCGCTATTTCCCTTCTAGCTTCATTTGGTTCAATTATGTCTATTTGAGAAAGATTTAGTGCATGTTTAAGGTAATAAACGGAAAGTAACCCCACTGTTCCTACTCCAGTTACAAGTACCTTACTATTCACTTTGGGATTTAATTTCCGTACTCCTTTCGCAGCATCACACGATAGTATTGTCAACAAAGCGAATGAATATGGGACGTCTCTTGGAATTGGGATCGCTTTATTCTCTTTCACAATCCCAAGGGTTTTATGTCCGTAAAAAGCAACTACCCGATCACCAATTTTAAATGACTCGACACAATTACCAACACTTATAACTTCACCATAACTCTCATAACCGGTTTCTTTAGGGTAAGTGGCCCTCGTTTCTGTTTTATCATTCTCATTATATTGAGGTAATTCTGCTCCAATACTTATAGCGCCTGCTATTGTTTTAATTAACAATTCGTCTTCTTTCAATCTACCAATCTCTTCTTTTTTCCATTCAAGATGCTTTTTCCCGCATAAAACGAGCGAATGTTGTTCCATCTTTCTCCCACCCTCTAATAACTCTAACTTTCTCCAATTAACATAATTCCTTTGTGAATAAGTACATACCATTCCGTATATGACATATACTCATATTGTCTTCCTTCCCTTCAAACTCTACAGCAAATGGGAATTCACCGTGATTTTTTAATTGATCCCGAACGATACCATTCCCTATCGGTTCACAAAATTGAATGGTTATTTTCCCGAGAGAAAAACCTTGAACTACCGCATTCCACTCCTTATTTATTGTTGGAGAACTCATTTCTATTTGCAGTAACTCTTCCCAGTGTTTGCTTGTTTCATTTACATTAGTAATAGTATAGAAAACTGTTTTCATTTCAATTATGTTATTGTTATGAGGTGAAATTACTCCTTTTCTCTGTAAATCATCCCTTCTTTTTTCATCCGATTCACTCCACTCAATAAAAAACGGAAATCTAGGACCGCCTTCTTCTTGTTCAATAAATAACATCTTCCACCTTAAGAGAGTTCCGTCATCCCTCATACGTTTACCTTCCAATGGACCGTTTATTCGAAAACCCTTTTCCACCAGCCTTTTAGCAAGCTCTTCCATATGTTCTGTGCGCAGCGCAATTTGAAGCATTCCTTCTCCTGTTTGCAACTTATGAACAACTTGTTGAATAAGAGGATTCTCCGCTCGGTTTGCAACCTTTTGATTTTGCACTGCTAAAAACTCAATATATGCTAAATCAAAATAACATAAACTATTGTGGGTTCCCCAATTCGTATGCTCCCCTCCTAGAACTACATGAAATCCATGTAGTTTCATTTGGTCTATCGCCTCAGCTGGAGAGCATCTAACTACATGAACAAGATGATCAAACTGTAACATCTCCTCACCCCATACTTTTGTCCTTTTTGTACATTACACTTCAATTCTTTCTTGTGACTTAAAATTACAAAGACTCTGTCAACTTATGTTTATTATAATGAAAAAATTATGCTAATTGGAAGAATAAAGGATTTTTTCTAGAAAGAGCATTCTATATTCTTCTTAGTAATAAAAATTTCATCTCAATAGATTTGTCGAAAAATATTCGTCTGAATTTTCTATTAATTTTGAAGGATTTTTCGAAACATTTTACGAAACCATTGTATAACCTTTTTTATTAGGAGGTTATTTCATACATACTTTTTTTAGGACGGGATGAATTTTGAAAGCGCTTTTCTAAAATAGCCATTTATTTCTATAAAAAAGTCCTTGCACTATTTTCAGAAAATCATTACAATTGCCATATATTAAAAATCATAGTAATAGAAAAATCCTCATCAATCCGATGAGGTAGAGGTTGCGGCTTTTATTAGTAATCTAGACGAGACACAGAGAACGTCAATAACTCTAGATAAAAGGAAAAGCTGCCGAAGTTTATACTTCTTCTCTGGAAGTATATGCTGGGGCTGTTTTCGAATAGGAACAGAACTGTCACGTTTACAAAATTACCGTGTAAACGTGGGGCGCTATCTTAACGGAAGGTATGATGGGGTGGCTATTTTTGAAATGCTCCGCTAAAGTCCTTTGGCGGTTTTTTTTATTCCCCCCGCTCCTTCCTATCTTACAAGAAAAGGAGTGTTGAACATGAACGGCGCAACTACTAACGTTACCTCTACAACTTCAAAACAATCTGCACAAACATCTAATGAACTACGACGCGGATTGAAATCTCGCCATCTTACAATGATTTCACTTGGTGGTACAATTGGAACAGGTTTATTCCTAGCAAGCGGTGGTGTTGTCCATACAGCTGGTCCTGGTGGTGCTCTCGTCGCCTATGCTGCAATTGGTATTATGGTATATTTTTTAATGACAAGCTTAGCAGAATTAGCATCCTACATGCCTGTAGCAGGATCATTTAGCACCTATGCAACAAGGTTTGTTGATCCATCACTTGGATTCGCATTAGGTTGGAACTACTGGTATAACTGGGCTATCACAATTGCTGCTGAACTCTCTGCAGTTACATTAATTATGAAATTTTGGTTTCCTAATACGCCTTCCTTACTTTGGAGTGCAATTTGTTTAGCTATTATGTTTCTTTTAAATTATTTATCAGTTAAAGGATTTGGCGAAGCGGAATATTGGTTTGCACTTATAAAAGTTGTAACTGTTATCGCCTTTTTAATTGTCGGATTTCTTATGATTTTCGGTATTATGGGCGGAGAACCTGTTGGTTTTAAAAACTTCACAGTTGCAGATGCACCGTTTAACGGCGGCTTCATGGCAATTATCGGTGTATTTATGGCAGCTGGATTCTCATTCCAAGGAACAGAATTATTAGGAGTTGCAGCTGGCGAAACTGAAGATCCACAGCGTAACATCCCAAAAGCAATTCGCAGCATCTTTTGGCGAATTCTATTATTCTATATTTTTGCAATTCTCGTAATCGGTTTATTAATCCCTTATACAAACGAAAACCTTGCAGCAAGTGATATAACAGTAAGTCCATTTACACTTGTATTTGAAAAAGCGGGGATTGCTTTTGCAGCATCAGTAATGAACGCGGTTATTTTAACAGCTGTTTTATCTGCAGGTAACTCTGGTATGTATGCATCAGCACGTATGCTCTGGGATTTAGCAAACCAAGGTAAAGCACCTAAATTTTTAGGGAAATTAAATAGTCGCGGCGTACCAGTAAATGCATTGATTGCAACATCATTAGTTGGATGTGCTGCTTTCTTAGCTTCTTTATTCGGTGATGGTGTTGTATATGTATGGCTATTAAATGCCTCTGGTATGTCAGGTTTCATCGCTTGGATCGGAATTGCAATTAGTCACTATCGTTTCCGAAAAGCATATATTGCACAAGGAAAAGACTTAAATGACTTACCATATAAAGCAAAATGGTTCCCATTCGGCCCTATCTTTGCATTTGCATTATGCTTAATCGTTATTCTTGGTCAAAACTACGGTGCATTTATGGGCGAGTCTATCGATTGGAACGGTGTACTCGTTTCATATATTGGCTTACCTCTTTTCTTAATACTTTGGTTAGGCTATAAATTTACAAAGAAAACAAAGGTTATCCCATTAGATAAATGTGAGCTTTAACAACCAAAACCTATCAACTTCTGTTGGTAGGTTTTCTCGTGTTACTGTATATATGTTTTTAGGCAAACGATGGCATCTAGCGTGTATAGAAACGCTCAAGGACTTCTCCTTCCACATGCAATGTCTACAACAAAGGGAAAAAGTAAGTAGCGGTCACTTCTTGTTTTACATGCCATTAACTAATATATTGAAAAATCAAAATTAGATTTATATATTATTGTTTCTTTGTTAAAATAGGTGTTTAGGAAAGGAACGTGATCATATGAATATTCGTGTTACAAATACAACAAAAGAACAATTGCTACAAAACAAAAATAAAATCATTGTTAGAATAAAAGGAAGTATCGGAAACACTTGTACTGTCTATGTAAACATAGATTTAATAGTTGATAAATACAATGCAAATGATGTTGTATTTGAAGATGATCAGCTCGTTATTCAAATGGACGATTTTACAAAAGATTATATCGGAAATACAATGACGCTAGACTACAATACAGGATTTAAAATTACAACACCAAGTGAAACGATTGTTTATGGTTTATCGCTAAAAAAATAATGCTTTTTAAAATAAAACAAACAACGCATCGAAAAACACAATGCGTTGTTTGTTTTATTCTATCCTTTTAGAACCAAATCAGCATGTTTATCAGGAGCTTCCGTATTGACATAAAATTCTTCAGCTTTCCAATATCTATTCTCAAATTTGGCAATGTTCTTTTGAGTATCCTCACTTTCACGAAGAAACCTCTTACTTCTTGGACAATCTAGATATACGACATAATCATAGAAGTTTCTCCACTCTTTACGCTGCAGAAAAACACCTTCTACGATGATAACTGAAGCGTTAGTAAGTTGAACTTCCTGCCGACTATGTGTATCAGATTCATTATCATAAATAGGAAGAATCAGATGGTTAGTGGATTTTAGATTACCGAAAAAATTACGACTTAACCAGTCCGTATCCCATTGTAATTTATAATACTCATACCATTCTTCATTCCCCGTATTGTAACGTTTTTCACGCTCAGCAATATAATCGTCAATATGAAAAACATGAAACGGGATCTTCTTTTCTTTCATATTTTGACTAAGTTTTTCCACAATTGTTGTTTTGCCAGAACGGCTTAATCCATCTACCCCTAAAATAAACCTATTTCCTACGCTGGCATTTCCAATTATTTTCAGCAATGTTCTTTCGTTCTCCCCCAAACTACTCTCCCCTTTGCAACAGCTCTCTTTTTTCGTAACTATGATGAGATTTTAACAAATATAATACAATTACTCTGGCTTATCTTGATCTGCGGCAATTCCCTTCACAAATTCCCCAATTGTTTCATGAAATACATAATCAAAATATTGTTCTTTTCCTGTTTGTTCATTATTAACAAGTATTGTTGTTGCTCCTATTTCTCGTTTTGCTATTTGCGGAAAGGATGCGACAGGCTGCACTTTCAATGACGTTCCCATCACAAGCAATATATCCGTTTCATATACCCTTTCAACAGCCTTTTGAAATTGCGGTAATGTATCTCCATATAACACAACATCTGGATTCAAAATGAAATTACACTTTTCACAGCGCGGTACTTCATGTTCAATCATATATTGTAAGTTGTATTTTGCACGACACTTCGGACAATGAGCAGATTGAAGCGTACCATGTAAATCAATGATACGTGTACTCCCGCTCAATTGATGAAGGCCGTCAATATTTTGTGTTAACACTACAATATCTTTTCCCGTCTGCTCTAACTGTGCAAGAAACGCATGTCCATCATTCGGTTTATATTGATGGAATGTATCAATTTGAAAAATTGCTTTGTAATGTTTCCAAAATTCTTTCGGATTTCGATTATAATATCCTCTTGATAAATACATTTCCACATTTGCATCTGCATATAAACCATTTGCTGAACGAAAGTCTGGAATCCCACTTTCTGTACTTGCACCTGCTCCAGTTAACACTGTAATTTTCTTAGCGTTGTTAATGATAGAACGCACTTCTCCATATTGCTGCACAACATTCACCTCTATGTATCATTCTTTTTTCATTATAACAGGCATTCGCAATAACTTGGAAATATTTCCTTTATAAGTTATCCCGCCTAACTTCTTAAGAAAAGCGGAAGTAGCTCGTCCAGAATGTGAGGGGGGGATGGAGCTTCTGACGTAGAAATGTTTTTTGCCTCGCAGGAAGAAGCGTAGCCACCGAACATTCTAGCCACTGGAACTGGACAATGCTTTTGCTGAATTTTGAGGCGGGAGTATTACTGCCCGCGAATAGCGGGATAAAAATAAAAGAAGGAATCAAAACTCCAAATAAGTTTTGATTCCTTCCAAAAACAATTATAACGCTCTAACATTTTCCAGTGGCCAAAATACTGCTGAACCTTTTCCAACAATTTGCTTTTCAGAAACAAATCCAAATCGTCGGCTATCTTTAGATACTTGACGATTATCTCCTAGTACAAATACAGAATCTTTTGGAACAGTTTTTTGTCCAGTTATTCCTTCTAACGTGAAATCAGGAGTTAACACATCACCTGATACCTGCTTTTTATATTCATCTAAATACGGTTCAGCAACTGGTTTACCATTTACGTATAAAATATCGTGTTTATATTCAATTGTGTCTCCCGGTAATCCAATTACTCGTTTCACTAAATCATGACCTTCATTCCCATGAAAGACGATAATTTCAAAACGATCTAATCCTTGTACACTATAGCCAATTTTATTTACAACCATTCTCTCATTGTTTTCTAGCGTTGGCATCATAGATTCTCCTTGCACAAGCGATGGTGTAAATAAAAACGCCCGGCAAACAAACGCAATAATTAAAGCGAAAGCAATACTTTTAACCCATGACATAACTTCACTCTTTTTCATCTATTCCCTATCTCCTTTAACAACTAGTCATTTTTGCGATTTCTTGTACATTTTGAACAACAACTTCACCAAAGCACGATTTTTCTTCTCTTACCGCTGTACCTACGTGAGCTTGTGTAATCTCTGTTTCATGTAGTAATCGTTGTACATTCTCTTTCGTGATACCACTACCAACAATCATTTCTATTTGCCCTTCACTTGCCTCGTGCATTTGGCGCAAGACCGAAATGTTATCTTCTATTTTCCCTTGTCCACCAGATGTTAAAATATGTGTGACTTCCTTAAACTTCCGCAATGTTTTGACAGCTACTACTAAATCTGCCATTTCATCAATTGCACGGTGAAACGTCACGTTCATTCCCTCTACTACTTCTAATAATTTTGCTAACTTTTCTTCATCAATTTCATTCTTTTCATTTAAAACACCTAATACAACACCAGCTGCACCAAGCTCTTTTGCCACTCGAATATCTTCTCTCATTAATTCTATTTCTTCATTAAAATATACGAAAGACTTAGCATGCGGACGAATCATTACATGCACCGGAATAGAAACAGCGCGTATCACGTTTTTTATTAACGCAAAGCTTGGTGTAAGACCACCTTCTGTAAAAGCTGTAATTAATTCGATCCGTTTCCCACCGCCACGCTCAATCCGTTTGGCATCTTCTAAACATGTTGCGATGACTTCTAGCATTCTTAAACTCCTTTTTGTACATTGTCCATTTTATTATATACGAAAAAGGATAGTAGTACCTATTTTTTAACACCAAAATCTTGCAAAGCATTCTGTGCTAATAATGAAATTGTCATATCATCCATTGGAGGATTATGAAGGCCAGCTCGCACATGTAAATAATAACGGTGTAATGGATTTTTTTCAGATAAACTCCTTGCTCCGACGATACGCATCGCCTTATCAACTATAGAAATCACTGCATTTGTCACCGTATACTTCACCGCAGCCATCTCGGCTTGCATACACTGTTTATTTTCTTCTTCATACCGCTTTGCAACACTATATAAAAACGAACGGGATTGCAGCAACTCTAATTCTATTTCTCCTATTAATCTTTGCACATTTGGCACCATTGCAATCGGCTCTTTCAAACTATTCGGTTGATACGTTGCAGCAAATTGCAAAGCATACTGCCGCGCTGCTTGGGCAATTCCGAGATAACAAGCCGGAATGTGAAGAAGCCATCCTCTTCTCTTTTCTATATTACGAGGAGAAATTTTCTCAACAAAATATTTATACGGAACTGCTACTTGTTCTAAAATTAAATCATGACTTGCTGTACCGCGCATAGCTACACTATCCCACGTTTCTTCAATTGAAACACCCTCTGTATGACGCGGAACAAGAAATTCACCTACTTCTTCCGTTCCTTCTATAGATGCGGAAACAAAGAAATAATCTAATACCGGTGCCATTGTTGTAAATGTTTTTTGTCCTGAAATAATCCACTTATCTCCTTTTCGTAATGCTGTTGTCTCTAGCCTTCCTCCTCTTGTCGGACTCCCCGTGTTTCGTTCCGTTGCAGCACGGTTTATAAGCGCTCCGTTTTTCACCTTTTTGCAAAGCCAAGAAAACATTCTCTTATCCCATGAACGATTTTCTGAAAGTTCATGCATAATCCCAAGATGCCATCCCATACATAGTGCCGTTGCACCATCGCCTTGTGCAATGTATTCTTGAAAAAGTAAAAGATCATATAAGGATATGCCTATCCCACCTTCGTCCTTTGGAACTGTCCATGATGTATACCCAATTCCCTTTAAATCTACTACATTTTCAAAAGGAAATGAATACAATTTATCTAACTGCTGTTCTCTCTTTGAAAATAGAGTGATATATGGTTGTAATTTACTAAGCCGCTCTTGTTGCTCTTTCGTTCTTACAAAATCCATTTCATCAATCCTTTCATCGTCATCCTAAAATTATATGCATACAATTCTCTTTAGTTATTACACGACAAAAATTTCGTTCATGGATACTTCACTTTACACATTCTTTTCCTTAAACATATTAATCTACACTTCAATTGTCTCACTATTCCGATATAAAAACAATGTTTTAAACAAAAAAAGATTTCCTAATACATTAGGAAATCTCCCTTACCCATCACCCTTGAAAAACCGAACAGGTAAGGATGCAACATAACCAATATAAGAACATAACTCTTTAAAAAAGAACGGTAACTCTGTGTCTAGGCTGCGGTACGCAGACGTTGGTGTTGGTGAAGAATATGCATCCATACCGAGATGCTTAGCAATTCGCATCGCTCGTTTCATATGAAGTGGATCACTTACAATTGTATACGTTTGTATGCCATTATCTTTTCCAATCTGCAGAGCATTTTTTAAATTCTCTTCAGTAAAACGCGACTCCGTTTCAATTAAAATATCTTCATCCTTCACACCATGCTTTAATGCATATATTTTTGACGTACGTGCTTCTTCTAGTTCCGCTTCAAATTTCGTACCACCTGTAAAAATAATTTTTTTAACATCTCCATTTTGATAGAGAGAAATGGCATGATTAATTCTCTCGCGAAGCACCGGTGACGGTTTTCCATTCCAAGAAGCAGCCCCTAGCACAACTGCCGCATCTGTATTAACTTGATCTGTCTTAGAACGATAATGCCAAATATCATACGCCGCATACCCGACAAATACAATAATGGAACCAAGTATGAATAAGAGTGCCTGTACCACCCTTAATTTTATACTTCTTTTTTTCTTCATAAACTTATAGCCCCCGTAACTCATACATACTTTATACAAAATTCGTTTAATCGAATAATCGGTCAACTTGTTATTTGAATTCATCTGAAAGAAGGTATCTTCTTTAAAAGCAGTTCTATAATAGAGATTGTAATAAAAAGAGACTTTTATATTTCACATTAAGATATATCCGTTCCATTTTTTCACCATCTAAGTCACCGCTATGCAAGATTCAACATAATCGCTACATGCTTGCTCCTTTTGTTTCAAACTTTGCATGTGGTAGGAAAAGGCCTTGACCGCTTCTATGCGCGGCCAGATGCTCTCGTCCCCCCAAAAAAGAAAATGTTTTTAAATTATATAAAAATGGTCTATTTACAATAACAACTTATATTTCTCTCAAACTCTCAACTTCTATATTGTAGCGAATTTTTCCGCAGAATGGAATCATGAAAAAAAAGTATATAAAATACGTAATCATTTTGTAAGAAAAAAATGCCCCTAGCATACTAGGAGGCATTTCTCTTTGACTGTTATTTCAAAATCCAATATTTCATATCATCTTCCTGTAGCACACAACAAAAACCAGATTTCTCCAATACTCTTGCAGAAGCAGTATTACTTGTTAAACATTCCGCCTTAATTGTCGTTATATTCTCCTGATTTAATAACCACTCCACAAGGCCTTTTACCATTTCTGTAGCATATCCTTTTCCTTGGTAATCTGGGACAATACTATAGCCTATTTCAACAATTCCATTTACATCTGGACCGCCTTTACAGCCCATATCACCAATTATTGTATCATCATCTTTATGAATAATAAGACCACTCCACCTACTACTCTCTGGATTTTCCTGTAGCCTCTCTGCTTTCCAAGGTAAAATTTCCGCATAATCAAGCATTGGCCATTGATTCGAAACTTTATAAGGAATTACTTTTGAAAGCTCCTCATTCCCTTTTATTGTAGCCTCTACTAATTCTAATGTGAAAGTAATCATTTTTAAACGTTCTGTTTCTATATACGGCAACTTTATCCCCCTCTACCTATAACACATTAATTTATTTTCTAACTGTTCTTTTATACTTGGCCAATCTGCTGAAATAATACTATAAACAACCGCATCCCTCACGTATCCATTTGGAAGTTGGCGTTCATTTCGCGTTACTCCTTCTTTAACTGCCCCTAACCTTTCAATTGCTCGTTGTGACTTTTCATTACGAGCATCGGTTTTAATTTGGACACGTAACATGCCTAGCTCTTCAAATGCATAGCGAAGCATCATATATTTGCACTCTGTATTTACACTTGTTCGTTGTACAATTGGACTGTACCAAGTATGCCCGAGTTCGGCTGTTTTACAATCAATTGATACGTTGTATAGCCGCGTCGTTCCCACAATCTCATTTGTTGTTTGATCAATTACAGTAAACGGAAGGTCAATTCTCTTTTTATACTTTTCTATTGATTCTTCAACTAATCTTTCCATATCTTCCATGCAATCCATTTTCGCGATTAAATATGTCCAAATATCTGGGTATTTTTCAATGATAGCATACAATGGTCTTACATCATTTATAGATAGTAACTGCAATTTTGCTCGATTATGTACAATTTCCACTGGACAGTCCCCTTTATTTTTCATTTCAATTATATAATAATATTAATTGTATAAATTTTCAAAACTTTGGACCAAAAAAACTTTAGGAGGAAATATATTTTGAAACGTTATTTTATTAAAAATAGATGTACATATTACAGAATGGGGAAGAAAAAATACCCCTGTAATCTTTTGTTTACACGGATTAGGCGGCACGAGTCTTAGCTTTATCGAAATTGCTGAGCAACTTAAAGAGGAGTATAGGGTAATTGCAATTGATGCGCCTGGACACGGTAAAACAGCTCCATTTGAACAAGCTGAAGAATACGAAATGCCTCGTTTGGCGACGTGGCTAAATGACTTATTGGATCATCTTGATATTGGCCAATTTTATTTCTTATCACATTCTTGGGGAAGTTTTGCATCATTATTTTATTTAGCGGAATATCCAAAAAGAGTAAAAGATTCCATTCTCATTGATGGCGGTTA
>Ga0102589_1002145_pt1 | contig 23768 bp, 18 predicted proteins | sample AraplaMF_Col_mLB_FD_76858 | JGI IMG/M metagenome (GOLD analysis project Ga0102589, IMG submission 76858) | Arabidopsis root microbial communities from the University of North Carolina, USA - plate scrape MF_Col_mLB | ecosystem: Host-associated > Plants > Roots > Endosphere | place: USA... | reverse complement strand
GCTCGTCCTGGTGATGGGCGCCGAGGGCAAGGGCCTGCGCCAGCGCTCGCGCGAGCTCTGCGACCATCTCGCCCGGCTCGACATGCCCGGCGCGATCAAGAGCCTCAACGTCTCGAACGCGACCGCGATCGCGCTCTACGCCGCGACCCGGCGCAACTAGGTCTCAGCGCCGCGCCACCCGGCCCTCGCTGCTGAAGCGCATGACCCTGACGACCGGCTGGCCCCGGCGCGTCTCGATCCGGTACAGGACCGGATCGGCCGCGGGTGGGCGCGGAATCCCGATCGCAACCGGAATCGAAGGCTCCTTCACCGGCGGCGGCTCACCGACCTCGGGCAGCACGACCACGGTCTGCTGGCCGCTCGGCCAGCCATAGAAGCCGGGGTAGCCGGCGTTGTAGATGCCGGCGCGGCCGTGGCGAACATGGCCCGGCCGCATGACTGGCCGCATCGGCGCAAAGCGCTGAACCGGAGCGGACAGGCCGCCAGCGGCCGGCGTCGCAACGAATCCCGGGGCCGCAGCGGCCGGAGATGCGACTCCGCAGAGTCCGCCGAACACGACGACCAGAGGCATTCCGGAGCGAATTCTCATCGCCAACTCCCCTTCCTGCGCTCGCAGCCGGCCCGAAACCGACATGGTTAGCGAAAGGTTAGCGGCTCGCATTCGGCAAGGCGAGTCATCATCGGATCTGGAGCCGGTTCGGCGCGGCCGAACGGTCAATCCTTCGTCTTACGCCTTTCGGTGCAAGACCAAGTGCTCGGTTGAAGATTGCCGGGGGTGGACGCATTCCTAGCCCATCAAACTTGGCTTTTCAAAGGCCTTTGTCCTGAGTCGGTCCTGCGCCGGCTCCAAGCGAAGAACCGCCGGAAGGGCGGCGTGAGGGCACAGCGGATGGTCCGCGGTGTCCGGGGGAACGATAAGACGGGAGCGCTTCATGAGCATGGCACAGGCATCCGGGGCGGCAGGACCGCGCCCGATGACCAGGGAGGAGAAGAAGGTCATCCTGGCCTCCTCCCTGGGTACGGTCTTCGAATGGTACGATTTCTACCTCTACGGCGCGCTCGCCACGATGATCGGCGCGCACTTCTTCTCGGCCTTCGACGCCAATACGCGCGCCATCTTCGCGCTGCTCGCTTTCGCCGCCGGCTTCCTGGTTCGCCCGTTCGGCGCGCTGTTCTTCGGTCGCCTCGGTGACCTGATCGGCCGCAAATACACCTTCCTCGTCACCATCCTGATCATGGGCGCCTCGACCTTCCTGGTCGGCTTGCTGCCAAGCTACGCCTCGATCGGCTGGATCGCCCCGGTCATCCTGATCGCGCTGCGCATGCTGCAGGGCCTGGCGCTCGGCGGCGAATATGGCGGCGCGGCGGTCTATGTCGCCGAGCACGCTCCTCCGGGACGGCGCGGCTTCTACACCTCCTGGATCCAGACTACGGCGACGCTTGGCCTGCTGCTCTCGCTGATCGTCATCCTCGGCATCCGCACCACCATGGGCGAGGCCGACTTCGCCGCCTGGGGCTGGCGCATCCCGTTCCTGGCCTCGATCATCCTGCTCGCCATCTCGGTCTGGATTCGTCTCCAGATGCAGGAATCGCCGGCCTTCCAGAAGATGAAGGCCGAGGGCACCGGCTCGAAGGCTCCGCTGTCGGAAGCCTTCGGCCAGTGGAAGAACGCCAAGATCGCGCTGCTCGCGCTGTTCGGCCTCACCGCCGGCCAGGCCGTGGTCTGGTACACTGGCCAGTTCTATGCGCTGTTCTTCATCCAGAGCATCCTGAAGGTCGATCTCTACACCTCGAACGTGCTGATCGCCTGGTCGCTCATCCTCGGCACCGGCGGCTTCATCGTCTTCGGTTCGCTGTCTGACAAGATCGGCCGCAAGCCGATCATCCTGGCAGGCTGCCTGATCGCGGCGCTGACCTACTTCCCGCTGTTCGGCGCGCTCACCAAGGCGGCCAATCCCGGTCTCGCCGCGGCCCATGACAACGTCAAGGTCCAGGTCGTCGCCGATCCCGCCACTTGCGGCTCGGTCTTTGACCCGGTCGGCGTGCGCACCTTCACCCAGCCCTGCGACGTCGCCCGCCGGACGCTGGCGACCCAGGCGATCGTCTACACCCAGGCCCCGGCCCCGGCCGGCGCGGTGGCCAAGGTCACCGTCAACGGCAAGGACGTGGCGATCGACGGGTCCTTCGCGGCGAATATCGCCAAGGAAGCGGTCGCGGCCGGCTATCCGGCAGCGGGCGATGCCCGCATCGTCAAGACCGGCTTCCTCAGCGCGCTGTTCAATGCGCAGTCGCTGACCATCATCGCGATCCTGACCGTGCTCGTGATCTACGTGACCATGGTCTACGGCCCGATCGCGGCGGCGCTGGTCGAGCTCTTCCCGACCCGCATCCGCTACACCGGCATGTCGCTGCCATACCATATCGGCAATGGCTGGTTCGGCGGCCTGCTGCCGGCGACCTCCTTCGCCATGGTGGCTGGCACCGGCGACATCTTCTACGGCCTCTGGTACCCGATCGTGATCGCGATGATGACCTTCGTCATCGGCATGCTCTTCGTGCCCGAGACCAAGGATCGCGACATCCTCACCCACGACAACGACTGATCCATCAGCCTGGATCGGCCCAGCCGACCCGCGAACCCCGCCCGAAAGGGCGGGGTTTTTCGTTGCCCGGACAAGCTGAAATTAACCCGAATGGGTCAGACAGACTGACATGTCGGGCAAGGGAGAGTGCTTGATCATGCCGGAAGCCGATCTCGGGCACCGCTGACGCCGATACCGATGGACCTTGCGACCCTCTGGTACCTGACGCTCGGAACGCTACTCGTCGCAGCCGCCATGACCCTGTGGGAGCGGCAAGCGCAGACCCAGCGATCACGGGAGCTCGGCCTCTGGGCGGCAGCCTACGGCGTCTTCGCCGCAGGCTGCATCCTCGCCATGAACCGAGGCATGTTTCCCGGCGTCGCCGGCCCCGCCCTCACCAATGTCGTCATGTTGCTGGGCTACATGCTCGTCCTGCAGGGAACCTTGCTGCTGGACGACAAGAAGCTGCCTGCCGCCCTCGTTGCGGGGGGCCTGGCCGCGATCGGTGCGGCCTGGTTCGTGGCCGGCACCGGGCTGGGGAACGCCTTCTGGAACTATGTCAGCGCCTTCCCGATCGCCGTCGTCAGCGGCCTGACCGCCGTCGCCTTGTTCCGGAGCCGTACCGCAAAGGGGCTGCGCTCCCGTCCGGTCGCGATCGCCGTCTTCGCCTGCCACGGCCTCTTCAATCTTGCCCGCACATTCGTCGCGCCCGTGATCGCATCGTACCTGGGCGATGGCGTGCCGCTCATCGTCGCCAAGATGACGATGTACGAGGCCGTGCTGTTCAGCGTCGCGATGCCGATGTCCCTGCTCGCCCTGGTCCGCGAGGAGGACCGGGCGCGGCTCCTGGCGAGCGCGCGCACCGACTTCCTGACCGGCCTCAACAATCGCCAGGGCTTCTTCGAGCTCGGCCCCGAGCGCCTGCGAAGTGCGGACCGGAGCGGTTCACACGCGCTCCTCGCCTTCGACCTCGATCATTTCAAGGCGATCAACGACACCTATGGCCACGACGCCGGCGACCAGGTCCTGACGCTCTTCGCCCGCGTCGCCGGCGAGGCTGCGGGGCCGGCAGCCATGACCGCCCGGCTCGGCGGCGAGGAGTTCGCGATCTTGCTGCCGGCGACCGGCGCGGAGGCTGCCCGCAAGATCGGAGAGGACATCGCGCGTCGCTTCGCCGAGGCGGCGGCGCGCAGCGACGGGCTCGCCATCGCGGCGACCGTCAGCATCGGCCTGGCCGAGGCCGGCGCCCGCGAGAGCGACCTGAACGGGCTGCTGGCCGCTGCCGATCGCGCGCTCTACCGAGCCAAACTGCTCGGGCGCAATCGGATCGAGATCGCGGAGCCCGTCAGGGCTGGCGAGGCGGCCTGAGCCGTCGCTCCGAGCCGCGACGATCGCCTCACACCGGCAGCACGGTCACCGGCGTGCCCAACGCGACGCGCGCGTAGAGATGGATGATGTCCTGGTTGATCATCCGGATGCAGCCGGAGGAGACGTTGGTGCCGACGGTATAGGGCTCCAGCGTGCCGTGGATGCGATAGCCGAGATCACGCCCTTCGCCGAAGAGGTACATGGTGCGCGCGCCCAGCGGGCTCTTCGGCCCGCCGCGGACGCCGGGGCCGCGCGAGGTCGGTTCGAGCTGGGCCCTGATCTGCGGATCGCGCTCGATCATCTCCTGCGGCGGCACCCAGTCCGGCCAGTCGCGCTTCATGTTGATCTTCGCCTGCCCCGCCCAGCCGAAGCCCTCGCGGCCGACGCCGACGCCATAGCGCGTCGCCACCCCCTGCGATTCGACGAAATAGAGATGGTAGGAGCCGGGGTCGACGACGATGGAGCCCGGCGGCTCGGCGCCGCGGAACTCGACCGTCTGGCGCAGATAGCGCGGCTCGATGCTCTGATAATCGATCGCCGGCACCGGAAAGCGTTCGCCCGGATACTCCACATAGACCTGCGCGTAGTTCGGGCGCGCGAGCGTGCGCGTCAGGCTGGGTCCTCGCGACGCGGTAAACTCCGGCAGCGCCACGATGCTGCTTCCACCGCCGCAGCCGGCAAGGCCGGGGGCGAGGAGCGACAGGGAGGACATGGTAAAGGTGCGACGGCTCAGCATGGACACATCTCAGGCAAGGCTTTCGCGAAAGCATCGACTTAGATGGTTACGGGCAGGTGAATGCCGCCATGTCTGGTGAGCCAGCCCTCCCCCTTCAGAAGCGCATCTCGACCCTGCCCTTGAGGGCGTGGTCACGCGAGCGCTCGCCGATGGCGGCGGAATAGGTCAGGCCGAGCGCGGTGGCCTGCGAGATGCGCCAGTCGAGCCCGGCTTCGGCGACGAGGGCCTCGCGGTCTATTCGTGCGGCGAAGACCACGGACGGGGTGGTGCCGGCGGCGAAGGCGGTGCGGGCCTGCGGGGTGAGCTCGCCGAAGCCATGGCGCCAGCCGAGCAGGGCGCGGGCGAACAGCGGCATTGCCCCGAGCTGGGCCTCGGCCCGGACACCGAGCGTGCTGAAGCCGAGCGTCTGCTCGGAGGAGAGCACCCGCAGCGCCGCGGCACCACCCTGCTCGGTGCCGGCATCGGTCGAGACCCGGATCAGTGCGAGCTGCGCGAAGGGTTCGAGCGCAAAGCCGTTGAAGGCGAAGCCATAGCCGAGCTCGGCGAAGCCCTGCAGGACCTGTCCCGGACGCTGCAGGCGCAAGAGGTCGCCGAAGCCGCGGATCTGGACCTGGCGGCGGATATCGCTCTCGCTCCACGAATAGGCAGCGCCGGCATCGAGCCTGAGATTGCCGAAACGCGCACCGGCATAGAGCACGGCATGGCCGCTTTCGAGCTTGCCCGAGGACAAGCGGGCATCGAGGTCGAAGCGCGACTGGCTGTAGCCACCGGCGACGCCGAGCTTCAGCGACGAGCCCGGCGCGTCGTAGAGCATGACGTCCGCGCCGAGCAGGGCGCCGCCGGTGCGACGGCTGAGGCTAGCAGCATTGCCATCGGCGTCGGTGTTGCCGGTGCCGCCGAAGGCCTCGCCCCAGAGCGCATAACGCGGCTGCGGGACCGGCGCATTCATTACGACCGCGCCCTTCCTGCCGGGCAGGTCGGCGCTGAACGAGGCTGCGACCTGCTGGCCCGGCTGGGTAAGAAGCGGCCCGCGCAGGCGCGAAAGGATGGTGTCGCGGACCAGCCGGCTCTCCTCGATCATCACGCCGACCGCCTGGGCATGCGCCTCGCCCGAGAGCAGGTCGAAGCCGGCGCGCGCCTCGTCGGCCGTGCCCGAGAGCAGGGTGTCGTAGACCGGATTGCCGACGCCGAGGCGCTCGGCCGCATTGGCGATGAAGCCCTGGTTGCGGGTCGCGGCGATATAGGGCCGCTGCGTGTTGCCGCCGGAGCCGGAACTGCCGCTCTCGGAGGTGCCGCCACCGCCTTCCGGGCCGAAGCCGGTTTCGTTGCGGGTCATCGTCAGCGTGACGCTGGTGCCGCCATAGCTCAGCGACGGCGTCAGGAAGGCAAGGTTCGAGGTGACCGCGCTGAACTGGCCGGTGACGCCGCCACTCGCGGTCAGGATGGTGTAGCTGGTCGAGGCGGCGTAATTGCCGCTCGCGGCCAGGACCGCGACTGTACCGCCAGTGATGCTGGCACTGCCAGAGGCCGTGATCAGGTCGCTCTGGCCGGCGGCGTTGACCTCAACCTGGTAGGTCGAGCCCGCGGCGAAGGCGACATTGCCCGAGACCTTCAAGGTGCCGATCGAGTTGCCCGGCGCGACCGTGCCGCCGCTGGCGACCGCGAGCGTGCCGATCGTACCGGAGCCGCCGAGCGTGCCGCCGCTCAACGTCACCGCGCCCGTGATCGAGCCGTTCACCACGAGCTTGCCGCCCGAGACCGTCGTGCCACCGGTATAGGTGTTGGCGCCCGTCAGCGTCAGCGTGCCGGTGCCGGTCTTGTCGAACGCGCCATTGCCGCTGATCGTGCCCGAGAAGGTGGTCGAGGCGTTGCTGCTGCCGGCCTTCAAGGTTGCGCCGTTGCCGATCTGGACGGCGCCCGCGCCGGCGATCGAGCCGGCGGTCAGCATGCCCAGCCCGTCGCTGATCTGCAGCGTCGCGCCCGATGCGACCTTGTAATCCGAGGCGGCCGACATCGCCGGTGCGGCGTCGATCAGCAGCGTACCGGCCTCGACCATGCTCGCGCCGGAATAGGTGTTGGTGCCGGTCAGGGTCAGCGTGCCGGCGCCCTGCTTGGTCAGGCCGCCCGTGCCGTCGAAACTGGTCGAGACGCCGATGCTGAAGCCGTTGCTGTCGAAGAAGGCGCCATTCGTGCCGATGGTCAGCGCCGAAAAGCCGCTCAGGAAGGTGGCCTGGTTGGCCATTGCCCGCAGGATGCCGCCGTTCAGCTCGACCACCGCCGTCCCGCCCCCGGCCTTGATGACCTGGCGGGTCTCCAGCACGCCGCGGCCGTTCACCGCATCGCCCAGCAGGCGCAAGATCCCGGTCGCTCCGGAGCCGGACACGCGGAGCGACGAGGCCTGGACCAGCCCGCCTTCCTTGATGACGAGCGTACCGAAACCGCGTGTTCCGACGCTAATGGAGCCCGTGGCGATCAATTGGGATCCCGCCGAACTCACCGTTACGGTCGATGGATTTGCCGCAGTCCCGAAGGGATCCTGGCCGATCACCATACTCGTGGCATGGACGCTGCCGCCTTCGCTGATCGTCAGCGTGCCGGCGTCGCCAAACCCAACCACGATATTCGTGGCATTGACGCTGCCGCCTTCGCTAACCGTCAGCGTGCCGGCCGTGCCAAACCCAACGGCGACGGCGCTAGCGGTCCAGGTCGAATTCTGGCCGGTCACCGTCACGGTGCCTCGGCCGGTATATCCAATGCTGCCGATCCCGCTGGAGACAACGCCGCCATCGGTGATGGTCAGCGTGCCATCGGCGAGGTCTCCGACCGTGAGGCCCGCGCCGCCCAGGTTCCAGTTCGCGGGCTTTGGCCCGGGGCCGCCCGGATTGACGTCGCCGGTCGCCTCCACCGAGGGAGCGGAGACCGCAGGCGCGCTGGCGAGCAAGGCGAGGATCGATATGGCCCCAAGCCAGGTCGCCGGTCGCCGCGGCGCGCGAACAGGCACGGCCGGGCCAGGGACAGGCCCGGCCCAGTTGCCGTCAAGAATCGGTAAAGCCACGTCTGTTTCACCCCGGCCGCAGTGGAAAGCTTAGCCCGCGGCAGCGGCAGGGCAATGAACAGCCGTTCACATTCCGTCAAATCGGCCGGGTGTCGCAAATTTGCAGCGATATTCCGACGCAACCGGCCCGACCAGGCAGAATCGCGAGGCCATGTCCGCGCGCCCCGGCATCCCCGACGAGGGCAGGCACATCGCGCTGCCCTCGCCCATGAGGAAACCGCTGCGGACCGGGTCTGCCGGCCGGCGGCCTTGCCCTCGCCGCAGCGGCCTGATACCGCAGCGCGCTAGGGCCGGCGTAGCACAGCGGTAGTGCAGCGGTTTTGTAAACCGAAGGTCGGGAGTTCGATCCTCTCCGCCGGCACCACTCCCATTCGGACAACTCGGCCACCTTGGGATTGTCGCAACGGCTTGGCCGCCATGCTCCCTTGCGCCAGAATGGCGCTGGCGGTCATCGTCGACTGACGGTAAACGCCGGCCCGTAGGCAATCGATGTGCCGACGGGGTTCCGCTCGGCAATGGCCGCCCGGTGACGTGAACGAGGTGTTGCGAGGAATGACCTCCGCCGACCAGCACGACCATCTGCTCGCTCTCGCCGAGCGCTGCGAGAGCACCGGCCGTCCGGACCGCAATCTCGATGCCGACATCTACGAAGCCCTCGGCTTCACGGTCCGGCGCAAGCCGACCACCCTGCTCGCCCCGCGCACCCCGCCCGGCGGCATCTACCAGCAGGGCTCGCTCTGGAAGGCGATCGGCCGGATCAGCGCCGAGATCGACGTCGCCGTCAGCGTCATCCGGCAGAAGGCCCCCGACTGGAACTGGAGCCTGCAATCGGTCGCCACCGAGGAGCAGACCTATGAGGCGCTGGTCGCCGGCTGCTCCGGCCACGGCGCGCTCGCCTCACTCGCGCTCTGCGCGGCCCTGCTCAAGGCTTTCGCCAGAAGCCGGCCGGATCAACCCACTTCCTAGGCCGAAAACGCGCCCGATTTCAAAGGCGAAGCCGCGCTGGCGGAGAGATCGATTCAACCGCCCGGCTTCAGCCTCCCAATGCCGGCGCGTTCACGGACAATTGACCTTGGGAAACCATACGCCTGTTGAAGGCGTTGTTGCCCAAGCTAGTTTGGCGCTCGGGCTGAGCAATGCCCAGGGCACGATTCCGGCTGGCGGGGCGCCATCCGGGAGAGGTCGTGCCCTTCTCGTTGTTGGAGCCTGATCGATGGCCCGTTTCGAACCCTCGCGCCGCACCGTGATGGCAGGCGCCGGAGCGCTTGCCACCGCGGCAGCGCTCGACCTGCCCGCCGGCATCGCGCCGGCCCACGCGCAAGGAGCGTCCGTGAACCAGAATCCGGGTTTTTACCGCTACAAGGTCGGCGACATCACCGTCACCGCCCTGAACGACGGCTTCGCCAAGCGCCCGCTCGAAGGCTTCGTGCGCAATGCCGAGCTCGCCGACGTCAAGAAGGCGATGGAGCAGGCCTATCTGCCGAGCGACGCGCTCTCGATCACCTTCACCACGCTGGCGCTGCAGATCGGCGACAAGATCACCCTGATCGACACCGGCAACGGCGATTCCGGCGCGCCGACCTCCGGCGCCTGGATGAAGAACTTCCAGGCCGCCGGGCTCGACCCCAAGAACGTCTCGACCGTGGTCTTCAGCCATTTCCACGGCGACCACATCAACGGCTTCCGGCTCAAGAACGGCACCGCCGTGTTCCCGAACGCCGAGGTGATGGTGCCGGCGGCCGAATGGGCCTTCTGGATGGACGACGCCAGGATGAACGCTGCCCCCGAGGCGATGAAGGGTGCCTTCGCCGGCGTGCGCCGCGTCTTTGGCCCGGTCGCCAAGGATGTGAAGCAATATGAGGCCGGCAAGGAGATCGTGCCGGGCGTGACCGCGATCGCCGCGCCCGGCCATACGCCGGGCCATACCGTCTTCGCCGTCTCCTCCGGGAGCGGCAAGCTGATGGTGCTGTCCGACACGACCAACCACCCGGCCCTGTTCGTGCGCAATCCCGACTGGTCGGCAGTATTCGACATGGACGGGCCACAGGCTGCCGCCACCCGCCGCAAGCTGCTCGACATGGCCGTGGCCGACAAGATGCAGGTTTGCTTCTATCACGCCCCCTTCCCCGCCACCGGCCATATCGCCAAGGCCGGCAACGGTTTCGAGCTCGTACCGGTGCAGTGGAGCAGCGCGATCTGAGACCCTCGCGCACCCGCTGGGGAAAGGCCGGGGCATGCGCCCCGGCCTTTCTTTTTGGCGGCGCCGTCGCGGGGTGGCTCGCGATCCTGTCCGGGGCCGTGCTAGACCGCTAGAACTATGCCGACCGGATACGAGCGATGACCGAGCGCTTCACCGCCATCTCCTTCGTCGCCAGCGAGACGCCCGAGGCCCAGGCCGCGCGCGCCAAGCTGGTCGAACGCTATGGCGATGCCGACCCGGCGCAGGCCGAGGTCATCGTCGCGCTCGGTGGCGACGGCCTGATGCTGCAGACGCTGCATCGCTTCATGGGCACGGCCAAGCCGATCTACGGCATGAATCGCGGCTCGGTCGGCTTCCTGATGAACGAGTTCCGCGAGCGCGGCCTGCGCCAGAAACTCGAGGCGGCACACCGCAGCGTCGTCCATCCGTTGGCGATGACGGCGGTCGACTGCAACGGCAAGCGCGTCGAGGCGCGCGCGATCAACGAGGTCTCGCTGTTCCGCCGCTCCTATCAGGCGGCCAAGCTGCGGCTCTCGGTCGATGGGCAGGTGCGTCTGTCCGAACTCGTCGCCGACGGCATCCTGCTCGCGACGCCGGCCGGCTCGACCGCCTACAACCTCTCCGCCAACGGCCCGATCCTGCCGCTCGATGCGCCGCTGCTGGCGCTGACCCCGCTCTCACCCTTTAGGCCAAGGCGCTGGCGCGGCGCGCTGCTGCCCGATCATGCCAAGGTGACGATCGCGGTGCTCGAAGCGGAAAAGCGCCCGGTGAGCGCCGTCGCCGACCACACCCAGATCGACAATGTCATCTCGGTGCAGATCGCGATCGACCGCTCGCTCGACCTCGTCATGCTGCACGACCCCGGCCACAGCCTGGACGAGCGCATCCTGCGCGAGCAGTTCGGCTATTGAGCAGGCGATGTGCGACGCGCTGCTAAAACAGCAGATCGAAAAGCGACGCTCGTCTTTCGATCCGCTGTCCTGATTTCATAGTCCTGCCAGCTATCGGCCTGCGAATGCAGGCCGACCGAAAGGTTCACTAGAACGGAATGTCGTCGTCGAGATGGCTCGACGAGCGCGAGCCGCCGCCGCTCGCCATCGCCGGCTGGCGTGAACCGCCGCCCACCGGGCTCGACCGGCCGAAGGAACCGCCGCCCGATGAGCCCTCGTCGCCATAGCCGCCGCTGCCGCCGCCGAACTCATCGCCGCCCTGGCCGCGGCTGTCGAGAATGGTGAGCTCGCCACGGAAGCGCTGCAGCACGATCTCGGTGGTGTACTTCTCGACGCCCTGCTGGTCCTGCCATTTGCGGGTCTGCAGCTGGCCTTCGATGTAAACCTTCGAGCCCTTCTTCAGATACTGCTCGGCGACCTTGGCGAGGTTCTCATTGAAAATCACCACGGAATGCCACTCGGTGCGCTCCTTGCGCTCGCCCGACTGCTTGTCGCGCCAGGTTTCCGAGGTGGCGATCCTGAGATTGACCACGGGCTCGCCGCTGCCGAGGCGCCGGACTTCGGGATCACGCCCGAGATTGCCGACCAGAATGACCTTGTTGACGCTACCAGCCATGACAGGCTCCACTTCCTGCGCACTTCACCACATATCCGGCCGATCGACCGGAGCCGGACCCTAGCGGTCCACGCCTACATCATCAATTATGTTCCTGCTTTGTTCAAGGCATTTCCGGCATTTTTCCCCGAGAAAATTCTCATCCTTCCTCCGACACAAAGCAGGCGAGGCACCGGCGGACCAGCACCGCCGCGCCACAACTCACGGGCGAGCGGCACACGTAATTTTACTTGTATTCCCCAACGGCATGGTCAAATGTCCGCCTTTCATGCCCTTGCGTAATGCGAGAGATCTCCATGAACACTCCCTGGATGGCACTAGCCGAATATTTCGTATCAGAACGCCTCACCGAGATTCCCGGCGCCGCCAGCGATCCGCGCATCAGCGAAATGTATCGCCTCGTCACCGGGACGGCCCGCAACGACGACGTGCCCTGGTGCGCCGCCTTCGTCGGAGCCTGTCTCGAATTGTCGGGCTATGCCCACACCAACAGCCTGCTCGCCTCCAGCTACAAGACCTTCGGAGAGAAGCTCGCGACCCCGACCCGGGGCTGCATCATCGTGCTGAAACCACAGACGGCGGGTGCCTCCGGGCATGTCGGCTTCTTCGCGTCGATGGCAAATGGCCGCGTCCGGCTCATCGGCGGCAATCAGGGCGACATGGCCAAGGAGCAGGGCTTCGAGGCCGATGACATCGTCGCCATCCGCTGGCCGGTGAAGACAGCGCCATTGCCGGCCTCCACCAGCCTGCCGACGATCCTCACCATCGCCCCGGATCTTGCGCCCCCGCACCTGTCCGGCGACGATCCCGGCGCCTTCGTTCCGCATGACTGGCCCGAGCCCGAACCCGCGGAAGCGACGATCGGCATGGGTGCACGCGGGGCCAATGTCGAAGCGCTCCAAACCCAGCTCAGCAAGCTGAACTACCATCTCGGTGCCGTCGACGGCATCTTCGGCCCGCTCACCTTCGCCGCCGTGCTGGCTTTCCAGGCAGAGAATGGCTTGCCAGCGACCGGCCAGGTCGGCAGTGCCGAATGGACGAAGCTCGGCACGGCCTCAGCCCGCCCCGTCGGGCCGCAACGCAACGGCGCCGATCTCGAGACGCTCCGCGAAACCGGCTCGCGGACCGTCGCCACGGCCGACTGGTTGCGGAAAGTCGGCATCGGGACTGGCCTGCTCGGCGCGCTCGGCTTCACCGACAAGCAGACCGACATCGTCGAGCGCATGGTCAGCGGGCTGAAGGTGGCGACCGGCGTCGCCTCTCCGACCCAGCTCGTCGACAATGCGATCAAGTTGCAGCGGGAGGTCGAGGCCACGCTCCAGGAAGGCCTGAAAGGCGTCAACAATATACCGCCGAATGTCCTGAACCTGACCTCGGAGAAGCTCGTCGCGCTCGTTCAGAAGACTATCCTGCCGCTGCAGACCGGTGATCCGAACCAGGCCCCGGCCAAACTTTTCGAGCTGCAGAGCGGGATCCGCTCCCTGCTGGGCAAGGATCTGCCGGCCGCCGCAACCCAGGTTCCGAAGATCACGTTCGACCTGATCGACAAGCTGACTCCGCTGGCAAAGCCGGTCGCGGCGGTTCAGGCGGCGCCGGGGACGGCGCCCTCCCCCGGCCTCGTCGGCCCCCTGCTCGATCTGATCCCGGCGCTGATCGGCGGCCAGGGCTCGGCGACCTGGCTTCTGGTCGCCCTGAGCGGAGCGCTGGCCTATCGCAGTGGTGGCAAGATCAACGACTACCGCCTGGAAGACTACCGCAACGCCTCCAATCTGGGGCGTTGAGCCGGTGCCGAACCACCCGGTCACCACACCGTTCCATCGCTTGCCGCGTCCGGGGGAGCCCTCATCATGCTGGATCGCAGCATCTTTCTAGCTGAAGCGCGCCGCGCGCCATTCGGTGGTCGGCTTCAGCCGGGCCAGGAACAGGGCCTGCGCGCCATTCTCGACGAGTGGGAACGGCGCATGCCCAATGGCGATCCACGCTGGCTCGCTTACATGCTGGCGACGGCCTATCACGAGACCGCCTTCACCATGCAGCCGATCCGCGAATTCGGGCGCGGGCGCGGTCGCAGATATGGCAGTCCGGATCCCCAGACGGGTCAGACCTATTACGGTCGCGGCTATGTCCAGCTCACCTGGAAAAACAACTACGCCAGGGCGACGCAGCTGTTCAGCCGCGACTTCGTCAACCAGCCCGACCTTGCACTCGACCCCGGGCTCGCGGCGGCGATCATGTTCAGCGGCATGAGCAGCGGCTGGTTTACCGGCAAGAAGCTCGGCGATTATTTCAGCCCTGGCGCCGAGGACTGGTTCAACGCCAGGCGCATCGTCAACGGCGTCGACCGCGCCGACCAGATCGCGACCTATGGCCGCCGGTTTCTGGCGGCGATCCGCGCCGCCTCGCAGTCTACGGCCGGCGTCGGCATGGCGGGAGCCGGCTCGGTCTCGGCAGGCATGCTGTTCCGCGGCGGCCCTCAGGGCGCCGCAGTGCTGGCGCTGCAAGAGGCGCTGGCACAGAAGGGCTACCCGCCCGGGCCGCTCGATGGCGAGTTCGGGCCGCTGACGGAACAGGCCCTGTTGGCCTTCCAGAAGGATGCCGGCCTGGCGACGACCGGCGTGTTCGATGCCGCCCAGTGGCCCGCACTGACAGCCGCGGCGCCGCGATCCCTGCCCGTCGAGCGGATCACCGCCACACAGCAGACGCTTCGCGAGCTCGGTTCGGTCACCATCGGCGAAACCGACCGGTCCAAGCGCGTCGCCATCGGCAGCGGCTTATTGGCGGCACTCGGTCTCGGCGAGAGCCAGGTGGAGGTTCTGCCGAAGCTGCTGACCAAGCTCCCCGAGCTGCTCGGGACGAGTCCCGGTGCGGCGACGAGCCCGGCCGTCATCGACCCGCTGATCCGCCTGGCGCTCGGCGTGATCAGCCCGGGCGGCGCCGGCATCTGGCTCGGCCTTGCCGGCGCGGCCGCTTATCTCTGGCGCTCGGCCGACAACGTCGCCGAACGCCGCGTCGACGACCACCGCACCGGCGCCAATATCAAGGATCTGCACCGCTAACCGGCAAATGCCGGCGGCATTTCACGGCACTTCGCCGTCGAAACGGACGCCGAGCGAGCCGAGCGCGCGCCAGTAGTCCGGATAGGTCTTCGCGACGCAAGCAGGATCGAGGATGGTGACACCGCCGATCTTCAGCCCGGCCAGTGCGAAGCTCATGGCGATGCGGTGATCGGCGAAGGTGTCGATCTCGGCCGGCAAGGTCTGGCCGGCCAGCGCCGGATCGGAGGCAATGAGCAGATCGTCGCCCTCCTCCACGCCGAGCCCAGGACGGATCCGCGACAGGCCCTGCGCCAGCGCCGCGACGCGGTCGCATTCCTTGACACGCAGATTGGCGATGCCGGTGAAGCGCACCGGCGTGCGGTTGAAGGCGGCGAGCACGGCGAGCGTCGGCACCGCATCCTGCATCTGCGAACCGTCGATCTGCGCCGGCAGGTTCGGGAAGGCGGCGATCAGCTGATGCGCCTTGGCATCGGGCTGGGTGAAGGCGGAGGCCGGCACGCCGAGATCGATCGCGCCGCCGGTCAGCACCTCCGCCGCCCAGAGATAGGTCGCGGCCGAGGCGTCGGGCTCGATCAGGTAATCGGTCGCGCTGTAGCCGGTCGGCGCGATCCGCCAGCCGCCGCTTTCGGGCTCGGAAACCTCGGCGCCGAAGGCACGCATCGTCGCCAGCGTCAGGTCGACATAGCCCCGCGCGCCGATCTCCTGCCCGGTCAGCACGACATCGACCGGGTTGCGGGCGCAGGCGCCGGCCATCAATAGCGCCGAGACGTACTGGCTGGAAAGCCCGCCATCGACTTCGACCAGTCCGCCCTCGAAACCGCCCTGCCCCTGGATGGTGACCGGCGGGCAGCCGCTCGGCGCGGTGATCGCGACGCCGAGCCGGGTGAGCGCTTCGACCAGCGGCAGGATCGGCCGCTTGCGCATATGTTCGTCACCGTCGACCACGACCGTACCGTCGACCAGCGCCGCCGCGGCCGTCAGGAAGCGGGTCGCCGTGCCGGCATTGCCGAGGAAGAGCGGCTTGGCCGGAGCCCGCAGCTTGCCGTCGCTGGTGACGATGAAGCTGGTCGCATCGGGCTCGTCGATCGCGACGCCCATGTCGCGCAGCGCCTGCGCCATATAGCGGGTGTCGTCGCTCTTGAGCGCGCCGCTGAGCCGGCTGGTGCCCTTGGCCAAAGCCGCGACCAGCAATGCCCGGTTGGTGATCGACTTCGAGCCGGGCGGCATCACCCGGCCGGTCAGCGCCGCCGTCGTCGGCAGGATGGTGAGTTTGCTCAGGGCGGATGGGGTCATGGCAGGCTCGCGGCTCGGTCGCGAGGGTCTTAGACCGTGCGGCCGGCGAGCGGAAGGCGTGGCGTCATTGCGAACGCAAACCGTCATGCTCGCCTCTGTGGCGAGCATCCACGCCTTGAACACCGCTTTTGCCCGAAGGAAGACGTGGATGGTCGGGACAGGCCCGACCATGACGGGGAATGGTTCACCCCTTCGCCAAACCGAGCCCACCGACCGGCTGCGTGACAACATGACTGTCGAAGCCGGCGATGATCGGCCTCGCCTTGGCGATCGCCGCCTGCACCGCCGGCAATCCGAGCGAGGCCTTGTGGCTCTCTTCCTTGTCCCAGACCTCGGTCACCCAGATCGCGTCGGCATCGTCGGGATCGCGGGCGACGATATAGCTCAGGCAGCCCGGCATCTCGCCGCTGCTTTCGAGGATGTAGCCGATCAGCGCCTCGCGCTCGCCGGGCTTGGCCCGCATCTTCCCGATCAATCCGTACATGGCAGGCCCTCTCCGATTTCGGGCGGCACCCTGCCGAAGCGCCCGACGCTGCGCAACCGCTCGCCCTGACCGAATCCGTCAGCAGCTCATTCCGGCGGCCGCCGCTGCCGAAGGATCGCCTGGGCCATGCGGTCGAGCAGGATCGCCAGCGCCACGACCGCGAGCCCGCCAACGAAGCCGAGGCCCGGATCGGCGCGCTGCAGGCCGAGCAAGACGACCTCGCCCAGGCCTTTCGCCCCGATCATCGAGGCGACCACGACCATGGCGAGCGAGAGCATGATCGCCTGGTTGAGGCCCTGCAGGATCACCGGCCGCGCCAGCGGCAGTTCGATCAGCCACAGTGTCTGGCGCGGGCGCAGGCCGAGCGCCTGGGCGGCCTGGATCATGCCGATATCGATGCCGCGCAGGCCGAGTTCGGTCAGGCGTGCGAAGGGCGGCAGCGCATAGATCAGGGTCGCGAGCAGCGCTGGCGCCCGTCCGAGCCCAAGCAGCATCGCCACCGGGATCAGGTAGACGAAGTTGGGAATGGTCTGCATCAGGTCGTAGACCGGCGCCAGCGCCTTCCCCAGCCGCGGCAGGCGCGCCGCGGCGACGCCAAGCGGCAGGCCCAGGATGACGACCAGCACCACCGCGACGATGACAAGCGAAAGCGTCTGCATCGCTTCGGTCCAGACGCCGAGGCCGGCGAGCACCAGTGGCAGGATAGCCATGGCGAGGGTGAAGCCGAGGCTGCGCCGCGCAAACCAGGCGCTCGCAGCGACCGCCAGGACGAAGGCCGGTACCGGGACAAGCAAAAGCGCGGTCTCGACGCCGCGCACCGGCGCCGTCAGCAGCCTGCTGAAGCCGTCGAGATCGTTGCCATAGCCGGTGACGACGGCATCGACGCCCTGGTTGACCAGCTTCTGCAGCGCCTTGCCGAGATCCGGCAATCCATCGAGTGTCACAGGCTGGACGCGACCTTGCTGGCGATCTCGGCCGGCAGCCAGGCTTTCCAGACGTCAGCTTGAGTCTTCAGGAAGACGAGCGCCTGCTGCTCGGGCGAGACGCCCTTCTCCCGCGCCTCGGCCAGCATTTTCGAGGTCAGCTCGCTGCTGGTAGTGTACTTCTTGAAGAAACCGGCGAGCTGCGGCGCCTTCTTGGCGAGTTCGACATTGGCGCCGATGACGACGCGGCTGACCGGATAGGCGCTGGCGCGCTTGGGCGCATCGCTCGCCTTGAGCTCGTCCCACACTGCCTGGTCGAAGGCCGGCTCTTCGAGCTTGACCAGGTCATAGGCGCCGAGCAGCCAGCTCGGGCCCCAATAATAGAACACGACCGGCCGCTTGCGCTTCAGGGCGGATTCGACGGCGGCGACGATCGCTTCGCCCGAGCCGCCGCGCAGATTGGTGAAGTCGCCGGAGATCCCATAGGCGACGAGCTTCTTGCTGTTGATGCCCTCGCAGACCCAGCCGGCGACGCAATTGTAGAAGCGGCCCTTGCCGGGTTCGTCCGGGTCGGCGAACAGCTCCTTGTAGCGCTTGAGGTCTTGCACCGATTTCAGCTCGGGCGCCTTGGCATCGGGGCCGGAGACGAGATAGCGCGGCACGAACCAGCCCTCGTTCGCATCGGGGAAAGTCGTGCCGAGCGGCTCGACCTTGCCCGCGGCAGCCTCCTTGACCCAGGCCTCGACCGGATTGGCCAGCCAGATCTCCATGACGATGTCGACATCGCCTCGCCCCAGGCCGTTGACCAGCGGCGCAATCACGCCGGGTACACGCTCGACCTTGCAGCCGAAACCCTTCTCGGCGATGGCGCTGGCGACGGCGGTGTGGAAGGCGGCGGAATCATAATCGAGTCCCGCCATCTTCAACGGCCGATCGAGCTCGCAGGCGAAGCCGGGAGCGGTGAGACCAAGGCCGAGCAGCAGCGCTGCCCCTCGCAGAACGGCTTTCATCATGATGATCCCCCGCTGATGGCGGTGCCCGATCCTGGCACCCGACTTTCCGGCATCTCCACGAAGCGCGACAGCAGGCGAAATGTTCCGCCCCGACAGGCGAAAAGCTTAGCGCCGCTCGCAGATCATGGACACTGCGCGAATGGCGGATGGGATGGACCGCGCGCCTGACCGGACCTGTCAGCAGTGCAGAGAGCATGGCACCCCTATTCTCAGCCCTCATCCTGAGGAGCCGCGAAGCGGCGTCTCGAAGGATGGCCCAGTTCCCTCCGGCAGCATCTGGAGCATCCTTCGAGATGCAGCCTGAAGGCAGCTCCTCAGGATGAGGGCTTTGGCTCCGAATGGCGATCGGTCAGCGTTCCCAGCGACCGCAATGCCTTCAGCGTTTCGCGCAGGCCGCGATGCAATGGCTTGTCCTTGCGCAGGACGAGGCCGAGCGTGCGATGCACGCGGGGCGACAGGGCGCGCACCACCAGCCCATCGCTCTCGCCGCGCACCGCCATGCCCGGCAGGATGGCGCAGCCGAGGCCGGCGCCGACCAGCCGCTTGATCGCCTCGACGCTGCCGAGCGACATCACCGGCTTCAGCGTCACGCCGGCGCGGGCGAACCATTCATCGGCGATGCGCCGGGTGATGCCGCCCGGCTCGAACAGCAGCACGGGCAGGCGCGCCAGCGCTTCGGGCGTCAATCGCGCCGGCAGTTCCATGCCGGGCGGGGCGATCACGGCGAACTCGTCCTCCAGCAGCGGCGTCACGTCGAGACTGCGGCCGGCGGCCGGCAGCGAGACCAGGCCGATATCGATCTGGTTGTCCTCGATCGCCTTGACGATGTCGGAGGTGTTGCCAGTGCTGACGGTGATCTCCAGCGTCGGGTGTCGCTGCCGCAGTTCGCGCAGCACCGGCGGCAGCAGGAAGATGCAGGCGGTGGCGCCGGTGCCGATCCGCACGCGGCCCATCGCCCCGGTCGCATGCCGCGCCATCGCCTCCTGCGCCGCCGCGACCGCTGCCTCGATCCGCCCGGCATGGTCGAGCAGTTCTATTCCTGCCGCCGTCGGCTGCGCCCGGCGCCCGACGCGCTCGATCAGGGTTACGCCGAGCCGGCGCTCGAGCTCGCGGATCTGCAGGCTGACCGCCGGCTGGCTCAGGCCGAGCTTCTCGGCCGCCGCCGAGAAGCTGCCGAGTGCGATTACCTGGCGGAAACTGTCGAGCTGGTCGAGGCGAAGGTCGCGCATCTCAAAGAATTTCTCATGCTCTGCATAACTTCCAGAAGCTTCATTTATGATACGGCAAAGCGCAAGCTGCCTTAGCGGTTCGGAAGAGTCCGGCCGCGGCAGGGCGCAAGCGATGAACGGGATCTGGTCTGCGGGACGAAAGCTGCTGCGCGAGGCGGTAGATTATGTCGGCGCCTCCCAGCATTCGCGCTATCAGCAATTGCGGTCCCTGCGCGAACTCGACGAGCACGGCCTCGCCGATATCGGTGTGACGCGACAGGAGGCGCTGACCGGGCGCCCCGACAAGACGGAAAGGCGGCCCGACCGGGCCGGAACGATTGGAATGACGACGTCCGAATTCGCCAGCAACGCAGCGCCGCCCATCCTCGTCCGCGATGCGCAGGAGGCGGATATGCCCGCGATCCAGGCGATCTATACCCACCATGTCCTACATGGCCTCGCCAGCTTCGAGGAGACACCGCCGAGCGTCGAGGAGATGCTGATGCGCAGGCAGGCGGTGCTCGGACTCGGCCTGCCCTATCTCGCCGCCGAGCACGATGGCCGGATCGTCGGCTACAGCTATGCGACCTCCTATCGCCCTCGCCCGGCCTATCGCCACACCGTCGAGGATTCGATCTATGTCGCCGACGGGCTCGGCGGCCGGAAGATCGGCTCCTCCTTGCTCGGCGCGCTGATCACCCGGTGCGAAGCCGGGCCCTGGCGCCAGATGCTCGCCAATATCGGCGACAGCGGCAATGCCGGCTCGATCGGCCTGCACCGGCGCTTCGGCTTCGAGCCGATCGGCACCTTGCGCTCGACCGGCTTCAAGTTCGGCCGCTGGGTCGACACGGTGCTGATGCAGCGCAGCCTCGGGCCGGGCGACCAGACGCTGCCCGACGGGGCGAGATAGTGCCGCGTCACCCCAAAGTTCAGGTCATCCCGGGCGACCGCAGGGAGACCCGGGATCCATTCCGGAACCTCTGTCGGAAAGGCTCCGGAATGGATCCCGGATCTCCGCTTCGCTACGTCCGGGATGACCCGCGTAAGGGGGCAATGTGACCACGTATTGTCGCCGATGAGCCCGTCATGATCTCCCGCCTCACCGTCTTCTGCCTCGGGCTGGCGCAGCTCATCTCCTGGGGCGTCTCCTACTACCTCGTCGGCGCCTTCGGTGAGCTGATCGGCAAGGAACTCGGCTGGTCGCAGGCGATCATCCATGGCGGGCTCTCGGCCGGCCTGCTGGTGATGGGGCTGACTTCCGGCGCGGTCGGCCGCCTGATCGACCGCCATGGCGGCCGCACCGTGATGTGCGTGGGATCGCTGCTCACCGCCGCCGGCTGCCTCGGCCTCGCCTTCACCCATACGATCGCCGCCTATTACGCCGCCTGGCTCTGCCTCGGCCTCGCCATGCGGCTCAGCCTCTACGATGCCGCCTTCGCGGCCCTCGCCCGGATCGGCGGCAGCGCCGCGCGCCGGCCGATCGCCCAGATCACCCTGCTCGGCGGCCTCGCCTCGACCGTGTTCTGGCCGCTCGGGCACGCACTCGCCGAGCAGTTCGGCTGGCGCGGCGCGCTGATAGCCTATGCCGGCTTCGCGCTGCTCACTTTGCCGCTGCATCTGACGCTGCCGACCGTCTCGGCGCGACCTTTGTCCGACGCAGCCGCAGCGAAGCCCGTCGTCACGCTCAGCCAAGCCGACACCCGCTTCGCCGGCCTGCTCTACGCCCTGATCGTCACCTTCGCCGGCATCCTCAATGCCGGCATGTCCGCCCACATGATCGGCATCCTCGCCGGGCTCGGCCTGCCCGCTGCCGCCGCTGTCTGGATCGGCTCGACCCGTGGCATCGGCCAGTCGCTGGCGCGGCTCGGCGAGGTGCTGTTCGGCGCGAAGACCAGCCCGTTCGATCTCAACCTCGTCGCCTGCCTGGTACTGCCGCTCTGCTTCGTCGTCGGGCTCGCCGGCGGCGCGAGTGCCTTTGCCGCGCTCGCCTTCGCCTTCTGCTACGGCGCCGGCAATGGGGTGCTGACGATCACGCGCGGCACGCTGCCGCTGATGCTGTTCGATCCGAAGAGCTATGGCGCCTATGTCGGCCGACTGCTGGCTCCGGGCTTCTTCCTCTCGGCCGCCTCACCGCTCGCCTACGCCTTGCTGATCGAGCGCTATGGCGCCTCGGCGGCGCTGATCCTGTCCGGCACGCTGGCGCTCGCCATGCTGGTCTCGGCGATCCTGCTCCGGCGGCGTTTCCGCAGCCTGCCACGCTCCTGACAATCTCTGTCAGCACACCCCACAAGAACAATGCGGCAACATCCGCGGCTGCGTGCTACTCATGCCCGCCTCTCGCCCGGCCGCACTGGCACGGCCCGGCGATTGCCCTATCTGTACGGCTAAAGCTCAATTCGGACACCACCATGGCCCGCAAGACCACGCTCGCCGAACAGGCTGCGACGCTGGAAGACATGTTCGACCGCAACCGTGCGGCCGATCCGAATGCCCGCGTCATCTCGGTACGCGGCGCGCGCGAGCACAATCTCAAGAACATCGATCTCGCTATTCCGCGCGACAAGCTCGTGGTGTTCACCGGCCTCTCCGGCTCGGGCAAATCCTCGCTCGCCTTCGACACGATCTATGCGGAAGGTCAGCGCCGCTATGTCGAGTCGCTCTCGGCCTATGCCCGCCAGTTCCTCGAGATGATGCAGAAGCCCGATGTCGACCAGATCGACGGGCTCTCGCCGGCCATCTCGATCGAGCAGAAGACGACTTCGAAGAACCCGCGCTCGACGGTCGGCACCGTCACCGAGATCCACGACTATATGCGCCTGCTCTGGGCGCGCGCCGGCATCCCCTATTCGCCCGCGACCGGCCTGCCGATCGAGAGCCAGACCGTGCAGCAGATGGTCGACCGGCTGGTCGAGCTGCCGGAGAAGACGCGCGGCTACCTGCTGGCGCCGGTCGTCCGCGGCCGCAAGGGCGAGTTCCGCAAGGAGATGGCCGACTGGCTGAAGCGCGGCTTCCAGCGCGTCAAGGTCAATGGCGAGTTCTACGAGATCCCGGACGCGCCGGCGCTCGACAAGAAGTTCAAGCACGACATCGACGTTGTCGTCGACCGCATCGTGATCCGCCCCGATCTCGGCGCCCGCCTCGCCGACTCGCTGGAGCAGGCGCTCGACCTCGCCGAGGGCATCGCCGTCTTCGAATATGCCGACGAGAAGGAGGAGAACGGCGAGGCCAAGCGCGTCACCTTCTCCTCCAAATTCGCCTGCCCGGTCTCCGGCTTCACCATCCCCGAGATCGAGCCGCGCCTGTTCTCGTTCAACAACCCGTTCGGCGCCTGCCCGGCCTGTGACGGCCTCGGCCACGAGATGCGGATCGATCCGGAGATGATCGTCCCGGACCACTCGCTCAGCCTGAAGAAGGGCGCGATCGCGCCCTGGGCCAAGTCGACCTCGCCCTATTACGGCCAGACGCTCGATGCGCTCGCCAAGCATTTCGGCTTCTCGACCACCAAGCCCTGGAGCGAGCTGCCGCAGAGCGCCCGCGACGCCATCCTGTTCGGCACCGGCACCGAGGCCGTGCGCATGGCCTACAACGACGGCCTGCGCGCCTATGAGGTGAAGAAGCCCTTCGAGGGCGTGATCACCAATATGGAGCGGCGCTGGAAGGAGACCGAGAGCGACTGGGCCCGCGAGGAGATCGGCCGCTTCATGTCGGAGACGCCCTGCGCCGCCTGCAACGGCTTCCGCCTCAAGCCCGAGGCGCTGGCGGTCAAGATCGACATGCGCCATATCGGCGAGATCTCGCAGCTCTCGGTCAAGGACGCGCTCGCCTGGGTCAGCGCCCTGCCCTCGCGCCTGTCGCACAAGCAGAACGAGATCGCCCCGCGCATCCTGAAAGAGATCCGCGACCGGCTGACCTTCCTGCTCGATGTCGGCCTCGAATACCTGACGCTGGCCCGCGGCTCGCGCACGCTGTCCGGCGGCGAGAGCCAGCGCATCCGCCTCGCCAGCCAGATCGGCTCCGGCCTCACCGGCGTGCTCTATGTGCTGGACGAGCCCTCGATCGGCCTGCACCAGCGCGACAATGAGCGCCTGCTCGGCACGCTGCGGCGCCTGCGCGACCTCGGCAACACCGTGATCGTGGTCGAGCATGACGAGGACGCGATCCTGACCGCCGACTATGTCGTCGATGTCGGGCCCGGCGCCGGCATCCATGGCGGCGAGATCGTCTCGAAGGGCACGCCGCAGGACATTCTCGCCGACCCGAACTCGCTCACCGGCAAATACCTCA
>Ga0102589_1002144_pt1 | contig 23769 bp, 17 predicted proteins | sample AraplaMF_Col_mLB_FD_76858 | JGI IMG/M metagenome (GOLD analysis project Ga0102589, IMG submission 76858) | Arabidopsis root microbial communities from the University of North Carolina, USA - plate scrape MF_Col_mLB | ecosystem: Host-associated > Plants > Roots > Endosphere | place: USA... | reverse complement strand
TAGCTGATCGATTAGGGCGTCGACCTGTCATGCTATTAGGCACAATCATACAAGTAGCAATGTTTGCGGTTTTTGCTTTATCTCATTCACATTGGATTAATTATTTAGCCTATATCGGTATTGGAATTAGCGGGGCAATATACAGTCCAGCAAGTTCTGCAATGATAGCTGATATAGTACCAGAAAAGGATAGAAGAGTAGTCTTTGCCACTTTTGTTACAGCTAATAATATCGGTGCTGTATTTGGACCGGTGTTAGGTTCATTTTTCTTCTTTCATTATCGAAGTGAATTGTTATGGACTTGTACAATTGTTACATTTATTTATTTTATAGCAATCTATTTCATAATTAGAGAAACGTTGCCAGAATCTTCTGAAAATAATGGGGGACAAAAACAAAATATCGAAAATCTTTAAAGAACAATGGAATACTTATACGAAAATCTTTAGTGATAAAATTTTCGCTCTTTATATAGTTGCTGGAATATTCATTATGATAGCTTTCATGCAACTCGATCTTTACCTTGCGTTATATGTAAAAGAATTTGTACCAACACAATCTCTTTTCTCATGGAGTACTGGTTCATTCTCTCTAAGTAATACTGAAATTTTCGGATGGATGATGGGGTTGAATGGGACTTTATTTGTTTTATGTTCTCTACCTGTTGCAAAATACTTTGAGAATTGGAGCGACCGAAACGTTTTAATTATCTCTAATGTTTTATTTGGAATCGGTATGTTTTTAATAGGGCTTACAACGAATATATGGCTACTGTTCGGGTTTATGGCAATATTAACAATTGGAGAATTGATTCGTTCGCCAGTTGTACATAGTTTTGTCAGTAAATATGCACCTGAAAATGCTAGAGGACAATATATGGCAGCATCTAATTTACAATTTACCATTGGGCGCTTTATTGCACCTATTATGATTGTATTTTCTACATGGTTATCTCCAATTGTTGTGTGTGGCATTATATTACTTTGTGCCCTTGTTAGTGCGGTTTTCTATGTAAAAGTATTTCGAATGATTTCAAATACAAACATGCATAATTCTAAAAAATAGTGATGTTATTGCCATTTAGGTGACGAAAGAGAAGTAGAGAAACATTTGAAAGCTTATAACATAAGAGGAGAAAATCTATCTGTATTGGTAAGTAGAGAAAGAGCCAACTCACACTGATATGATCCCCTTATAGTAGACAGGAAAATGAAAGAACACTAACCTGTTTACTATGGAGGGGATTTTTTTATGGGAAAAATTAGAGTCACTTACGATGTAGAATTTAAGAAAAAAGCTATAGATTTATACTTAAAAGAAGGCATGAGCTATAAAACCATTGCGAAAGAATTAGGTATTCATCACTCGGTTGTAAGTCGTTGGGTGAAATACTTTGAAGCTGAAGGAATCAAAGGACTAGAAGAAAAACGCGGTAAAGCGAAAGGACCAGGTTTAGGTAGACCAAGGCTTAGACCCGAAGATTCTGAAGCTAAGATCCGACGATTAGAAGCGGAAAATGAAATGTTAAAAAAGCTCTTAGGGATGTAAAAGGAGGAATGAAAGTCGTATCCAAAACGAAAAAATTCGAAGTTATCCATGAAATGAAAAAAACAGGTTATACAGTGACCATTCTATGCGATATTGCTGGTGTAACCAGAAGTGGGTACTACAAATGGATAAAACGGCATACGACGCCTTCAATAAAACAATCCGAGGATATCGAAATTAAGAAAAAGATATTGAAGTGTCATAAAAAATTAAGAGGAATTTATGGATATAGAAGAATACAAGTGTGGCTGAAAGCCACATATAACCTTCATTTGAATCATAAGCGCATCCAAAGATTGATGAGTGAACTAGGTATCAAAGCCGTAATTAGGAAAAAACGACCTTATTACGGAAAAAAAGAAGCTTATGTGATTTCAGAGAATCATCTAAATAGGGAGTTTCAAGCTTTAAAACCGGATGAGAAATGGGTAACCGATATTACCTATTTGATTTTCAATGGACAGCGCTTGTACTTATCCGCTATTAAGGATTTATATAATAATGAAATTGTTGCCTATGAAACCAGTCGTAGAAACGACTTAAAACTTGTGTTAGATACACTTAAAAAGGCAAAGAAAAAACGAAATGTGAAGGGAATCCTCTTATATAGTGATCAAGGGTCCCAGTATACATTTCGTCAATATAATCAATTACTTAAAAAATATCAGATGAAGGCAAGTATGTCTCGAAGAGGCAGCTGCTTCATTATCTTATATGGAAAACATTGAGATGTCCCAGCCATTAGCTTTCGTATATCAAAATGAAATTAATATGTATGGAGAACCGAATAAATTGTATTTCGAAATTATAACTATTTAAATTCAAAGAGCGTTCAATCCCCTTAAATTTGAACGCTCTTTATATGCAAATTGATATAAAAAATTTGTTGCTATAAATCTAAAAAGAATAGAGATACTATTGATTTTTTTCATCACTCAGGTGCTGGTGAAGTTAAATTTTTATCAATTAAATATGATACTCCTCCAATCCCTTGTTCATTTGCATGCACAAACAAATCAATAGTTGGAATTCCATTCCCCTCATCAATATCTGCCGTAGTAAACTCTTCACCTTCTTTTAGGCTAAAAACGATTTCCCTTACTGCCCCAGGCTCTAGTATAAATGACAAATTGTCCGAGTTCTGAGTAATTACATTCCAATTACGTTGGTGTAAAAACGTAGGCATCTTTACCTCAATTTCTATTTTTGCTAATTTGTTGAAAGGATTTTTAATTAAAACTTTACGCTGTCCAAATCCCATAGTAAGGTTCGCATTGCCTCCAGCTCCTGGTAGCGGAATCATACTACGCATTGCAATGTTGTTATCAAATGGAACTAAACGTGAAGAAGGGATTGAACCTTGTACAATTTCTGTGTTATCTATATCACCTGGTGCAGAGACTTTGGCTAAGATGAATTCATGACCAGTAAACTGCGGGATCCATTCAAATGGTCCAATAATTGATTCTCCACCAGATGGTATTGAATCAATAGTCATTTGATTTTCCATGTTTGTTTCTTTCCAATCATCTGGCCAAACTAAACCTACTGCAGGGCGACTATGATATGTTTTTACCATTACTTGTTCTGCCGAATTTGTGCCTCGGTTTTTCACACGCACATAAATATAGTTCTTTTCACCAACAATAGGCGTTTCATGTTTTATACCATTATCAGCTTCAGTGCGGTTCCAAATATCCGGTGAGCACCAAAAGTTTTGCTGATATTGATATTCACCATCACGTCCGTCATTAATATAGACATCTACCTTAGGAGGTGCTCCTACTGTTGTAATCGGTCTTTCTGTTCCTAAAGGTTGGTAAGCACCTTGCTTCTCAAAGCCCCAACGAATAATTTTTGAAACTGCTCCACCCTTGTTCCCTTCAAATTCATTGGTCCCTACATCAGCACTAATAAGTGTTCTTGCAAATTCCTCTGGAGTACGAGGGTTAGAGATTCTTGTTAACATCACAATTCCTTTAAGTAGTAAGTACATAATATAGCGTGAAGCAAACTCTTTCTCTTTTTGTCCATTTGCATCTCCGCCTATCGAACGATATATACGGAACAGCGTGGTAGAGAGAATTTGTTCACTTCCATACTGACGGTCATCATTACTCCCTCCCCATGCCCAACTCTCTACGTTACGATCATGTCGTCTTACAATTACTTTATTGAATGGAAACGTCAAGAAACGATCTGTTACTTTTGAAATAGGATCATTTAAAATTGCACCCATTGTATCACCGAAACTATGTACAAATTTCATATTAGGAGAATGAACATGATCCCATAGTAATGTATGTCCAAATTCATGCCACACTACCCGTTGGTCACAAGCAATTCCCATAGAACAATCAAGGCTAGCTAAAGCAAATCGAAATCCACCTGAACCGTTCATGAGAGCGTTACCTGGTGCCGCTGCATTGACAGTTGGTCTTATAGGAGAGTTTATTTGTCGTTTAAAACTTTCAAAATCAAAATGATCTACTGGAACTGGAAATTCTGTTCCGTCAAAATATTGTTCAATATCAAATCCCATATCCTTTACATAACGAAATAAGGCGTCACAATGATAATAAGCATTCACAGCTGTAAAATCATTCGAATTCACTGGATATGAAAAGTTTCCATCTACACTTGTAGGAACACTGATTGAAGGTAATTGGAAATCCTTTACCTCCACAAATTCTCCTTTAAGCTCAATTGGAGCACTTGGAGTATCAGGTGAGACAATCCCTTGAAGCTGTACATTCTCAGTAAGCTCTTCAAGTATCGCATTTGAGGAACAAGGAGCTATTTCCAAACTACCTGAACGTGTAACTGGATCAGTCGTAAATACTTTTCCCTGCACAAAAGCAAGTGAGTTACGCTGGCGTAAAATAACACCTGTCTCTACATCAATTAATACGCGAAAATGTACTTGTTTCCATAATGGTAAATTTGCAGTGAAAACTACTTCATTTACTACATAATGGTTTCCTTTTAAGAATTGTTCTGGTACTTCTTCAAGGGAAAGCATAGGTACATCCATATGTTCAGTATCAATATGCCCATTTGAATGTTCTTCTTCCTCAAACTCTGAAGAGAAGCGTTTCAAAGGGTCATATTTGTAAATTTGTAACCTGGAACTGTTAATCTGAACGAACTCACCATTTATTTTTTGTAAAATCCCTTGTAATAGAGTTGTAATATCACTTTGCCCTGGAAGATATTTCGCATTCTTAGAGGGCTCTTGGACGTCCATTTCATAATGTAAAGTGCTTTTTGAATTTATAACTCGAAGAGGTTGATTCTGAATTGTAATTGTGATACCTGCACCACGGACAGGGATACCAAGATGAGTCTGTGTATATGAGATTACAGTCGTATCACCAATTGTCTTCTTTTCTAAAAATTTTAGTTTACTACCTTCCTGTTTAAGTTCATCATTGTTCACCTTTGTTTGAATATCACTTAGCATGTTTTGTTCAATTTTATAAATATTTTTAACCGATTCAAGATACTGTTCAACTAACTCCTCTGGACTACTTATCTCCTGCAATGCATTTGCCATGTAGGGTTCTTGATGATGTTGAAGGTTGCGTATAATTCCGTCCTCATCAACAAGTGGAGAAATATTAGGTGAAAGATGCATTTCCATTTAGATTCACTCCTAATCATTTTGATGCTACTCTGTTTCTTTAATTCATTATTCAGCGTCACTCAAACCATACATATAGATAAGACGTTTTTCTTCGTATGGTAAGTTGTAGTTTCTAGCTACACGCTCTTTATTATTTGTTTATTAATTATATAAAATGCATCCTCGAGTTAAATTGTTGTAACTTCATTTATAAAATAGATCCTTGAATTAAAGTATAAGTCTTGTAAGTAAATCATCTATCAAAAGAACAAATTAGTACTCATATAATTCCCATCAAATTTTTTAAGAGTTAAATGCAAATTCAAGTACGTACAGCACTAATAATTTCAGAATTAAAGGGTATTTTTCTTTATCTTATGAGGAATGGTATTTAATAAAATACTGCATTCATATAGGAGGAACATAATGCCAGATACACAACTGTATATTATTCGTCATGGTAAGGCGGAAGGAAATGAAATAAATTCACCATTACATCCTGAGGGAAAAATTCAAGCAGAACGATTATCTGATTTTTTATCACAAAGAAACATCCCAAACATTAAGCAGTTAATTTCCAGTCCGTATTTACGTGCTACACAAACAGCTGAAGTTATTTCGAGAAAATTAGACATGGAATATTCTATTAAAGATGCGTTAAGAGAAATAGATTTAGATGAAATAAATGATGATGAAAATTTAGTAGAAAAGATAAAAAAGCAATTTGAAAACTTTAACTTAAAACTCATAGGAAGAGAGTCGAACCAAGATGTTATGAATCGATTAGGGAGTTTGAAAGACGATTTATTACAAAGTGGTGGAACTTTTCTTTTAGTTACACATAGTGTTGCGATGACACTTTTACTTCGGCATTTTGACAGTAATAAATTTGGATTTGAGCAATGGAGAAAATTAACTAATCCAGATGTTTATTTGGTAACTTTCACAAATAATAATATTAATATAGAAGATATTTGGAATTGAACATACGTATAAAAACAGATCTTTTTTAACCATAATATCAAGTCGCGGAATAGGTGAGGAATTCTCAGCAATTATAGAACTGTGCGTAGTAGGGTGGTTACGATTTCAATATTCGTTATCTGTATTTTTAAGGACCTTATGTTCAAAATATCACCAGATTTAGGATTTTTTTAACCTGCATAAGTATTTGGTTATTTATATTGTAGATGGTTATCAAATACCTGACTTTTTATAAAGCTTTTGGGAATATTTTTTAATTTATTCAACTGTATCTACTTTATCAAAAGATATAGTTATTTCTCCAACTTTATTTTTGAGTTTTCCAATATATTGTCAGATTTAACATTCATAATTTTTTGTAAAAATGTATATTCCATCTTTTAAGCACAAAGTATATATACGAACAAACTATAATGGAGGTTTTTTTATGTCTCGACAATTAATTGTAATAGCTAAAAAAAATGTTAGTTTAGATCGGTTAAATGAAGAATCCATTCCTTCTAGTGATAACAGAAATGATTCTTTGATAAGCATGTTAGCATCTGAAAAAGTTCAAATTCAACCGCTTTTTAATGTAGAACAAATACAACCAGCGAGTTCGTTTTCATTAGAACAAGATGTAGATATACCTGATTTTTCTAAATACTATAAAGTTAGTGCACCTGATGAAAAATTAGAAGAACTTGTAGAAAAATTACGTAATTCTAGTGAGGTTGAGGATGCTTATATTAAACCTGCTCCTGAACTTGCAAGATTGGCTGCAGAACCTATACCAGATGTTGCTCCTCCAGCTTCGCCAGATTTTAGTGTTAGACAAGGTTATCTAGATGCAGCTCCTGTTGGGGTTGATGCACGACACGCTTGGGCATTTCCTGGTGGAAAAGGTAATGGAGTAAAGATAGTAGACATTGAAGGGGCTTGGAAATTTTCGCATGAGGACTTGAGACAAAATCAAGGAGGGGTTATTGGAGGAACTCCTAGTTCGGAAATAGGATGGAGAAATCATGGAACTGCAGTAATAGGGGAAATTAGTGGTGATGAAAATGCGCTGGGTGTTACAGGAATTAGTCCAAATGCAAAAATACATGCAGTTTCTATTTTTGGACCAGAACAAACCTCATCTACTGCAATTGTACAAGCTGCAAACGCTTTAAATTCTGGAGATATTATTCTTATTGAACTACATGCACCTGGTCCACGATTTAATTTCCAATCTAGACCCGAGGATCAAAAAGGATATATTGCTATTGAGTGGTGGCCTGACGACTTTGATTCAATTCGTTATGCAACTGCTAAAGGGATTATTGTAGTAGAGGCAGCAGGAAATGGAGCAGAGGATTTAGATGATACCATCTACGAAAATAGATTTAATCGTAACAATCGGGATTCTGGTGCTATCTTAGTAGGAGCTGGAGCACCGCCTCCAGGTACGCATGGTAGAAATCATGGTCCTGACCGTTCTAGACTTCCTTTCTCGAATTATGGATCTATAGTTGATACGCAAGGATGGGGACGAGAAGTAACGACTACTGGTTATAGTGATTTACAAGGTGGAGGGAATGAAGACGTTTGGTATACAGATCAATTCAGTGGAACGTCTAGTGCTTCACCGATTATAGTAGGAACCGTCGCTTGTCTTCAAGGAATTGTAAAGGCTCGCGGACAAGCTGCACTTAAACCTTCACGCGTAAGAGAGTTACTTAGAAACTCTGGTTCTCCACAACAAGATGAACCAACAAGACCTAGAACACAGCGTATTGGGAATCGACCAGACTTAAAACAACTGATTAATATGTTATAAACAGAATGTTTTCGCAATGTAGAACTAATACCTCTATTTTAATTAAATAGAGGTATTAGTTCTATATTATTACTTTAACAAGCAATTACATAGGAGGGTTTTTCTATGCCAAGAGAATTAATTATAATTACTAAATCAAATGTTAATTTAGATCAATTAAATAAGAATATAGCACCTCTTGATAAAGAAACAGATGTAATAACAGGCTTGTTAGTATCTCATGGAACAAACTTACCTTTGTTGCATCTAGAGTTGATGTAACAGAAGCAAGAGACGCTAAACGAATTGTTCGTCATTGGTTAGGGATGGATATGTACCATGGATAGAGGAACAAACAACATAAACAAATGCTTACTCAGATCTTAATTCAATCCATGAAGAATGAACAATTGTTTAAAGAAGTTGAAAAAGCTAGTACAAAGCTTTTGTATGCTGCAGAGTTTACAAATAGACTTTCTAGATTAATAGAAACAGAGGAAATGCTATCCGAAGAGACAAACCATCTCTTTGCAAAAGTACTTAAGGAATTTGGAAACGAGGCATTTCTAATAGATTAATATATAAATAGGAGATATATTTAAAGAGAGTACCATTAAAGTAGGTACTTTCTTTAAATTAAAAGTAAGAAGATACAATGTATCAATTAATATATTGAAAATATAGGGGGATGATTAATTATGCGCCTATACATATTAGAAATCACTACGGAACATAAAATAAGTTTTATTAATGCGACATCTATAGAAAGGGCCATAGAAGCATTTAAAAGGATATATAAACATTACGAAGATCATGTACCATATTACGTTAGAGAGATACATCCGAGTGAAAAATTCATAATGGATACAATAAGCGGTGAAATACATTGCATAGGAGACAATAGCGTTCTAAAGAAATGTTTGCAGAATCTTATGCACTTATATACTCCAATTGATTGGGTTCCTACACTTGTACTATATCAAGATGTAAAAACTGATACGGTTTCATTTACGATACATAAAGCATGTTTTATGAAAGGGAATCCTGAATATAACGAGGTTGGGATGGATGTTTGGAAAAGCGTTCTCCAGGTATCATTAGATGACCATGGAGAGTTTTGGAATGCCCTAAAGACATTTTTACGTATTCAGGTACTCTCAGTACTCGAATTAGAACAAATAATAAAAGTAAATGAACTAAGGTGATAATAATGGAATTCTAAGAACTTATACAGTTTGTAGCAGAAAATAAAGAAGAGCATTTCGAAAAAATAATCAGTAAGAATAAACTTGCTATAAAAATATAGAAGTGAAAAAACAAGAAGTAAACCAAGCGAGAAACACTAAAAAAAAGGACGTGTTCTAGGAATAGAATACATCTTTTTTTTAGTGTTTTAAAGATGGCATCTAAATAAAAGAATTAATACGATTGAAAAAAGTCAGGATAATTAATAATTGAATTTTCAAACTCAAAAAACATATTTTATTTGATTCATAATCAATGAAATAAATGCCTTTATAGAGTAACATTACTATAATATATAACTTTGCTCACTGCTAGAATTCCACTCAGCTCCAACTTTTCTAAATGACTATACTAGATTATCTGGTATTAATAAATAGAATTTCTGCCCAATCACTTTTTTTGAAACTACATAGATTATTATTGGGTATAATATCTAATATAAAGTACTGGGGTTGAATAGTCATATGTATTCAATTAATCCTTATTACCTCCCAAATTATACAGTACCAGGATCTTATTCGCGTTCAAACGAGGTAACAGATCTAATAACTAAATCAAGACAATATGAAATCTTATCTAAAGTAAGTAGATTAAACCTTTCACAAATTATTCAGAGTATACCAATTCCCGAATTAGGGGGTACAACTGCCCTAACAGCTTATTATAATTTTCTTTTTCTTGTTACTGGAGATTTACTAATTAAAATGGCTGTCTACCCTGAGCTCGAAGAAGTTAAAACAGTTCGAGGTTTTACAAACACTAAACTTATTACTGGTGCTTTCGCTAATGAAATTGAAGGTCCACATATATTTACAATTACAGATGGTGAACTTTTAAAGATTAACCTGGAAACTTTAAAAGTTGTTGACAAAAATTCAGATTTAGATTGGGAAAGTGCCAGGTTTTTGGATGGTGCAGGGCCTAATCTTTATACTGTTATTGGAGATGAGTTAATAAATATAGATGTCGAAACTCTCCGAAAAAAAGGAAGTGACTCTGGATGGCAAGATGCTAACCTTTTAACAGTACCTGGTGATGCGAAAATCTATATTTCAAGAAATGGTGAATTGTTTAGGCTAAAAGAAGTAACCTTTGAATATGAAGATAGTACTCGAGATTGGACTGGTGCTACATTTTTAGCGGGTTCTGGAAGATTCATTTACCTTATTGAAGATGGTAATTTAATTAGAATAGAAGGATGGAACTTTTCAACTAATCCAACTGTTCCGCCTGCTCCGGGTTGGAGAAATGCGATTTTGATGACCGCTGAGTCTGAAATCTATATTGTAGAAGATGAATCAAATAGCTTTAAAAATCCAGCACAGGTTTACCGTAGTTATGCCGATTTTAACCACTATAATTGTCAATACGTACTACAAAATGTTCCTTACTATTACCGTTCACATTATTACTTATACTATCCATTTTATATATATTATTAGACAATGAACATATAATAGCTTGTTAACTTACTACTAAATATAGTAGTAAGTTAACAAGGGGATTAAAGACCATAATTAGATAAAGTTACAGTATTTTCTAAACCTCATCCTAGATAATATAAATAGAAGTAAATAATTTTTTAGTTATCTAAATATCGATAAAATCTTTTTAAAGATATCTTAGTTTTAAACCCCGTCCTGCTTACCAACTCATCTTCAGTTAATCCTTGCTTAATAAGACGGATAATAAAAGTGTTCCTCATCTGCTGCGCAGAAATACGCCTATTTAACTCCGCTCGTATCACTTCAAGTCGTATCATCTTTTGTATAGCAACTTCAGACAAAGCTTTTGGCGCATCCTTTTCGTACACCCAACGATACGTACCTCGATTAAAATCAAATGCCACAAATAGGGGATTATCTGTGTGTTGTCGAGGCCTTACGGGTTCCGGAATTGTCGTATAATATTTGTAAAGCTGCTGTGTATCATCCATGGTCAATGAAACAGATCTAGTTGAACCATTTTCCCCAGGCACTACTAAGGTATTTCTAGCAAACTGTATATGGCTCATATTAAGCGATACAAGCTCTTGCAAGGACAACCCATAGTTTACTACTAAATTTATAATACAAACGTTTCTATCCATAATAAGAGGGCGATATTTAGCTTGTCTTTCTGTTAACCCCTTTGTTGATAGAACAGTTTGCTTTAAAAGCTTTTCTTCCATTTCAGTAATAAAATCTTTATCGCTTAGTGATTGATCAGGAATTAAGGAAAGGTGAAAATCATCTAATGGATTACCTATCCCTAAAAACATGTTCAATTTCTTTAAAACCACCCATATTCTTTGCCTTGTTTTCTGGGAATATTTCCGCTTGTTTTCTAATTCAGAGAAATACGTCTGATAATCTTTTTCAGATAGTTCACTCCATGATTTGATATGAAAAAGTACCTCATTTACTTCTAACCATTTAAAAAAATCCTTAATATCGTATGTATAACGTTGTATCGTAGAATGCTTGCGACCTTTTTCAGTTAAATAAACAGAAAAAGCTTCTAATGTTTCTTCTAAGCAAATTGTCTCGTTCATTATAATCACCTAATTTCTATGGGTACATTATAACAGAAAGTAGGTGAACGACCTGCTATCGCCCATTACTACACACGGTTGTTTACATATCAAAAATGCAAACGGACACTTTGTAAAATAAAGAATTGACAATAGCTATCCTCTCTTACAAAAACAAGAGAATCTATATAATGTTACACATTATATAAATATTGATACATCACTAAATGAAAGTGGTGTACTTTTTTAATTCTACAGACCTCTGTTTGATCTCGTTTACAACAACAATTACTTTAGTTATATTTTTTGGATTTTCAATCTAATTATAGAGATTTAGATGAAAGTATATACAGTGATAGAGATGGCAACCATTTTAGGGAAACGATCTTTCTAATTCAGTCTTGAAGAATGTTAACTTGAATCCATTTGGTCCAACGTGGGATCAGTTGATGGCGTTTAAGTCCGATCCTTGGTGTAATTTGTTGATAAAAATTGATTTTTTACGGCCTTTCTCTTGCACACCTGTATTAGTTACCCGTCCCACGATAAATGAAAAAGAAATCATTCAATAATTTGGACTAAAAATAATTACATAATACGTAATTTTAGGTTCTTTTTCACTTTGGAACTAAAGGTGATCTGTTTTCGCTCTAAATGTAAATAATTAGATTGCATAACTTTATCAGTTTCTTCAGAATTTATTAATGTTCCAAAGCATAATTGTGCTCATTTCATTTCCTAAGGAGTGTTGACATGTCTACTGCTGTAATCACACGACCAGTAATTAAAAAAGGCTCAAAAGGTCCAGAAGTAGCTAAGATTCAAAAAGCACTTCAAAATGCAGGATTCTCACCAGGGCGCATTGATTCCGATTTTGGTTTGAAAACAGATCAGGCTGTAAGGTATTTTCAAATAGATCATCATCTAAAGGTGGATGGAATAGTCGGAAAGGATACATGGGCTTTGTTACAGAAATATTCCACACCGAATAAAGTACATGTGATTAAACAAGGTGACAGCCTCTGGGATATATCACAAAAATATCATGTAAGTGTAGATGAGATTAAAAAAGTAAATCCAGGTATTGACGAAATGAATCTTCCAGTTGGAAAAGAGCTCAAGATACCTAATACAGGAGTACCTGCTAATACTCCTTCTCAAGTGCAAACGTATGAGGTTAAAAAAGATGACACCCTCTATAAGCTACACCAAAGATTTAATGTAAGTGTGGATGAGATTAAAAAAGCAAATCCAGGTATTAACGAATACAATCTCCCAGTTGGAAAAATTATCAATATACCTAAACCTAATACTGGAGGGGGAGGCAGACCAACACCACCGCCCGGACTATCACCAAGCGGTGATAACTTTAATAAAGTTTGGAAATTTTTTAAAGACCTAAGATTTTCAGATGAAGCAACTGCTGGTATCATGGGTAATTTACAACAGGAGTCTCAAATGGACCCAAAAAGTAAACAATACAATGGTGGACCTGGACGAGGGCTTGCTCAGTGGGAAACTAAAAAAATTAGAGGTGGATCAGGACGTTGGGAAACACTAGAGAAGTTTGCTGACCGCCATAATTTGGATAAATGGGATTTATACACCCAACTTAAATTCATTTGGTGGGAGTTAACTGAAGAACCTTGGATTGAAAGTCAGGTAAAAAAATATGCGGGCAGTTTGGAACAGTTTATGAAAATTAAGAACATTGACGACGCAATAATAAAATGGGAGAGAATGTATGAACAAGCAGGTAATCCAGTTTTAGGTGACCGTAAGAAATTTGCTTATGCCATTTATACGCGATTTGCAAGAGTATAGATATGAGGGAAAAGCAACTGTTGCAACCTTGGTCTTAAATCGAGTTAAAACTCCAGGGTTTTCGAAAACGGTTCGAAATGTGATATATCAATCAGTTCAATATTCTCTGGTCACTGATAGAAGACTTTTGGCGCAAATCAGAACGTAAAAACAAAAAGTGCATTTCCATATCCTTATAGGGAGATGCCTAAAATCAACGATGAATTTGAGATTGACAATTTCGCTGACCAATATAAGATTAGTTCAGAAAAGGAAAAAAAGCTTCCGAAAAAGCGAGACTTCTTGGTTTTTAATGGATTGAATTGAACTATTCACCACTTAACGCCTTGCCGGACTGTTTGAAGTGGTGGTAGTTCAATTCTTTATTAATATCAAATAGCGGTAAAGTATTTTATATTAGCCCCAAACCTAATCGGGGGAGATAGCCGACTTTTCCACTTTTCAAAATTTGTACTTGGTCATAGAATAGAGCACCACCCCATGGTCCCTCTTCATCGATTGCACTAGGGATATTCCATCTTAACGAGATTACTTCTGTACCCTTATGAACAGGAACAGAAGCTGATTCAAATTTAGGTTCTGTAACAAGCTTTAAGTCTGTGCTAATAATATGCAGTCTTTTCGTAAATTGTTTTACCAATTCTGTTCGGCTCAAGGCTAACTGGGCTATTTCTACTACCGAGGAATCTTCATCTTTTAAAGCTTCTTCCAACGCTAGACGAGTTCTGTCTCCTGTGGCAATCCTTCCAAGGCTTACTACCGCAAAATACCGTATTGCCTTACATTTATGTTTTAATAATCGTATTAGGTAGGGTACTGCATTTTCACCAAGAGATTCCCATAGATAAGATCCACCTAAATGATAATCAAACGCAACGTTAGTCCCAGTATACTCGCAATCATCTGGATTCCAATGAGAAAAAAGGATTTCAGGATTAGGTCTATTGAATCCGACTAGCAACTCATCACCAACAAAAATCTGATTAGAATTGGAAAGTTGATTAGCTGCAGCTAGGCTTGTTACAGTTTGATTAAAATGCGCAGCTATGCACGATAAAGTATCTCCGAATTGTACTACATAGTAAGGGTATCCACCTACTTTGCCGTATTCTATCGCAGGATGTGGAATATAAATCGGCTGATCAATAAAAATCAGGTTGGGATTACAAATCACATTATTTTCCATGATAGTTTTGGTTGTGAGGCCGAACTGTGCAGCAATTCCAGCTAAATTGTCTCCAGGTTTAACTATATATATCATGCTATTTCACCTCTCGTGCCTATATTATTCATTCAAGGTAAAGAGGTTCAATTTAATTTTATAAAGAGTGCATCGGTTTCCCTTCTAATTGATAATATTAGATTACATAACTGTTTAACTATTTCTTCAAAAATTATTTGTGTGAAAAACACATTGGTGTACATTCTATTTTTTAAATAATTATTGGCATGCCTACTAATCTAATCCAATGGTCTTTAGTTAAAAAGTCATTAAGTTACAAAAGGTTGCCATGATTTAAACAGCATTTCAAATGGCAGGATTTACATCAAACTATTTTATAAAACCTAAAAATAAAACTGATGGATAAGAAACCATAGAATATGGTTTAACACGATATTAAAAAAACTTTATTTTAAAGATTTACTAATAACATTTATTTGAAAAAATCCCATACAATTGTTGTCGTAAATAATCTCATTTATGGTACAAAAAAGAATAAAACATATAGAGTTATTCTGCTTATATCTATCTCCTTCTTTTATTCTTATATAATGTTACAAGTTATATATTAATCCTTGCTTCAGTAAGGATTAATTCAAATTTTTTGAATCTAAATATAAAAACAACCTTTTGAAATTTCAAAAGGTGTTAATTAAAATCCCATAAGGTTATAATCATACTCCAAAAAGGCACTACAAAAACTAATCCCCAAAGAATCCCTTTAAAAAATCCAATCTCGTTATAGGTATTCATTTCTATGCAAGTCGAATCTTTTAGTACAGCCATGCTTAATCCTCCCAATGATAATTGTTTCCTAAAATGAAAAAAGGACAAACCTCGTCCTTTTAGGGATACGTAGGTTTGTCCTTTTGTATGTGGGTAATGATATGTTTAATTACCATTATTATAATTTAATTTACAAATATTTTCAATTAGGTCGGACATCTTATTAACAAGGATACGAGCTGTATTAAAAATCTATTATAAATATATATCTTATATATTAAAAAGAAATAAAGATAAAACTTTTATAGGTTATCAAAAATAGGGAATAGACTTACTCCCACAAGGGAACATTTAATGTTAGAACGTAAAAAATCATAAATAGTAGAAAATGTATTCGTAGATTCAATGTTTATTAGACTTCCAATTCTACAAAAAAGCAGAAAGAAAATCATATGTTTCTACATGAAATCAGAAAGAAATTGATACAAATCACTTCATATTTATCCGACTAGGAAAATAGGCTTTATTTTCTTTATTTTGGTAAATGAAGCAGTATCTAACGTCGAATTATCCACATCTTATTCAGAAAATATAGCTATTTGTTCACATAACTCAGTATTTACACCTAACTCACATTACTATTGATGATTTTTATTAGGTAAAATGAACGACACTAGTATTATCAAGGGTATTGAGGAAATCATATTCACATTTAATTATAATTGTCCTCATATCCACTATTTTTATAAATATCCTTCTGATTTTTTGTAGATATAAAATCAAATATTTTACTACACGTGAAGAATACCCAATGTTTAGTGTGGAGATTTTTGTATAGCTAGAAGAAGGTTTGTATAGAATTGCATAAAAAAAGACCCCATTTTTTATGAAGTCCTTCTAATTTGATATGTATAAATAGAGTAGTGGGAAAGGAGTATTAATGAAACAAACACGAATAGCCCTCCACTTTCGATTTTTTCAAAAATAGAGAGCTTGTTGCTTTTTATTTTATTTCCATCGCGGTTAGCACCTGATCCGGATTTGTTATCGTTACACCAGTACGTACTAAACGTTCGAAGGTACGCATAAACTCTAGTAAATTAAACTGCTTTGGTAGCTCAATAACACGAAGTTTTTCTTGTGGTAGCTTATCAATGGCTTCGATAAACCATTCACGTACATCACTTGGAATCGTACGTTCTTTATGACCACGAGCTTTTAGTTTTTCACGCATTTCAATTTCTAAAGCGATATATGCATGGAGATTAACACCCTGATCATATGCATATTTTCTAAATAACGTTTCTTCTTGGTATTTTAGATAATTACGGTGATAAGACTCTTCCGTCACTGGTACCGCAAACTTTTGCTTCAGTAGTGCATGCACATTTTTAAACATCTTCTTAATGTTATGAAGAGAGTACATAGAATAATGTAGACCAAAATTAAAGACAGCTTGCTCACGGTCACTATTTCTCTCTTTTGGTATGTGCTGCGCAATTAGAGGGTAGATGCCTTCTTTCGCCGCAGTATCAAGAATTTGATATTGAGATGTTTGATGCAATAGTTTTTTCAATGTATATACAATTTTCTTTGGATATCCTTCTTTTCGATCAACCATGTCACGAAGCCCATGAATGACACTGCGAATTTGACGATGACAAGTATGCTTTAAGACATGAATGAATTTATTCATATCTGCAGACAGTTCACCGATGTTCATTTCTTGTAGGACTGACTCAATGAACTTCGCTTTACGAGCATAGGTAGCTTTTGGTGTAAATGGATCCCTGTGTTGTTCTTCTCCAGCTTCTTTCGAACATAAGAAGTCTGAATGGATAGACAGATATAATGTTGTATATCGTTTTGTATGCTTGACACCTTTTTGCATTTTGCAAATTTTGAATAGGGGATTCCCCGTACATGGTAATGCAGTTGTTAATTCTTCGATAACCGCACGGATCTGATGCGGATATTTTTTATGTAAGAAACGATACATCCCACCAAAGTGAGTTTTGTTGCCTCTTTCATCTTGCTTGTCCAAAGAACGTTTTAAAGTTGTTTCTGTATGTTGTTGCATTGCGATATCTAAGAATAGCTTCTTAGCCGCTACAGATAGCTTAAAGAAATCCTTTGTAAATACAACCGGACTAATATATACGTACGGATTTGCTTTTTCTGTTTCCTCATTCATAAAATGAGTCAGTTTAATTGTATATCGGCCATCTACGCCATTTTCAATGGAGATAATGTTATGTAAGTTTAATTTTTTTAATGCGATATAGAATTGAGAGTGTTGGATATAAGCAAATTCTTCTTTATATTGCTTGTAATCTTCCCACATCATATGTATTGTTACATTTGGAATGACACCATTTGTATAGCATTTTTTATGTAGGTACAAGAATACTTCAAGATCTGCATTCGTAATACCGTATAATTTATGTTTTCTTCCGGTTTTTTCTGCAATTGCAGACATTGCGCGACGTGAAAAAGATGGCTTGGCTTTTTCAACAAAGCCTTCTACGTCAGCAATACGTTCTTCGTATGTCATGTGCTGCAGAATATCTTCTAAATATGTATCTTTATAGCTGTAGTATTTCTCCTCAAATGTTTCCACAAGCTTTTGCCAAGATTTTAGTGTGACTAAAACTGCGTTTGTCTTTTCACCATTTAAGCTACGTTGATTACGTATCACAAATGATTTCCCCATCTTTTTCACCTCCGTTCTGCAAAATTCGAAATGTATGCCAGAATACTATAAAATATACCAATTTTGATTATAGCAAATCGAAATTTGGCAAAAGGTGCTCCTTTAAGAAGAAAAATAGCAACTTGCAACAGCTTATGAAGCTAGTTGTATCAAGGGATAAGAGAATTTCATGATTTTTTTTTGTGTTAAGGATACCGCAAACGTGTTGCAAGTTGTGTGATATGTATAAAGGTAAGTGGAAAGGCAGCTAAACCCTTAGTATATAAAGGATTAGATTAAAATCTGTAGGGGAGTTAGGGAGAGGATACCGCAAATGTGTTGCAAGTTGATGGACGCAATCATTAAAAATGAATTACAATAATTAACCTTGATATAAAAGGATTTGTTGGCATTTATAGATTATAAGTAGGGAAAGGATACCGCAAACATTGTTGCATCTTGTGAGAAAAATAAGGGTATGCATACCGCAAACGTGTTGCAAGTTGTGTGATATGTATAAAAGTAAGTGAAAAAGCACCTGAACCCTTGGTATATAAAGGATTAGAGTAAAAATGGTAGGAAAGTTAGGGAAAGGATACCGCAAACATGTTGCATTTTATGTATGTAACTTATTAAAAATATGAGAAAAATAGCTTAAAAACTTTAAAATGACATGATTTTTTAAAAATTACTTAGTTGAGAAATAAATTATACTGTTGCAAGTTGAAAGAAATAGGGCAAGGATACCGCAAACGTGTTGCAAGTTGAGAAATATAAGGGAAACAAGGCGCAAAAGGAATGTAAGTAAAGAGAGATAGGTAAGAGAAAGAGCAAACGTGTTGCAAGTTGAAGAGTTAAGGTAAACAAAGCGCAAAGGAATGTAAGTAAGGGAAAGTAGGGCAAACAAAGCGCAAAAGGAATATAAGTAAAGAGAGATAGGTAAGAGAAAGAGCAAACGTGTTGCAAGTAAAGAGTTAAGGAAAGCAAAGCGCAAAAGGAGTGCAAGTAAAGCAGAATAGGTAAGAGAAAGAGCAACGATGTTGCAAGTAAAGAGTTAAGGAAAGCAAAGTGCAAAAGGAGTGTAAGTAAAGAGATAGGTAAGAGAAAGGGCAAATGTGTTGCAAGTTAGAGAGTTAAGGAAAGCAAAGCGCAAAGAGTGTGCAAGTTGAAGAGTTAAGGAAAGCAAAGTGCAAAAGGAGTGTAAGTAAAGAGATAGGTAAGAGAAAGGGCAAATGTGTTGCAAGTTAGAGAGTTAAGGAAAGCAAAGTGCAAAAGGAGTGTAAGTAAAGAGATAGGTAAGAGAAAGGGCAAATGTGTTGCAAGTTAGAGAGTTAAGGAAAGCAAAGCGCAAAGAGTGTGCAAGTTGAAAGAAATAGGTAGGGGAAAGAGCAAATTGTTGCAAGTTGAAGAGTTAAGGAAAGCAAAGCGCAAAAGGAATGTAAGTAAGGAGAGATAGGTAAGAGAAAGGGCAAATGTGTTGCAAGTTGAAGAGTTAAGGAAAGCAAGGCGCAAAGAGTGTGCAAGTTGAAAGAAATAGGTAGGGGAAAGAACAAATTGTTGCAAGTTGAAGAGTTAAGGAAAGCAAAGCGCAAAAGGAATGTAAGTAAGGAGAGATAGGTAAGAGAAAGGGCAAATGTGTTGCAAGTTGAGGAGTTAAGGAAAGAAAGACGCAAAATCTTGTAAATATCTGTTACAATAAATTAAATATAATAGTAGTGAGAAATCTTATAATGTAAACTACTTTGTTGTGATCCATGGTTTAGGGAGGAATATAAAGTGGATAACTTATTACAAATGTTTCGAGATGCCTTGTTAATCTCTGAGCCAATTTATAAGACCAATGAGCTAGTATGGAATAAGTGGAATGCATATTTTAAAGATGTTGAAAACAATAATAATAAAGTATTAACCTCACGTCATGCGTCCCCATCATTTACTGCATTAGTGTCTTGGCTAGAAAAAAAACAAGAATCCGGTACCACATTAGTACAAATTTATGCCAAAATTGATTCCTATAAGGAAGAAATATATAAAGAAATTGAAGGATTTATAGACAAAGAATTCCAAAATGTAGCATCTTCAAGCTCAATAATAGTAGAAAATAATCAAAATATCGAAGAGACAAGCATAGTAAACCATGAGGATTATTATGAGGTAAATAACTCTGCTGTTTATTATAAGTTAAGAGATGGGATTGCAAAAAATCAATTTGAAGAAGATGAATTAAGTAAAGTTTTACAATATCCTATTGAAACAAAATCTTCTAATGGTGTAGCTCAACTTTCTTCACACAAAGATGAAGATTTAAGACTTACTAATATAGAAGAAGCTGCTCGATGGAATACTCTTGTCGATGATGTAATGAGTAATATGGATGATTTAACGGCAGATTGTTTAGATGCAATTACAATACAATGGATAAACGAAGCAAAATCTCCAGACGAATTCATTGATTTTTCTTATGAGCAAGTTTTAGAGATGTGCAACATTCCAAAAACAGTAGTCAAAAATAAGGAATACTATAGAGCGGAAGATAAAATTAAAATAGCAAAAAGAATTGCAGCTTTAGCAAGTATTTTTATCTATTTAAATGATGAGAATGAAGTCGTAGTATTAAATGACCGTGAAGATGAAGGGGAACGACTAGAATTAAAGCGTGAGGTTGTTAAACGATTATTTGTATTAGATTCGGTTGTATTGTGGAGACATAGTGTTACAAATGAATATATGGGTATTGAATCTTGTCGTATTAAGCCAGGCAGCTTTTTAACCAATTATTTATACGGATCTAATAATACAACAGCATTATTGTCTAAAAAAGCACTTGAATACAATAGTTATAGACACAAATATCATAAAAGGTTAATACGATACTTAACATGGCAATGGAGAATTAGACAAATGTATTCATCATTGAAAAAGCCATATTCTATAGGTGGGGACAAAGGCCTGCTAGCAGTAATGGATATCCCGAAAGATTGGAAGCCTAATCGTATTAGAGAACAGTTAGAAAACGTTCTAATGGATTTAGAAAATGAAAAAGTAATCTCTCATTGGGAGTATAGTGACCCACTGGATGAACAACAAATTGGGAAACGTAATTGGTTTAAAAATTATTACACTAACTTAGGAATAACGATTTTGCCACCTGAAGAAATGCTACAGTCAATGGATAGGGTAATAGGAAAGAAGATTGTAGAGGAACCACAAGAGCAATTACCCGAAGTAACAGTTGTTAAAGAGATAAAGAAGACTGTAGAATCAGTCGAACAAATAGAGAAAAAGATCCGTGACCAAATACTGAAAGTACACAATGAAAAAAAGGTAAGCATTCGTGAAATAGCAGATGAAATGAGTATTTCTCCATCGACATTATCTAGATTTTGTAATTATAAAACAAAACGTTTATCTAAAAAGGCGTTAGAAAAGTTAACGAAATGGTGTGAAAGACAAGAAATATTAGAAAAGATGTAACATAGACTAAATATTTCTTTTAATAATATTCAAATTAAAAATACACATACATTATGTATGTGTATTTTACTTATTATCACTAATAATAGTCTGAATTTTCTTTGTTTATGGTGGTTTTGGCAGGTGAAGATCCTACTGGAAAGTTATTATAGTTATGCTATTTAATCCACTGCAATTAAATTTCTAGTCTTATCGATATGGTTCAGTAACATACGATACTCTTCTTCATACATAGTTATACGTTGTAGAAGAGATTGATTCTCTGTTTCTAAATCTTCAATTTGATTTTGTAATTTTGTCAATTCATTCACATCTTTATAATTTTGTAGAAAGAGAATAATATCATCTAATGTAATAGACAAAGAGTTTTTTTCTTTTTCTAATGGGGAGAGGGGAATGTTGTTTCCCATTTTTCGGTCTTGTTTTGCTAGTTGTATTTCTTCTTGGTATTGTTTTCTCACATATGAATTCCAACGAAATCCACAAGCTGCGGGTGTTCTAGCTAGTAGTTTTGCTACTTCTTTGAATGCAGCTAACTGTGTGCCACCGTTACGAATATTCTGAAGTACTGTTGATGCGAGAAGTAAATCGTTATCATCAGTCCAGGAATCTTGTCTTGAGATTACCACGTTTTAACCCCCCTTATATGTTTTATATTATATATATGCAATTACTCAAAATGATAGAAGTTCAACTTCTCTTGAAATAATTGGGAGTAAGTTGATAGAAGTATGTATGATTTTACATGCAAAATTGCATTTAAGATTGACTATTTCGTAAAGATGTAACTATAATGGTTACAGTTGTGCAACTGAATTAATAAAGTTGTTGGTATGAATTGGTTGTATTAATGATGTATAAACAAATATTAAAAAATGAATGGGGTTGAAAATATAGTCCTACATATAAAACGTTTGTATAAAAAGAAATTAGGTAATATACATTTTTTTATAACTATATACTAATAAAAAGAGGTGCATGTTTTGAAAATTTTTAAGGGAATTTTAGTTTCTTCAATTGCATTAACAGCATTTAATGGGGTAGGCGGACTACTTCCAAATGAAAAATCAGAAGTTGCCTATGCGGCTACTTACAATTATTCAAATAAGCAATTGAATTCTACTGTACATAAGCAAGTTACTAAACAATTAATTTTGAAATTTAAAAATGAAGCGAATTTACCATATCAGGATGGAATAGAAAAATTCATTAAAGAAGAAAAACAAGATCCTGAATTAGTTGGAATTTTAGCTGAATATCCAAATGTAACTATAAATCGACTTTTTAATTCTTTAAATCCTAAAGAAATTAAAAATCTTGGTAAAGAAATAAAAGATTCCGATCATATTTCTTCTAATTTGCTAAACTATTATATTGTAGAAACTCAAGATGATATTGATGTACAAGCATTACTTACAAAAATTGAAAAATCATCTCTTGTTGAAACGGCGTATTTACAGGAAGAAGAAGCGCCACCAGCAGAGCGTTTGCCAAATTTATCTGTTAATCCATATGATGAGCCTAGACTTACAAGACAAGGTTACCTTGAACCAGCACCATTAGGAATTAATGCACCTTATGCCTGGAGCATAAAAGGTGGAGATGGAAAAGGAACTACTTTCGTAGATATGGAGTATGGGTGGTTATTTAATCATGAGGATTTAGTGAATCAAAAGGTTGAATTGATATCTGGACAGAATAAAAGCGAGCACCATGATCATGGTACCTCAGTCTTAGGAATTGTTTCGGCAGAGGATAATAACATAGGTGGAATTGGGATCGCACCGAAAGCTAAGGTAAAGGTTGTATCCCAGATTAGGGATAACGGAAATTATAATACAGCTGATGCTATTTTAAGTGCGATTAACAATATGCAAGCTGGAGATATTCTTTTACTAGAGGCACAAGCAACTTACGATGGATATGGAGATAAGAACTATTTTCCTGTGGAAGTAAAACCAGACATATTTGATGCAATTCGTATGGGAACAAATAAGGGAATTATTATTATTGAAGCAGGCGCAAATGGCGGAAATGACTTGGATCAATTTAGAGACCGTAATGGTAAACAAGTTTTAAATCGTAATAGTCCTGATTTTAAAGATTCAGGGGCAATTATGGTTGGGGCAGCTTCTGC
>Ga0102589_1002143_pt1 | contig 23773 bp, 27 predicted proteins | sample AraplaMF_Col_mLB_FD_76858 | JGI IMG/M metagenome (GOLD analysis project Ga0102589, IMG submission 76858) | Arabidopsis root microbial communities from the University of North Carolina, USA - plate scrape MF_Col_mLB | ecosystem: Host-associated > Plants > Roots > Endosphere | place: USA... | reverse complement strand
TACGTACATCGCAATCCCAACCGTTTCACTAACGCATTGGCATATCGTCAAAACCAGACGGGACGGATGCTTCGTTCTTGGTCATTATGACCGTACAGGACTTCGATTTATGGAGACAGCTAAATGCGCTAAGCATGCGGCAGTCGAAGGATCCAAAGCAGATCCAACCGTTCAATCCTTCCTCTACCTGACGAATTACGCTTGTGCTGAGGTAAGAGAAATCCGTGCTGGCTATATTGTGCGCTGGTCCGATGTTCGCTATCGGCATCGCAAGCAGTATCCGTTCGTTGCTATTGTCATGATGGATCGTAAGTTCAAGACAATTGATTCCTATGTCGGCTGGATCAGTGACAGCCAAATTGAGAAAAAATGGAGCCTTTTGTTATCTTAGAATTGAAGAAGCACGCTATCTATTGACGCATTCGTTCGAATGCGTCAATATTATGTTCGAATGGAAATTGCCAAAAAGAAAGACCCAGAGCAGTCTGCTCTGAGCCTCTCTCTTATGGATGCTTAGCGAATGCGGTTCGATGAGGAGCCTGCAAGAGACTGCTCAGCGATTTGCACAAGGCGCTTCGTGATATATCCACCAAGGGATCCTGCTTCACGAGAAGTAACATCGCCATAGTATCCACTGGAAGGGATTGAAACACCCAATTCTTGTGCAGCTTCCATTTTCAATTGCTCAAGAGCTGCTGAAGATTGAGGTACAACTAAAGAGTTACGTCCATTTGCCATTCGTAAAAACTCCTTTCACCCTGCTTCTAAAATATGTTTGCTTGCAAGCTTGCAAACTTATTATGACCTTCTTCTAGAATGTTATTCTCAGATATTCAGCCAAATTTGATGGAGGGTATTTCCAAATGACAAAGTCGCTATCGCTCCTTTTTGCCGTCATTAATATCTTGTTCATGCTAGCTATCGCCATCTCCATTGCCATCAGTATATGGCTGGTCTTGTTATTCACGTTATGCCTCATTGGATTCATGGGATTTAGCTTCGCTATGAAAGCACGCCTCGATCGCAAAAAAGCGGAGTGAATCACTCCGCTTTTGCTTTAGTTTAGGATTTTAAGTTTTCGGGGTTATTTAAGGGAGCAAAAAGCCCATCCGTTCCTTCACATCGTGTACGGTCTGATCTGCCACAGCAGCAGCACGTTCAGCGCCCTGACGCAGAATGTTATGAATCTCGCCAGACTCACGGATCTCGCGATAACGCTGCTGAAGCGGCTCAAGGACTGATACAACAACCTCTGCTAAATCCTTTTTAAACGCCCCATAGCCTTGTCCCTCGTATTTCGCTTCAATCTGTTCAATGGACAACCCCGCACAATGCGAGTAGATGCTGAGTAAATTACTTACTTCCGGTTTGTTCGCAGGATCGAATTTCACTTCACGACCTGAGTCTGTTGTTGCCCGGCTAATTTTCTTCCGTACCACATCTGGCGGATCCAGAAGTGCGATGAAGCTGCCAGGGTTCGGATTGCTCTTACTCATTTTCTTTGATGCGTCATCCAGTGACATCACGCGTGCACCAATCTTCGGAATATAAGGCTCTGGTACAGTGAAATAGTCTCCATAACGACTGTTGAACCGACCTGCTAGATCACGAGTCAATTCCAGATGCTGCTTCTGATCATCTCCTACAGGTACTAGATCCGCGTTGTAGATCAGAATATCTGCAGCCATAAGCGCTGGATAGACGAACAACCCCGTGCCAATCGACTCTTTGCCGGCTGACTTATCTTTGAACTGCGTCATCCGCTCTAATTCGCCCATATAGCTTAACGTCGTTAATAACCAACCTAGCTCCGCATGTCCGCGCACATGGGATTGCATGAAGATGTTCGCTTTGGCCGGATCGATCCCTGCGGCCACATACAATGTTGCTACCGCCTCCGATTGTTCGCGAAGCGCAGCTGGATCTTGCGGCACAGTAATTGCATGCAAATCCACCACCATGAAATAACATTCATGATCATTCTGTAACTTCACGAAATTCTGCATCGCTCCAATGTAATTTCCGAGGGTAAGCTGACCGCTCGGCTGAATCCCTGATAATACTTTTTTCATTCCCTATGACCTCCTTCATTCCTTATCAAACAATACAAAAAGGCCTCCCGCCGCAAGGGACGAGAGACCGTGGTGCCACCCTAATTTATCTACTGCCAGTCATTCCTCAGCAGCAAATCTTTCGTATTCCGTAACGTGGAACTGACGGCTGGCATACTAGACCCGGCTTACGCAAGTAAGCTCCATAATCGTTCTGCGCTCAGCACTCCAGGGTCCATTCGGTTCATGTGATACACCGGTTCGCAGCGAACACCGGCTTTCTGAAGTATCATTCCATCAACTTACTTATCCCTTTCACGGCTTTAAACAGATATTTGCGCTAATCATAACAATCTGACCCCTAATTGTCAATCAAGAAGAGACACTGTGAACCTAGGTGCACTTATGACTTTACATGGAACATCTGGTATGATGAAGTAGTGAGATGTCGGTTATTATCAATAAAAGGAGTTGAGCAACTATGTATCAAGTGACGAAAGGCCAGTGGAGCGGACAAGATACATACATATTAAATAGCGATCAGCTTGCCGTTACGCTGCTGCCTGGGCTTGGAAATAATGTGATTCGAATATGGGACAAAGTGCTAGAGCGCGATGTACTGCGTAAACCGGAAGAATCAGATTATGAGTTCTACATGCAGAAGCCTTATCACTTTGGGATTCCGATCTTGATCCCGCCTGGCCGTATTCGCAGAGGAAAATTCGAATATTCTGGCGTACAGTACCAATTCGACCAAAATACAGCCAACAATAATCATATTCACGGCCTGCATCGTACACAATCTTGGAAGGTTACCGATTTGCAGGAGCAAGATGATTACTGTTCGATTACAACAACCTTCTATACGAAAGAAGATCCCAATTGGATCCGTCAATACCCTACCCCATTGAAGCTCGAAGTCGTTCTTGAGCTCCGGGGCACAGAATTGAAGCAAACATTACATGTTCAGAATCTAGGAGAACAATCTGCTCCGTTCGGATATGGCGTTCATACGTGGTTCATGATCGATGGGACTCCAGATCAATGGAATGTACAAGTCCCCGTTGATGCAATCTATGCATTAGATGAAGAACTGATTACAACAGGCGAAGTCGTATCACTCGGTGAATTTAGCGAATTGCCTAACGGATTGAACTTGCAAGGAGTCAACTTGGATACCGTCTTCCGCGGCACTCAAGATCAACCCTTCGAGGCTCAATTAACGCGCAATGACGGACTCAAGATCAGATATAGCGCAAATCAACCATACTTCAAACATTGGGTATTATATACAAAAGGTGAGGCCGATCAATTCATTTGCTTAGAGCCATACACCTGGTTAACCGATGCGCCTAACTCCAAATTCGGCAGTGATGTTACAGGATTAATCGACATGCAGCCGCAGGAGCAAATTGAGCTCACGATTACACTTGATATCGAACATCCATAACATAATTAAAAAGCAATGCCGGTTTACGCTTTACAGGCGCTAACTATGGCATTGCTTTTTTTGATTCAAATTACATCCCATAAATACGTTGAATGCCTAATTCTTCGAACACAGCATCCATCGAAGATTCGAGGGGAGCGTCCGTAACACAAGCGTGCAATTGATCTAGTGGAGCTATCGAGAATAAAGAGGCTTTGTTGACCTTCGTGCGGTCGAATACCGCAATTGTATGCTTCGCACGGCTCATGAGCATTCGCCCTGTCTGTGCCTCGAGCTCAGAATACGTCGTAATCCCCTGCTCCGCAGATATTCCATCCACTCCAATGAATAACTTCTCGATATTCAAATGTGCGATCGTCTTCTCCGCAAGTGGTCCGCAAAGCTCAAAGCTCTTATTCCGCATAACCCCTCCGACGACAACGACTTGAATCCCTTCGCTATCCGCAAGTTCCATCGCGATATTGACAGCATTCGTGACGACGGTCACGCCATGACGCTGCTTCAGTTCCCTTGCAATGAGATACGTTGTGGTACCACCAGTCAGACAAATGCTGTCTCCTTCTTCAATAAGCTCAACAGCTTTGCTGGCAATGGCTTCCTTCTCGAGCCACAAATGCTGCTTCTTCTCTGCAAAAGGCATTTCACGAATAGGGGAGATCCCATCGAATAGTGCCCCGCCAATCGTACGTATAATTTCGCCTTTGCGATCAAGCAGATCGAGGTCTCGACGCGCCGTTGCCTCAGAGCAGTCGAACTGATCAATAATTTCCTGTATCGTGATACGACCTTGTTGTTTCAACAATTGCAACATTTGTTGTCTTCGTTGCTCGCCTTTGGAAGGGTTCAAGCCTGCCATCAATTATCACACCTACTATTTATATTTCTACGAATTGCGTAAGATTGCGTGGATCATCCGGATTAAGTCCTAATTTCATTGCTGTATAGTAGCCATTATACTGAATCCATGGTAAGTATAGCACACTTCTTGCTTCATCGCTAAGCGATTGTCCACCTGTTTCAAGTACAAGGTCAGCAAAAGTGGTATCGCTTCCTGCAGCTGCCGTAATGATCACGACAGTTGCACCGTAGCCTTTCATTTCACGAGCGACTTTAAGCTCGAACTCACGTGCAGACTCCGACAACATTAATACAACTTGCGAGCCAGGTTCGATAATGGATTTCGGGCCGTGACGGAACTCAAGCGTACCGTAAGCCTCTGTCCATGTGCAAGTCATCTCTTTCAATTTCAAGCACGCTTCAAGTGCAAGTCCACCAAAGACACCCATACCAAGGAACACTGTACGGGAGAATTCATGGGTCTGAACCCAATTTTTCATGACATCATCGGCTTTTTTGACAAGAGCTGCATCAAGGGCCAACACTTGCTCAAGTTCAGCCATCAATTCTGGTTTGCCTGCCACAAGAGCAATCGCTGCTTGCATCATGAATGTCATACTGCTAAGCGATTTCGTCATGACGGTACTTTTTTCTTTTCCTAATGGAGATAGAAGACAATCCGTCATTTGCGCCATTTTACTCGTCTCGTGACATGTGATACCGCAATGATCCCAGTTCGCAACGTCTTTGAACGAATCCAGAGCAATGATCACTTCATGAGATTCACCAGAACGAGATACCCCTACAATAAGAAGCTTCTTATTCACATTCAATGTCTGTTCACGGAACAAGAAGATGTCCGAGGATGGATACGCTGCCGCACTGCGTCCTGTCCATTTGCGGTAAGTAGCAGCCATTGTAAGCGCTTGATAGTAGGACGAACCTGATCCGATGAAAATAACTTCCTCGTACTTCTCATTTCCTATATATTGGGCCACCCAATCTTTCTGCTGTTGCAATTGTTCCCATGCTGCATTTAAAGCTTCGGCTTGAGCACTAATTTCCGTATACGTAAGTTCACCTGCACCAATTGACACTGTTAAAGTCCTCCTTTATAATCGAGTTAATGAAATTATAAATCATATTTTTGATTGTTTCAATCATTTTATTGGGAGGGTTTATGAAATGGGTCATTTGATATCATCAACAAGAATGCTTGAAGTCGCGCGGGCAAACGGATACGGTGTTACAGCCTTCAATGTCCATACATTAGAAATGCTGCAAGCCGTCGTCGAAGCAGCTGAGGAAGCACAGGCTCCACTTATTCTTCAGACAACGGTAGGAACAGTAAAACACTTAGGACCGGAATATATCGTAGCTGCTGCACAAGTCGCTGCCAAGCAGTCTTCCATCCCGATTGCACTGCATTTGGACCATTGTACGGACTATGAATTGCTTGTCCAATGTATTCGTGCAGGCTATACTTCCGTGATGATCGATGCGTCCATGCATCCATTCGAAGAGAACGTTCGTCGTACGGCTGAAGTGGTACGCGTTGCTCATGCAGCAGGTGTGAATGTCGAAGCTGAGCTGGGCAAAGTCGGCGGCGTTGAAGATGACATTATCGTCAGTGAAGAAGATGCACGCCTTGCAGATCCTAACGAATGTGTGGAATTTGTAGAACGTACGGGTGTAGCTACTTTTGCACCAGCGATCGGTACAGCGCATGGCATTTACAAAGGTGAGCCGAATATCGCATTCCATAAACTTGAGCAAATTTATAATCTCGTTCAAGTTCCACTTGTCCTGCATGGCGGTTCCGGTATCCCTGCTGAGCAAGTGAAACGCTGTGTCGCGCTTGGTATGGGTAAAATGAATGTTGCAACTGAACTGCGTATTGCATTCTCCGATGCGATCAAGCATATTTTCGAACAGAATCCAAATGAAAATGATCCTCGTAAATATATGGTTCCAGCAAAACAAGCAGTGAAGGAATTAGCTCTCGAGAAAATGCATCTTACAGGTTGTGTAGGACGGGCGAAAGATGTCTATATCTAATCCGAATATGAATTCACGAATTGTGACCGTGACATTAAATGCAGCGATTGATAAGACTTACACGGTACCTCAATTTAATCTGAATTATGCCTATCGCGTGAATGAAATGGTAGCGACTGCTGGCGGCAAAGGAATTAATGTTGCCAGGGTCGTTTCGACCTTACAGCAGCCTGTTATCGCATCTGGTTTTGTTGCTGGTTCCCAAGGACGTTTCATTACGGAGGGACTGAATCAAGAAGGAATTACACATGATTTTGTTGAGGTTCCGGGCGAGTCGCGAGTATGTATCACCATCTTAGACCCTGCCAGACCCAATGAACAGACGGAGCTTCTCGAGCCTGGGCCGCGAATTACGCCAGACGCGATTGATGCGTTGTCGTTGAAATTGCAAGAGCTCGCGAAGACTTCTACCTGCATGGCTTTCTCAGGAAGCTTGCCGATGGGTTGTCCTACGGACACCTACGCAAAACTCATTCGGGATGTGAGGACCAGTAATCCGGATCTTCGGATTGTACTCGACGCAAGCGGTGATGCCCTCGTCGCTGGACTCGAAGCGAAGCCTTTCCTCATCAAACCCAATGAACATGAAATTGAGAAGCTTGTCGGCAAGAGCATCCAGTCGCCTGATGAACTGCACGAGTGTATTCTCTCATTAATGGCTGACGGCGTCGCTTGTGTCGTCGTGTCTCTAGGAAAAGACGGCGCGATTGCTGGCTATGAAGGCAAGCTATACCGCGTCACCTTCCCACCGCTCGAGATTGTAAATCCCGTCGGAAGCGGCGACTCCATGGTCAGTGGTATGATAATTGCCCTAGAACGCGGCTATAGCATTGAAGATACGCTGCGACTAGGCTCTGCGTGCGGCAGTGCAAATGCGCTGATGATTGGTGCTGGCTCTGTTCAACCGATAGATGTGGAGCGATTGTTCGCGAATGTCCACGTCGAAGTAATTCCTGTTGAAGGCTAGAATATAATAGAACACCTCCAGAATTGATGTTCGATTCTGGAGGTGTTCTTCATTTTTGTAACGTATGCGAATCACGAATTAAAATTAAATAATTATGAGTCCAAGTTCGATCCTACATACACATTCGTATTACGTTGGTTCATTCGAATCATGACGTTCGCCATATTGTAATGCGATTCAAATTGTGCGCTTGCGATAAGCATCTGTTGGCGAATTGTAAAATCGAAACAAATTTCTCCGTGGGTCCAGCCCTTCTTGAAGTTCAAAGCCTCAATAGCCATATTGCGGAATGCTCTCTGCTGTGATGCATCTAGGCCCTTAGCAGGTCTACTTCCAGTGCTTTCGATACAATCAATTGGATTATGACGTATGCCAAATTTACCAATTGTGTTGTTTCGAATTTGAAGGAATAATGTTCCTGAAGTTAAGGTACCTAGCTCCTCACCCAGTTCTTTAAACGCCATGTCTGTCTGTCTAGCAAGAGAAATTTGTTCTAAATTCAATTAATTCCCTCCCATTCTATTGTCGGTTTAGGTAATAATTTGTAGGACTTATTCCTCATTATACGGAAGAATTTTCCTTTTTACAACAATTTAATACAAAATATTGGAATATAATTTAAATTGTGCAAATCGTTCTTATAGACCATTTCTGAATTGACTGATATAATATGGATTAATCTTCCCATAAAGGAGCGTTCATATGAACTGGTTCCATTCTCTATCTTTTAAGCTTAAATTGCTAATTGGCTGTTACACGCTTGTAGGTATTTTCTCCCTTGCGACAATTATCCTACTCCTGACAGCGGGCGGTTCATTTATTCCCGGATTGATCGTCATTGTTGTGTTGGTCGCAGCTAGCTATCCGCTCATCAATTGGCTGGAACAGTTATTAACAGAACCGATTGTGAACATCTCTCGTGTTGCATTGAACATTTCCAAAGGGGACTTCTCCACCAAAATCAACGTATCATCGAATGATGCACTAGGACAATTAGGGCATTCGTTCAACAGTATGATCGATAAATTGAAAGAAATCCTGAATGATACATCGAATATTTCCCGACTCGTCGCTGACGCAAGCCGAGATATCTACTATAAGAACAACAATATGAAGCTTGTTATGGAACAAGTCGCCTCCTCTTCCAATGAGCTTGCAACAGGCGCATCGGAGATTTCGGAAGATGTCGCATCCGTATCGGAATCCATCAAGGATATCGAGAGCAAAGTCGAGGCTTATGCCCACTCGACCAAAGCCATGAATAATCGCTCCGAGCAGACGATCCAGCTTGTCGAGAAAGGTCGAAGCGCTGTCGAAAGCCAGAGCCACGGCATGGAGAAAAATATTGAAGCGACGGCAAATGTTGCGATGACGATAGAAGAATTGGCGAAGCAAGCCGATGGGATTACGAAAATTACGAAGACGATCTCTGAAATTGCTGAGCAGACGAATTTGCTGTCCTTGAACGCATCAATCGAAGCCGCTCGGGCTGGTGAGCACGGCAAAGGATTCGCGGTTGTTGCTCAAGAAGTACGTAAACTGGCTGAAGAATCCTCCGCATCGACGAAAGAAGTCTTCCTACTCGTTCGCGGTATTGAGCAAGGTATTAAGAAAGCGATCACAAATATTCAGACGAATGAAAATATCGTTCATATTCAGACCGAACTTATTCGTGAAACCGAGCGCGTATTCGCAGAGATTGTGAACAGCGTCAAATTCATTACAGAAGAAATTTATAACTTCTCCAAAGAAAGCGATGTCATGCTTGAAGGTGCACAGAAAATCTCAAGCACGATTGAGAACATATCGGCTATTACGCAACAATCTGCAGCTGGAACAGAGCAGGTCTCAGCTTCCATGAATGAACAGATTCAATCCGTTCTCGCCATGGTTGAGCAGACAGAGAAGATGCAGCAAGTCGTTGTTCAGTTGCAACGAACGATTTCCGTCTTTAAACTCTAATACATACATACGAATGAACAGGGCTGAACTTCAGTCCTGTTTTTTCAAATCAAATTATAGAAATGAGGCACCTTAGATGAAAACACCTTATGAAATTGTAGATGCAACCTTAGCTGATCTGGATCGTATTGTTGAAATTTACAACTCCACCATAGCGGGACGCATGGTGACGGCGGATCTTGAGCCCGTCACTGTGGAGAACCGTATGACTTGGTTCGATGAGCATTCACCAGAATTCCGCCCTCTGTGGGTTTTGAAACAGGATGGGCGAATTGCAGCATGGTTAAGCTTCCAATCCTTCTATGGCCGTCCAGCATACAATGCGACAGCTGAGATTAGCATCTATATTGCTGAGGAATACCGAGGGCAAGGGATCGGAAATCTCCTCATTCAACGGGCGATTGAAGCATGTCCAAGGCTTGATATCCACACCTTGTTAGGGTTCGTATTCGGTCATAATGAACCTAGCTTGGCACTGCTTCGCAAGTTCGGCTTTGAGGCTTGGGGAACCCTGCCGCGGGTAGCGAATTTGGACGGGATTGAGCGTGATCTGGTGATCGTGGGGAGAAGAATTTAAATTGAGAGTGTGAGCTATTGGGCATCCCATAGGGGAAGTGAGGGACTCCTTCCGGTCGCTTCTTGTCCGCCATTTACTTTGATGAGATAGAAGGCGGTAAATGGCTCCCAAAGAGCGAACGCAGGCTCCTACACGAGTTCCCTCCCTTCCCTTTCATGCCCTATAGCTCACAAGAGATTTAAATACTTCTCCTCTAGGGGAGGAAGTAGGGAGTGTGAGCAGAGATGGGAGGAGATGGGTCTCTCTACAGCCGATTCTTGTCCACCCATTGCTTGATTAGATAAGTTGGATGCAATGGGCTTCCAAAGATCGGACGTAAACTCTACCGGAAGTCCCCCCTCCTCCTCTTAGCTCACTAAAATAAGCAAAGGAGGCAGCGACCACGCTGCCTCCTTTTTTTTCAATTAATACCTCTTATACATGCCCACAGAACGAGGAGCCGTATGAGCAAAACCATATTTCTGATACAGCTGATCCGCTGGAACATCTGCGATCAGACTCACATAGGAGTTCGTTGGTGCATTCGTATCCAAGTAATTCATGAGCTCAGCCATTATCGTTTTGCCATAGCCTTTTCCTTGGTACGCTGGGTCCACGGCAATATCCACGATTTGATAAAAACAACCGCCATCACCAATGATCCTTCCCATTCCTATAAGCTGTTTATCCGCATCTCTCAACGATACGGCGAAGACGGAGTTTTGCAGTCCGATCTTCGCACCTTCTAAACTTTTCGGACTTAGTCCTGCTGTGACGCGGAGTGCCATATATTCATCTGCGTCTGGTACCTGATGAATGACATCGATTGAAGGATTCATCTTCTTATTCTGTCATTGCCATGAACTCACGAACATCGGCGATCGAGAGATCCACTGCTTTTTGCCAGAATTCCGGCTTCGTCAGATCGACGCCTAGATGCTTCTGAGCCAATTCCTCAACGGTCATACGTGCTGTATCCCGCAGCAAATCGATATAACGCTGCTCGAATGCTTCACCTTCTTGCATCGCTTGCGCATAAATACCTGCGCTGAACAAGTACCCGAACGTATACGGGAAGTTATAGAAAGGCACATCCGTGATGTAGAAATGAAGCTTCGATGCCCAGAAGTGCGGATGGTACTCGGAAAGTGCATCACAAAAAGCTTCCTTCTGTGCCGCCACCATCAGCTCATTCAATTCCTCAACTCCGACGAGTCCTTCCTTACGCTTCGCATAGAAACGCGTCTCGAACAAGAACCGTGCATGAATATTCATGAAGAATGCGATGGAGTTCTGAATTTTATTTTCGAGCAATGCCAACTTCTCATCGTCGCTCTTCGCCATCTTCACAACAGAATCTGATACGATCAATTCCGCGAAGGTTGATGCCGTTTCTGCCACATTCATTGCATATTCTTGCGCCATCGCTGGCAATCCATCGGTCACGTATTGATGATAGGCGTGCCCTAGCTCATGGGCTAACGTTGAGACATTTGAAGGCGTTCCCGCATACGTCATGAAGATCCGCGTCTCTTTACTCACCGGCAATGAAGTACAGAATCCACCAGGACGTTTACCTGCACGATCTTCGGCTTCGATCCAACGCTTCTCGAACGCTTGAACGGTGAAATCCGCCAGTTTAGGACTGAATTTGCGGAATTGTTCTTCAATGATCTGTGCACCCTCATCATAGGAAATCACTTGACTCGAAGCACCCACTGGTGCCTCGACATCCACCCAGCTTAGACGTTCCGTACCGAGAAGCTTCGCTTTCCGATTCAAATACTCGATGAAGATCGGTTTATTCTTAATGATGACATCCCACATGACATTCAATGTCTCTTCTGACATCCGGTTAATGGCAAGCGGCTCTTTGAGGATCGAATCCCATCCGCGTTTCTCATATAATTTCAGACGGAACCCTGCCAAGTGATTCAAGGCATCGCCACAGAAATCTGCTTTCTCGCCCCATGCCTCTTCCCACTTCTTGAACATTTCAGCGCGAACTTCACTGCTGCCATCTGACAATTTATTGTACGCTTGACCGGCGGACAAGTGCGTTGTCTTATCGCCTTCTTGCCAAGGAATCTGTACGCTGCCGACAATCGTGTTATACAGCTCTCCCCATGCATGATACCCGGAAACCGCAAGATCCCCTGCAAGTGCTTCGAGCTCTGGAGACAGTTTTTCTTTGGCCCATTCGCGACGTTCATTCAAGTTAAATGCTACCTCAGCTATCTCTGGCTGCTTCAGCCATTCGCTCCAGACTCCGTCATCCAACGAACGGATTTGCTCATCAAACACCGTCATGACGGACAACAACTGCGCATTGATTGTCGTAACACGTCCTACGAGCATGGTCGCTTTTTTATCCTTCTGATTCTCTGCCGTTAGACAAGAAGCGAAGGAAGCTGCCTCACGAACGCGAAGCGTAATATCTTGAAGCGATTGAAGCGATGCTCTAAATGAAATTACATCTGTAGAACCTGCAGCCGATGTTAATTGTTGTTGGAGTCCCTTAATATCGCTCTCGATCTGTATTAGAAATTGTGCGAACGAGTCCGAGGAGGATCCTCCTGCAAAGATGGATTCTAGATCCCATGTTTGTTGTAATGGTTGTTGCATGAATTTTTCACCTGTCCTTTTGTCCATTTCTGATGAATGGTATACTGGAATAGCATTGAATTGCATTTGAATTGAACCCGAATTATTGTCCCACAAAGGAGGAACTGTATGAAACCTTTACAAATATCGCCTGAAACCGCTAATGCATTGTCTAAGAAGCTTGGTGTCCCGCTTGAGCATCTAATGCATATGCCGCAACATATTCTAATGCAGAAAATTGCCGATCTCGCCAAAGCTGATACAGCAATAACAGACGCACCGTCTAAAGAGGATAAGCAATGATTCCTTTCGAAAATACATGGCCTTATGAACAGATCATGAACGATATTTACATCCACGCCTGCCCATTCTGCAGCAAAGAGAATGTTCTCTTGCCCTTGAAGCCGAAGGAGCTGCAAGACATTCATGACGGAAAAAAGAAGCTACTCGTCTTCCCGTGCTGCTCGCATCGTGTTACCTTGGTCGATATGGATCATGACTATCTGCTAGCATCGGAACCTCTACGAGGACGGCGGTAGACTGAAAATCAAGATGAAGACGCAACAAAGCCGCAATCCAAACCTAGGACATTCCATTCTTCATGGTACGTGCGGCTATTTGTTGCGTCCATTATGTATATAAGTACTAATTACTTCGCTTCGCTCATTTCCTCAGACAAATCCATATGCTGCTCCTGCATTTCTTCGCGAAGGAGTTTCCACTGTTCACGTGACGCATGAATCATCGCAGAATCCACAATATTCTTATCGTTGATTACACGAGAGAACCATTTCACGGCTTCATGATTGTTACCCACGCGGCGATATAACTCTCCGATGAGATACAATAACCTCGCGTTATTCGCCCCCATTCCATCCAGCTCATAAACATGAATATACGCCCCAAGCGAGAATTTTAGGAATCTCTGCTCTTGTTCGGTATTCTCTTGATAACGATAGAGCCAAGCAATATGCTGCAGCAGACTGGCAATAAGCCTTTCAGTATCTTGAATTGTCTGCGCGCACAAGAGCGCAAGTTGATAGGTCTCAAGTGCTTTCTCCCATGTCCGTTCCCCGCCATACTCACGCTGGACCCAGCGCGGCTGTATTTGTTCAGCAAATGCTTTTCGCTGCTTATCTGTCAGCTTTTCCGTCCCATTCTCCGTCGAAGCATAGCCGCAATTCGGACAGACCCGTACAACATAAAAATCCGGATTGGCTTCTTTATAATGCGAACAAAAATCGCTATCTGTCTTGTACGGTTTCTTAAGACTTTGGCGTACGCGTGAAGTACGATATTCCATTTCACAGAAAATACAGTTCACTTTAATTTGATAAAGCGGTTCGAGCGCCATGTGTCTGCCTCCAATATAGTCTAAGGTGTATTCACAAAATGATAAGCCGGACCTGATAATCTCTCTAACACAAAATTGCGCAGACTATCCTCAATTTCAATTTCTTGTAGCGCTTCGTTCATACACTGGAGCCAAGCATCCGCGTGCTCCTTCGTCACCGGGAAATGCATATGTCTAGCCCGCATCATAGGATGTCCGTACTGATCAGAGTATAAAGAAGGGCCTCCAAAAAACTGGCTCAAGAACATATACTGTTTCTCTTGCACAGGCATAATATCTTCTGGAAACAGCGGTCCGAGCAGCGCATTGCGCTGCACGCGTGGATAGAAAGCTGCCACCAAGCGACGAACAGAATCCTCACCACCCAAAGCTTCGTAAATTGTACTATTCGGTTTCACGTTCCACCCATCCTCTCTTTATCTTCGTTGCCTCATTATTATAACAAAAATAAACGCGCTGCATATCTGCTAAATGTTACTCGAGTATACGCAAAAGAAATCCGTGCCTCATAGACACGGATTTCCTTATCTCATAGCCTCAGGCAGTCAGATAACAGCCCTACATCATGGTTCTAAAGGTCTAGCTATCCCACTCTTCTTCGCCGGGTGTTAAAGACGCTCTAATAACATAAACAAAAGCACATACGAGAATGCCCGCCACAAGACTCATCTTCATCACACCACTTTCTAAAAAATGTATTTCTGCCGTTGACCCCTCTTTTTTCGTATATAGTTCTATTGTAGCATAGGATGCGAAAAATTAAACGTGTTTTGTAACCGTTTTCTTAAACTATTTTTCATCCCCTGTCCTATCCAAGGGTCATGTTTGTCCTGCTTTTTCATATATTGACTAGGAAGAACTCTAACATTTTGACGAGCAGGAGGCTTACCCATTTGCGATTACGATTAACAATGACACCTATCATTGCATTGATAACATGTGCAATTGTCGTATTCATGATCATTTTTCCGAGCGCGACCCTGGAATCCTCAGTTCGCGGTCTTGCCATTTGGTGGGATGTCCTGTTTCCTGCTCTGTTTCCCTTCTTTGTCATTTCGGAAATGCTGCTTGGCTTCGGAATTGTCCATTTCGTAGGTACCCTATTGGATCCGCTGATGCGACCGATTTTTCGCATTCCTGGGACAGGCGGGTTCGTCGTTGCGATTAGCTTCGCTTCCGGCTATCCTGTAGGTGCCAAATTAACGGCTCAACTCTGGGATCAGAAACTGGTCAATCGGGAAGAAGGGGAACGGCTTGTTGCCTTTACGACAACTTCAGACCCGATCTTTCTCATCGGTGCTGTATCTGTTGGCTTTTTCCAAGATGCCCGTGTTGCGCCTATTCTTGCACTTGCTCACTATGGTGCGGGGATACTTATTGGTTTTCTTATGCGATTTCATGGTGCACGTTCATCTTCGACGAAGCCCATGCAGCCCTCAACGGGAGTATCCAGAGAAAGCCGAATCCGCCTTGCCATTCGCGCGATGCATCAGGCACGTCTTCGTGATGGCCGAGATCTAGGGAAGCTATTGAGCGATTCCCTCCAATCCTCTTTGAAGCTCATGATGGTCGTCGGCGGGCTTGTCGTCTTTTTCTCTGTTATACTCGAATTACTCACCTCCGCGCACGTCATGAACGGCATGTATAGTCTGATTCAGTCCATCTTAGGATTGTTCGGCCTGCCACATGAAATGTCCAAATCGATTATGAACGGCATCTTCGAAGTTACACTCGGAGCAAAATCGGCCGGAACCGCGGGAATCGATATTCCGCTTGTGACTAAGCTTGCCGTTGCTGCCTTTGTTCTCTCTTGGGGTGGATTATCCGTACACGCTCAAGTTGCAAGCATTCTGAACGCAACAAACATACGCTACTGGCCTTTCCTCATCGCAAGATTCGCACACGGGATCCTCGCCATGATCTTTGTCTTCTTATTCTACAAATCCTGACAAACAAACATTGTATTCTCTCTGCAGATTGATTATGATCTAATGAGGCAAGCATATCATTTTCACAAGATAAAGGGGCTCTTATTCCATTGAGATACAATGTGCAAAATCGTAATGATGAAATATCCAACCAACTCACAGCGAATTTTCATCGCTTGGCTGCGGATCGCGGTATGAAATTTGATGAGGAAGCACCCGAAGTTGTCGTATCGATTGGCGGCGACGGCACGATGCTGCACGCTTTTCATAAATATAGCGATCAATTGGATCGTATTTCTTTCGTTGGGGTCCATACAGGGCATTTGGGCTTCTATGCCGATTGGCAAGCCGATGAGTTAGAACAGCTCGTTAACTTGATGGCAGGTACGAAGCTCCCAGACTCGATTACACCTCGCATTGTACAATATCCGCTCATTGAGCTAGAGATTGTCAGCGAACATGGCCTCGAGAAATATCAAGTACTGAATGAATTTACGTTAAAAGGGGTCGACGGTACACTCGTAGCCCAAATCGATATCAATGATCAAATATTCGAAATGTTCCGTGGGGATGGCATCTGTATCTCAACACCATCAGGCAGTACGGCTTATAACAAAAGTGTCGGCGGCGCTCTGATCCATCCGAGTATTGAAGCACTGCAAATCGCCGAAATTGCGTCCATTAACAACCGGGTATATCGTACGCTGGGTTCCTCGCTGATTCTGCCGAAGCATCATCATTGCGATATTTACTCCAGCAAAACTCAACGTCTTATCTTATCACTCGATCATTTAACCATCGCGGTAGATCAACTACAGTCCATTCGTTGTGCTGTATCCGCTCAGAAAGTAAGCTTTGCAAGATTTCGTCCGTTTCCCTTCTGGAATCGGGTCAAACAAGCCTTTATCGGGCAAGGCTTCCAATAAAATAATTAACATTCAAACCAGGTCTGCGTACAACGAGATCTGGTTTTTATTATGAAATATGTCTGTCCTAATAAAAAAAACGAGACTCCCTATTCGGAAGTCCCGCTACTCGCTTGTACTAGTGGTTGTGTTGATGATGATGGTTGTTGGCCTTTTTCTGCTTTCTCAGGCTTGTTGTCAGCCTTATTATCAACCTTTTGTTGCTGTTGCTGAGTCTGCTGCTGTTTCTTCGCATGCTTTTGCGCGGGCTGCCCGCCGCCATCCTGCTGCACCTTTTCAGGTTTATCCGGTTTCTCGGATTTCTCAGGCTTGTCGATCTTCTCTGTCTTTTCTGATTTCTCAGGTTTGTCAGATTTCTCTGGCTTCTGCTCACGCACTTTCTCCAATACGAAATAAGCACATCCGAAGTTGCAATACTCATTAATGTAATCGACCATACTGGCGATCATCGTATCCTTGGTCGCTTTGGAGTTATTATCTCGGAAAAAGCCTTTAAGTCTGAGCTGATTGTATCCCCAGTCGCCAATGATGTAATCGTAACGGTCGAGCACATCACTATATCGTTCTTTGAACGCTTCTGGGTTCCATCCGTTCTTATGATCCGTTATTACCTCATACGTTTTGCCGGTGATATGAATCAAGCCTACCCTCTCCTCGACCCTATGAACTGATTAACACTACATATAAGCTTATACTTGTTGTGCTGCATCTGCCTTCGACGCAGATTGTACTTGCTCATGTGCATGGTACGAACTACGAACTAATGGTCCGGATTCCACATGGCTAAATCCACGCTTCATGCCTTCTTCCTTCAATTTCGCGAACTCGTCTGGATGGTAATATTTCTCGACATTCAAATGCTTCTTCGTCGGCTGCAAATATTGACCAATTGTTAAAATATTGCAACCCACGGCACGCAGATCATCCATCGTCTGAAGAATTTCATCCCATTCTTCGCCAACGCCAAGCATAATACTTGATTTCGTCGGGATCTGTGGCTGCATCTCTTTCGCACGGCGCAACAGCTCCAGCGTACGATCATATTTCGCTTTGGCACGTACACGATCCGATAGACGTTCAACCGTCTCGACGTTATGATTCAGAATATCTGGCTTCGCATCCATTACCACGCGCAGCGCATCCTCATTCCCCATGAAATCTGGAATCAATACCTCGACACTGCAGAACGGCATTCTACGGCGAATCGCCTTAACGGTCTCTGCGAAGATCATCGCACCGCCATCTTGCAAGTCATCACGCGCAACCGAAGTGACTACGCAATGCTTAAGTCCCATCTGTTCCGTAGACTCAGCAACCCGTTCCGGCTCTTGCAAGTCAAGTTCTGTAGGCATTCCTGTATTTACCGCACAGAAACGGCAAGCCCGTGTACATATATCCCCAAGAATCATGAATGTAGCTGTTCGATTCGCCCAGCATTCATAAATATTCGGGCAACGCGCTTCTTCACATACCGTATGCAATGTTTTGGAACGCATCATATTTTTAATTTCGGTATAATTCTCACCGGTTGTAAGTTTTATTTTGATCCATTCTGGTTTACGTTCTCGCTGTTCCGTTGTCATGCTGCTACCTTCTTTCGTATAAATCACATTTGCTTTGGCTCATACCTTCGTAATTATACCACATAATTAGCTTGGATAAAATGAACATCCTTGATTCAACCTAATGATATGATAAAAACATTGGAGGGAACTGTTTGTGCTCTGGAACCATCGAACGTTACGGATCGGCTTACGTTGTCTGGCTGCGACAACCGCATTCAGTCTGTCGATTGTCTTGATTGACACCACTTCCCATCGTATAGCAGCACACGCTAAAGTTGACACTGAGCAAGCATCACCGCCTGAATCGAAGGAAGAGACTCTCCGTAAACGAAAAAACATTTATGACAATATTCAAGCTAAGACACGTCTTTCCTGGAACCGACTGGCTGCCATTGACCAATATGAACGCACGATTGCGAAGACACCGAAAAAATCAGCTGCTACTACCATTCAACAACAAGCTACCAATCGAATTACCGCAATAGCTGTTCAAGAACCGGCATGGAGCGGCTGGCTAAATCCAGATTATGCAGATCAGAATCCGAAGTCAATCTCGATCTATTCAGGTCTTGGCAAAGACGGTTCCGGTGATGGGATTGCAGATCCGACCAACGATCTCGATCTCCTCTATAGCATCGCGTCCTACGTTAGCAACTATGGAACCTCAGCGGACGATTTCAGTATCGGACTCTGGAATTATTACCATAACTCGAACGCTGTGACACGTATCAATCAGTTCGCTAACATCTACGCGACATTCGGCTATGGAGCCCTTGATGAGCATGCTTTCCCTGTCCCGCTTCATGCGGATTATTCATACCGCAGCACATGGGGGACTTCCCGCAGCTGGGGCGGTTTTCGTATCCATGAGGGAACGGATATCTTCGCAAGATATGGCGTACCTGTACGCAGCACCTGCTACGGGATCGTAGAGACGAAGGGTTGGAATCCATTTGGAGGCTGGCGCGTTGGAATTCGTGATTTGAGTAATTATTACCACTACTATGCGCACTTATCGGGATTCGAGAAAACGCTAAAAGTCGGAGATCTTGTCAAGCCAAGCCAAGTCATTGGTTGGGTCGGCAGTTCGGGATACGGCAAACCCGGGACACAAGGGAAATTCCCACCGCATCTGCATTATGGAATTTACCGTGATCGGGGATGGACAGAATGGTCCTTCGACCCTTATCCACTTCTACGCAAGTGGGAGAACGATGAACGACGCGCATTGAAAAAGGCAGGCAACCATTAGAGGTTGACTGCCTTATTTTTCGTTCCAACAGAGAGATTATTTCTTACCTTCTTGATTCGCATTAACATCGACAGCAACATCCGACGGTTGTTCATGCGAATCGGTAATGACCGTTGTCGTCGTGCCTTGTGATTTTTTCGATGCATCCTGTTCCGAAGAAGGTGTGTTAAGACCCGGTAACGCTAGGCTAGGCGCTCCCGTACTATTGTCACCTATGGCTTTACCTTTATTGTCATAATAATATTGTGGAACATTGCCAACCACCATCATATAGGAGATCGGTATATTAGACTCGACCACTTCGGGTTCGGTATCGAACGGGATAATGATGGCTACCTCTGCTACTATACGGATGTATACTTCAACCAGAACCATATTAATGCCTGCGTCCTGTTGTTTTGTATTGAGCTCTATTTTGACAGCGCCTTGCGGTTCTAGACGGATCGGAATTTGCGGACCAAAGGAGGCAATGACAGCACTGCCTAACGCTTGCCCCAATGGGATATGTTCATTGAGATCCTTCATGTCCTTCAAGGTCCCCTCCACGACCTCTTTGGTTCGCGAGGTTATCCGCATATTCTCCGCATAATTCATCATAAATCCAGCGACCTTGCCGTCACGATCCGTCTTCCAATCAATCAAGTTCTGGAAGTTGCTGCCGCTGGCAATTTGTTCGGAGATCGCTTGGTTGATGGCCTGTGTCGCGATTTGCTTAATCCGGATTTTAGCTAACGCCATAATTGGCGGCTTTAGATTTTTCTCTAAGAATATTAAAGATTGCAGCGATAGTAAGGTAAAGACGACGAGTGCGATAAAGAACAGCTTTCGTTTGCTCCCGGGCTTGCGTGTAGGCTTGCTTCGCCACCCTTTCCTAATCTGCATAGGCGTTCCTCCTGTGGGACACATCATACCGTTAACTCTAACAGTCTATGCGGCATGGCCCAGAAAAAGAAGAACAGGCTGTCAGTGGTAGTTCAAAAAGTCATCTTTTGCCCACATCAGAATGTTCACATTATGATTGGCGAATAAACCAACATTACATCGCGGTCGATCATCATTGGATTACTTCGATAAAGGTTTATCTCATCACGAAGTGTTTCAAGAAGCGAATTCGACATCGAATCTTGCGTTCATCCTCGAAGAGCATATGCTTACGATGTATGTTTCCTTCGGAAACATTTCAGGTACTCATTTAGGTTTTGCCTAAACTCCGTTCCTCTGAAAGTTTTTCGTAGAAAAACTCTTAGGTGATGAAAAGCCGACTTTTTGAACACGCATTATATATTCTATTGCATCGCTTTGACATGAAAAAGAGCACGGCATATAGCCCTGCTCTTCCCTTCTGATCACCATATGCAACTATGTATATCGCCGCTGCCTAAGCGCCTCATACAGCAATACGGATGTCGCCATCGCAACATTAAGCGATTCTGCACGACCCGGCATCGGGATAATAATCCGATCATCGACATAGGCTTCTGCCTCAGCCGATACCCCCTTGCCTTCATTCCCGACGAGCAACCATGTCGATGGACGAAAATCATAGGCATAGCACGTGTGCTCAGCTTGCAAGCTGGTACTCACAATCCGTGCGCCACCTCGCTTGGCTGCGGGGAGTATCTCATTCAGATTCCCTTCCAGAATCGGCAAATGAAACATTGAACCCATCGTTGAGCGAATCGTCTTCGGATTGTACAGATCCACTGTGCCCTTCCCGAGAATCACTGCATCAGCCAGCACAGCATCCGCGCTGCGAATGATCGTGCCGAGATTGCCTGGATCTTGTACGCCATCTACGACGACGACTAGCGCATTCTCTCGTTCCATGAATGCGCCTATGTCCGAGCTTTGCTTGTGAACGACTGCGAAGACAGGCTGCGGGGTCTCGGTCGAGCTGCATTTGGCGATGATCGCTGATGTAACGCCGATCCATTCCACATCCAAGTGTGATGCCGTCAACTTCTCAATTTCCGCAGGCATGCCCTGCTCCAAGCTATACACGATACATTCAACCGATGCACCTGAGATAAGCGCTTCCTGTACCAGATGAATGCCTTCAATAATATATTTGTGTTCTTTATCTCGCGTTTTTTTCTCCAGAAGCTGCGCCCATTGCTTCACCCGCGGATTCTGTAAAGATGTAATTTCCATGTACCCCTCACCCATTCGAATAGTGAATCTCCATCTTCTGAAGATCCTTGTTAGCCCCGACAATAATGAGAATATCATCGGATTTGATACCATCATCCGCATTTGGGGAGATGTTCATTTTCCCATTATTTTTAATCGCCATGACGTTGCACCCGAATTTCGCACGCACATCTAGTTCCTTCAAGTTCTTGCCTACCATTTGAGGCGCGGCTTGCATCTCGATAATACTATGATCACTCGACAGTTCGATAAAATCCATAATGTTCGGGGAGACTAAATGATGCGCAACGCGAAGTCCCATATCCCGCTCCGGATAAATGACTTTATCCGCCCCAATTTTATTGAGTACTTTTCCGTGCAATTCATTCTGCGCTTTGACAATAATCCTTGGAACACCAAGATCTTTAAGAATCAACGTTGTCAAAATACTGGATTGAATATCTTGTCCAATCGAAACAACGACCACATCGAAGTTACGAATACCGAGTGCTTTTAACGCTTCTTCATCCGTCGAATCGGCAGATACGGCATGTGTGACAATATTGACGATATCCTGAACACGACCTTCATCACTATCGATCGCTAGAACCTCAAACCCCATATCACTAATGGCACGAGCCACACTAGAGCCGAATCGCCCCATCCCAATGACTGCAAATTGTTTTTTAGCCAATTCTGTCACCTTCCCCGTAGAAATCTCAATTGTGCTTATTATACCACACAACTTTAGATCGTATAAAAGTGCACGTTCAAAAAGTCGGCTTTTCATCACCTGAAAGTTTTCGCAGAAAACTAACTTCGTAAGCAAATGCTCAGGTTGCGAGAATCCGAAGAGCCTATGCTTCCGTAGCGAGTTTTTCTTCGAAAAACTTTTAGAGGAACGGAGTTTAGGACCTAAATGAGTACCTGGAATGTTTCCGAAGGAAACATACATCGTAAGCATATGCTCTTCGAGGGTGAACGCAAGATTCGATGTCGAAACTTCATCATGAAATACTTCGTGATCAAAAGTTGATTTTTGAACAACCTCTAAAGCACATTTTCTCAAGAATCATTCCGGTTAATCTTGGGCATAGTACACAAGAATCCACTCTGGAGGTGCAAGTACATGGGTATACAACTGGATTTGCGACAGGCTATTCTCCGTAAAGTACAGAACAAGACCGATGCCGAGATTGCCGACATGATTGAAGATTCAATCGATTATGACGAAAAGGCGCTTCCCGGGCTTGGCGTGTTGTTCGAGTTGATCTGGAAACAGGTTGATGACAAGACACATCATGAGCTTATCCATGCGCTGCAAGAAAAGCTCTCCTCCGACGCCCCGGCTCACTCGTAAATAATCGCGAACCTTTCCCTATATTGGGAAAGGTTTTTCACATTTTCATCACATTTCTATGCAACAAATTTCCGTAGAAAAGAGAAACGAAATGCCTTCTGATACGTTCTAGTATAGTATTTACATATTAAGGGTTTAGAAAGGCGACTTTTTGAGCTACCTTTATGACGATGAAGGGGAAATTGATAGATTCGTCGTCTAATTCCATAGCACTATACTAGAAAGGAGGTTGCATCTTGCTGCGTGTAGAACATTTATCCCACGTCTTTCGCAACGGGAGCGAAGACACCCCAGTCCTCAGAGACATTAATTTCACCATACATAAGGGCGAGATCGTCGCACTGCTCGGCAGTTCCGGTTCTGGTAAATCCACGCTGCTCAACTTGATGGCAGGTCTGATGAAACCGACGGAAGGAACGATCTTGATTGCGGATCAAGCTATTGAGAAGATGAGCGAAAATAAACTGGCCGAATTTCGGCGTACGAACATTGGCTTTATTTTTCAGGCCTATGAATTAATCTCGCACATGACCGTACGCGAGAATGTGGAGCTTCCTCTTGTATTCCAAGGGGTCAAGCCTAGCAGCCGTAAAGAGAGAGCTCTATCCCTGCTCGAGAAGGTTGGACTCAAAGATAAGACTGAAATGTTCCCTTCCCAGCTCTCCGGCGGGCAACAGCAGCGTGTCAGTATCGCGCGTTCGCTCATTACGATGCCATCGATTGTCTTCGCAGATGAACCTACAGGAAACCTGGATACGAAGACGGAGAATGAA
>Ga0102589_1002140_pt1 | contig 23791 bp, 24 predicted proteins | sample AraplaMF_Col_mLB_FD_76858 | JGI IMG/M metagenome (GOLD analysis project Ga0102589, IMG submission 76858) | Arabidopsis root microbial communities from the University of North Carolina, USA - plate scrape MF_Col_mLB | ecosystem: Host-associated > Plants > Roots > Endosphere | place: USA... | reverse complement strand
GACAGATGAACTATAAAATGATCGTACTTGATTTGGATGATACATTGCTGCGTGATGATCGGACGATATCCCCGCGCACGAAGCAAGCGCTTCTTGATGCGCAAGCCGCTGGGGTGAAGGTAGTGCTCGCCTCAGGGCGACCAACCTATGCGATGATTGACATTGCACAGGAACTGGAGCTAGATCGATTTGGCAGCTTTATTTTATCGTTTAACGGTGCCAAGATTACGAATTTCTCGACGAAAGAAGAACTGTTCAGCAGTACGCTGCCAGTAGAAACGGTTCGTGATATATACGCGCTTAGCCAGCAAGAGGAAATGTCTGTCTTGACCTATGTGGGCGATGATATTGTAACGGAAGCTTGCAATGAATTCGTAGAGAAGGAATCCGAAATTACTGGCATGCCGATCTTAGAAGTGGATAGCTTCGTAGATGCAGTACAGCAGCCTGTCGTAAAGGTGTTGATGGTCGGGAATGCGGACAAGCTTGCCATTATCGAGAAGAAACTGCAGAAGCAGCTGGAAGGGCAATTAAGTGTCATGCGCTCTAAACCGTTCTTCTTGGAATTCACCGAGCATGGTGTGGACAAGGGCACTAGCCTTCATGAGCTGATTCAGAAATTAGGAATTCGGCAGGAGGAAGTCATTGCAATGGGTGACAGTTATAACGATGTTGCCATGATTAAATTTGCCGGTCTCGGTGTAGCGATGGGAAATGCCCCGGCAGATATTCAAGCGTTAGCGGATTATGTAACGGATACGAATATGAACGATGGCGTAGCCAAGGTTGTTGAGAAGTATGTGCTTGGCGAGCTTGTTGCGAAGTAAGGGTCAGCGTATCGGAGGAGAACCTTGTGCGGGTTCTCTTTTTTTTATAACCCTTAAAATAAAAACTGAGATTTTGGTTCTGGCGGTAATTATGGTACCATTCATAAGATAGATTCGGTTACGATTGCTGTGCCAACAAGGGGAGTAAGTCGTAGAGGCTTGGCACGGTTATAATGACATATAGAGAGCAGGGTTGCATGGAATGGAAGAGAGACAACAACGATACCGCTTTAGTCAAGCACCAATATGGGATTTGCAACGCGCATACTATGAACGCAAAGGGCTCAAGGCATGGAATAATGACCAGGTGCCTCAATACATCACAAGCAATCCGATGATCGGTACTGCATATGCGGACGTTATTTTCGGATTTCTTCGGGATCGGGCTGAACAAGGAGAGCGCACGGAACCCGTTATCATTATGGAACTAGGAGCGGGGGCTGGAAGGCTTGCCTTTCAAATTCTTCACAAGCTGTGCGAACTTCGAGATGATGCGGGAATCGCGCTGCCCCCATTCCGTTATGTAATGACGGATTTGGCTGCCAAGAATGTGGACGGATGGCGGGAGCATTCTCAATTGAACCGATTTGTGGAGCAGGGGATACTCGACTTTGCCACATTCGACGCTGTTCAGGATAAGGAACTGAATCTCACCGTTGCTCGAGAAACGATTCGTCCAGGCGATTTGACACAGCCGCTGCTTATTTTGGCGAACTATTTCTTTGACAGTATCCCTCAAGAGCTGATTTATGTAGGAAATGGCGAGATCTATGAATGTGACGTTCTCGTTGAGTTCAAGGAAGAGAACGATGCTGCTCAAGTAGATCCGCTTAGAAATATGACGCTGACCTATGAGCATCGCCGTGCTCCGGCATATGAAGATGAAGCCTATCCCTATCGGGAAGTAATCGCGCTGTACCAGCAGGAGCTTGAGGATTCTCATGTCTTGTTCCCAGAGGTAGGATTGAGATGCTTAGATAGACTAAATAAGTTGTCCCAGCAGGGATTTGTATTGCTTACTGCGGATAAAGGCGATCATAGACTGGATAACTGGAAGTTTAATGATCCGCCTGAAATCGTTCACCACGGCGGCAGCTTCTCACTGACAGCGAACTATCATGCGTTCCAGTATACATTTGAGCAGAGAGGTGCTCTTGCGCTGTTCCCGCCTAATCATTATAAGGATATTAATGTCGGTTGTATCTTTATGGTGGAGGATCCCAACCAATATGTGAATACCCGATTAGCTTATCGTCAAGGAATTGAACGATTTGGGCCGGATGATTTCTTCAGTCTGAAGGTGTGGGTGGATCGGAATCTGGATACGATGGACTTGCAGCATATTTTAGCCTTCTGGAGACTAGGCGGCTATGACGCGGAATTTTTCATACAGAGTGCGAAGCAAATTTCAAGCTTGCTTCCTGATGCCAATGATGAGGAGATGCTCGATATTCGGCAGGGTATTCACATCATGTGGTCCGCTTTTTATTTCATGGAACAGAAGTATGACGTGGCTCTGGATTCAGGACTGATCCTGTTTGAGATGGGGATGTATGAGGATGCGAAGCAGTTCTTGGAGACGTCTGTAGCAAGTGATGATGATCCTGTTGCGACTGTAATATTCTGCTTGGCGATTTGCTGCTATGAGCTCGGTCAGGAGGACACAGCGCTGAAGTACACTCGCGAAGCACTGGTACTGGAGCCAGATAATGAAGAAGCTCTGGAACTGCTGAGATGCTTCGAGTAAGGAAAGCTTGCTTCACGAATAGAATGATACGCATTGTGAAGAAGCAGATATGAAAGTATGAAGAGAAGAATTCTTATTTCCATTACACATTTGAGGATACAGGGAATTCATTAATGATGAACCGGATTAGTCACTCCGTTGGTGGAGTGGACTGATCCGGTTATTTGGTTAGGACTTCTAGTAAGCGATTGCATATCGAGTGTATAATATTGTTAATTCGATAGCGAGGTGGCACCGATGAACGTATCCAACATTTCCAATGAAGAATATGAGTTAACCGATCTAACGATTAAGGGTTTAATGAATCAGCAATATTGTGTGTTTGATTTTGAAGGAACCGGCATCGACCATCATCTCGACCATATTACTCAAATAGGTGCATTGAAGATGGACGCAAGGGGGATTCAGGAGGAGGAACCCTTTGTGACACTTGTGCGTTCGCCGAAGCCAATCCCGCAACATATTGTAGAACTCACAGGAATCACGAATGAGGCGATTCATGAAGCGCCAGATTTTGCTCAGGTCTATGAGGCATTTACGCAGTTCATTGGCGAACGGATTCTCGTGACACAGGCGGGTTATGAATACGATATTCCTCTGTTGCGCAAGGAATGTGAACTAGCCGGATTGCCGATGATTAACAATCTCGTATTGGATACAAAGGCCATGTTCACGAACATTCATCCAGAGCTTGCCGATATCCCCTCAACTGATTTCCTCATCCAGTACTATCAAATTGACGATACGGACATAGCCAGACATGATGCAGTGGGAGACAGCATCCTGATCAGTCGACTTTTCGTAAAGATTCTTGAAGAGTATAAGGAACGAGGACTGGATGATTTGATTATAGAGGATGCCCTGCGGGTGAAGCGGTTTAGGAGACCGTATTAAGGTCACTAGGGTTATATACATATCTATCATTGAGTAGTAAATTGCTGCATACGAGAAAGAGGAGATTGTAAGTATGTCCAAGGTTGAGTTGACGAATATGTGCATGATCTATGATCCTGACACAAATCGGGTATTGGTGCAGGAGCGTGTGAAATCGTGGAAAGGCCTTTCGTTTCCAGGAGGTCATGTGGAAGAAGGCGAGAGTCTGGTAGATTCCACGATTCGAGAGGTGAGAGAAGAGACAGGACTTACGGTATCCGACTTGAAACTATGTGGAATCGTCTATTGGTACAACAATGAAACAGGCGATAAATACTTCGTCTTCAGCTATCGGACGAGTGTGTATGAAGGACAACTGATAGAGCGGACGGAGGAAGGCCCTATATATTGGGTGGACAAGGATGAACTGCTGAATTTGCCGCTATCAGAAGGGTTGAAGGAGAGGCTCCCAATGTTTTGGGATGATAACCTCTCTGAGGCCTTCGGGGTGTGGAATGAGCAGGATGCAGGAGTATTGAAGCTGCGATAAAGCAGATTCGAGCGAATCGTTGATAGCAGGTGCAGTCCGGTTAGATATTGCAGAACTTGTCAATGATTAGGATTGAACCTGATAAGAGTTAACAGGGGAGTCAGTCTCTGTAGAAATGATTTATTTATTGGTATGCGGATGTGAATTATGTCGAATCTGTGGGATGGGTATGCATAAAGGAGGGGGTAGAATGATTTACGTAGTTCGGCATGGTCAAACGGATTTTAATAAACAAGGAAGAATTCAGGGGAGAATGGGTCTCCCGTTAAATGACATTGGGGTGAGGCAAGCGGAAGAGCTGCGAGACAGCCTTCAACCGATTACATTTGATTACGTATTCTCCTCGCCGCAAGTGAGGGCTGTGCAGACTGCAGAGATTGCGACAGGGATAAATCCCACAATTGATTCAAGACTGGATGTGTATGATTTAGGGGAAGCCGATGGTCTGCTAAAGAATGAGGTAAAGCTGCTAGGGGGGATTCCCGATCCCAATGTATATGGAGGAGTCGAAGAACCACGCAGTTATGCGAAGAGGGTATTTGCATTCATGAATGAGCTGATGGAGGACGAAAGTCTCCAAGAAATGAATATTTTAATTGCTGGTCATCGCTGTACGACTGGATGCATTGGCGCGTATTACAATGGGGTGCCTGATGATTGGAACATCTTGAAATATTCATCTGGTAATGGCGAGTACAAGATGTATCCGTTTCAGGCTAAGCGGAAGGTGCAGATATAAATGTACGCGCAGCCCATACCTGTTAAGGGCTGCCGTCACTTGGGGGAGCAAGCGATGTCGAGAACAACCATTTATGTCGATTGGAACGGACATCATATGAAGCTGACGTGGATTCCTTATGAAGAGGTGCCGGATATTACGAAGGTAACAAGCGTACACGGATGCTGCTTCCATGAAAATAAAGTTCTGCTCGTAAATGTAGCGGGAAGAGGCTTTAATATGCCAGGCGGACATGTGGAGAATGGGGAAACGCCGGAGGAGGCTTTCCACCGGGAAGCATGGGAAGAGGGCTCCGTTGAAGGCATGATTCAATATATAGGCATGATCGAAGTAAGCGCAGAGGAAAATCCGCTGTACGATCCGAATGGCAAATACCCGCTTATCGGATATCAACTGTTCTATCGAATGGATATTACGAAGTGCCATCCGTTCTCCAGAGAGAATGAAACAACCACACGAATCTGGGTGGAGCCGACCGAAGTTCCCTTTGTCATTCAGGAGCATGAATTAGCCTTGCTCGTGCTTCAAGAGGCTCTTGCAATTGGTGCGCCTGTAAACTGAACAACATCATACGATCATAGGTGGCAGAAGAATAAAAAGTATTAGGCGAGGTTAATTGTAGTATCGTATATAGAGGATAGTTAGTTCATTATATGAGCTACTATCCTCTATTTTTTGTTCAATAGAAATCTTAACTAACTGGCAGTTTAGTTGAAGTTTAGGAGAGTTGAGTAAACTTCGAACGCTTTCTCTTTGCGATGACGTTCGGAAGATGTGTTGACAAAAACTGTCAGTGACCTTATTATAAATTGACTGACTGAATCAATCAAAATGGAAAGGGGATAACTGTGCCTAAAACTCTAAAAAAAGACCCTGTAGATTCATTTGCTTATTCAACAGCCGTCTCGCAAGACGGAACCAAGATTGGTTTCCTCAGTACTGGTCGTGGCCCAGGGCTTATCATTATCCCCGGCGCACTTACGACATCGGTAGAATTCACTGCATTCGCCAGCTATTTATCGGACTTACTAACCGTACATATCTTAGATCGGCGAGGGCGCGGGGAAAGTGGATCACAAGGACCAGATTATTCGATTTGCAAGGAATGCGAAGATATTGCGGCGGTGCAGGAAGCGACGGGAGCTTCCTATCTTTTTGGACTTAGTTATGGGGGACTTGTAGCTTTGGAGGCTGCTATGGCAAATCAAAGCCCATTCGAGAAGATTGCGCTTTATGAGCCCGGTATATATCTCCATTCAGTACCTACCGATTGGGAATGGCTCTCTGAATATGAAGAGGATCTGGACAAACAAGACTACCGAGGGGCGTTTACAACATTCGTACAAGGTGCGAGCCAAACTTTCTTATCGCGAGTCCCGAAATGGTTTGCTAAACTTAATTTGTGCATAGGGATTCGCGGAGAGCACTGGGAGCGGATTTCGCGACTTTTAAAAGAGAATCTAACAGAACATAAGGAAGTACAGCGCTTGGCGTCTACGTATCGTAAATACAAGACGATTCAATCGGATGTACTATTAATGGCTGGCCACAAAAGCCCAGAATCTACGCATCAAACGATTCGAGAATTGAATCGGACAATCAAGTGTTCGCAAATGCTGATAATTCCCAGATTGCATCATCTCTCTCCCGAGAATGGTTATTCTCCTCTTCAAGTGGCTCAGCACGTTAAAACATTTCTAACGAATTGATTAATCAAAAAAGGACTGAAAACTGTGTCACCTTTAAGCGGAGAACAATTACACCAAATTCGCGATGAGCGTAGAGAACAAATTATTCAAGCAGCCGTGAAGGTCTTCTCTAGACGGGGAATCATTGGAACGAAAATGAGCATGATCGCCGCCGAAGCGGGAATTAGTCATGGTCTGGTGTACCACTATTTTAAGACCAAAGACGAACTGTTCACGATTCTGATCCAGGACGCAGTACAAATATCGATTGCTTCGATCGAAGGTCTTCAACAGGATTTGGGGTCACCTATTGAGCGAATTAGAAAGCTGACCGATCATATTATAAATCCGGAACACACATCTTACTTTATGTTGATCTATCAGGCCAATCACTCAGATGGCGTTCCGGAGGAGGCCAAACAACTGCTTCAGCAATATCCTATGCAAGCTTATATTGATCGGCTGCTTCCCATATTCAGGGAAGGGCAGCAAGCAGGAGAAATCGTGGAAGGGGATCTCGTGGCACTTGTAGGTAACTATTTCACCATACTCTCCGGAATCATGGTATTGGGCGAAGGCTACCGGACTCCCGAGGTTGACTTTGTCATGCGGACGATAGCCAAACCTAGATGAGTAGGAGTTAGTCCTGATATATGATCTTGTGGAAAGTTTATAGAAGAAGCATTAGCTCGTTGCCCGCGCTTTGTCGAAATTACTTATTCCCATAGTGGGGAACGGTTTTGCGGGCATAGGATGATGGCCTAGGTTCGAAAAAAAGGACTCTACGTAGGATCGGATCATTGAACTAAAGGGACATGATAGTTTAACAATAAGGGGGTTCACATATTAGATATGACTAGTATGTGAAGCCCCTTGTTTAATAATAGTTTGTTAAAATTAAGCCTTGATAAAATTTGGGAGTGGAGAGATAGAGACGTTTTGGTTTACATCGGGATTGGGGATCGTGTCAATGCTAGCTAGCTCAGTAACGACTCCTAAGGGATTGAAGGGCATGCGCAGCTCGCTGCGGAAGCAAATCGGCTTCACCGCCAATCCCCGTGTTATCATTGCTTTCCTGATTCCAGCATTAAGCATTGGGGCGACATATACGGTATACACGTATTTATCACCTTTTCTCCAACAGGTGTTAGCGGTACCGGAGCAGTATATTGGACTTGTCTTTTTGCTCTATGGGATCGTCACCGTCTTCAGCACGCTAATCGGTGGGAAATTGGCTGCAAGCAATGGGATCGCCAAGCTGCGCTACGTATTTCTCATTCAAGCCGTCATTCTCGCATCGCTGTATGCAACATCCCAATCGCTGATTCAGGGACTGATTAGTATTTCATTCATTGGATTAGCCATGTACACCATGACCTCAACGATCCAGCTGTACTTTATTGATCTGGCGAATCAACAATTTGCGTCTGCTAAAGATTTCGCATCATCGTTAGCTCCCGTATCCGTCAATGTCGGGATCGCAATCGGATCGGCATTAGGGGGTTTCGTTTCGACGAACATGAAGCTTATCGATGTCTCATGGGTTGGCGGAATTGTTGCAATCGCTGCCTCACTGCTCGTCTTTATTAGCTACTCGCTTGATCATAAAGCGTTATCGATGCGCCCCAAAAGCCTCCCTATGCAGAGCCACTGTTCCAAATGTTAATGGTCTGGACGGAATGTAGGTTATTTAAATAACTAGTCAGTAAACATAAGGACTATCCACCGAAGCGGGATTCGTACTCCTAACGCTTAAGTGATAGTCCTTTTTGAAATTTACTAATTTGCAATTATTGGGCTCGCGCATGTTGAACATTCGATTTCTTGCTGTTATCAAACATGACGATCGATATCGCAACAACGGCCATTACGACAGCAGTGATGATCGCTGCTATTACGGATGACTTCACTATGAATACATTCGCTAAGGCGTTGGAACAGCTATGAAATAATACACAGAGCCAGACACTGTTGCTTATCTTGCGAATGCATGCCAATGCGAAACTTAACCCGATGATTTGAAAAGTGAATACAAGAAAACTTTTTCCGTATTGCCCTGTTCCTACGATAAAAAATAATGGCAAATGCCATACTGCCCAGATCACACTGGTTATAAGCGTTGCAGGAATAAAGGACATCCGCTTTTCGAGTGCGGGCTGTAAAATATATCTCCATCCTGCCTCTTCCAAGCCGCCCCCAATTACCATCGCAGGTATCAATAGCATGACATAATACCAAGGCATCACGATATCAACATCTGAGAGAAATCCTCGCACAACGAAATGGAGAAGCAAAAATAATGGCAGCAGTAAATACAACTTTAGACTATGCTTAACGTCAAAAAGATTACTTAGCCATTCCCTAAAGGAAGCGACTTGCCCGTCTCGTTTTAAAACATAATACGATACGATCGTAGGAGACCATCCTCCGATAAGAATAAATAGATACATCCACGAAGCAGTTTTGGTCGTGAACCCCAAGTAACCGAAAGCAATTGCGAGTCCGCCTGCAAGCGCCATCAGCATATAGGTGAAGAGAACAAACTTTACGTATGTCTTTTTGCCTTTTGTTTGGGTAGGTAACACATCATCCCTCCGTTATCATCATTCGACTTGCCCGAAATCAATTGTTTTAGTTAGAGCAGGAAAAATTTGCGCACCTAATCAAGTATATGAATATCTATCCATATTTCAAGCTCTGTCTGAAAGTGTGCGCAGAAGGAGTTTCAGAATAATGATCGAATGAAAGAAGATAGAATAAGGAAGTTGGTAAGCGGGGATCCTCTCATCAAGAAAAGAAAGGTAGAAATGAAATGACTGAAATCAATGAATTATTGAAACAGCTAAAAGCGGTTGGTATACATCATTTGAAAAGCGATGCTGCTGTCGTTCTGGAAATATTAAACAATACACACGATGCAGCAAAAATCGATGCTTTAATCAGTGATCTTCTGTCTAGTATGACAAGGAATAAACTACAATCCATATTGCTTGAGTGTCCTCACACTCTATTTCATGAGCTGCCCATCGTTAAGCAAAAAATGAGCGTCGTTGGAGAACGAGCGATGTATACTAGAGAACTTAGAGAACAGGTAGGCATATCTGTTCCCGCCTATGAAATTTGGCCCGTAAATGAACCAAAGGCTATCGCTTTTCTAGCGGAAGTCATGAATACGAATAGGCATGATGCAGCAAAATTCCTTGATACCATGAAGATTGAATTGCCATCTCAAGTAGATAACATGTATACCGTTTACATGTTCAATAACGAGCCCGTAGGCGTCGTGTTTCCTCATATCGAACCAGATACAAATCAAGAAGGTCGCCTATTTTGGATAGGCATTCATCCTGCGTATAAAGGGAAGGGATTGGGGGGAGGGTTACATACAATCGGGCTGTATCGTTTGCAGCATGACTTTCAAGCAAAATCGTATCTCGGGGCAACGGAAATCGAAAATGCTCCGATGCGAAAGATTATGGAAGCCAATGGATGCGTGCAGCAAGCAACGGTGGTCTCGCTGAAGTATTCCATTGCATAACTCAAAGCGAGAAGGTGGAAATCGATTTGATTCTCGAAGTGGCCGCATTACATATCATTCCGGGGCAAGACTCAGCGTTTTTGGAATGGTTTGAGTTCAATGATAGGAAATTGCAGCTCTATCCTGCTAGCGTTGATACGTACAGGCAGTTGTATGAGCAGACAGGATTCCTACTAGAGATGGTAGAAGAGACAGAGAGCAAGTATGCAACCATAATGAAGGGCAAGAAGATATAGAAGGGAATGGACGAACATGACCGCATACGCAGTAAAGCTAGCTACAATCGAAGATTTGTATGAGCTTGCAGAGATATTTAATTTGTATCGGGTATTCTATGGTCAGGACTCAAATGTAGAGCAAGCCAGCCGTTTTTTATTCGAGCGGTTTGAGCATCGGGAATCGGTTGTCTTTATAGCCCGAGATCATGATATGAAGGAAATAGCCGGTTTTACGCAATTATATCCTTCCTTCTCCTCCATTTCGATGGAGAGAACTTATATCCTGAATGATCTATTTGTGCGGTCTGAACATCGGAAGCAGGGGATTGGACAACTCCTGTTGGAGGCAGCGGAGAACTATGCACAACAGATGAATGCCAAAGGACTTGAACTGTCGACAGCCATAGATAATGAACAGGCACAACGATTGTATGAGCGCAATGGGTTCGAGAGAGATGAAGAGTATTTTCATTATTTTCTGCGAGTTGGAAGATAAGGGGAAAGCGAACATATCGCGGCCTGGAATGAGCAGGGATTCCACGAAATAAAATGGCTGTATGACATAAAGATCAGCAAGACTCAAACGGAGTTAGCCTAAATGAAGAGAGGGATGTCGGTGAATCGAAAAGAAGAAGTTGCTTCTATTGAGGAATATGTGAGAGCTTATAATTCATTCGATATAGAAGGGATGGTCGAGCTGCTGCATCCTGACATCGTATTCCGGAATGTTGCCAATGGAGAAGTAACTATAGAGACACATGGAATTGAACCCTTCCAACAGCTCGCACAGCAATCAGCGGGATTATTTTCGAGTCGCCGACAAACCATTCTACAATATATTGAAAGTGATGGCTGCATTGAAATAGATATTGACTACGAAGGCACCTTGGCAGTTGATCTTCCGACCGGATTGAAGGCTGGAGATAAGATTCAGCTAACAGGGAAAACCATTTTTACATTCACAAACGGGAAAATATCAAGTATTGAAGATCATAGTTGACGATGGTATACGGGGAATTAATCGCATATATCTTTGAAAAAGTCGTCTCTTTCAAGTTGTGCTGTGTAAACGTGCAGCCGATTTCGGAAAGGCGGCATTTATGTGTGTAAGTCAAAAAAATGCATATAGGGGTCAGAATTATATCCTGTGCCAAGGCATGTTCTCTCCTATAGTAGAAGAAATCAATATGCTTAGTAATCAGTGACGGAGGTTGGCGTACATGAGGCAGAAATGCTTTATGTGTGCTGATCTATTTCCCATTGGGCAAAATTATGCACAATGAAGTCAAAATAAGACACACACTCCTTTTGGTCGGATCGCTTATAGTTGAGCTATCTATTTATGATAACGCTTACAAATGAATCATCAAACCATTAGGAGGAAATACATAATGAAACAATGGCCACATCGCGTTATTCGTGTCACGTTAGCGGTGTTCTTGCTGTGCTCTCTTATTCCCGTTATGGGACAGCCAAATGCTAGAGCGGAAGCAGGCAATCTGCTTAACGGCAGCTTTGAAGCGGGACAGCCTCCAGGGGAACCTTGGAGCGCATTGCAGCCCAGCTACTGGAGTGAGTGGGTTCCATCCGGCAAGCCGATCCTGTCCTTAGATTCGGATATCTATTATGAAGGGGAGCGGTCGCTTACTATCAGCAGTGCTGAATATGCGCGGGCAGACGTTCTGCAAACCGTTGACGTAACGCCAGGCGAATCGTACACACTCACGGGCTGGCTGCGGACTAAGGACTTGCAGTCGAGTGTTTCTTACGGCGGGGCTTTTATTCGCACGCAATATTTGAACAGCTCGAATGATAAAATCAGTTCTGGTCCATCTTCATCTCCGCTGTTCGGAACGCATGATTGGACGGAGCAGCGTTTGGAACTGTCCATTCCGCAGCAGGCAACCCGCTTGAAGGTGGAGCTGTTCTATGAGAGTGCGGCTGGGGAGGCATGGTATGATGCGATTCGCCTAAGCAATAGCGGCAGCGAACCTACCAATCCTCCAGCAGATGCAGCACAATTCAAGGCTGTGCGCGATAAGCGCATTCAGCAATTGACCGGCAATGCCAGTTATCATTCGGCGGATTCGGATATGAACGCGGCGATTGCTTCTTTAGTGGAGAGTGTAAGCAATGGCAGCGGCACAGGGTTCTGGAATACGATGAACAAGCAGGCAGATCGCAGCTCGCTATGGAGCGACCTGTCCAGCCGAGCTGAATCGGCTCATGTAACGGGCGCATTTCAACGCCTGCGGCAAATGGCGCTGGCATACGCTACGCAAGGCTCGTCGCTGTATCGCGATCCGCAGCTGCGCGAAGATCTTATGAGCGGACTCGATTGGATGTATGCCAATCGCTACAATGAGCGTGTCGCTCCTTATAAAAACTGGTGGGATTGGGAGATCGGCTCTCCACAATATTTGAACGATATTACGGTGTTGCTGTTCGATGATCTGTCTGCCGCTCAAATCAAAAGCTACAATCGCGCGATTGATGCGTTTGTCCCAGACCCGACAAGAAGAACGGTGCAGCCCAGCCTTATGGAAACGGGCGCTAACCTAGTAGACAAGGCCTTCGTTGTGATTCTAAGAGGAGCGACGGGTGCTTCGAATGCGAAGCTGATGCAAGGCCGAGACGCGATAAATCCGGTATTTCCATATGTAACTCGGGGGGACGGTTTCTATGCGGATGGCTCATTCGTGCAGCACGATGTCATTGCATATACAGGCAGCTATGGAACGGTATTGCTGGATCGGCTGTCCGAGATGCTCTATTTGCTGAATGGATCGCCATGGCAGGTTATCGATCCGCAGGCGGCGAACATATACCGCTGGATTGAGGATTCCTTCGAGCCGCTTATATACAAGGGCGCTATGATGGATATGGTGCGCGGCCGTGCAATATCCCGCGAACTGTCGACCGATCACACTGCCGGCCGCGGCGCGATCAAGAGCATCCTGCGGCTGTCCGAGGCCGCTCCTGCTGCGGAGTCTACTCGCATGAAGTCTGCCGTCAAGGCCTGGCTTCAGCAGGATGTTTCCTTCGACAATTACTATGTTGGCCTAGGAACATACGATATCGCTTTAATGAAGAACCTGCTGCAAGATACCTCCATTTCACCAGCGGAAGATTTGGTCAAGCATCAGGTATTTGCCGGCATGGATAGAGTCATTCATTTGCGGCCTGGTTTTGGTTTCGGTATCAGTATGTCTTCCAAGCGAATAGCGAGCTATGAGTACGGCAATGGAGAGAACAAGAAAGCATGGCATACGGGGAACGGTATGACCTACTTATATAATGATGACATTACCCAATACAGCGACGGTTACTGGGCTACTGCAGACATGCTGCGATTGCCGGGCACGACCACAGACGGCTCGTCCAGTCCCTTGCGCGACTGGAAATATTACCTTAGTCCGAAATCATGGGTAGGCGGAGCCTCCCTCGACGGTCAGTATGGGGCAGCCGGGATGGAGTTGGCTGTAGAAAAAAGCTCACTAACGGGGAAAAAGTCATGGTTTACCTTCGACAATGAAGTCGTGGCGCTTGGCACAGGCATTACGGGCGGGGATGGGCGTCAAGTGGAGACGATTGTCGATAACCGCAAAGTAAGTGAAGGTAGTGGGGCGCTAACTGTAAATGGTACCGTTCTACCCGTACAACCAGGGTGGTCGGAAAAGTTTTCTGACGTGTCATGGGCTCATTTAAATGGGAACGGCAAGGGGGATATTGGCTACTATTTCCCGAAAGCAGCTATGCTTCAAGGCAAGCGCGAGGCCCGTGTGGGAGCGTGGAAGGACGTCAATAACGGCGGCTCCGCATCACCAATTACGAGAGACTATGTCAGTCTTGCCTTCAATCATGGTACGAATCCGAATCTCGGATCCTATTCATATGTGCTGCTGCCGAATTATGATGCACAAGCGACCCTTCGCTACAGCCAAGCACCGGACATTACCGTACTGAGCAATGGCACTAGCGTGCAGTCAGTTCGCGAGCATAAGCTGGGTATAACTGCGATCAATTATTGGTTGCCTGCGGTTGTGGACGGAATAGCGTCCAAGCAACCGGCCTCCGCACTGGTGAAGGAGACGGATTCGGAGCTGGTCATTGCCGTATCCGATCCAACCCAGAACCAATCGCAAGTCGTGATGGAATTGAATCGCAAAGGATGGAGGCTGGCATCGGCGGATTCAACGATTTCGGTGCAGCAGACAGAGCCTTCGATTAAACTGACGGTGAATACTGCGGGAGCCAAGGGACGTACACATACTGTTCGTTTTACGAAATAGTGACCGGTTCGGTAGTGTCAACCGCCAACATCCATAGAGCAAGTTGTTATAAGCAGCAACGAAGGTAACGTCGTATGCGTAAATCCAAAAGTCCTTACGTACATCAAGTATCGCTGATGTGTGTAGGGACTTTTTCAATGCAACCAGGTGATAGGTAGAGCATTATTGCATTCTATTATAAATTGGGATGCACGGAAGCAGAAGAAATTAACATGGTGCTTTATGTATCTGCCTTTTATATGCTTGACCTTAACGCTGGGATAAAGTGTATGTTGTAAACAAGAAATATCGTCGGCAATCGGAAGGATGAGGGGGCGAAATTTCTTAGCATGTAATGACATCCTATTAATGAGGTGAGAGGGAATGATTGAAAAGCAGGTTGTTCGAATCGGAAGTAGAGTTCGTTTACGCAATATTACATTAGACGATATACATCAATTATACTCGTTCATATACGGTGAAGAAGCGCCGGAATGGAAGAAGTGGGACGCTCCGTACTATCCTCTTGAGAGCAAGAGTTATGAAGAATACCAAGAAGAGATGACGAGATTTATAGATATGGATCCGAAGCCTACGCCTGAAATGTTAATAGAAGTGAACGGCGAGATAATCGGCTTTGTGAGCTATTACTGGGAACACAAGCCATCCAATTGGCTGGAGATCGGCATTGTAATCTATAATCCACAGTATTGGAATGGAGGATACGGAACAGAAGCATTGCGTTTATGGATCGATCGTTTATTTGCCGAACTGCCGCTCGTAAGAATCGGTCTGACGACCTGGTCCGGCAACGAGAGGATGATAAGGGTCGCCGAAAAGCTTGGCATGACATGCGAAGGGAGACTTCGAAAGTGCCGGTTCTACAATGGATTATATTACGATTCTATTCGCATGGGCATGCTGCGTGAAGAGTGGGAGCAACAGGGCTGAGCTCAGAATCGATCATTTTCTATAATGACATGGAAGAATTCAGGGTCAATGTCATTTTTGAATCGAAGTATGCACTTTGTTTTGGATGATACTCGTGTATACTCAAGATATATGCTGTTTGAGCTTATGCAGAAATGTAGGCACTAATCTATGAAAGATGGGGGCTATGAGTTATGCCAGACAACTACAGTGTTTCACGTGGTACAACAGAGGAAGCTGAATATGTACGAAATAAATTGATTGAGTTCAATAAAAAGATTGTCCCAAATGTTAGATTCGAAGAGGTTCATTTTTGTGTCAAAAATGATACAGGCGAAATTATCGCCGGACTTAACGGTATCGTATGTTGGAACTGGCTGGAGATCGATATTTTGTGGGTGGATGAAGGACATCGCGGAGAAGGCCATGGCGCGCACTTGCTGCAGGAAGCAGATCGCATCGCCAGAGAAAAGAACTGCACCTTCATAACCTTGAATACGTTCAGCTTTCAGGCGCCGGAATTTTACAAAAAGTATGGCTATGAAGCAATTGCGATTATTGAGGACGCACCGATTGGCTTTCGGCACCACTTCTATAAGAAGGATCTGCTAGCAAAATGATAACTTCCATCCATTTATCGGTTGCGGTTGCGAACATGCGGCACTACTAACTACAGCGTAACAATAAATCACGATTGAGTGGAGAATGGAACATGTCTTACATATATCGCAGTTTAACGATTGATGAGTGTGAACGAATCCAAGAAATTAATCCGTCTCAGTACATCAAAAGGGCATGGCGGGAAGTTGATGGTGTACGTCAACTAATCGAAATCAATTATCAAGAGAATGATTGGCCTGATGGCTATGAGCACTACCTCTCGAAATTGAAACAAACCATCAATCAGGATGGCTGTGCGGTTGGCGTATTTGAGGATACTGGGAAATTGGTCGGATTCGGAACGATTAATCGAGAAATGTTTGGGCAAGCATACAAGTATGTACTGCTAGACTCGTTATTTATTTCTTTAGAGTATCGCAATAAGGGGATCGGCAAAGTATTATTCCGGACTTGTGCCGAAACAGCGAGAGAATGGGGAGCAGATAAAATTTATATTTGCGCCGGCTCTGCAGAGGATACAATCGCATTCTACTGTGCATTGGGATGTAAGGAAGCAGCGGAAGTAAATGAAGAGCTGTATGAAAGCGATCCGAGAGATATGCAACTGGAGTATCATCTATCATCATAAATAGGAATCCCTTCCGAGCTAAGGTTGCGGATATGAATGCACCGTTGAGCAGCAATAGGAATTGAGCTGAGAGCGTGTCGGACTCCTTCGTTCCGCCTGTTCGGCCACTCGCAACAAGTTATGGGCCCTATAGGTGGCACTTCGACATGCTAACATAGAGCTGAAGCGGCAATCTGTCTCCCTGTTTCATGAGAGCAGATTGCCGTTTCTTTTATGAAAAGTAATACAAGGCCATCGTCACTATTCAATTTATCCTGTTCGATATGCTGGCTTGTGACTTCTTATTAAGATGGATTGAATAGAGTTTAGTGTTGGAATCATGCATTTGCTAGTGTAGATCATGATGCGGTATGCTTTAGATTAGAAATAAGATCCAAATACAACCCTAGGAATATAACGATCCTATTGAAGATATAGAAAAATATCTATTAGTTTCTTGTTTTAACAGCTAAACCACTAAACGATATCGGTCCAACGATATCGGCTCTTGTATTTGCCGTACGGTTTTCTGCTGTGACCGTATAAACATGAGTGCCCGTTCTTACATTTCTATCTTCGGCCTGGAAGGTAACTACGTAATTCTGTTCAGAACCGGCGGATTCGATTCCTTGCTGCGTATTGAAAATTTCTCTACCATCGCGGAATATGCGAAACAGGATTTGCGCAATTCCAGTCACACCTTTAACCCCTACGGTTGCTACCAAGTCTACGCGATTCGGTTGAGAGTTCATTGGAATTCGTATCGAGATTGTAGCGAGTCGAGTTCTTGCTCTTCGGATCGTAACTGCATTTGCTGGGTTGAATCTACTGCGTGGCTGAACCGCAGCTTTATCGAGAATACGTGCCAAACCTATCAACTCCTTTTGTTTGATAGTAGTAAGATATGCTGAATTAAGAGAGAATGCTTGGACAATTTTGTGAGCGGTTTGGAAGAATAAGAGGAATTCATGTCAAGGATTTGGTGAAATGATATCATTTGAGGAGACATCACATGAGGACGATTAAGCTAGGCATGATTGGCAGCGGGCATGTGAGCAACCGCTATTTTGAACAAGTAGCTGGGCTGGAAGGCGTGCAATTTGTCGCTACTTATTCCAGAAATCTGTACAATGCAGAGAGAAAAGCAGAAGAATATGGAGTTCCTAGCTGGTATGATGATTATCGTGAAATGATGGACAAGGAGCAGTTGGATGGCGTTGTCGTCACAACCCCTCATTCGGTACATGCGGAACCCGTGCTCGCTGCACTTGATAGAGGGCTCCATGTGCTCAATGAGAAGCCAATGGCAACCTCGCTGGAAGAATGTCGGCGTATGGTTGCTCTAGCTGTAGAGAAACAAGTGATATTGATGAACTTGCCTTATGATTTGCATCCCGTCTATCTGACGGCTGCCGATTATGTGAATGAACGATATATTGGGAAGATCACTGGTGCGGAGGCGCAGTTGTCTTTGCCGGGGCCATGGAGAGACAACTGGTATTATGATAAATCTGTCGCGCATGGCGGAGCGGTTCTGGATTGCTTGGTATATCCACTTAGCCGCCTAATCGGCCTATTAGGCCCTGCCGTCAGTGTTATGGCAGAAGTGAATACACTGATACCAAATCGAATCGTTGGTGAAGGCAAGAAGGTGTCCAGCGATGTAGATGACAATGTGACGCTGATCCTGCAATTTGCCGGAGGACAGCATGCGGTTATTCGTTCCTTATGGGGGATGGCATTTAAGCAGAACAACACGATCATTTACGGCCGCAAGGGGACGATAGCATTGAATGACAGCGGTTATCCACTTGTGATTCATTCGCCTGATCAAGTAATTGCGGGAGCGGAGCGAGTAAACTGGCGAGGACTTGAGAATTGCTATCTCCCACGAGACGAAATCGCAACGCGTCAAAGCGAAAGTGTAATCGGTTACTTTGCTCATTGCCTTCGTACAGGAGAACAGCCTATTCAATCCGCGAAGCAGCAGTTGCATGTCCACGAGATTATGTTCGGGGCTTATCGTTCTGCAGAATCTGGACAACGGTATCCGTTGACTACAACCTTTACTCTGTGGAGTCAATTGGATTCTGCAATATTCGATACTCGCAGCGGTTATTTGTAAATATACATATAGAAACAGCGGTTGATTTAGCATTATGTGGAGCGGGCTGTATACCAATAAAAGGGGGAAGAAGACAATGGATATGGAAAAGTTATTTCTGATCACTGATATTGATGGTTTTACTCCAGAAATCAGCAGGCTCGTTTCGATGATGAATTATGCGCGCTACACAACGATGAATACGGTAGAGGGCTTAAGTCAGGCACAATTGGATTACGTGATGGATCCACACAGCAATTCTATTGGAGCGCTGCTATACCATATGGCTGCTGTTGAATTTGCGTATCAAGCATTTACATTCGAACATCGTGAATTAACCGAGCAGGAACTGCTAACGTGGGGAGCCGCATTAGAGTTAGGGGAGAAAGGCCAGCAGATTAAGGGGCACGATCTAGACTTCTATGTATCCATGCTGGATGAAGTCAGACAGCGTACACTCGATGGATTCAAGAGCAGAAATGATGAGTGGCTGCAGGAAGAAACTCCTTTCTGGCATGGCCAACCTGCGAACAACTATTTCAAATGGTTCCATGTATTCGAGGATGAGATTAATCACCGCGGCCAGATGAGAATTATAAAAAAGAGACTCCCTCAGAACTTGTAACTGATTGAAATCACTTGATTGTGAAGTAAATCTTCTGTATTCAGGGAGATCTAGTAGATTGGAGAACTTATAAATGAGCAGAAATTATACGATCGAGACGAGAATTCCAACTATATCTGAATATGAGAGAATATGCAGTGCAGTCGGATGGAAAGAATATATGAACTTTGATGTTGTTGGAGAATCGCTCCGGAATTCTTTGGTTGGCGTCGTTGTGCATGATCAAGAAGAGATTGTGGGGATGGGAAGAGTTGTAGGGGACGGGCAGATTTATTTCTATATCCAAGATATCGCTGTAGCTCCAGAGCATCAGGGTAATGGAGTCGGCAAACTGATTATGGAGACGATCAAAGCTTATCTGGAAGAAACGGCACCAGATAAATCGTTCGTTGGATTATTTGCTTCGAAAGGGAAAGAGGATTTCTATGAGCAATACGGGTTCCATAACCATGATGGAATGATCGGGATGTTTGGCGTGATTCACAATCGTAAGTTGCAATAAAAATATAAAACATACCTTAGCGATAAACGGTACCCTATCGAGTAGACACTTTATAAAGTCTCTCGATAGGGTACTTATTGTCTATAACAGAAAGATGCAAATGAGAAATTATAATGAGTCCATTATTATATCCCGTTTATTCCGGTGCGTTTGGACCCACATCAGATGCTTTAAGCGGTTTGCGATTACTTGCTGCATTCGAAAATTCATCAGCTCCTACATCGGTTTTCGAGCGTGGTTGACCATCCATATCATCTGCTACTTGCACTCGCTTTTCAAGCTGGCTGTCATTTACTGCTTTGTTTATTGCTGGGCTCTTGGCAGATAGTTTATGCAAGCTTTCAGAGATGGTGAAATCTGGATTGTTGGCTGATATTTCAGAAGGGCCGCGTGATGCATTGTTCAATGTGCTTCCATAGCCGATGTTCCCCTTAAAGACAGTGTCGGTGCTGCTAGGCTCGTGATATAAAATGCCCGTTTTGTTGGAGACGATATTGTTGGCCACCCAGCTTCCAGTTGGGGCGTATTTTTTAGTCGTATTCGTTGAACCGACCGTAATCCCGACTTTACTGTTAACAATGGTGTTATTTACGACTGTTGCACGATACACTCGCCAGTGGGAACTCAAATCTTCTTCTGTATGATCCTTTGGATTCCCGTCTGTTCCACCGTCATACCTGCCGCTGTCCAGAAATATCGCATCACCAGTTATGCCTTCCATATAATTGTTATAAATTTTATGATCATTTCCATATACCCGAATGCCCAGTACCTTCTCCTTCACGCCATCCCCAAAAAAGAAGTTGCCGTAAAACTGGTTATTGTGACCATGTCTGGATGTCACTCCGCCGCGGTTATTTCTGAAAGTGTTATACCTAACCTCATTGTAGCCTGATTTTACCGACACCACCTCTAGATCGCCGTCACAATTTTCGAATAGATTGTATTGGACTATGTTTCCACCCTTGGATAAGGAGATTTTCGATACTCCAAGACGAATCGTTTCATTGCCGTTTGCTTCAGAGAACTTAACGTTACGGAAATGGTTGTATTCAATCACGTCACGCTGAGAAATTTGTTTCACAGATCCATTACCATATCCACTAAAAGCAATTACTGGTCCAGGATCGCTTTTCCCATTAAAATCGTTGCGATCAATCCGGTTGTCAGAGCTGTTCTCACCTTTGATCTCCAGCCAGATCGTCTTATTTCCAGTTGAAGGGACGGCAAACGTATTGCGTGTCAGTCGAATATGGTTTGAGCCGTCAAGCTGAACCGCTACACTGCGATCGGCAGTTCCGGTGTTCGTAATTTTCAGACCTTCAACGAGAATATACGATGAACGGGCAATGTGTAACACGTCAGCACCCGCAATAATCGCTCGCCCGCGGTTTGCGGCTTTAATCGTAATCGGATTTTTACTCGTGCCATGTTTACCACTGATTTGCAGCGCTTTGCTTCCTGTGTATGTACCATTTGCCAACACGATGGTAGTCCCTGGAGTTGCCTGGGCAATTGCTTTCTCTAGCTGTGATGAGGTCGACACTTTTACTTCCTTCGATGCCAGACTCGATGCTGCCTCGGGTTCAGGCGCAACGTTATATACGGCATCTGTTACTGTGGGCGGATCACCGGCAAACTGATCTTCCGCTGATGAATAACTTGTTACTGGAAGCAAGGTTACTGACAACAAGGTCATTAGTAATAATCGTCTAACTTTAATCAACATGATCACCTCTGTATATAAAATTGTAATCCTTCCTTCTATATATAACCTAATTTGGTATAAAGGATATTAAAATTTGGTAAAAATTAAAAAGTTACGGCTTGTCAGACTGATCGCCTACTGTAATTGATAAGGATATGATGAAACATCGAACTGGGAATTCTAGGCTTTCTTTAATGTGCCATTCAAAAATTTTATGCGCTCTATTGAATCTTGGAAAAAGGAAGGATATGATGGAAAACAAGGAAAACAAAATGTTATAAATGTTTTCCGCGCTTTGTTTTCTATACACCATGTTCGAGGGGAGAGTAAAATGGGAAGAACATTGAAAGGTCTTATGCTATTCACGGATATTGGGTTTATTGTGTATTGGGCGATTACGTTCATGGGATGGATTCCGAAAGAGTATCTCTATCAGGATTACAGCAATGAGCTGCTTGTGGCCTGGAATATGTCTTTTATCCCGCTTGATATGTTCATTTCAGCTACAGGACTGCTAAGCATTTATTATTACAATAGGAAGAACCCTGTGTGGTCATCGTTATGTTTCGCTTCCTTGCTGCTTACCTCTTGTTCGGGATTGCAGGCCATTTCCTTTTGGGCGATTCGATTGGATTTCGATGTCATGTGGTGGACACCGAATCTATTCCTCTTAATATATCCACTGTTCTTTTTGGCGAAAGTGATAAAAAGGGGGCGTACATCGTTTGCAGGATAGAATTGCGGCAGCTGCCATTGAGGAGATTAAGGCCCGAGGGTTGAAATTCGCAATACGGGATGTGGCAAGTCGCCTCGGAATAAGCACAAAGACGTTGTATCAGCATTTTGACTCTAAGGAACAAATCATTACGTATGTGATTGAGCAATCGATACAAGAAATGAAGGATACCGAAGCGCAAATGATGAATGACGAATCCTTGTCTGTCGTGCAAAAAGTAGAGCAGGCACTAATGACGCTTCCAAGCGCGTTTGCCTTCACTGATATTCGTACATTGGATGAGCTTAAGAAATTCTATCCAGATCAGTGGAAGCTCGTAGATGCTTATGTGCAAGAAGGATGGGACAATATTCGTTTGCTTATCCATCAGGGAATTCAAGAGCAGCACATTCGACCTTTTGATATGGATCTGTTCATTCAAATGTACGTAGGAGCGTTATATCAACTGATGGATCGCAGAGCCAATGAAGGCAGTCGGGTGTCGCTAGAGGAAGCCCTACAGCGTACGGTCGAAATGCTTCTACATGGAATTTTGAAATAAAATATATTTGGAGCAGCAGTAGAAATTTCCTAATAAGAACATTGCCGTAATCATTGGAGGGTTCCATTTAATAGGAATACCGATTATAAATACACTAGGGAAAACAAAGGAAGAAATCATTTTGATTGGTAATGAGTTATAGCAAATGCCTATTAATACGATATATTCTTGTCATTGCACGGGTTTAAAAGGATATAAAATCCTTGCTACTATTTTAAAAGAGAAATTGCATTCTTTCCCAACAGGGGAACAAATTATTATAGATTAACTCGTTGATTTGAGAAAAGGAGCGTCTTGTACATTCGTTTCCAATATTATGAATTTACGTTATACTTAATGGTAGTGTGAGTTAGCTTTCTCTGGCCTATTGTAATGCGGCAGGAAAGGCAGCAGCAATGACTACATATGGTGCACGGCTCATTCATGTAATACGATTACTAAGGTGTTGCGAGCAGTTAGACTTCTACATTTGATCCGATCATGAACACGAATATGAAACTACGAAATCCCATCGCATATAGAGAACTATTTTCTATTTTCCTCTCAATTATACATATCATAATTCGTTTCCAAAAACGATGCAGCCTTCATGAATGGGAACAGAAGCCATTGTCTCTACTCGTGAAGGTTTTCTTTTTTTCATAACTCAACATACTTCATATCAAGCAGCAGAGAAAGTACAAATCAAGATGGAAATGGAGGCGTGAGATGTCAACCAGTTTTCAAACCGAGAGATTAGTCATGAAGCAAATTGATGAAGTCCATGCCGAGCAGGTGGTAGACTACATGGTGCGAAATCGAGAATTTTTGTCAGCGTGGGAGATTAAGAGAGAGCCAGCCTTCTATACGATGGAGTGGCAAACAAAAGTGCTGCGAGAAGAACGCATTCAATATGAGAGAGGGCACTTGTTCAAACTATGGATATATGAACTAGACGATACGGAGCGAATTATTGGCTCTATAGCA
>Ga0102589_1002138_pt1 | contig 23805 bp, 25 predicted proteins | sample AraplaMF_Col_mLB_FD_76858 | JGI IMG/M metagenome (GOLD analysis project Ga0102589, IMG submission 76858) | Arabidopsis root microbial communities from the University of North Carolina, USA - plate scrape MF_Col_mLB | ecosystem: Host-associated > Plants > Roots > Endosphere | place: USA... | reverse complement strand
CGTCGACTTGCCGCAGCCCGAGGGCCCGATGAAGGCCGTGACCTTGTTCTCGGGGATGTCGAGGTTGATGCTCTTGAGGGCGTGGAACTTGCCGTAGTAGAAGTTCAGGTCCTTCACCGCGATCTTGGCGCGGGGCGCCTGGGTGGCAACTGTTGCAACCATTTGATTTCCCTTTAATTCTTGCTCCGCGTCAAAATGCGCGCGAAGATGTTAAGTGCCAACACGGCGACAGTGATCAGGAACACACCAGCCCAGGCGAGCTTCTGCAGGTTCGGATCGATGTTCATCGCGAATTTGAAAATCGTGACGGGCAGGCTGGCCATGGGCGACGTCAGGTCGGATGACCAGAACTGGTTGTTCAAGGCGGTGAAAAGCAGTGGAGCGGTTTCACCGGCAATGCGGGCGACCGCCAACAACACGCCTGTCACCACACCGGCACGCGCCGCACGCAAGGTGATTGCCAGGATGACTTTCCACTTGGGCGTGCCCAGCGCGTAAGCCGCTTCCCGCAAACCGGGAGGTACCAGTTGCAACATGTTCTCGGTGGTACGAATGACGACGGGGATGGTGATCAGGGACAAAGCCAGCGCACCGGCAAGGCCGGAATAACTCTGGAACCGCGCAACCACGAGGGCATAGACGAACAGGCCGATCACAATCGATGGCGCCGACAGCAGGATGTCGTTCACAAACCGGACCACGGACGACAGCCAGCCGCGCGGGTTGTATTCCGCCAGGTAAATGCCGGCCATGATGCCGATCGGTGTCCCGATAAAGGTGGCAATGCCCACCATTACCAGCGAACCCGCGATGGCATTGAGCAAGCCGCCCTCATCGCCTGGTGCGGGCGTCATTTGCGTGAAGATGGACAGCGACAGGCCGCTCACGCCAAGGCGCAGCGTTTCCCAGAGAATCCAGACAAGCCAGAACACACCGAAGGCCATCGCCGCAAATGACAGCGCCAGGGCGATCTTGTTCACGCGGTCGCGGGCCGCAAACCTGGCCTGGCGCGTTTCGGCCAGCGTCTTGGCGTCCAGCAGGGCTTTGCCAGTACTCATGATTTTTTCCCTTCGCTCTTCTTCATGCGGCTAAGCAACAGCTTGGACAGCGTGAGCACCACAAAGGTAATGAAAAACAGCACCAGTGCGAGGTACAAAAGCGCCGCCCTGTGCATGTCGCTGCTGGCCTCGGCGAACTCGTTTGCAAGGACGGACGTGATGCTGTTGGCCGCCTCGAACACCGATAGCGAGGCAAGCTGGTTGGCGTTGCCGATCACAAAAGTGACAGCCATCGTCTCGCCCAGCGCACGGCCCAGACCCAGCATGATCCCGCCGATAACGCCGGCCTTGGTATAGGGCAGCACGACCTTGCCGACCACTTCCCAGGTCGTCGCACCCAGCCCATAGGCGGACTCTTTCAACAGCGGCGGCGTCACTTCGAACACGTCCCGCATCACCGAGGCGATGAAGGGAATGATCATGATCGCCAGGATGATGCCGGCAGACAGGATGCCGATGCCCACCGGCGGGCCGGAGACCAGGGCGCCCAGGTAAGGCACACCCTTGAGCATGCCCTGCAGCGGCTGCTGCACATAGGTGGCCAGAATCGGGCCGAAGACCAGCAGGCCCCACATGCCGTAGACGATGGAAGGCACCGCCGCCAGCAGCTCGATGGCCGTGCCCAGCGGGCGCTTGAGCCAGGCCGGCGACAACTCGGTCAGGAACAGGGCGATCCCAAAACTCACCGGGACGGCGATGACCAGCGCAATGAGAGAGGTCGCCAGCGTCCCGTAGATCATCACCAGGCCGCCGTACTCGTTCTTGACCGGATCCCATACGCTGCTGGTCAGGAAGCCGAGCCCGTATTTGCTGATCGCCGGCCATGCGCCGACGAGCAGCGAGATCAGGATGCCAAACAGCAGACCCAGGGTCAGGAGCGCCGCTCCCTGGGCAGCCCAGCCAAAGAGCCGGTCTGCCAGCGGGCTTCTGCGCACTGGGTTGTGGGGGGGTGGTGTAGCCATATCGCGTCCGGACGATTTGACCGGGTAGTCAAAATCGGCCCGGTTCGCGGGAAGTGTAGAGGACACGTTGGAAAACCCCTATGTTCTGGACAATTTGGGCAGCAGTGGAATTGCTGACTTATTTGTACGCAACGGCCTTGCCGGAGGTGTCCTTGATGTCAGCCCAGGACTTTTCGATCAGCACCTTGACGCTCGCGGGCATGGGCACATAGTCCAGGTCGGCTGCGGTCTTGTCGCCGCCCTTGTAGACCCACTCGAAGAACTTCAGGGCGGCAGCGGCCTGGGCAGGCTTGTCCTGGCTCTTTTGCATCATGATGTAGGTGGCGGTCGTGATGGGCCACGAATCCTTGCCTGGCTTGTTGTTCAGGATCTGGTAGAAGGTCTTGGTCCAGTCGGCTCCGGCGGCTGCCGCCTTGAAGGTGTCGTCGTCGGGAGAGACGAAGCTGCCGCTCAGGTTTTGCATCTGCACGTAGGTCATCTTGTTCTGCTTGACGTAGGCGTACTCGAGATAACCGATGGAGTTGGGCAGGCGGCCGACGAACGCGGCGACGCCTTCATTGCCCTTGCCACCTGCGCCCACCGGCCAGTTCACCGCAGTGCCTTCACCGACCTTGGCCTTCCATTCGGCGTTGACCTGGCTCAGGTAGTTGGTGAATGCAAAGCTGGTGCCGGAACCATCGGCGCGGCGAACCGGTGCGATGGCAGCGTCAGGCAGGGCCAGGCCGGGGTTCAGCGCCTTGATGGCCGCATCGTTCCAGTTGGTGATCTTGCCCAGGTAGATATCGCCCAGCAGTTGGCCGTTGAGCTTCATCTGGCCGGGGGCGATGCCCTTGATGTTGACCACGGGCACCACGCCGCCAATCACGGTCGGGAACTGCACCAGGTTTTTGGCCTTGAGTTCTTCGTCCTTCAGGGGCGCATCGGAAGCACCGAAGTCCACGGTCTTGGCTTCGATCTGCTTGATGCCGGCGCCGGAGCCGACGGACTGGTAATTGATCTTGACGCCGGTGGCCTTGTTGTAATCGGCGGCCCACTTGGAATACAGGGGAGCCGGGAAGCTGGCGCCGGCGCCGGTCACGTCCTGGGCGGTGGCCAGGGTTGCAAAAGAGGCGAAGGCGAGGCCCATCGCGGCCGTCAGGGATGCTTTGTAAGTCAGGTTCATCAGAATACCTCTGGTTGGGAATAGTTGGGAACAGTTAGAGCAGTTAGAAGCGGTCAGAAAACGGTTAGAAACAGTTAAAGCACAAGTCAGGAAACAGTCTGGGTGGATCCGGGCTGCACCAGGTGATGCGTCGACTGTAGGAATCTTGTGTGACAAGCTTGTGACAAATATGACAGCGCCCTGAGCCACCTCCACCCCTCTCGGTGTCACAAAACCTTTAAATTTCCGTCACGAATCTGTCACCGGCGGCTCCTACGCTTGGCCCTGTTCTTAATCAGGAGAAATTCCATGCTGAACCGCCGTTTTCTGGCCATTGCCGCCGCCGTCGCCGCCCTCACCGGCTGCGCCACCTCCTCCACCCCGGTTTCCGTGGCCGACACCATCGCTTCCCAGTCCCAGCTGAGCACGCTCAACGACCTGGTGGCCAAGGCCGGCCTGACGGACACGCTCAAGGGTGCCGGCCCCTACACCGTGTTCGCCCCCACCAACGACGCCTTTGCCAAAGTGCCCGCCAAGACCATGGACGACCTGGCCAAGGACCCGGCCAAACTCAAGGCCGTGCTGAATTACCACCTGATCCCCGGCAAGCTCATGGCCGCCGACGTGAAGAACGGCAACAGCAAAACCGTCAACGGCGCCAATGTGGCCCTGTCCAAGGCCGGCGAATTCGTCATCGTCGAGGACGCCATGGTGCAGACCGCGGACATCTCCGCCACCAACGGCGTGGTGCATCTCGTGGACGCCGTCCTGATCCCGCCAGTCCGCAAATAACCCTTCCGCCAAGGCCGTGCGCCTTGCCTCGGCTTTTGCCCACGTCAGGCCCCTGTTTTCCCCGGAAAGCAGGGGCCTTCACAGTTTTGCCATGCCTCGTCTGACATCTGACGGCGACAAACACCAGGAATTCACCATGCTCCCGCCCAATCCCCTCCTCCCCCGCCGCCGCCTGTTGCAGCACGCCGGCCTGCTGGCGGCCGGCGTTGCCGCGCCCGCATGGGCGCAGCCCGGAAAATCCGCATCGCGCAGCCTCGCCGTGGCACAGGTGGTGGATTTTTCCCAGTCGCAACAGGATGTCTCCAAGGACTTCCTGATCGGCTCGCGCGCCGCCTGGCAAGACATCAATGCCAAAGGCGGCATTCGCGGGCGCCGCATCGAGCACCTGACGCTGGAAACCGACGGCACGCCGGCCGGCCTCAAGGTCGCACTCGATTCCGTCAGGGACAACCCCGCCTGCGTGGCCCTGTCCGGCAGCGTCGGTGACCTTGTCGCCGGCCAGCTCGTGGATCTCTCCCACAAGGGTGGGTTGCCGATGGCGCACGTGGCGCCCTGGCTGCAGAACTCCAGTGTCGAGATTGACGACAAGACCTTCCCGATCTTTGCGGCGCGCCAGGAACAGATGGCCTACGCGCTCAAAAGCCTCTCCACCATGGGCCTCAAGGAACTGGGCGCGATCTACGCCACGGCACAGGATTACAGCGCCTACCACGCCGACGTGGAACGCATCGCCGCAGCCCTGCAGCTCAAGTTGCTGCCGTTCAAGGGCGCGGGCGACCTGCGCGCCCTGGGCCAGAAGCTCACGCCGCGCACGCCCGCCGTGCTGCTGTTCGTGGGCGGAACGCCCGAACTGGCCGAATTCACGCAGGGCCTGGAAAAGCAGTCCCGCCAGCGCTACATCGTGGCCCTGGCGGACGTCAACCTGACGACCATGCTGCAGATGGGCGCGGCGCGCAACACCCCCGTAATCGCCACCCAGCCCGTGCCCCTGGTCAACGCCAGCCTGCCGATTGTCAGGAGCTACCGCGAAACCCTGGCGCGCCTGTTTGACGAGCCGCCCGCGGCCCTGAGCCTGGCCGGATTTATCGCCGCGCGCTACACCTATGAAGTGCTCAATGAGGTGGACGGCCCGCTGAACCGCCAGAATGTGCTGGCCGCCTTCCAGCGCCGCGGCGCCATGAACATGGGCGGCTTCAGCGTGAGCTTCAACCCCCAGCGCCGCAGCAGCACCTACGTCACCCAGAGCATGATGACGGTCGACGGCCGGCTCATCGGTTAGGCCGAAATGCTGATGCGGGTCCCACGCGATAGCTATGCCCAGCCCTTAGAACCTATTTACGATTTATTGGGGGCCGCGTTGGGGTGCAATCGGGAAGAGTTGGGGGCCCAGGGCCCGCCGCATGGGCTCATGCCCATGCAAGGGACTGGGGAGCCAAATCGCCCGACCGCACAGCCGGTCGGCTGTGCGTCGTGCGGCTGCCCCAACGGGGATGCAAACGCGACCGCGTTTGCGTCACCCCAACCCGGAGGGCAGGAGCCTTTTCGGGCGGTCTGCGGCGTTGCGGCGCTAGCCAATAGCGGGCTATTGGCGGCGCACCGCGCCTTGCATCCCATCCCGAAAAGATTCCTGCGCGACCCCCAATAAATCGTAAATAGGTTCTTAAACTCAGGCATGCAAAATGGAACGCTGCTCGCGGCTGTGGACCTGGGGTCCAACAGCTTTCGCCTCGAAATCGGCCGCTTTGACCACGGCCGCATACACCGCACCGAATACCTCAAGGAAACCGTCCGCCAGGGCAATGGGCTGGACGCCGACCGCAACCTGACGCCGGACGCCATGCAGCGCGGCTGGGACTGCCTGGCGCGCTTCGGCGAGCGCCTGGCGGGTTTCAAGAAACACCAGGTGCGCGCGGTCGCCACCCAGACCCTGCGCGAGGCGCGCAACCGCGAGGAATTCCTCGCGCGCGCCCACAAAATCCTCGGCTTTCCCATCGACGTCATTCCCGGCCGCGAGGAAGCCCGCCTGATTTACCAGGGTGTGGCGCATTTGCTGCCGCAATCCAACGAGCGCCGGCTGGTGGTCGACATCGGCGGGCGCTCCACCGAAATGATCCTCGGCAGGGGCCTGGATGCGCGCACCATGGAGTCCTACCGCGTCGGCAGCGTGGCGTGGTCGATGAAATACTTTCCCGACGGACAGTTCACCGCGCGAGCCTTCCAGACGGCCGAGGTCGCCGCCAAGGCTGTGCTTGATGAGGCCGTCAATGCCTACCGCGCCGACACCTGGGACACGGCCTACGGCTCCTCGGGCACCATAGGCGCTGTCAGCGACGTGCTCACCGCCGCGGGCTGGCCCGCGGGCCAGGTCACGCGCGAGGGCCTGGACTGGCTGCTGGACAGGCTGCTCAAGGCCCAAAGCGCCGACCGCCTGAAGCTCGACGGCATGAAGGACGACCGGCGCGCCGTCATAGGCGGCGGCGTCAGCGTGCTGCGCGCGGTGTTCGACCTGCTCGGCATCTCGCATATGGAGGCTGCCCAGGGCGCCCTGCGCCACGGCGTTCTTTACGACCTGCTGGACCGCGAACACGACCTGACCGACCTGCGCTCGACCACGGTGCAGCGCCTGGCCAATAAATTCAGTGCCGACCCGGTGCAGGCCCAGCGCGTGAGCAAGGTGGCGCGCCACCTGTTCGCGATGGCGGGCGCCGGCATGCCCGCCGCCGATTCCGCGCGTTTCCAGCGCAAGCTCGAATGGGCCGCGCAGCTGCATGAAATCGGCAGCCAGATCTCGCACAGCGACTACCACAAGCACGGCGCCTACATCCTGGACAACGCCGACGCGCCGGGCTTTGCCCTGCCCGAGCTGCACCGCATCAGCCTGCTGGTGCTGGGCCACCGCGGCAAGCTGCGCAAGCTTGAAATCGACTTTGAGGACCGGGTGTTTATCCAACAACTGCTGTGCCTGCGCCTTGCGGTCATCCTCTGCCACGCACGGCGCGACCCAGACCTCAAGGGCATGCAGCTCGAATGCGGCGCCGAGCCCGGCCGGATTTTTGTGCTGAACTGCCGCGCCGGCTGGGCGCAAGCTTTTCCGCAATCAGCCCACCTGCTGCAGGAAGAAGTGCTGGCCTGGCAGAAGACGCCGTGGACGCTGGTCGTTCCGAGCGCCTGATCCACTTCTTCGTTCCTTCATCCCCTGCCTCGCACGCTCGGCCGCTGCCGTTTTCGGGCGCGGCTTGACCGTTTTCGAATAAACCGTATAAACTGTATATACGGTTTATTCGACCGCACCCAAAAAGGATCAATCCATGGCTACCAGCAAAAAAGCAACTGCGAAACCCGCCGCCCCGGCAAAGCCCAAGGCACCTGTGAAGGCCGCCGGCAAGCCCGCCCCGAAAAATGCGTCCACCGCCAAGGCACCCGCCGGCAAAGGCACGGTTAAAAAAGCCATCGTGAAAAAGGCCGGCGCCAAGAAGCCTGCCGCCAAGCCCCAGGCAAGCGCCAAACCTGTGAAGGCAGCCAAGCCCGAGAAAACCAAAAAACCAAAACTGGTGCGCGACAGCTTCACCATTCCCAAGGCCGAATACGTGGTGCTCGATGATCTCAAGCAGCGCGCCGCCAGGCTGACCCGCCCGGCGAAGAAAAGCGAACTGCTGCGCGCCGGCATCAAGCTGCTGGCCGGCCTTTCCGATGCCGCTTTCCTGACGGCACTGGAGCAGGTCCCCGCGATCAAGACCGGCCGGCCTACGCTAGGTTCTTAAGCCACGCAAAGGCAACTTCCAGCGCTCGCGAGAGCGCTGGGTTGTGCATCGCCTCCTTTGCAACCGTTGCGCAAGGACTCAAGCGTGCGCAGTTAAGGCGATTGCCCCATCCGTCACGAGAAAGATGCGGAACCTGGTTTACGCCTGCGCTGCCGACGGCCAGCCGATTTGGGCGGCACGGCGAAGGCTGGATTGAACGACCAGGCGGTGGAACGGGGCGATGACAAAAATATAGAGACGGCCCAAGCGGTTGTGGCAATGGACCACGGTTGATAAAGTCAGGTGGCGTTTGCCTCCCGGCAAGGGCTCACTGGAGCAGAGGACAGAAAGCCTGAAGTCCAGGTGCTTGTCGTCTTCTCCAAAGACAACTTCGGTCGGACTTGTGCCGTAGATCTTGAAGATGCCAAGACGGCCTGGCTTGCCTTGCGCGTCAAGTAACGCGAGTTGCTTCGCAGTTTTGAGGCCCATCCCGCCGACGACCGCATCTCGGACAGCCATGAGGGTGCCAACCCACGGTGCCTGATTGGCGAAAATGAACCTCGCCAACAGTTCGGGATTGGCCGACGCTCCCGGTGGAAGCTCGATCGAATAGGCATCCGCGAGATTCGTCGAAGCGTAGGCTCTGGTAACTGCCGACTCAGGAGGAAGCGATACAGGCGTTACGCGGTGCTGTTGGGTTGACATGTGTTCGAGCCAGTAATTGGGTTCTGAGGTCTAACGTTGGAAACGACCGGCGGGCTATTCACATCGCACTCTTGACCAAGCCAAGACTGCGCAGATTTGCCTCCAACTCAATGACAGTGCTCCAGGGCAGGATGGGGGAGTTTTCCCGCTCGTCGGGAGGGTTGGACGGCAGTTCGTCAGACCAGCCGCCGCAGCCGACCAGCGGAAGCAAAGGCCGTTTGTGCAGCCAGGCCAGGTGAACCTCGGATTTGGTCCCCGCGCGGCCGCCGATGACGATACAGGCATCGCCGGCAAGCGCCATCAAGAGATTGCGGGCATCTCCCATGCCACAAGGCAGCACAACCGTGGCGGGCCAATCCGGAGCAGGCATCTGGTCTGGTGGCACGATGCTGAGCACCAGGCCGCTTGCCTGAATGGCGCGCTCGGCGGCAATCCTGGTTGCGGGGCTGCCGCATCCGCTCACCACAGTGATGCCCAGTTTGGCCAGCGCCGCGCCGGCTTGGCCGGCGAGCTCGTAGGCGCGGGAACCGGGCTCGGCGCTGCCGAGTACGCAGACCTGGGGCTTTCGATAAGAAGCGTTCATTGTGGGAGTGAGTTTATGGCCAGACGCTGGGCTTGAAGGGTTGGTGACAAGACAGGATGGACTGGGGCCTGTGAGACTTCAAATCCGGTTTACCTTCCGGCCTCCAGTGTTCGGCGGGATATACACGTATTTCTCACCCTCTTGACTCTTCCGGCTACGGCTCGGCCAGTCGCAGCCCCCACTATCGCAGCAACCAGCGAAATCACCCGGCGAAAGGCATCCGTCCATGCCTGGAAGATCACAGGGCAAATCACAGCCAATATCGCAGAAGCCTTGCTGCGAGTGAAGGAACCGGCTGGTCGGCTTCGCGTGGCGCCTGTGAGCCACACCGCACAAATAAGTGCGGCGCCTGAGAAGCGCGAAACCCATTAAAACGCCATATCTACGCACGGCCCTGAAACCCAGAGCCGAGCAGCTCTTGTGCCCCGTGTGCACACGATACGCGCAGCAAAAGCCTTTGTACGGAGACAGGTAGGTTTGGTACCCGGTTATCGCGGCAAGAACAAGTTTGCGCATACGGCTAAATCCCAAGGTTTGATGCGGGCCTCTGATCAGTTGGCGGCAGGGGCATCCCGAGGCAGGGCTCAGGCTTCACGCTTGTGCGCAGCCTGGTAGGCTTCAATGAGTGGAAGCAACAGCTCTCGCCTCGCCAGGCTTTCTGCAGGCCAGTAGAGCTCCCGGTCGTAATACTCGTCCATCGCTGGCGAGCTCTCCGGAAGGGTGACCCACGGCTGCTTTGAGGCGGTGAAGATATGTATGTCCGGCGGCAGAAGGTCCGGATTATCCAAAGTGCCAACGCGCACGAACTTGATCAGCGGCCCTGCACTGGCATAGTTGCTCCACACCGCGACCCGGCACGCAGGGCAGCGGGCGATCAACTGGCCACGCTCACTTGCTGTAGGCGTGTTGACAAGCTCTGGTGGCTGACCAAGCTGTGTCACCCGGTCACCTTCGATCATCGCGTTGAGCGCGAACGACGAGCCGGATTCCCGCTGGCACCAGCGGCAGTGACAGCAATGAACAAAAAGCGGCCGGCTCTCCAGCCGGTACCTCACCTGGCGGCAGCTGCATCCGCCTTCAGCGGGGTATTTGGTCTCATTGGCCATCGCGTGTCCTTTTCGTGGCGCCTGGTTCTGACATGAGGGGCGAAGTCACGTTACGAGAGCAGCGCCACCGCATAAGCGTCGAAGTCTGCTCAGCGGCGAAGTGGCTGTGGAACAGAATTTTGCACATGAAAGCGCAGCGATACGGCAGCTGCGTCCGTCTGGAACGCCTTGTTATGCCGCATTTTGTTTCATGACTTTAATGCTCGCCTTCACCAGTTTTTTCACCAACGCCTTTGGTATCGGCTCATCCACCGGGAAACTGACAATCGCCTTGGTCTTGGTATAGGCCTCAATTTCTTTGCTGTGGTCTTCGAGCACCGGTGGGCGCACATGGAGACGGACAAATGGCTTCTTATAGCTAAACCAGGCAAACATCCCGTTGTAGTCGTAGCCTTCATAGTAGTAGCCTGGCATTTGAAAATAACTGACCGTTTCCGAGCTACCGGGAGAAGCGCTTTGAATAGCATCGCGTATGTCCCCCAGTTGGGGGCGTACCTCTTGCGGGCTGGCTTTGATGTACTCGTCAACGCCGCCAGGTACGACGACTTTTGTTGCGCTATTGGATTTCTTCGCCATAACTCGTCTCCACGTGTGGTTGTGCGGCATAACGTTTGGCATGAGGGGCCGCTGGAAGCAAGCAAAGCTCGCTGGAACACGCCCGCTCGATGGAAGGATTAAACGCCGTTCTCACAGCTACGCCGACTTCTCAAGCTCGAGGTTGCCTTCGATGAACTTGAGCTTGAAGACCAGCCGGGAGATGCGCCATCTGTCCGGGAAGGGCTGCAACTGCAGTTCATACGTGCCCACAAAGATTCGGGTCTTAAGGCCGCTTGCTTTGCTCCGGTGGTGGAAGGCCACGCCGTGGCATCTGACAAGCGCTTGATTACCGCTGATCTCAGTTCGAAGATTGCCAACCTGATGGTGAACGTGGTCGAGCGGTTTGAATCCGGCAGCCCACGCCTGAGCCACCTGGTTTGGAGTCATTTCGGTCGGCGCTCCACCGACCATGGAGGTCATGTCGAGTGTAAAGGGACTGGTAAAACAACTCTCCAGCGCTGGCCAGTCTCGTTCATCAGTGGCAACGAACATCTGAACGACGGCGTCCTCGACCGCCAGGCGTGTGGCCAGGTCAGACGGAGAAAGAGTGGGAGCCATTTAGAACCTCCGAGTGAACGAGTTAGCCGTCATCATTCGGGCAAGCGAAAGGGATTGCCCATCAATGTAGTTTCAAAAAGGCGAAACTTCGCTTGTTGGGTTGGAAGTCCGGGATATTCCCTCGCCACTGCCTCCAGGTACTTCAAGAAGGCAGCCTTGTCCTCGGGGTAGTACCGCCAGGGCATTGGCGCGCTGGCACAGTCCAGGGCGAAGTGACCGATATAGATGACTTCGCCGGCGCCGACTGAGAAGCCACCGGCTTTGGACTTTCCATCGACCATCAACGTAGACCGGTCGCCGCTGTAGTAGCCAACCTGTGAAATGGACTTTGCTACCTTGATCTTGTAGCTGCTGAATTGGTACTCGCCTGGCTCGACGATGAGCGCAACGTTCGTGAAGCCTTGCTTGGCTGAGAGCCAAGAACCATCCTCGATCAAAATATCGGCTTTGTCGGATGTCGCTTTCTCCGAACTGATGCGGTCAAAACCGAGACTCTGCAACTGGGCGTTCTCGAATGCGCCGCACTTCCAGCGCCGAGCCAGATTTGCGGACACGAGCACAACTGCTTTGTCTTTCACAACGGAGTCGTATGCCGCTTGCGAGAAGGGGGTTGCCACATCTGCTGCTATGGCGCTGATACAACCGCTCAGTGCAAACAGGCTGGCGAGAGCCTTCTTTGAGGTGATGGATGACACTACGGGCTCCCTTTAACGGCAAACGTAATGCATGCCGCCGCAAAGGCCGCAGCATAACCGACGGCCAGGGTCTGGTCTCAGAGCACCTCAGGCGACTGCACAGTCACCACCACCGTCTGATTGTGGCCTTCGCGATCCCGGCTGCGCAGCCACCAGAGCGCGCCCTTCTTGACCGGGCAGTCGCTGGCCTGCAGGCCCAGCAGTTGCGCGATGGTTTCGCCGAGTATGGGCTGGTGGCCCACCACCAGGATGGGCGACTTGGCCGAGGGCCATTGCACCAGCTCCAGCAGTTGCGAGGCCGTGGCGTCGGGTGCCAGTTCTTTCCTGATCTTGTATTTGCGGCCCAGCGCGAGCGCGGTCTGCTCGCAGCGGCGCGCCGGGCTCACAAAAATGCGCGCGCCTTCGGGCAGCTGGCGGTCCAGCCAGTTGGCCATGCGGGCCGCCTGCTTCTCGCCGCGGGCCGTGAGCGAGCGCTCCAGGTCGCTGCCTCCTTGTGGATCACCTTCTGGCCAGTCTTCTGCCTCCGCATGACGCCACAAGATGAGGTCCATGTCATTTGTCCTGGTGTTGGGGGGCCGAATAGCGGGTCATCAAAGCGGCCTGCGCACCGTGGCGCGGAGTATCACCCTGCGAATTGACCCGCAGGTAGCTGCCGTCGGGCTGCAGGTCCCAGGCGTCGCGCCCGTCATGCAGGTAGGCCACCAGGCACTCGTCAATGATGCGCTGGCGAATCACCGGGTCCGTCACGGGCCAGGCCAGTTCAACCCGGCGCAGCATGTTGCGGTTCATCCAGTCGGCGCTGGAGAGCAGGAGCGTCTCTTCCTCCGCGCAGCGAAAGTAGAAGACGCGTGAATGCTCAAGGAAGCGGCCGATGATGGAGCGCACCCGGATGTTGTCGGTCACGCCGGGCACCTGGGCCGGCAGCATGCAGGCGCCGCGCACGATCAGGTCGATTTTCACGCCGCAGCGCCCTGCCCTCACCAGCGCCAGCATCAGGTCTTCATCGGTCAGCGCATTCATCTTGGCCACCAGGCGCGTGTCCTTGCCCTGCAGGGCGGCTTCGCCCAGCGCATCGATTTTTGCAATCAGCTTGTGGTGCAGCTGGAAAGGCGCGAGCAACAGGTGGTGCAGCTTGGGCAGGCGGCTCTGGCTGGCCAGGTGCACAAACACATTGTCGATGTCGGCTGTCATCAGCGGGTCGGCCGTGAGGTAGCTGATATCGGTATAGAGCCGCGCCGTGCGCGGGTTGTAGTTGCCGGTGGACAGATGGGCATACCGCGCCAGCTGCCGGCCTTCGCGGCGCGTCACCAGCAGCATCTTGGCATGGGTCTTCAGGCCCACCACGCCGTACACCACCTGCGCGCCTATCGATTCCAGCATTTCCGCCCAGTTGATGTTGGCTTCTTCGTCAAAGCGCGCCTTGAGCTCCACCACCACGGTGACTTCCTTGCCGCGCCGCACGGCCTCGCGCAGCAGCACCATGAGCTCGGAATCGGCACCGGTGCGGTAAATCGTCTGCTTGATCGCCAGCACCTGCGGGTCGTTGACGGCCTCGCGCAGGAAAGCCAGCACGCCGTCGAAACTCTCGAAAGGCTGGTGGATGGAGACATCACCTTCCTTGAGCCGCTCAAAGAAGGACTGGCCTGGCTGCAGCTGCGTCGGGTAGCAGGGACTGTGGGCGGGGAACAGCAGCTTGGGGTCATTGACCAGGTCCACGAGCTGCGTCAGGCGCACCAGGTTCACCGGGCCGTGCACGCGGTACAGCGACGGTGCCGGCAGGTTGAATTGCTTCAGTAAAAAGTTGGCCAGGTATTCCGAACAACCGGCCGACACCTCCAGGCGCACGGCCTGGCCGTAGTGGCGCTGCTCCAGGCCCTGGCGCAAGGCGGTGCGCAGGTTCTTGACGTCGTCCTCGTCCACCGCGAGGTCCGAATGCCGGGTGACGCGGAACTGCGAAAACTGGCCCATCTCGCGGCCGGGAAACAGCTCGGCCAGGTGGGCGCGGATCACGCTGGAGAGCGAGACGAACAGCCTGTCTTCCTTGTGGTGGCCGCGCGAGGGCATGTGGATCAGCCGCGGCAACACGCGCGGCACCTTGACGATGGCGATGTCGTTCTCGCGGCCGAAAGCGTCATGGCCGCCCAGCCGCACGATGAAGTTGAGCGACTTGTTGGCCACCTGCGGAAAGGGGTGGGACGGGTCCAGCCCGACCGGGATCAGCAGCGGACGGACTTCCCGTTCGAAGTATTCTTTTACCCAGCGCCGCTGGGCGGTGTTGCGCTCGCCGTGCGAGACGATGCGTATGCCCTGGCGCTCAAAGGCCGGCAGCAGGTCGTCGTTGTAAAGCGAATATTGGCGCGCCACCATGTCGTGCGCGGCGGACGACAAGGCCTTGAAAGATTGCACCGAGTAAGGCCCTTTTTGCTCATTGGCCTGGGCTGCCGTCAGGTGGGGCGCGGTGCGGACTTCGAAAAACTCGTCCAGGTTGGACGACACGATGCATAAAAACCTCAGCCGCTCCAGCAGCGGCACATCCGGGCGTTTGGCCCAGTCCAGCACCCGCTCATTAAAGGCAAGAATGCTGTGGTCGCGGTCCAGGAACTGGACGGGTGGCGCGGCGGCGACCACAGAGGCGGGTGAAATGGGCATCAACAAGGGTGGTCTTTGTCATCAAACGTAATCCAGAGTGTTGACGTATTTCATGACAAAGTCGTGACAGTACTTTTAACTGATGTTGCCCCCAGCTGTGGAAGCTGGCAAGCGGGCCCCCTGACTGCCCTTTATCTCCTTGGGGTCTGTCTTGACACCATTTTGCGCGGCATTGACGAGATAAGACGCAAAAAGCTGCGCCGCATGGCCCCAGCTGAAGTCCAGCGCTCGTTGCCGCGCTTCATGGCGCGGCACGGCCAGCGCAGCGTAACAAGCCTGTTGCAAATCTTCATTCATGACACCGCCGTGACAGCTTCCGTCGGCTTTTCCGAGCACTTCCAGCGGGCCGTCGACCGGATAAGCCGCCACCGGCGTGCCGGCGGCCATGGCTTCGAGCATCACCAGGCCGAAAGTTTCCGAGCGGCTCGGGAACACAAAGACGTCGGCCGCGGCATAGACCTTGGCCAGCTCGTCCCGGGCCAGCACGCCCATCCAGCGGACTTGGGGGTAGCGCTGTTTAAGGGATTCCTCCAGCGGCCCCACGCCGCAGACCACCTTGGTGCCGGGAATGTCCAGCTTGAGGAAGGACTCGATGTTTTTTTCGTAAGACACCCGGCCCACAAACAGCGACACAGGGCGCAGCAAGGTGCCCATGGGTGGATGCGGGCGCGGCTGCGGCTCAAAACCGAAAAGCCCTGTGTCCACGCCATGCGTCCAGCCGCGCAGGTTCTGGAAGCCGCGCTGCTCCAGCATGCGCAGCACGCCCTGGGTGGGCACCATCACGCCCGACGAAGGCCGGTGGAAATGGCGGAAAAGCGCATAACCCCAGGACAGCGGGATTTTGAGCGCCGCATGCAGGATCTCGGGAAATTTGGTGTGAAAGGCCGTGGTAAAGCGCAGGCCGCGCTTGAGGCAGTAGCCGCGCGCCGCCCAGCCCAGCGGGCCTTCGGTGGCAATGTGGATGGCTTCGGGCTGGAAGGCGTCCAGCTTGTCGGTCAGCCCGCGCTTGGGGCGCACCGCCAGGTCTATGCCGGCATAACCGGGGCAAGGCCGCGTCTTGAAAAGATTCGGGTGGATGACCTCCACCTGGTGGCCCAGCTCCGCGAGTTCACGCACCAGTTCCACCAGGGTGGTGACCACGCCATTAACCTGCGGCTGCCAGGCGTCGGTGACCAGGGCGATCTTCATGCGACCACCGTGGAAGCAGCGTGGCCGCGGCCCTGCGTTTCGTGGGCCGGCGCCCAGTGCACCAGCTCCAGCGTGCCGTCGAAGTTTTCGACCAGCGCGGTGCGGCTCTCCACCCAGTCGCCGTCGTTGCAGTAGAGCACGCCGTTGATCTCGCGCATCTCGGCGCGGTGGATGTGGCCGCAGACCACACCCTGGTGGCCGCGCCGGCGCGCTTCGTTGGCAACGGCCACCTCGAAGTCGGTGACGTAATTGAGCGCGCTCTTGACCTTTTGTTTCAGGTAGGCCGACAGCGACCAGTAAGGCAGGCCCATGCGGGCGCGCAGGCTGTTCAGGTGGCGGTTGAGTTTGAGCGTGAATTCATACAGGTTGTCGCCCACATAGGCGAGCCATTTGGCGCACTGCACCACCGCATCGAAGTAGTCGCCGTGGATGATCCACAACTGGCGGCCGTCGGCGGTGGTGTGCACGGCTTCATCGATGACCTCGATGCCGCCGAACTGGTTGCCGATAAATTCACGCGCAAACTCATCATGGTTGCCGGGCACATAGGTGATGCGGCAGCCCTTGCGGGCACGGCGCAGCAGCTTTTGCACCACGTCGTTGTGCGACTGCGGCCAGTACCAGCGGCGGCGCAGCTGCCAGCCGTCCACGATGTCGCCAACCAGGTAAAGGTTGTCGCTGGGGTGGGCTTTCAGGAAATCCAGCAGGGCCGCCGCCTGGCAGCCGGGCGTGCCCAGGTGGATGTCGGAAATGAAGATGGTGCGGTAGCGCTTGCGCAGCGAATCGTCATCGTCGTGGTCGTCCCCGCCCCCGCCGAAGCCGTTGCCCAGCGCCCCCATGGCGTCAAACATGTTGCGCATCAGGCCTCCGTGGCGTTGCCCGGCACCGGTTTGCCGGAGAAATGCTTGAGGTAGCGCGGCGGCAGGTCGGCGATGCGCATCATCATGGGCAGGTCGGCCGAGTTGAAATCCGGGTCCCAGGCCGGCGCGCCCAGCACCTTGGCACCCAGGCGCAAATAGCCCTTGATCAGCGCGGGCGGCTCCACGTCCAGCGTGTCGTCGAGCTTCTCGACGGGCAAGGCCAGGCGGGGCGTGACGCGGTATTCGATGGGGGCCAGGTGCGTCTGGCGCACCTGGCGCCAGATGCTGGCGGCCGCATGGCCGTTGGATACGCCGTTGTGCTGCATCGGAATGCTGGCACAACCAATCATGGTGTCGAGCTGGTTGCGCGACATGAATTCGGCCAAAGCGCCCCACAGCGCCAGGATGACGCCGCCGTGGCGGTGGTCGGCATGCACGCAGCTGCGGCCCAGCTCGACCATGCGCTCGCGCAGCGCGCGCAGGCGCGTCAGGTCGAACTCGGTGTCGCTGTAGGTGCTGCCCACGCGCCTGGCCTGGGTGGGCGTGAGCACGCGGTAGGTGCCTATGACTTCCTGGCTGTCGGCGTCGCGCACCAGCAGGTGTTCGCAATAGTCGTCAAACAGGTCGACATCGTGGCCGGGCAAGGTCTTGGACAGTGTGGCGCCCATCTCGAGCGCGAACACCTGGTACCTCAGGCGCTGCGCCTGCCGGACCTCGTCCTGGTGCCGGGCCCAGCTGACCGAGATTTTCCCCACTGCAGCCCTTTGAACAGGGGCTGGACTGACAGCATGACCGCTTTGATGAAGTGACCCCCGTGGCATTGCGACGGGCGACAATGCAAAGGTGGGATTGGGCAGTTCTTTCATGGCTAACTCCTTGTTCCTTGTTTCCTTGTGTCTCAACAACTTCGGTTTTGACCAACTTCAGCAAGCTCACTGACGCGCGGCATTTCTTCGCCGCCTGTAAAAAAGCCCCATAAAGGGGCTTGGACACTCAATCACAGGCGGTCAGCGAAACCGCCTTGCCGGGCCGCCCCAGGCCGGCCATCAGCGCCGGCCGCGCATTCGACAAACCTTCCAGCCAGGGCCGGGTGCCGGCCTTGAAGCGCAAACCGCCGGGGCTGTTGGCCAAAGCCTGAGCCGTGCAACGCAGGATGCGCAGGCACTGCTTGTTCAGGTCCTGGATGCCGGCGCCCAGGCCGCGGGCGGCGTTTGCGTCCGGCCTGTCGTGCGTGTGCAAGTGAAGTCCCATCGAGTGCTCAGTCATGCTGGTCATGACGTGATTCTGGGAGTGGGGGGTGACGCGTTCGTGTCAGTTCAATGGCAGTTGTGTGACACGGCGCGGCGGGCCTGAAGAAGTGGCGGGAGCGCCACAGGCCGGGAGAAGGCGAATGAAAATCCGCAGGGGAAAACGACGGCGCGCAGCTTGCGCGCCTGACAGGAACAACGGTGAAAAATCAGGGCCGGGTTACCCGCTCTCCCCGCTCATTGATGACCTGCTCGCCGTCTTCCTTGCTGAAGGCGCCGCGCTGCGGCAAGGGCAGGATGTCGAGCACGGCCTCTGAAGGACGGCACAGCCGCGCCGCCAGTGGCGTCACCACGATGGGCCGGTTGATCAACACGGGATGGGCCAGCATGGCATCCACCAGTGCCTCATCCCCCTGCCCGTCCAGGCCGAGCTCCTGGTAGATGGATTCCTTTTGCCGGACCACGTCACGCACGGGCACAGCCATCTGCGCAACCAGTTCCCGCAGCTTTTCGCGCGTGGGCGGCGTCTTGAGGTATTCAATGATTTCAGGTTCTATGCCGGCATTGCGGATCAGCCCCAGCACATTGCGCGAAGTGCCGCATTTGGGGTTGTGGTAAATCGTGACCTTGGGGACGGCTGGCATGCGTTTTCGCTCCTGAAAGTGGACGGGTTGAGAAAGGGAGGGTAAGAAGAGAGGGCTGAGAATACGGCAACTTGCATCGATTCAATAATTCAATTATATTTGAATTATGGAATCTTTAATGCAAACCCAGCCATCGGCCGTCCTCGATGAAAGTGCTGCCGTCAAGGCACTGGCCGCCCTGGCCCAGGCCCAGCGCCTGCGCGCCTTTCGCGCCCTGGTGGTGGCCGGCCCCGAGGGTCTGACGCCGGGCGCGATTGCCGAACAACTGGGCATTGCCGCCAGCGCGTTGTCTTTCCACCTCAAGGAGCTGTCGCATTCGGGCCTGGCCAGCAGCGAGGCGCGCGGCCGCAACCTGATCTACCGCGCCAATTTTGCCCAGATGAACGCCCTGCTCGGCTACCTGACCGAGCACTGCTGCGAAGGCGGCGCCTGCGAAGTCGACCCCAAGGCCGGTTGTTCCACCTGCTGATCCCTCCCCCTCACCCCCACCACCCCAGGAGAGCACCATGAAACGCTTCCATGTCCACGTGCATGTCAAAGATCTCGAAAAAAACATAGCCTTTTATTCGGCCATGTTCGACCAGCAGCCTGCGCGTACCGAAGTCGACTACGCCAAGTGGATGCTCAGCGACCCACCGGTCAACTTCGCGATCTCCACACGCGGTGATGCGCCCGGCGTGGACCACCTGGGCATACAGGTCGACCAGGCCGAAGAGCTCGACGCCCTCAAGGCGAACGCAACCCGCGCCGACATGACGCTGCTCGACGAGGGTCCGACCACTTGCTGCTACGCCCGCAGCGACAAATATTGGCTCACCGACCCGCAAGGCATTGCCTGGGAACAGTTCCACACGCTGGGCAGCATTCCGGTGTTCAGCGAAGCCAAGCCGGCCGCCGCTTCGGCCTGCTGCGCCGCGGCGGAGAGCAAAACATCGGGCGCGGCTGCGGCGTGCTGTTAAAGCCTGCAACGGCCGCCCAAGGCCAGGAGCCCCACCCCACACACCAGCTTGTCGCCGAGTTCACAGGCACCGCCGCCCTGCTCTGCGCCGTCATAGGCTCGGGCATCATGGCCGAACGGCTTTCGGCCGGCAACATGGGCATCGCCCTGCTGGCCAATACGCTGGCCACCGTGTTCGCGCTGTACGTGCTGATCGAGTTGCTGGGCCCGGTCAGCGGCGCGCACTTCAATCCGCTGGTGACCCTGGTGCTGGGATCGCGCACCGAAGCCTCGGTCAAGCGCACACGCAGAACCCTTTGCTTCATCACGGGCCAGTTGCTGGGTGCGGTCGCTGGCGCCTGGCTGGCCCATGCGATGTTTGACATGAACGTGCTGCAGCTTAGCGGCAAGGTCCGCAGCGGCGGCGGCCAGTGGCTGGCCGAGGCTGTCGCGACTGCCGGGCTGATCCTGGTCGTGCTGCGCACGCCCGCGGCCAAGGCGCCGGCCATGGTGGCCTGCTACATAGGCGCGGCCTACTGGTTCACGGCGAGCACCTCTTTCGCCAACCCGGCGGCCGTGCTGGGCCGCATGCTCTCGGACAGCTTTGCCGGCATCGCGCCGGCCAGCGCCCCCGGCTTTGTGCTGGCGCAGGCGGCAGGTGCACTCGCGGGCGTGGCCCTGCATCGCGCGCTGGGCACGCAGAAGGCCGGCACGGATTGAGGAGCCCCCAAGGGCCAAGGCTTTTCTTGCTAACCTCGAAACCGTGACTTCGACAACAAGCCGCGCCGCCACCATCGCCCAGCTGGGCATTGCCCAAACCCTGGCCTGGGCATCGAGCTACTACCTGCCCGCCATCCTGGCCGTGCCCATGGCGCGCGAGCTGGGCGTCAGCACGCCCACGGTGTTTGCCGCCTTCTCGGCCGCGCTGGTGGTCTCGGCCCTGCTGGGGCCTGCCGCGGGCAAGGCCATAGACAGCCATGGCGGCCGGCCGGTGCTCACCGCCAACAGCCTGGTATTTGCCACCGGCCTCGTTGTGCTGGCTCTGGCACAGGGGCCGGTAGGCCTGTTTGCCGGCTGGGTGATCCTTGGCGTGGCCATGGCCGCCGGCCTTTATGAAGCGGGCTTTGCGGCGCTGGTGCACCTGTACGGCAAGGACGCGCGCGGCGCCATCACCGGCATCACGCTGTTTGCCGGTTTTGCCAGCACCGTGGGCTGGCCGTTGTCGGCCTGGCTGGAGCTTGAATGGGGCTGGCGCGCCACCTGCCTGGCCTGGGCGGCGCTGCATTTGCTGCTGGGCCTGCCGCTGAACTGGCGGTTGCCGTCGTTGCCTGCAACAGTCGCTCCCGCCGCAGCGCATGCAGACACGGCCCAGCCCGCGACGGCAAACTCATCCCCTTCTCGGAGCGGCACCCGCACGGCGGTACTGCTCGCCCTGGTGTTCGCCGTGACCTGGTTCATCAGCACGGCCATGGCTTCGCACCTGCCGCGCCTGCTGCAGGCCCACGGCGTGCCGCTGGCCACCGCGCTGGTGTTCGCCGGCCTGGTCGGCCCCGCGCAGGTGGCCGGCCGGCTGCTGGAATACGGCTTGCTGCGCAACATTCACCCACTGGTCTCGGCCCGCGTGGCCGGCAGCCTGCACACGCTGGGCGCGGTGGCCTTCCTGTTTTTCGGCGTGCCGGCCGGCGCGGTCTTCACCCTGCTGCACGGCGCCGGCAACGGCGTGCTGACGATTGCCAAGGGCACGCTGCCGCTGGTGCTGTTCGGTGTGCGCGACTACGGCGCGCGCCAAGGCCTGCTGATGGTGCCGGCGCGGTTTGCGCAGGCAACGGCGCCCTGGCTGTTCGGCCTGGCGATCGACCGCTTCGGCGCGGGTGCGCTGTGGTTTTCAGCGGCGCTGGGATTGGTGGCGTTCGCAGCCTTGATGGCGCTGCAGGGACCGTCCACCGGTCAATCTCACTCCAGCCACTTCTGAAAAAACCGCGCCTGCCCCATGGCCGGGTCCAGCTGGTAGCCGGCGAAACCCACGCGCTCGTAAAGTTTCACCGCACCCAGGTTGCCCTGCAGCACTTCCAGCGTCAGCTTGCAGGCGCCGCGCTCACGCGCGATCTGGTCCACCAGCGCCAGCATTTTCTCGCCTATGCGCTGGCCGCGGTAGCCGGGCAGCACGACCACGTCGTGGATGTTGACCAGCGGGCGGCAGGCGAAGGTAGAGAAACCTTCGATGCAGTTGACCAGTCCCACGGCTTTGTCGCCGTCAAACGCGAGCACGCTGAAAGCCTGGGGGCGTGCAGCGAGCTCCTTGACGAGATGGGCTTTGGCGTAATCGCTGAGGGGCTTGCCGCCACCGGCAGGGTCCTGCGCATAGCTGTCCAGCAACTGCACGACGGCGCGCGCATGCACCGGGTCGGTGTAGTCGGCGCGGCAGACGCGCACTGAAGAGGGGGAGGTGGATTCGGTCATCGAGTGATTTTAGGTATGCCGTCACCTCTTCTGGGACTTATATCGATCGCTACACGTCGTCACCACCGTTCGCCCTGAGCCTGGCCTGTCCTGAGCCCGTCGAAGGGCGAAGGGCTTCGACAAGCTCAGCCCGAACGGTGTGGAGCCTTGAGTCACGAAATATCTAAGGCCGCCCCAGCCGGTAAAGCCTCATGGCATTGCCGCCCATCACGGCCGCCTGGCCCTTTTCGTCCAGCCTTTCCACCAACTGCCGCGAGGTGGCCCACCACATCGCATAGGGAGCAGCCAGCTCCAGCACCGGCCAGTCGCTGCCCCAGACGACTCGATCAGCACCAAAGGTTTGCAGCACATATTCAGCCCAGCGCCGCACCGCGCCTGGCGCGGGACGCGGACCGGCTTCGGTCAGCAGGCCCGAGAGCTTGCACATGGCCTGGGTTTCGTCTGCGATGCGTGCCATGCAGTCGGCCCAGGGCTGCCACTCGCCCACCGCGATGTCGGGCTTGGCGCCATGGTCTATCACCATGCGCAGTTCAGGATGGCGGCCGGCCAGGGTCAGGATGTGCGGCAGGTGCGCGGACTTGACCAGCGCGTCGAACACCAGGCCGCACCCGGCCATGGCGCGCAAGGCCGGGGCCGCCGCGGGTTGCAGTATCCATTCGGGATCGGCGATGTCCTGCAGCATGGGCCGCAAGCCCTTGAGGCGCGGATGCCGCGCCAGTGCCTGTATGCGGGCCGGCGCGTCGGCTGCCAGAAAATCCACCCAGCCCACCACACCCAGCACGGCCGGGTTGGCGTCGGCCTGCTCCAGCAGGAAGCGCGTTTCCGCCTCGGTGGGCGCGGCCTGCACCAGCACGCCGCCGCGCACGCCGTGGGGCTGCGACTGCTCCTGCCAATCGACCACGGCCACATCGCGGTAAATGGGCGCCAGGGCCGGCGTGAGCCAGCCGTAGTCGCCGCGCGCCAGATCCCAGCAGTGAAAGTGCGCATCGATGACCGTCATGGTGTGGGCGCCTCCACAGGCAGCAGGCCCTGGGCGCGCAAATCCGCCCAGAAGGCCGCGGGAATCGGGTGCCGCATCATGGCCAGCCCATCAGCCCACTCGGCGACCCGGCGCGCGCCCAGCATCACGATGTCGACGGCCTGGTGGGCCAGCGGAAACTGCAGGGCCGCCGCGCGCAGCGGCACGCCGTGCGCCGCGCAAACCGACTCGATGCGCACCGTGCGCTCCAGCCATTCGCGTGCGGCCGGCGCGTAGTTGAAGCTGGCCTTGCCGCCGCGCGCGCCGGTCGCCAGGATGCCCGAATTGAACACGCCGCCCAGCGCGATGCGCACACCGCGCGCCGCGCACTGCGGCAGCAGCGCCGGCAGCGCGCTGTGATCCAGCAGGCTGTAGCGCCCGGCCAGCATCAGCACATCCAGCCCGGCCTCGCGCAGCACCTGCAGCACCACGTCCACATCATTGGTGCCCAGGCCGATGGCGCGTATCAGCCCTTCATGCTTCATCGCGCGCAGCGTGGGCAGGGTTTCATCCAGCACCTGGCGCAGCACGGCGGGCGCGCGCTCGCCGTGCGAGGCCGCGTCCGGGTCGTGCACATAGACCACGTCCAGCCGCGGCAGGCCCAGGCGCTGCAGGCTGTCTTCCACGCTGCGGCGGGTGCCCGCGGCGCTGAAGTCCCACACCTGGTTAAAAGGCAGGATGTCCACATAACTGTGCTGGGCGCGCGCCGCATTTGCGTCTGGCACCAGCAGCCGGCCTACCTTGCTCGACAGCACATAGCTGTCCCGCGGGTGGCCGCGCAGCGCGTCGCCCAGCCGCCGCTCCGACAGGCCGTGGCCGTAATGCGGCGCGGTGTCGAAAGTGCGGCAGCCGTCGGCCCAGGCCG
>Ga0102589_1002137_pt1 | contig 23807 bp, 23 predicted proteins | sample AraplaMF_Col_mLB_FD_76858 | JGI IMG/M metagenome (GOLD analysis project Ga0102589, IMG submission 76858) | Arabidopsis root microbial communities from the University of North Carolina, USA - plate scrape MF_Col_mLB | ecosystem: Host-associated > Plants > Roots > Endosphere | place: USA... | reverse complement strand
ACAAAACGAACCGCCTCGTCCAACGCTCGTGTCTCCTGGAATGGCATCGGCAAAGCCCCCCTTTGCCGACCAGGAAACCTGTCAACGATCTTGCCGGTCCATTCTGTCCACGATCTATCCGGTTCGGCCCCCCCCTGCCCCCCTCCCGCAAGGGGAGGGGGGACTAAGAGAGAGCGGTGAGTCTTTGAGGGCTGTCAGCCTCAAATATGGATCGGCCGGCCGTCGACGGCGAGGGCGGCTTCCTTGACCACCTCGTTCAGGGTCGGGTGGGCGTGGCAGGTGCGGGCGATGTCCTCGGCCGAGGCGCCGAACTCCATCGCCAGCACGCATTCGGCGATGATGGTGCCGGCCTCGGCGCCGATGATGTGCACGCCCAGCACCCGGTCGGTCGTGGCGTCGGCCAGGATCTTGACGAAGCCGTCGGTCGCATTCATCGCCCGGGCCCGGCCATTGGCCAGGAACGGGAACTTGCCGGCCTTGTAGGCCACGCCGGCCTGCTTCAGCTCCTCCTCGCTGCGGCCGACCGAGGCCACCTCGGGCCAGGTGTAGACCACGCTTGGGATGGCGTCGTAGTTCACATGCCCCGCCTGGCCGGCCAGGATCTCGGCCACGGCCACGCCCTCATCCTCGGCCTTGTGCGCCAGCATCGCGCCGGCGATGACGTCGCCGATGGCGTAGATGCCCTCGACATTGGTGCGGAAGTGCTTGTCGGTCTTGATCCGGCCGCGCTCGTCCAGCTCGACGCCGGCCGCGTCCAGGCCGAGGCCCTCGACATAGGGCCGGCGGCCGATCGACAGCAGCACGTAATCCGCCTCGATGGTCTCGGCGTCGCCGCCCTTGGCCGGCTCCACCGTCAGGGTCACGCCGGTGTCGGTCTTCTGCGCGCCGGTAACCTTCGAGCTCAGCTTGAACGTCATGCCCTGTTTGGCCAGGATGCGCTGCATCTGCTTCGACACCTCGCCGTCATTGGTCGGCAGGATGCGGTCGAGGAACTCCACGACGGTGACCTTGGCGCCGAGGCGGGACCAGACCGAGCCGAGCTCGAGGCCGATGACACCACCGCCGATCACCACCAGATGCTTCGGCACCTCCGGCAGCGACAGCGCGCCGGTCGAGGTGACGATGCGCGTCTCGTCGGTCTCGACGCCCTTCAGCGGCGTCGAGTCGGAGCCGGTGGCGATGATGAAATTCTTGGCGGCGTAGGTCTTGCCCTCGACCTCGATCCGGTCCTTGGCGGTGAAGCGGGCGTGGCCCTTCAGCCGGTCGATCTTGTTCTTCTTGAACAGGAAGTCGATGCCGTCGGTGTTGGCCTTCACCACCTTGTCCTTGTGGCCCATCATGCCGGGCAGGTCGAGCTCGACCCCCGCCACCCTGATGCCGAAGGCGGCCAAAGCGTGCCCGGCCTCCTCGAACTTCTCCGACGCGTGCAGCAGCGCCTTGGACGGGATGCAGCCGATGTTGAGGCAGGTGCCGCCCAGCGTCGGCATCTTCTCGACGCAGGCGGTCTTGAGCCCGAGCTGGGCGGCGCGGATGGCGGCGACATAGCCGCCGGGGCCGGAGCCGATCACGATCACATCATAGGTGGCGGTGGGTTCGGTCATCGCTCGCACTCAGCTTGCCGGAAGGTTGGCCGCAAACTGCATGAGTGGGCGCCGCGCCGCAACTGCGTCGAGCGGGCGTCTGCCATCCTGGGATGATATGCGGGCCTAGGGTCCAACCGCGGCGGATTCAAGCGGATCCGGCATTCCCGCATGCAACATCCCGCTACTACCCGCCGCCCGCCGCGCCTTCCTAGGGTGGCGGAAACGCGAGAAGAACGGGAGCTTGGGATGGGATGTCGCGGAGGCGGCCTGGCGGCCGCCGCAGTGCTGGTGCTGGCGGGCGCCGCCCGGGCGCAGATGACCCTGCCGGACCTGCCGAAGCCGACCGGCGCCGAGCTGTTCAAGCAGCAATGCCAGACCTGCCACACCCTGAATCCGTCCGATCCGCCGCGCCAGGGGCCGCTGCTGCTGGGCGTCTTCGGCCGCAAGCCGGGCAGCGTCCCCGGCTTCCACTACTCGGCGAATTTCGCCAAGGCCGACTTCACCTGGGACGACTCGCATCTCGACGCGATGCTGACCAACCCCCAGGCCCTGATCCCCGGCGCGGTCATGCCCTACCGGCAGAAGGACCCCGCCACCCGCCAGGCCATCATCGCCTTCCTGAAGGACCAGAAATGACCGCCAAGCCCGTGCATTCGATGATCCGCGTCCTCGACGAGGCGCGCTCGGCCGATTTCTACCGCCGCGCCTTCGGGCTGGAGCCGGCGGGCCGCTTCGGCTTCGAAGACTTCACCCTGGTCTATCTGCGCAACGCCACCTCGCCCTTCGAGGTCGAGCTGACAGTGAATCACGGCCGAACCGAGCCCTATGCGCTCGGCGACGGCTACGGCCATCTCGCCGTCACGGTCGAGAACCTCGACGCCGAGCACGCGCGGATCGCGGAGGCCGGGCTGAACCCGGGCCCGCTGCGCGAGATGAAGCATGAGGGCCAGCGCCTGGCCCGGTTCTTCTTCCTCTCCGACCCGGACGGGTACCGCATCGAGGTGATCGAACGGGGCGGCCGCTTCGCCTGAAGCACCGCCCGGGCCAACAAGACAGCCAGCCAGAAAAGCCAGCTAGGGAGAACGCCATGAGAGAGGTCGACCGTCGCGCCACATTCGATCGCCGCCGCTTCCTGCACGGCGTCGCGGTCATCCCGCCCGCCGTCGCCGTCGCCGCCCGGGTCGGCCTGCCGGTCGGCACCGCCTGGGCCGACACCGCCAAGTCGCTGAAGCCGGAGACGCTGCAGACCCTGGCCTGCATGGCCCGGGACATCTATCCGCACGATCATCTGTCCGACCTCTACTACATCGCCGCGGTCACCACCTGGGACGACAAGGCCGCCAAGGATGATGCGGTGAAGGTGCTGGTCGAGGGCGGCGTCGCCCGGCTGGACCAGGATGCCCAGGACCGGCATGGCAGCGCCTATGCCGCAGTGGCGGCGGAGGACGACCGCACCGCGCTGCTGCGCGGCATCGAGCAGACCGCCTTCTTCAGGAAGCTGCGGTCCGACCTGGTGGTATCGCTCTACAACCAGCACGACCTCTGGCCGCTGTTCGGCTATGAGGGCTCGTCGGCCGACAAGGGTGGCTACATCCACCGCGGCTTCGACGACATCGACTGGCTGCCGGGCGTGTGAGGGAATGGCCATGGCACAGTTCGACCTGAACGACGACGGGCTCGTCGTCATCATCGGCTCCGGCGCCGGCGGCGGCACGCTCGGCAACGAGCTTGCCCAGAAGGGCGTCAAGACCGTGATCCTGGAGGCCGGCGCCCGGCATGAGATCCAGGACTTCATCAACGACGAATGGGCCAGCTTCGTGCAGCTGGCCTGGACCGACGCCCGCACCACCTCCGGCGGCTGGCGGGTGGCGCACGACTTCCCGAACCTGCCGGCCTGGATCGTCAAGTCGGTCGGCGGCTCGACCGTGCACTGGGCCGGGGCGTCGCTGCGCTTCGAGGAGCATGAGTTCAAGGCCCGCACCACCTACGGCGCGGTGCCGGGGGCCGCGCTGCTCGACTGGCCGGTCACGCTGCAGGAGATGGAGCCCTGGTACGCCAAGGCCGAGGACAGGATGGGCGTGACCCGGACCAACGGCATCGCCGGCCTGCCCGGCAACAACAACTACAAGGTGCTGGAGGCCGGGGCGAAGAAGCTCGGCTACAAGGAGGTGCACACCGGCCGGATGGCGATCAACAGCCAGCCGCGCGATGGCCGCGGCGCCTGCCAGCAGATCGGCTTCTGCTTCCAGGGCTGCAAATCCGGCGCCAAATGGTCGACGCTGTACACCGAGATCCCGAAGGGCGAGGCCACCGGCAATCTCGAGGTGCGGCCTGGCTGCATGGCGGTGAAGATCGAGCATGACGCGTCCGGCAAGGTCACCGGCGTGGTCTATGTCGACGGCGACGGCAAGACCCAGCGGCAGAAGGCGCGGGTGGTGGCGGTAGCCGGCAACTCGATCGAAAGCCCGCGGCTGCTGCTGAACAGCGCCTCCAGCCAGTTCCCGGACGGGCTGGCCAACAGCTCCGGCCAGGTCGGGCGCAACTACATGCGCCACACCACCGGCACGGTGTGGGGCATGTTCGACAAGCCGGTGCACATGTATCGCGGCACCACCATGGCCGGCATCGTCCGCGACGAGGCGCGCAACGACCCCAGCCGCGGCTTCCTCGGCGGCTATGAGCTGGAGACGCTGTCGCTGGGCCTGCCCTTCCTGGCCGCCTTCCTCGACCCCGGCGCCTGGGGCCGCAGCTTTACCAGCGCGCTCGACGACTACGCCAACATGGCGGGGATGTGGATCGTCGGCGAGGACATGCCGCAGGAGGGCAACCGGATCACGCTCGACCCTGTGGTCAAGGACGCGAACGGCCTGCCGGTGGCCAGCGTGCACTATGACGACCACGCCAACGACAAGGCGATGCGCGACCACGCCTACCGCCAGGGCAGCGCGATCTACGAGGCGGTGGGGGCGACGCGGGTGATCCGGACGCCGCCCTATCCCAGCACCCACAATCTCGGCACCAACCGGATGAGCGCGAAGCCGCGGGACGGGGTGGTCAACAGCCACGGCCAGGCGCACGACATCAGGAACCTGTTCGTGTCGGATGGCAGCCAGTTCACCACCGGCGCCGCCTGCAACCCGACCCTGACCATCGTCGCGCTGGCGGTCCGCCAGGCCGCGTTCATCGCGGAGTCGATGGGCAAGAAGGAGATCTGATCGGTGGGGTCTGTTAGGGCCAGTGCTCCTTCCGAGTCCCCCCTCCCCTCGCGGGAGGGGGATAGGGGGAGGGAGCTTTCGACGTTGGGACAGGCTTGAAGCGTTGGTGATCTGGCCCTGCGGCGAGCCTTGCCCCTATTCGCATTCGCGCGCGGACGCGCGCAGACCCCTCCCCATGCCCCCCTCCCGCAAGGGGAGGGGGACTCTAAAAAAGACTGGAGAGAGGTGAATCGATAGGTCGGGATCAGGCGGCGACCTCGGCGCGGGCCTGCTGGTGCAGCGCCTTCGGGCCGGCCCAGCTCTGCGTCTGCAGGTAGATCAGGCAGGAGCAGCGCAGCAGCGAGGCGAAGTTGTCGGCCTTGCCGTGCAGGTCCAGCACCTCGTCATGCAGCTTGGTCAGGAAGCGGCCGAGGCTCAGCCCCTCGCCGGCGGCGATCTCCTCCAGCACCACCCAGAACAGCGCCTCCAGCCGGATCGAGGTGCCGTGGCCCCCGATGCGCAGGGATCGCGTCTCGCACTGGTAGTTCTCGATGGGCTGATGCGCGAACAGGCGGCACATCGAATCCTCCTCTGGCTGGCTTTTTGGGAACTCCAGCCCCATCGGCGGGGCGTGTCAATCCGGCCAAGGGACGAAATCGGCCAGCGGCGCGCTGTCACTCCGGCCGGCCGAGATGGTCGTCGAGGGCGGCGGTCAGCGCCTGGATCTGGCGGTTGAGGGCGTCGAGCTGCGGCAGCGTCAGGCCCGAGCGCCCCAGCAGCGCCTCGCCCAGGCACTGGCTGTGGGCGAAGAGCTTGCGGCCCGCCCCGGTCAGCCGGACCTGGACCTCGCGCTCATTGCCCGGGCTGCGCTGCCGCGTGACCAGCCCCGCCGCCTCCATCCGCTTCACCAGGGGCGTGATCGTGCTCGAATCGAGGGCGAGGCGGGCGGCGATGGCGCCGATCGTCCGGCCCTCCTCCTCGCCCAGCACGTTCAGCACGAGATATTGCGGATAGGTGATGCCCATCGCGTCCAGCAGCGGCTTGTAGGTCCGGTTGATGGCGATGTTGGTGCGGTACAGCGTGAAGCAGATCTGCTCGTCGAGCGCGAGCGGGCGGTCCTTCGGCAGGGGCATGCGGTGCCCTCCTGTTCCTGATGCTCGATCATATTTATCACGAAAAATGATATCACGCTAAGATATAGCTGGACGTCGACGGGATGATCGGATATTCATGTCATTATCGTGATAATTAATATCGCGATAATCAACGGAGCCGCAGATGGACCACAGAGAGCACGGGACGGACGGAATTTCGCGCCGGCTCGTCCTGGCGGCGGGGGTTGGACTCGCCGCCGCGGCGGCCCTCCCGCATTCTTCCCTGGCGCAGACCGGCGCCGCGCCTTCACGCCCAACATCATCGGGAGACAGCACCATGAGCAGCGGACTGTTCACCACCAAGGACGGCACCGTCCTCTTCTACAAGGACTGGGGCCCGCGCGACGCCCAGCCGATCGTGTTCCACCATGGCTGGCCGCTCAGCAGCGACGACTGGGACGCCCAGCTGCTGTACTTCCTGGGCCAGGGCTACCGCGTCGTCGCCCATGACCGGCGCGGCCACGGCCGGTCCAGCCAGACCGACACCGGCAACGAGATGGACACCTACGCCTCGGATGTGGCGCAGCTGGTGGCGCATCTCGACCTGAAGGGCGCCGTCCATATCGGCCATTCGACCGGTGGCGGCGAGGTGGCGCGCTATGTCGCCAAGCATGGCGGCCACGGCCGGGTGGCCAAGGCGGTGCTGGTCAGCGCCGTGCCCCCGATCATGGTGAAATCGGAGAAGAACCCCGGCGGCCTGCCGCTCGAAGTGTTCGACGGCTTCCGCCAGGCGCTGGCGGCCAACCGGGCGCAGTTCTACCGTGACATCCCGGAGGGCCCGTTCTACGGCTTCAACCGCCCGGGTGCGAAAGTCTATCCGGGGGTGATCGACAATTGGTGGCGCCAGGGCATGATCGGCGGCGCCAAGGCCCATTACGACTGCATCAAGGCGTTCTCGGAGACCGACTTCACCGAGGATCTGAAGGCGATCGAGGTGCCGGTGCTGGTGGCGCATGGCGACGACGACCAGATCGTGCCGTTCGCCGATTCGGCGCCGCTCTCGGCCAAGCTGCTGAAGCACGGCACGCTGAAGGTCTACAAGGGCTTCCCGCACGGCATGCTGACCACCCATGCCGATGTGCTGAACCCGGACCTGCTGGCCTTCATCAAGGGCTGATGTGAAGGCGGCGGGTTCGTCTGACCTGCCGCTCATCCAAAACCGTCATGGCGAGGCGCGCCCCTCGGACTTGATCCGGGGGGCCGTGGCCATCCAGGGGTCGGTGCGAGCGGCGCTGGATGGCCACGCCCCTTCGGGGCTCGCCATGACGGCATTCTTTCGGCGAGGCTATCGCCATCGGGACCCTCGACTCAGCGCGAGCCGCTGCCGGAGGTTCGCCCACGCATGTAGTGCCGCTCCGGGCGGTAGCGCGGCTTGAACAGCTGATCGATCCAGCCCCGGATCACGGTCCACATGCGTCGCGGGCTCCTTCAGCCCTTGTTGAGTGCGGCGCGGACGGCGGCGAGGCCATCCTGTCCGTCGCGGGTGGTGACGCCGGCCAGCCAGCCGGACAGAAGATCGGGGTGAGCCTTGAGGTATTGCGCGGCGGCTGCCTTGCCGTCCGACCCCTCGCCCAGAATCCCCATGATCTGGTTTTCCATGTCGACCGTGAATGTCAGCTGTGACAGCAGCCGGGCGAGATTGGGGCAATTCTTCGACAAGTCTCGCCTCGTCACGGTGTAGACGGTGGCGCGGCCGTAATTCGGGCCGAAATAGGCGTCGCCGCCGCTGAGATAGGCGATCTGGAACTGGGAGTTCATCGGATGCGGCTCCCAGGCGAGAAAGGCGATCCATTCCTTGCGCCGCACCGCCCGGTCGACTTGGCTGAGCATGCCCTGCTCGCTCGATTCGACCAGGGTCCAGCCGTCCGGGCCGAAATCCTTGGTGTCGATCATCTTCTGGATGTTCTGGTTGGCCGGCGCCCCCGGGCCGATGCCGTAGATCTTGCGGCCGAACTGGTCGGCATGCTTGGCCAGGTCGGCGAAATCCTTCACCCCGGCTTCGGCGACATAGGCCGGGACCGCGAGGGTGAAGCGGATGCCGTCGAGATTCGGGCGGATCACCTCGATCGCCTTCTCGGCCGTCAGCGGTTCGATGAAGCGACTCTGCGCCGGCATCCAGTTGCCGAGGAAGACGTCGATCTGGCTGTTCTTCAGGCTTTCGAAGGTCACCGGCGGGGCCAGGGTCTCAACCTTCTGGGTGTAGCCCAGCGGCTCCAGCAGCGTGCCGAGCACGCCGTTGGTCGAGGTGATGTCGGTCCAGCCCGGATCCGACATGCGCACGGTGGCGCAGCTGTCCGGGTCGGCCGCGACGGCGGGCGTTGCCGCCAGCAGCAGCCCGGTCAGGGCAAGGGCAATGATGCGCGCCATGGTTCGGTCTCCCTGTTGTTGTCGTCCTTATTGGCGTCTTGGCCGCGCGTGACGCGCGGGAACCGGGCGGCGGCTTCCAGGTCGTCGAGATCCATGTGGTTGCGGATGTATTGCCGGGTGGCGTCCTGCCGCGGCTGCCAGTCCCAGCCATGCAGGGCGCCCCGGCGCAGCGCCGCATCGACGAAGTGCCGCCGCCGCTGGCTTTCCAGCACCTGGTCGCGCAGACGTGGCAGGTCCCAGCGCGCCGCCACCTCGGCCCGGAAGGCGGCGACCCGGGCGGCCTCGGCCGGGTCGGCGGCGCGGTTCACCCGCTCGCCCGGATCGGTGGCGAGGTCGAAGAGCTGGTCGGGGTCGGCCGGGCTATGGATGAACTTCCAGCCGTCGCGGCGGATCATCACGATCGGCGCCACCGCGCCCTCGGCCAGGTATTCGCCCAGGACCAGGTCGTGCCCGCCGCTGCCGGCCAGATGCGGCAGCAGGCTGCGCCCGTCCAGCGGCGTCGGATGGCCCGGTGCGCCCTCCGGCGTCGCAAGGTCGACCAGGGTCGGCAGGAGATCGGCGGAGGACACGGCGGCGCCGACCCGGCCCGGCGCGAAGCGGCCCGGGGCATGCACGATCAGCGGGATGCGGCTGCCGCCCTCGAGGAAGCTCATCTTGTACCAGAGGCCGCGCTCGCCCAGGAACTCGCCATGGTCGGACAGGATGATGGTCACCGTGTCCTCGGCCAGGCCGGTGCGGCGCAGCGCCTCCATCACCCGGCCGAACTGCTCGTCGACATAGGCGATGGCGCCGTAATAGGCGCGCCGGGCCCGGCGGGTCTGCTCGGGCGTGATCGGGGTGCGGTCCAGCTCGCACACCGCGCGCAGGCGGCGGGAATGCGGGTCGTCGGCCGGCGCGTCCTCGGGCAGCGGGATGTCCTCGTCGCGGTGCAGGGTCCAGTACCGCTCCGGCACGGCGAAGGGGTCGTGCGGGTGGGTCAGCGACACGGTCATGCAGAATGGCTGCCCGTCGCCGGTCCGCGCCATGTCGTACAGCCGGCGCTCGGCCGCGAACACCACCTCGTCGTCGAAATCCAGCTGGTTGGTGCGGATGCAGGGGCCGGCGTCGATCACCGACGACATGTTGTGGTACCAGCTCGGCCGCGCCTCCGGCTGGTCCCAGTCCGGGGTCCAGCCGAAATCCGCCGGGTAGATGTCGGTGGTCAGCCGCTCCTCGAAGCCGTGCAGCTGGTCGGCGCCGCAGAAATGCATCTTGCCGGCCAGGATGGTGCGGTAGCCCAGCGCCCGCAGCGCATGGGCGAAGGTCGGGATGTCGGAGGGGAATTCGGCGGCGTTGTCATAGGCGCCGATCGCCGAGGGCAGCCGGCCCGACATGAACACGGCGCGCGAGGGGCCGCACAGCGGGCTGTTGCAATAGGCGGCGTCGAACACCACCCCGTCCCGCGCCAGCCCCGCCATCACCGGCGCCTGCACCACTTCATTGCCATAGGCCGGCAGGGCGAAGGGGGTCAGCTGGTCCGCCATCAGGATCAGGATGTTCGGTCGCCGTGCCGCTGCCACGATGGGCCTCTCCCTGCTTTCTAGGATTGTCGGAAGAGAGTGAGGGTGGCCGGCAGGATCGTGAAGACCGCGGCCATTCATAGAGGTATTATCCCGGCTTATGGCAACCCGTCGCCGCGACCTGCCGCCGATGCCGGCGCTCCTGGCCTTCGAGGCCGCGGGGCGCCTGTCGAATTTCAGCGCCGCGGCGCGCGAGCTCGGGGCCACCCAGCCGGCCGTCTCCCATCAGATCGCCGCATTGGAGGCACGGCTGGGCGCGGCCCTGTTCCGGCGGCTGCACCGCGGCGTCGCCCTGACGGCGGAGGGCGAGCGGCTGCTGCAGGTGGTGACCCGGTCACTCGACGCCATCGCCGACACGGCGGCGGAGATCCGCCAGGCGCGCGACCCGGGCGGGCTGACCGTCGCCACCGATTTCGCCTTCGCCACCTACTGGCTGCTGCCGCGGCTGGAGCAGCTGCGCGCGGCGCTGGGCGGGGTCGAGATCCGCATCCTGGCCAGCCAGGACGTGATCGACCCGCGCGACCGCGCCGTCGACGCGGTGATCGCCTTCGGGCCCGGGCGCTGGCCCGGCTGCACCGTCGACCGGCTGTTCCCGGAGAGCGTCGTGCCGATCTGCAGCCCCGGGATGCTGGCCCGGCTGCCGCGCCTCGCCGCGCCGGCCGACCTGCTCGGCCAGCCGCTCCTGCATCTCGACAGCCCGGATCCGGCGCGCTGGCTCGACTGGGCCGGCTGGTTCCGCGGCCAGGGGGTGGACGGCGCGCCGCGCGGCCGGTCGCTGCGCCTCAACAACTACCCGCTGGTGCTGCAGGCGGCCCTGGCCGGGCAGGGCGTGGCGCTGGGCTGGCGGCCGCTGGTCGACGACCTGTTGGCCGCCGGCCAGCTCGTCGCCTGCCTGCCGGCCCCCTACCGCACCCAGCGCGGCTATTTCCTGGCCCAGCCCCTGGCCGACCGCCCCGACCCGCTGCGCGCCGCCTTCCGCGACTGGCTGGTGGCCGAGGCGGCGGGGCGTGCCCGTGGTTGATTTCAGAGAGGCGGATGGGCCGGAGCCGCCCCCTCACCCGAAATCGCGATGCGATTTCGACCTCTACCACGGAGAGGTGAAAGGGCCGTGGCTCGAATTTCCCTCTCCTCGGGGAGAGGGAGGGGCCCGCCGCGTTGGCGGCGGGAGGGTGAGGGGGCGGGCCGCGCCGTCGAGCGAGCCTAGCCGGCGGCCCGGAACCGCCGCCAGCCCTCGGCGCGCAGGTTGCAGGCCGGGCATTCGCCGCAGCCATGGCCCCAGTCGTGACGCTGGCTGCGGTCGCCGCGATAGCAGCTGTGGGTCTGGTCGCGGATCAGGTCGACCAGCGCCTCGCCACCCAGGGACTCGGCCAGGCGCCAGGTCTCGGCCTTGTCGATCCACATCAGCGGCGTGTGCAGGACGAAGCGGGTCTCCATGCCCAGGTTCAGCGCCAGCTGCATCGCCTTCATGGTGTCGTCGCGGCAGTCCGGATAGCCGGAATAATCGGTCTCGCACACGCCCACGACCAGGTGGCGCAGGCCGCGGCGATAGGCCAAAGCGGCGGCGAAGGTCACGAACACCAAGTTGCGGCCGGGCACAAAGGTGTTGGGCAGGCCGTTGTCCTGCATCGCGATCTCGACGTCGCGGGTCAGCGCCGTGTCGCTGACCTGGCCGAGCACGCCGAGGTCGAGCATATGGTCGTCGCCCAGCCGCCCGGCCCAGTCCGGGAAGCGGGTGCGGATTGCGTCCAGCACGACCGGCCGGACGTCGAGCTCGACCCGGTGGCGCTGGCCGTAGTCGAAGCCGACGGTCTCGACCCGGCCGAAGCGCTGCAGCGCCCAGGCCAGGCAGGTGGCCGAATCCTGCCCGCCGGAGAACAGCACCAGCGCGCCCTCGGCCGCGGCCTTTTCGCCCTGGTCACCGGCCATCGTATTCGGCCCAGCAATTCGGGGTCTCGTAGACGGTCACGGCGGCCAGCGGCGGCAGGGTGGGCCGGACCCGCTCCCAGATCCAGATCGCGATGTGCTCGGCCGTCGGGTTCTCCAGCCCCTCGATCTCGTTCAGGCAGTAATGGTCCAGCCGGGCCAGGATCGGCGCGAAGACGGCCTCGACGTCGAAGAAGTCGACGACGAAGCCGGAGTCGGGATCGACCGGCCCCTCCAGCCGCAGCTCGACCCGGTAGGAATGGCCGTGCATCCGGTGGCAGCGATGCGTCGCCGGCACGTTCGGCAGCCGATGCGCCGCCTCGAAGGTGAAGGCCTGGGTGATCCTCATGGAATCCCGATCAGCTTGTGGGTCTGCAGGCTCAGCCGCCATTGCGGGTGCGACAGGCAATAGGCGACCGCCGCCTCGGTGTTGGCGATGCGGTCCGGCCCGTCCATTGGCTGCAGCCAGAAATGGGTGAAGTCGAGCCCCGCCACCGCCGCGGGGAGGAGATCGGGCTGCGGATAGACCAGCTTCAGCTCGTCGCCGCTTCGCGCGGCCAGGGGCGCGCCGGCCTTGGGGCTGACGCAGACCCAGTCCAGCTCCGCCGGCGGCTCGATGGTGCCGTTGGTCTCGACCGCGGCGGTGAAGCCGCGGGCATGGATCGCGTCCAGCAGGGCGCGGTCCAGCTGCAGCAGCGGCTCGCCGCCGGTGAAGACGACGAAGCGCTCCGCCTCCGGCCCGTCCCAGCAGGCCTCGATCGCCGCCGCGAGCGCCTCGGCACCGTCGAAGCGGCCGCCGCCCGGCCCGTCGGTGCCCAGGAAGTCGGTGTCGCAGAAGCGGCACACCGCCTCGGCCCGGTCCTGCTCGCGGCCGGTCCACAGGTTGCAGCCGACGAAGCGGCAGAACACCGAGGCGCGCCCAGCATGGCGGCCCTCGCCCTGCAGGGTCTTGAAGATCTCTTTGACGACGTAGCCCATCACGCTGGTCCGGCGCGGCACCCGGCGGCCCCACAGCGGGGCCGTTGCCGCGCGGCGCGGTTTTAGCCGGTTTCGCCGCGCCGGTCAGGTGCGAATTGCCGCGGGGCCGGGCAATCAGATCGTCTGCCGTCCCAGGACCACCCGGTGCCACGCCGCAACGCCGTGCTGCGGGCCTTCATCGACCACGCCACGCCGCTGCTGCGGGCCGAGCTGGCGGCGATCTCGTCCCGAGTGGCGGCGCTTGGCCGTGGATGATTTTGCCCGGATCGCGTTGAAGGGACGGCCTTGGGTGTTGGCGCTCGCAAGCGAGGGCTGATGGACATCCACCAACCCCTCATCGCCGCTTAAACTTTACGATAGGGCTTCAGCGTATCGGATGATGCTCTGATTTTGGACGCTTTCGACCAATTCATCTGCCCGAGACAAAAGCCGTCGCAGCAGGGACGAGGGATTTGCCTCATTGTACCCCAGGGTGAGGTCAACTGTCGGAGGCACACCCTCGAGCGCTCTGGCAACGACGTTTGGCGTCAGCATATTTTGCGCATAAAGCGGGACAAGCGTAACTCCGCCCGTGGATGCGACGAGCGACATTGCCGACGATATGTTCTCGCCTTCGTACTTCGCCTTGAGTGTGATCCCGACCGTCGACGCGTAATCCTGAATCACGGCTTGTAAGACCGGAGACGTTCTCGCCGAGCTGACGTAAGTTTCGCCGGCAAGATCTTGTGGCTGAATCTTTTTGCGCGATGCTAGGCGATGGCCCGCCGGCAGCACGGCGATCAGAGGTTCCTTCGCCAACAATTTGAAGGATAGGCCCAAGCTCTGTCTCTCGGGGCGGAGGAAGGCGACGTCCAACTTTCCGCGCACCAGCGCGAGAGACAGCTCCGGGGAGGACAAACTGCACAGCGTGATTTCAACCTCCGGCGCTTCCTCGCGGATGATGCGCAACAAGTGAGGCAGCCACGTCACCTCAAGCCCCACCAGAAACCCGATCGTGAGTATGGACCTTTCCGGCTGTGCCATCCGCCGGGCGGCATCAGTCGCCGCCTCGACCTGCAGAAGCGCCAATCGCGCGTGATCAAGAAAAACGCGCCCCGCAGCGGTCAGCACCACGCCTCGAGCCTGCCGCTCCAGCAACGTCACACCGACTTCGGCTTCCAGGTCGCGAATCTGCCGGCTCAATGACGGCTGCGAGGTGTTCAGCCGCCGCTGGGCAGCGGTCAACAAGCCGCCTTCCTCCGCAACGGCGATGAAATAACGCAGATGCCGCAGTTCCATCTACCCCTCGCTATGCCTCCGAAGCATAGGTCGAACGTACAAGGTCTTTGTCGCCGATAGAACGGAGATTTACGATCGCGCTAAGATCAAAGAAGGTGAAAGAAAGATGTCTACAGCGTCCAAACCCACCATCGTATTCTGCCATGGCATCTGGGCCGACGGCTCCTGCTTCAGCAAGGTGATCCCGACATTGCAGGCGGACGGGCACGAGGTCATCGCTGTCCAATATGGCCTGGACTCCTTCGAAGAGGACGTTGCGACGGTCAAGCGCACGCTCAATCGCGTCGGCGGCCCCGTCATCCTCGTCGGCCACTCCTATGGCGGCGCCACCATCACGGCTGCGGGCGTCGATGAGCGCGTGGTCGGCCTGGTCTACGTCGCCGCCGTCGCTCCCGATGCCGGCGAGACCGTGCAGGACCAGCTCGACAAATATCCTTCGGACATCTTCACGCGGGTCGAGGTCGCCGACGGGCGCGCCTGGATGCTGCCGAACGGCACCGAGTTCTTCGCCGGCGATCTCTCCGAGGAGGACCAGAAGCTCGTTTGGGCCACCCATTATGCGCCTGTCTTCGATCTGTTCCATCAGCAGAAGCTGAGCGCCGATCGTATTGCGTGGAAGTCGAAGCCGAGCTGGTACGTGTTGGCTACGAAGGACCACACCGTGCACCCCGATCTTCAGCGCTGGGTTTCGAAACGCATGGGGGCGACCGTTACCGAGGTGGCAAGCAGCCACGTGCCGATGCTCTCCCGGCCCGACGTCGTCATCGACGTGATCCGTAAAGCCGCGACTGCGGTTCAAAAGGCCTGACGACGGCCATCAGTATTTCGGACCGTTGGCATAAGTCGTTGTTCTGAAAATCTCGCTTTCGGCAGAAGCAACGCGAAGACGCTCGGCGCCCTGAAAGAACGAGGCCCGCACAAAGGCGGGCCTCGCATCCGACGTCCGGCCGGAGACGGATCAGGTGCTGGTCAGCTTCGACAGGTCGAGCGGCAGCGAGCGCAGGCGCTGGCCGGTCGCGGCGAAGACCGCGTTGCCGATCGCCGGCGCCAGCCCGGGCACGCCCGGCTCGCCGATGCCGGTCGGTGCCTCGGCCGACGGCACGATATGCACCTCGACCTTCGGCATCTCCGACATCCGGGTTGGCTCATAGGTGTCGAAATTGGCCTGCTCGACCTCGCCGTCCTTGAGCGTGATCTTGTTGCGCAGGACGACGGACAGGGCGAAGCCGACCGACCCCTCGACCTGGGCCCGGATCACGTCGGGATTGACGGCGATGCCGCAATCGACGGCGGCCACCACCCGGTCGACCTTCAGCGCGCCGTCCTTGATCGAGACCTCGGCCGCGGTGGCGACATAGCTGCCGAAGGACTGGTGCACGGCGACGCCGCGGCCGGAGCCGGCCGGCAGGGGCTGGCCCCAGCCCGCCTTCTCCGCCACCAGCGCCAGCACGCCGGCATGGCGCGGCTGGTCCTTCAGCAGCGCGGCGCGGAAGGCGACCGGGTCCTTGCCGGCGGCATGGGCCAGCTCGTCGACCACGGTCTCGACCGCATGGGCGGTGTGGGTGTGCCCGACCGAGCGCCACCACAGCACCGGCACGCCCTCCTTGGCATTGTGCACCGTCGCCGTCAGGTCGGGCACGGCATAGGCGGTGTCCGAGGCGCCTTCGATGCTGGTGGCGTCGATGCCGTCCTTCACCGCGAAGGCCTCGAAGGAGGTGCCGATCATGATCGACTTGGCGACCACGGTGTGGTCCCAGCCGCTGACATTGCCGGCCGCATCCACCCCGGCGCGGACCTTGTGATACGCCATCGGCCGGTAATAGCCGGCCTTCATGTCGTCCTCGCGGGTCCGCATCAGGTGGATCGGCGCCTTCGCGCCCGTGGCCTTGACGATCATCGCCGTCTCGGCCGCGTAATCCGCGGTCGGGGTCGCGCGCCGCCCGAAGGAGCCGCCGGTGTAGGTCGAGTTGATCGTCACCTGCTCCGGCTTCAGGCCGAGGATGGCGGCGATCGTCGCCTGCTCGATGGTCTGGAACTGCGACCCGGCCCACCACACGGCGCCGTCCTTGGTCGGCTCCAGCACGCCGTTCAGCGGCTCCATCGGTGCATGGGCCAGATAGGGGAACTCGATCTCCACCTCGACCAGCTTGGCCGCCTTCTGCAGCGCCGCCGCGGCGTCGCCGCGCTTGGCCGCGGTCAGGCCCGGCGTCTGCGCCAGGGTCTTGTATCCGGCCATGATCGCATCGGTGGACTGGCCCTCGGCCTGGCCGAAGTCCCAGTCGATCTTCAGCGCCTCGCGGCCCTGCATCGCCGACCAGGTGTCGCGGGCCACGACCGCGACGCCGGTCGGGATGGTGACGACATCGACCACGCCCGGCACCTGCTTGGCCGCCGTCGAGTCGACGCTCTTGGGCGTGCCGCCGAAGCGCGGCGGATGGGCGACCAGTGCGGTCAGCTGGCCGGGGCGGCGAACATCGATCGAGAAACCGGCCTTGCCGGTGATCTTGGCCGGGGTGTCCAGCCGCGGCACGTGGCCGCCGACCAGGGTGAAGGCCTTCGGATCCTTCAGCGTGACGTCGGCCGGCGGGGTCAGCGCCGCCGCCTTGCTGGCGAGCTCGCCGAAGCGGGCGGATTTGCCCGACGCATGGGCGACGACGCCCTTCTGCACGGTGATCTCACCGGCCGGGACCTGCCAGTCGGCGGCCGCCGCCTGCACCAGCAGGGCGCGGGCCATGGCGCCGGCCTTGCGCAGCTGGTCCCAGGAATTGGCGATCGAGGTCGACCCGCCGGTGCCCTGGATCGGGCCGAAGGCGAGGTTGTTGTAGAGCTTGGCGTCGGCCGGGGCGAATTCGAAGCGCATCTGGCCCCAATCGGCGTCGATCTCCTCGGCGACGATGGTGGTCAGGCCGGTGGTCACGCCCTGGCCCATCTCGCACTGCTTGATCAGCACCGTCACGGTGCTGTCCGGCGCGACGCGGACGAAGGCGTTGGGGGCGAGGTCGCCGGTCGCCGCCATGGCGCGGCGGGCGAGCGGCAGATGGGCCGCGATCACCAGCGCGCCGCCGATGGCGCCGGCGCCCCTCAGGAAGGAACGGCGGTTCGGCCTGGCGAGATCGGCCTCGGTCACGGCCGGGGCGACGATTGGCTGAGCAAACATGGTTCGTCCCTCCGGTTCAGGCCAGCTGCGAGGCGGCGTCGTGGATCGCGGCGCGGATGCGCTGATAGGTGCCGCAGCGGCAGATGTTGCCGTCCATCGCCGAGACGATGTCGTCGTCGGTCGGCTTCGGCGTCTGGCTCAACAGGCCGATCGCCGACATGATCTGGCCGGACTGGCAGTAGCCGCACTGCACCACGTCCAGCTTGGTCCAGGCGGCGCGCACGGCCTCGGCGACCTTGCCCGACACGCCCTCGATGGTGGTGATCTTGCCCTCGCCGACATCGCCGACGAAGGTCTGGCACGACCGCACCGGCTGGCCGTCCAGATGCACGGTGCAGGCGCCGCACAGGGCCTGGCCGCAGCCGAATTTGGTGCCGGTCATGTCGAGATGGTCGCGGAGAGCCCAGAGCAGCGGCATCTGCGGATCGATGTCGAGCTCGTGGTCCGCGCCGTTGATGTTCAGCTTCACCATGGTCGATGTCCCAATCTGGATGCGGTGCGGGGAACCGGGCACCGCGCCGGGGCTGGCGTCCGCGTTGTCCGCGGATCTGGGGTGAGGGTTCTAGATCGAACGTTCGATCTAATTCGCTCAAATTTTTACGGGTTGCGGGCGATCGCGCGCCAGCACCCCTCGGCGATGTCGTCCAGCGTCGCATCGTCCAGCGGCTCGTCGGGGGCCCGCCGGGCAAGGCGCGCGGCGAGGCCGAAGGACAGGTCGTAGACAATGTCCGTCGGCAGCGGCTTGAACGGGCTGCCGCCGTCGACGAAGCCCAGCCGCCGCGCCAGGATGGCGAAGTTCTGGTCCTCCTTCGCCAGCTCCTGCAGGTCGGTCGGGCAGTGATAGGGCGAGTTCTCGTATTGCTCGAGGAACCGGGCCTCCAGCCGGTGGGTGCGGTAGAAGTCATAGGCGTTGCGCCAGGTGTGCTTGAACGCGTCCTTGGGGCTGGCGCCGTCGAAATCGCCCTGCAGCATGGCCCGGGCCTTCACCGCCTTGACCTCCTTGTAGAGGTCGCGGATCAGCTCGTCCTTGCTGGCGAAGTAGTGGTAGATCACGCCGGGGCTCGCGCCGGACCGTTTGGCGACCTGGGACATCGGCGTGTCGTGGAAGCCACGCTCCGCCACCAGCTCCAGCGTCGCCTTCAGGATCGCGCAGCGCTTGCTGTCGGTATCCGGGAACACATCGCACTCGATCGAACGTTCGTTCTAGTGATTAGCCGGTTCGGTGGGCGCACGTCAAGGCGCGTCGGCGTTCAGGCAATTGGGCTTGCGATCAATTTTTTACTGTCATGCCCGGGCTTGACCCGGGCATCCAGGAAACGCCGATGCCGCTCTGGGTGGCCCCTGGATTGCCGGGTCAAGCCCGGCAATGACAGCAAAAGGCAAATACCCTCACCCCATGCAGCGCGTCACCGTTTGGCGCAGTCGAGGATGTTTTCCAGCGCGGCGCCGGAGCCGGCGAGCGTGAAGGGCTCGGTCACGGCCGGCTCCGCCAGGCCGACGGTCAGGGCCTTGCCGCGGCGCAGGCTTTCGACCAGCGCCTTCATCTGGTCGGTGGTGAAGCTCTTGGACGGACCCCAGTCGAAGCTGGTCGCGACCTCCTCGGCCTGCACCGCCATCGGCACCGCAGTGGCCTTGCCGTCGACGGTGAAGGTCACCGGCACCGACTTGGCCTCCAGGGCCAGCTTGCGCGGCAGCGAGAACACCACATAGGCGCCGGTGCGGATCGCCTGGGCGCCCTGCGGCGCGATGTCTTCGGCGCAGTAGACGCCGAGATGGGCGCCGTCGGCATTGGTCAGCCCGGCATAGGCGGTGCCCATGTGATAGCCGGTACCCCAGCCCTCGGCCTCCTGGGCCCCGGCCGGGACGGCGAGAATGGCCAGGACGGGCAGGGCGAGCAGGGCAGGGCGAAGCAAGGCACGAGCCTCCGAAACGAAGAAGGGCACGTCACCGTGCCCTTCCTGTTGGTCACATGTCGAGCAGGATGCGCTGCGGATCCTCCAGGCACTCCTTGACCCGGACCAGGAAGGTCACGGCCTCGCGTCCGTCGATGATGCGGTGGTCGTAGGACAGGGCCAGGTACATCATCGGCCGGATCTCGACCTTGCCGCCGACGGCCATCGGCCGCTCCTGGATCTTGTGCATGCCCAGGATGCCGGATTGCGGCGGGTTCAGGATCGGCGTCGACATCAGCGAGCCGTAGACGCCGCCATTCGAGATGGTGAAGGTGCCGCCGGTCAGGTCAGCCATCGACAGCTTGCCGTCGCGCGCCTTGCGGCCCAGGTCGCCGATGGTCTTCTCGACCTCGGCGAAGGACAGGGCGTCGGCGTCGCGCACCACCGGCACCACCAGCCCGCTCGGCGTGCCGACCGCGACGCCGATGTCGTAGTAGTTCTTGTAGACCAGGTCGTCGCCGTCGATCTCGGCGTTGACCGCCGGCAGCTCCTTCAGCGCGACGATGCAGGCCTTCAGGAAGAACGACATGAAGCCCAGCTTCACGCCGTGCTTCTTCTCGAAGCTGTCTTTGTACTGGTTGCGCAGCGCCATCAGCGCCGTCATGTCGACCTCGTTGAAGGTCGTCAGCATGGCGGCGTTGTTCTGCGCCTGCTTCAGCCGGGTGGCGATGGTCTTGCGCAGCTTGGTCATGCGCACCCGCTCTTCCCGGTCCTTCTTCGGCCGCGGGCCGCTCTCGGGACGGGTGAAGGCGGGGACCTCGATCACGCTGCCGGAAGACGGAGCGGCAGTCGTCTTGGCGCCGCCGGAGGCCGCGGCCTGCGCGTCCTCCTTCAGGATGCGCCCGCCCTTGCCGCTGCCGGCGATGGCGCCGGCGTCGAGGCCGGTCTCGGCGATGATCTTGGCGGCCGACGGCATGGCGATCGGCGCGTCGCCGCCATTGGTCTTGGCCGGGGCCGGAGCCGCCGCGGGGGCGGCGGCGGGCTTGGCCGCCTCGGACTTGGCCGCCGGCTTGGCCGGGGCGCCGCTGCCCTCGCCGATGCTGCCCAGCAGGGCGCCGACCTCGACATTGGCGCCTTCCTCGGCCGCCACCGATTCCAGCACGCCGGCCGCGGTGGCGTTGACCTCGAGCGTCACCTTGTCGGTCTCGAGCTCGACCAGCGGCTCGTCCATGGCCACGGCCTCGCCCGGCTTCTTCAGCCAGCGGGCGACGGTGGCCTCGGACACCGATTCGCCCAGGGCGGGCACCTTGATCTCGACGCTCATAGGGTCTCCATTCTTCGATCGGCGCGGCGGCTAGCGGATCAGCCGGCCGACAGGGCCTCGTCGACCAGCTTGGCCTGTTCCTGGTTGTGGCGGCGCAGCAGGCCGGTGGCCGGGGCCGCGGCCTCGGGCCGGCCGGCATAGCGCGGCCGGGCGCTGCGATGCTTGATCTCGCCCAGCGCGGCCTCGATCTTGCGGTCGACGAAGTACCAGGCGCCCTGGTTCTCGGGCTCCTCCTGGCACCACACCACCTCGGCATTCGGATACTTGGCCAGCTCCGCGCCCAGCGTCTTGCGCGGGAACGGGAACATCTGCTCCAGCCGGATGATGGCGACGTCCTTCAGGCCGCGCTCCTCGCGCTCCTTCTTCAGGTCGTAATAGACCTTGCCGGAGCAGATCACGACCCGCCGCACCGACTCGCCGGCCACCAGCTCGGCCGTCTCGCCCAGCACGCGGTGGAAGGTCGAGCCGTTGCCGAAATCGGCCAGGGTGGAGACGCAGTCCTTGTGGCGCAGCAGCGACTTCGGCGTGAACACCACCAGCGGCTTGCGGAAGTCGCGGTGGATCTGGCGGCGCAGCGCGTGGAAGTAGTTGGCCGGGGTGGTCAGGTTCACCACCTGCCAGTTGTCCTCGGCCGATTGCTGCAGGTAGCGCTCGATGCGGGCCGAGGAATGCTCCGGCCCCTGGCCCTCATAGCCGTGCGGCAGCAGCATCACAAGGCCGGACATGCGCAGCCACTTCTGCTCGCCGGAGGAGATGAACTGGTCGATGATGGTCTGGGCGCCGTTGGCGAAGTCGCCGAACTGCGCCTCCCACAGGGTCAGGGTCCGCGGCTCGGCCAGCGAATAGCCGTATTCGAAGCCCAGCACAGCGAATTCCGACAGCGGGCTGTCATGCACCTCGAAGGCCGCCTGGCCGTCGCGGATGTGGTTCAGCGGGACGTAGCGCTCCTCGGTCTCCTGGTCGACCAGCACCGAATGGCGCTGGCTGAAGGTGCCGCGGCCGGAATCCTGGCCGGACAGCCGCACCGGGATGCCCTCGGCCACCAGCGTGCCGAAGCCCAGCGCCTCGGCCGTCGCCCAGTCGATGTCGCGGCCGGTCTCGATCATCTGCGCCTTGGCCTTGAGCTGGCGCGCGACCTTGGGGTTGACGTTGATGCCGGCCGGCACGGTGCTGATCGCCTGGCCGACCTCGCGCAGCAGCGCATCCGGCGCGCCGGTGGTGCCGCGGCGCTCGTCGCCCTCGGCCGCGGTGAAACCCGCCCAGGCGCCGCCCAGCCAGTCGGCCTTGTTCGGCTTGTAGGCGGTCGAGCCCTCGAACGCCTCCTCCAGCCGCTTCTGGAAGTCGCGCACGATGCCGTCGGCGCTGTCGGCCGTCAGCAGGCCTTCTTCGACCAGCTGCCGGGCGTACAGCTCGCGCACCGGCGGGTGCTTGGCGATGGTCTTGTACATCAGCGGCTGGGTGAAGGCCGGCTCGTCGCCTTCGTTATGGCCGAAGCGGCGGTAGCAGAACATGTCCACCACCACGTCATGGCCGAATTTCTGCCGGAACTCGATGGCGATGCGCGAGGCATGCACCACCGCCTCGGCGTTGTCGCCGTTGACGTGGAAGATCGGCGCCTGGACCGTCCGCGCCACGTCGGTGCAGTACGGGCCGGAGCGGGAATAGACCGGCGCGGTGGTGAAGCCGATCTGGTTGTTGATGACGAAATGGACGGTGCCGCCGACACGATAGCCCTTCAGGTCGGACATCATCAGCGTCTCGGCCACCACGCCCTGGCCGGCGAAGGCGGCGTCGCCATGGATCAGCAGCGGCAGCACCGCATTGCGGTCCTCGTCGCGGCGTTGGGTCTGCTTGGCGCGGACCTTGCCGACCACCACCGGGTTGACGCATTCGAGATGCGACGGGTTGGCGGTCAGCGACAGGTGCACGGTGTGGCCGTCGAACTCGCGGTCCGACGAGGTGCCCAGGTGGTACTTCACGTCGGCCGAGCCCTGGACGTCGTCCGGGTTCGCCGGGTTGCCCTGGAATTCGGAGAAGATCGCGGCGAAGGGCTTGCCCAGGAAATTCGCCAGCGTGTTCAGCCGGCCGCGATGGGCCATTCCGACGATGATCTCCTCGAGGCCCAGCTGCCCGCCGCGCTTCAGGATCTGCTCCAGCGCCGGGATCATCGCCTCGCCGCCATCCAGGCCGAAGCGCTTGGTGCCGGTGTATTTGACGTTGAGGAAGCGCTCGAAGCTCTCGGCCGCGGTCAGGCGCTCATAGATGGCGCGCTTGCCCTCGGGGGTGAACTCGGTGCGGTTCTCGATGGTCTCGATCCGCTCCTGGATCCAGGCGCGCACCGCCGGGTCCTGGATGTGCATGTACTCGACGCCGATATGGCCGCAATAGGTGGCGCGCAGCCGGGTCACGATCTGGCGCAGCGTCGGCGTGTCCAGGCCCAGCTGGCCGGCGACGTAGATCGGCCGCTCCATGTCGGCTTCGCTGAAGCCGTAGGTGGCGGGGTCGAGGTCGGGGTGCGGCTTGTGCGCGGTCAGGCCCAGCGGGTCGAGATCGGCCAGCAGGTGGCCGCGCACGCGGTAGGCGCGGATCAGCTGCATCGCCCGCAGCGTGTCATGGGCAGCGCGGCGGACCGCGTCGGCATCGGGGGCGGCGGCCGCCGCCGGCGCCTTGCCCGGCTTGGCGCCCTTCGGCGGCGCCTCGGTCGGCGCCTCCAGGCCGAAGGCCTCGCCCAGGCCGTTCAGCCTGACCGCGGGGGCGGCACCGTTCTGCGGGCTCCAGGATGGTCCGGTGTCGGCCTCCGCCTCGCCTTCGCCGAGGCCGGCGAAGAAGGCGCGCCAGCTCTCGTCCACCGAGGCCGGATCGGCCCGGTAACGCTCATGCAGCTCGGCGATGAAATCGGCATTCGGGGCGAACAGGAAAGAGCTCTGTTCCGACGGGCTACCCATCATTTCCAACGGCCTGTGTCAGGCCGCTTCCCTGGCGGTCGGTGGCCGCGTTGACGCCGCGGCCAGGCGGTCCCTCGCGGGACGGGGCTCCAAGTGGCGCGCAACCTACGCCGAAAGTCCAAGAGATGAAAGGTATGTCGGGCGCGGACCGAGCAATTTCCGGCGCCATTACGACAGATCTCCCACGCAAAGAACGCAAACGCGACATCGTGACCGGCACGGGCGGTCAGAATCGAGGGATCCGGACATGAAAAAGCCCCGACCGGCAGGACCAGTCGGGGCCGAATCTCGTCCGCGAAGGAGGGTCAGCCCTTCATCGCCGCGAGCATGGTCTTGCCGAGGGAGGCGGGGGAGTCGGCGACGGCGATGCCGGCGGCCTTCAGGGCCTCGATCTTGTGGTCGGCGGTGTCGTGGCCGCCGGAGATCACGGCGCCGGCATGGCCCATGCGGCGG